>Ga0182024_10009417_pt1 | contig 20204 bp, 14 predicted proteins | sample P32metaG_FD_120480 | JGI IMG/M metagenome (GOLD analysis project Ga0182024, IMG submission 120480) | Permafrost microbial communities from Stordalen Mire, Sweden - P3-2 metaG (Illumina Assembly) | ecosystem: Environmental > Terrestrial > Soil > Wetlands > Permafrost | place: Sweden: Stordalen... | reverse complement strand
TTCTCGCCCGGGCCGATCTTCGCGAACATCGTGCTCGCCGACGAGATCAACCGCACGCCGCCGAAGACGCAGGCGGCACTCCTCGAGGCCATGCAGGAGCACCGCGTCACGATTCAGGGGCGCACGTACACGCTCGAAGAGCCGTTCTATGTCTTCGCGACGCAGAACCCGATCGAGCTCGAGGGCACGTACCCGCTCCCCGAGGCCCAGCTCGATCGCTTCATGTTCCACATCGTCATCGAGCATCCGCCGGAGAACGAGGAGTTCGATGTCGTCCGCACCACGACGGCGATTGTGGATCCGCAGTTCCAGCGGCCGGTGACGGGCGCCGATCTCGTGTCGTTCCAGAAGCTGGTGCGTCGCGTGCCCGTAGCCGAGCCCGTGATGCGCTACGCCCTGTCGCTCGTGCGGGCCAGCCGGCCGCCGTCGCCGCAGGCACCGGAGCTCATCAAGAAATACGTCTCGTTCGGCGCCAGCGTCCGTGCGGCGCAGTACTTGATCCTCGGCGCGAAGGCGAAGGCGCTGACCGAGGGCCGGTACCACGTCAGCTTCGACGACATTCGCGCGTTGGCGCATCCGGTCCTGCGGCACCGCGTGCTCGCCAACTTCCGCGCGGAATCGGAGGGCATCTCGACCGACGTGCTCGTCGACGAGCTGCTGAAGACGGTGCCGACGCCGAAATCGGGGATGTAGTGTCCACCACCCCTGGCGCGCGTTTCATCGACCCGAAGGTCCTCGGGCGGATCCGCAACCTGGAGCTCCTCGCGAAGACCGTGGTCGAGGGCTTCATCAACGGATTGCACCGCGCGCCGTACTTTGGTGCGTCGATCGACTTCGCGGAGCATCGGGGGTACGTGCCGGGGGACGACATCCGGCGGGTCGACTGGAAGCTCTACGCCCGAACGGACCGGTATTTCGTCAAACAGTACGAGGCCGACACGAACGCCAACTTCGCCGTGCTGCTCGATATCTCGAAGTCGATGGCCTTCGCCAGCCAGGGCGTGAGCAAGCTCGAGTACGGGTCCTACGTGGCGGCGTGTCTGGCCTACCTCTCGCACCTCCAGCGGGACCGCGTGGGGATCACGACCTTCGACGAGGACGTGGTCACGTACGTGCCGTCCTCGGCGAAGCACTTCCACGTGCTGCTGCACACGCTTGACCGGGCCAGGGCCGAACGGCAGGGACGGCTGTCCGTGCCGCTCGGCCGGATGGCCGAGCACTTCAAGCGGCGGAGCATCGTCGCGCTGATTTCCGACCTCTACGAAGATCCGGACGACCTGCTCCAGGCGCTCACGCCCTATCGCTTCATGGGACACGACGTCGTCGTGTTTCATGTGCTGGATCCGGCCGAAATCGATTTCCCATACCGCGACGCGTCGCGCTTCCAGGATCTCGAGAGCGGCGAGGAGATCCCGGTGATTGCCGACTCGTTTGCCGACGAATACCGGAAACTGATGCGCGCGCATATCGACGCGCTCACGACCAAATGCGCCGAAGTGCGCATCGACTACGTGCTCCTGAACACCGCGAAGCCGCTCGACGAGGCGCTCTTCATGTACCTCGGCAATCGAGAGCGGCTGATGCGGGTGCGGTGATCCGCGATGCCATTCGCCTTCCTCGCGCCCGCCTTTCTCGTCGGCCTCGCGGCCCTCGTCGTGCCTGTGCTGATTCACTTGATTCAGCGCGAGCGCAAGGAGGTGGTCGCCTTTCCGTCGCTGATGTTCCTCCGACGGATTCCCTATCAATCGGTGGAGCGACGACGCATCCACAACTGGCTGCTGCTCGCGCTCCGCGCGGCGGCCGTCGCCTGTCTGGTGGCCGCGTTCTCGCGGCCCTTCCTGAAGCAGAGTGTGGCGGCGGCCGCCGCTCGGACCGGCGCGCGCGAGGTCGTCGTGCTGCTCGACGTGTCGGCGAGCATGGGCTACGGCGATCATTGGGCGCACGCCACGGATGCGGCGCACAAGGTCGTCGCCACGCTCGGCCCCGAAGACAAGTGCACGCTCGTGCTCTTTTCACGGAATGCCGAAGAAAACGTCCGCGCTACGTCGGATCGCGGACGGCTCGACGCCGCGATTGCGGACGCCAAGGTCGGATCGGACAGCACGCGCTTTGCGCCGGCGCTTCGGCTGGCCCAGAGCCTGCTGTCGCGCTCCAGCCTGCCGCGCAAGGAGGCCGTGCTCATCAGCGATTTCCAGAAGACGGGCTGGGAGCGTCACGAGGAGATCCATCTGCCGGAGGGCGCGACGATGACGCCCGTCTCCGTCGCGACGGAGGGGCTGTCGGATCTGTCGGTGTCATCGGTCGCGTTCACGCGGGACACGTTCTCGGGCGAGGAGCGGGTGAAGGTGACGGCCGGTCTGACCAACCGCGGATCCACACCCTACACCAACGTGGCGGCCACGCTTGACGTCGACGGCCGTCGGATTGATTCGCGTCCGACGACGATCGCGCCGAATGCCTCCGAGTCGGTGACGTTCCTGCCGTTCACCGTTTCAGAGACCAGCATGCGTGGAGTCGTCCGCGCGGGCACAGACGCTCTGCCGAGTGACAACGCGTACTACTTCGCGCTGTCGCCGAGCCGGCCGCTCTCGGTGCTCATCATCCAGGCGGACGGCACGGACATCTCGAGCGTGTATCTCACGACGGCGCTCGCCATCGGTAGCGCGCCGCCGTTCAAGGCCGACGTCGTGCCACAATCGCGCGTGACGCCCTCGACGCTCGAACACCGCGCGGTCGTCATCCTCCATGACGTCACGCCGTTGTCCTCGGCGACCGATGAGCTCCTGAAGCGCTTTGTCGCGCAGGGCGGCGGCTTGTGGGTCGCGCTCGGGGAGCACACGCCCTGGGCCGGCGGTCAGTCGCCCCTCTTGCCGGGCACGATCGGGCCGCCGGTCGATCGCACCTCGGGCGTGGGCGGCATGCTTGGCTTTCTCGACTACAGCCACCAGGTGCTCGAGCTGTTCAAGGATCCACGCGGGGGCAACTTTGCCGATGCCCATTTCCTGCGCTACCGCACGCTGACGCCGGGCCCCACCGACCGGGTGCTCGCGCGGTTCGACGACGGCGGCGTCGCGATGGCCGAGCGGGACGTCGGGTCCGGCCGCGTCATCGCGTGGACCTCGCCGCTCGATGACTCGTGGAGCATCGATTTTCCGAAGGCGAAGCTCTTCCTGCCGCTCGTCCACGAGATCGTCACGTATCTCGCGCAATACACGGAGCCGACGACCTCGTACACGGTCGGCCATCTGCTCGACGTCTCCGTGCCGATTGCCGCAATTGTTCGGGAGGGCACGGCCGGCGACACGCAGGCGGCGGCGGCACGCAAGGCGACGGGTCTCGTCGTCTCGCCCTCCGGACAACAGACGACGATCGGCGAAGGTGGAGCGCCATCGGTCGAGCTTTCCGAGCAGGGCTTCTACACGGTGCGAATGCAGGGCACGGGTGACACGCGGCCGTTCGTCGCCGCGGTGAACTTGGACCCGGCCGAGTCGGACTTGGCGCCGCTCGAGCCGACGAGCTTCGTGGCGAGTGTGACCGGCCAGTCCGCCGTGACCGCCGCCGGCCAGTCGCTCGAGCATCCGGATCTCACGCCGGCAGACGTCGAAAGCAAGCAATACGTCTGGTGGTTTCTGTTGGTCGCCGGGGCCCTGGCGCTGCTCGGCGAGGCCGTGCTCGCCAACCGGGCGTCGGGTCGATTCGGGACCGGGTTGTTGCAGGTTCGGCGCGGCTGACCAGGTGTAAGCTCAAGTCATCGAAGGAGCCAGTCATGGGTGACACGCGGCGCGACGGTCTCGATCGCCAGGAGCTCGTGAGGGTGATCCGGCACGTCCGGAGCCGGTGGCGCACGAAGCTCCTGCTCCGCGGCGGGCTCATTCTGATCGGGGGCGGCCTTCTCGCGCTGATCCTGGCGTCGTGGGGCCTCCACGCGGCGAAGTTCAGCCCGGCGGCGGTCCTGGGCTTCCGCATCGGCATCTTCGCGATCTTCGCGACGTTGGCCGGCCTGTGGCTGGTGAAGCCCTTGCGCCGCCAGGTGACCGACATGCAGGTCGCGCTCTACGTCGAGGAGCACGATCCGAAACTGCAGGCCGCGATGTTGAGCGCGGTCGAAGTTGGCGCGGCCCATCCGGCCGGCCCGACAGAGTCCTCGCCCGTCATCGACCGGCTCGTCGAGCAGGCCGTGGACAAGTGCAAGTCGCTCGACGGCGGCCACGCGGTCGGCCAACGCGCGATCCAGCGACATGCTGTCGCGCTCGTGACCGTGGCGGGAGTCACGCTCCTGTTGCTCGTCGTGGGTCCGGAGTTCTTTCGGCAGGGCGCATCGGCCCTTCTGAACCTTTCGCGCACGGCTGAGGCTGCCAGTCCGTACAGCATCGCGGTGACACCAGGGAACAAGACGGTACCGAAGGGATCGGCGCAGCAGGTCACGGCCAAGCTGGCCGGCTTCCGATCGACCGAGGTCGCCCTGATGGTCAAGGCCGAAGGCGAGACCGACTACACGCGGTTCGCGCTCCTCGCGACGGGCGATCCGAACTCGTTCGAAGGGATGCTCTTCGACGTCAAGAAGCCGATCGACTACTACGTCGAGTCCGACGACGTCCGGTCGTCGACGTACCACATGAAGGTGGTCGAGCTGCCGGCCGTGGCCAAGCTCGAGCTGGAATATGTGTTCCCCGCGTACACCGGCCTTGCGCCGCAGAAGGTCGACTCCACCGGAGACGTCGCGGCGCTCCGCGGCACCGAAGTGCGGGTGCGCGTCACCCCGACGATGCCGACGACCTCCGGACGGCTGGAGGTGGAGCCCGCTGGATCGCCAGAGTTGGCGCCCCAGTCGGATGGCACGCTGACCGGCAGCTTCAAGATCGATCAGGACGGCTTCTATCACGTCGAGCTCGACAGCTCTCACGGCGATCATGTCGCCGCCTCGCCGAAATACACGGTCGACATGATCGAGGATCAACCGCCGTCGGTGAGGTTTGACAAGCCGAAGCGCGACATTTCCGCCAATCCTGTCGAGGAAGTCAGCGTGGCGGCGCGGGCCGACGACGACTTCGGCGTGAAGGAATTGGACTTCATCTATTCCGTGAACGGCGGCCCCGAGAAGACCGTCACGCTCTACGGCAACGGCGCGAAGCCGCTCTTGGAAGTGACCGGGACCCACACGATCTATCTCGAGGAACTGGCCGTCAAGCCCGGCGACTTCGTCTCCTACTACGCGAAGGCTTACGACAACGACACGGTGAAGGGGCCGAAGAGCGCGTCGAGCGATATCTATTTCGTCAAGATCCTGCCGTTCGATCAGAACTTCAAGGAGGCGCAGTCCCAAGGCGGCGGCGGAGGCGGTGGGGGCCGCGGCGGCAACGAGGTCGGCGCGCTGTCCGATCAGGAAAAGCAGATCATCTCCGCGACGTTCAACTCGGATCGGGATCGCGCGAAGACGCCGCCGGATAAGTTCCAGAAGGACACGGTGTTCATTGGCCTGGCGCAGGCCAAGCTGCGCGACCAGGTGAGTTCGCTCCTCGACCAGATTCAACAGCGACTCGCCGGAGACCAGAGCTTCACGCACATCACCGAGGCCCTGCCCAAGGCCGCCGATCAGATGAAAGAGGCCGAGGCCGACCTCAAAGCGCAGAAGACGAAGGAAGCCCTGGGGCCGGAACTCCACGCGCTGAAATACCTCCAGGACGCCGAGCAGGCCTATGAGATCGAAGTGCGGCGCCAGCAGGGCGGCGGCGGGGGTGGTGGCGGCGGTGGGCAGATGGCCCAGGATTTGGCCGACCTGTTCCAGATGACGCTCGATCGCAACGCGAACCAATACGAGTTGCAGCAGCGCGCGCAACAGCAGAACACGGATCAGCAGGTCGACGAAGTGGCGCAGCGCCTGCGCGAACTGGCGCGGCGACAGCTCCAGCAAGCCGAGCAGCAGATGCGGGCCCAGCGGCAGGGAGGATCCGGGTCAGGGTCGGCTGAACGGTCGCTCGCGGACGAAGCGGATCAGATGGCGCGCCAGCTCGAGCAGTTGCAACGCGACGCGCAGCGGCAGGGCCAGCAGCGCCAGGATCTCGCCGACGCCGCCAAACGCTTGCACGAGTCAGCCGACGCGATGCGGCGCGCGGCCACCGACAGTCAAGCCAACGGCGCGCAGTCCCAGCAGGCCATGCAGGCGCTGCAAGATGCCCAGCGGCTCCTCGACCAGACCCAGCAGGATCGCGCCGGGCAGAACATGGCGAACGCGCTCCAGCAGGCCGATGCGCTCGTGAAGCAGCAGCAGGACATCGCGTCGCGCGTGTCGAAACTCGATCAGGCCGGCGCCGACAAGGACGCCCAGACCAAACAGCTCACGGCCGACAAGGATCAGGAACGCCAGAAGCTCAACGACCTGCAGCAGCAGCTCGGCCAGTTGGCGAACCAGGCGACAGCGAACAACGCGCGTGACGCCGCGCGCAAGGCCCAGGAGGCCGCCGCTTCGGCCAACGACAACATGCTGAAGGAGAAGATCGAGTACTCGAAAGAGGCGATGAGCGCGGGCTCGCAGTACACCAAGCCCCTCGAGGACGACATCTCGAACGGCATGCAGACGTTTCGTCAGAAGGTCGCCGACGCCGCCAGCGCCTCCGACAAGGCCGAGCAGGGCCAGGGCATGAGTCGCGCGCTCAATCAGGCGGACGACCTCCTGCGCGGCATGAAGCAGCTCGACCAGCAGGTGCAGGGCCAAGGTGACCAGCAAGGCCAGCAGCCCGGCCAGCAGCCGGGCCAGCAGGCTCAGCAAGGTCAGGGGCAGCAAGGCCAGGGCCAGCAGGGTCAAGGCCAAGGGCAGCGGCCGGGCCAGGCACCCAGCGGCCAGCAAGGGCAAGGGCAGGGTCAGCAGCCCGGCCAGGGCCAGGGACAAGGTCAGGGCCAGGGACAAGGTCAGTCCGGGCAGGGTCGGCAGCAGGGCCAGCCTAACGGTCAGGGTGGGGGGGGCGGCGCGACGAGCGGACCCATGAACCCGAATGGCGGCGGCGGTCAGGATCGACCGTTCTCCCAGCCGGAGATCGGGCAATACCGCAACCAGGCCCAGCAGCTCGCGACGCAGGCGCAGGATCTCGGCCAGCAGTTAAAGCAGGCCGGCGCGACGAAGACGGATCAGCAGTCGCTCGACGAGATCTCACAGGCGCTTCGCAACATGGCAGCGAGCCGCGCGTACGACAACGCCGCGGAACTGCGCGCGCTCGAGAACTCGGCGCTCGACAAGATGAAGAAGCTCGAGTTCGATCTCCGGAAGCGGATCGACACGACGAATCAGCAGCTGTACCTCTCAGGTTCCGAGGACGTGCCCCCGGCCTTCCGGACGCAGATCGAGGATTACTACCGCGCGCTGTCGAAGCAGCCTGGAGGCGCGCCGCCGGCGGACGCCACGACGCCGACCGGTCCCGGTCGTCGAGGTGGCGGCGGCGGACACTAGGCACAGCTGCCCGACACGCGGGCGGTCGTTGTCACGAAGACGAAGGACCTTCGTCTTCGATTCAATACTCGGCGACGAGTGCGAGCGCCCGCTCGACGATCGCGTCGACTTGGCCGGCTGGCGCGATGAAGTTGTTGGCGAGAATCGCAAACACGACGCGCTTGCCCGTCGTCGTCTCCAGATAGCCTGAGAGCGAGCGCACGTTCGCCAGCGTTCCGGTTTTCGCCTCGACGCGGTCGTCGAGGATCGTGCCGCGCATCCTCGTCTCGAGCGTGCCGTCGCGCCCGGCGACGGGCAACGCCGACACGAACGGCCCGCGGAGCCGCGCGTCCTGCCACACGTGTCGAAGCACGGCGACGACGGCGTCGGCCGTCAGGTAGTCGTAGCGCGACAGGCCCGACCCGTCGTTCATGACGAGTTCGTCCGGGGCGACACCCCAGCCGGCGATCGTCTCGCGCACGGCGCGGACGCCTTCGACGACCGAGCCGGGTCGGCCGGCGGCACGACCGATCGTCTTGAGCAGCATGTCGGCGTAGAAATTCTGTGACACCTTCAGGAAGTAGCCGGCCAGCGCCGAGAGCGGCGCCGAGCGGCGCGTGGCAATCACGCGCCGGCCGTCGGCCGGCGTGGCCGGCAGGTCGTCGACCGTGCCGACGCCGTCGCGGACGGGAATGCCGTGATCGGCGAGGGCCAGCCGCAAGCCTTCGACGAAGAATCGCGTCGGGTCGTCGACCGCCGCGCCGCGCACGACGGCCGGGCCGCCGACCGGCACCGAACCGGACACCGTCAGCCTGGGGCTACCCGGTGGTCTCGACAGTTCGACGTGGGCGGCAGAGTCGGCCGGACCGGTCGTGACCTCGTTGCGGATCGTCAGGTCGTGGCCGACGGGCTCTGCGTCGATCGTCGCGGCTACACCGGCCGCGTGGCCCGGAAGCACGCGGACGACGATCGCGTTTTCGTTGTAGCTCAGCGCGCCTGACGGCGCGGCGTAGCTCGCGGTCAGGTAATCCCAGGACCACCCCTGGGCGAGGCCCTCGCGATCGAACAGGCGGTCATCACCGATGATTCGCCCGTTGACGCGCCGAATGCCGGCCTGGGTCAAGGCGTCGGCCCACTCGGCGAAGAGCGGCGCTGGACCGAAGTCCTGACCGGTGATCGACGGATCGCCTCCGCCCATGACGACGAGGTCGCCCTCGAGCGTGCCGTGGTCGATCCGGCCCCTGGCCTCGAGCCGTGTGTCGTACTGAAAGGTCCAACCCAGCCGGTCCGCTGCGACAGCCAGCGTGATGAGCTTCATGTTCGACGCCGGCATCACGAGTTTCTGGCTGTCGCGAGCGTAGAGGACGGACGCGGGAATCACGCGGGTCGGATCGGCGAGCACCTCGATGCGCACGCCGACGAGGGCGCGCGCGAGGACGGGATCGGCGAAAAGAGCGTCGAGAGAGGCTTGAAGGCTCGAAGGCTGGGAGGCGTGGAGGCTGCGCTTGAAAGCGTGAAGGCCGGAAGGCTGGGAGGCCGGGAGGGTACCGTGCGGCTGCGCGACGGGCGAAACGAGACCGGCGACGAGTGCCGCTAGGAGCGGCGAGGTCAGGCGCAACGGCCGGTCCCGTGAACGGCTCACGAGATCCTTTCGCCCCACTTCGAACCTCCCCAACCTTCCGGCCTTCAAGCCTCCAAGCCTTCAAGCCTCACTTAATCCCCACAATCCCTTTGAGCCCACTGATGATCTTGTCGAGATCCGCCACGGGGACGACGGCCGCGCCTGCGTCGCCTGGATGCACGGCCTGCGCGGTGGTGCCCGACTTGCGCAGCGTGACCCGCTCCTCCTTGGACGACGTCGCATCGCCGAACTTCACGTCCACGGTGAGGTCTTCGCCTGAGGCGAGCGCCTTGTCCGCGAACTTATCCGATCGCAGGTTCGACAGGTTCGTCAGCAGGTCCGTGAACGTCGTCTGGTCGACGGTCTTGACCGTCGGCTTCGTCTGCTTCCACGTGTCCATCGGCGCCGATGACTGGTCGGGCTTCGCCGGTGCCGGCGCCTGGTCTTTCACGAAACTGTACGTCGCACCGCCGTAGGTCAGGTCGATGGCGCTCGCCGTGAACGTTCGGAACTCGAAGATGTCCTTGATGCGCAGATCATCCGGCTTCTTATTGACGTCGGTCAGGATCGCTTTGTCGATGGTGAAGACCAGCGGGCGTGACAGGTCGCGCGCGTACACCGACGAGTCGTCGTACGGGCCGCCGATCGCGAGGGTCGCTCGGGTCGACCCGGCGCCGATCGTCACGGTCAGCTGCGGCTTGTCGAGGCCGTACGCCTTGAGGTCGGCCGCGCTGTAGTTCGTGTCCGCGCCGGTCGCCGACTTCACGTCCGTTTTCGGCGCCGTCGTCCCGTCGGGCTTCGTGGCGTCTGGCGGGGTTGACGCGGCGGGCTTCGAGGCCGCGCCTGGCTTCTTCGTGTCGGCCGCCTTGGGCGGCGCCGCCGGCCGGCTCCCCGGCGCGACGATCGATTTGATCCTGGCGTCCGTCAGGCGGCCGATGATCGTATCGACGGCGCTGAAGTCCGCGCGGGCGTCGGCCGGAGCCGTGAGCCGCCAATCCGAACCCTTCTTCGTGGCGGCGACCGAGGTGCCAACGGCTGGCTGGAGCGTGATCTCGTCGACGCCGTCTTTTGCGACTTTGAGCGCGGTCTTGTCCCGCAAGTCGAACGTGCCCCGATTGAGCGTGTCCTCGATGTACGAGCTCACCAGCATGACCGCCGGCTGGCCTTCCACCTGGACGTAAGTGTCCGAGCCCGCGGGCGTCTTGCTGCCGAAGTCCACGCGATGAAGTGCGGTGTCGCCGGTCTGCTTGAAGGCGACGCTGAACCGGGCCGGCGAGAGGCCGTAGCTGGCGACGGACGAGGGATGCTCGTCGATCGTGCGCTGGGACTCGAGCGACGTCAGGGACGACACGAGGGAATCGACCTGCGCGGAGTCCGCGTCAGCCTGGATCGGTGCCGTGATCTGCCAGTGTCCACCGCTCTTCGTGAGCGTCGTGACATCACCCGACGCCGCGTGCACCTGGATCTCGCCGACCTTGGCGGCGTCCGCGGTCAGGATCTTCGAATGCTTCGTCGTCGTCGAGTCCGCCGTGGTGTCACGCTTCGACTCGACGAAGTAGGCGTAGCTTCCGACACCGGCGGCGAGAAGAAGGAGAATCAGAAACGACTTGCCACTGCGCATGGACCGTCCTTGAAAAACCGGGGAGTCTGGTTACCGCCGACGCCACCAGACCCGGACGCCGTTCAGGAACAGCAAGCCCGGAATGATGAAGACCGCCAGGTAGAAGATGCGCTCGCCCTGATCGGCGGTGAGCTGGATGCGGCGGTCTTCCGCGTCGCGCGGTCGGATCGAGATCAAGTCTTCCTGCTGTGCCAGCCAGTTGACGATGTTCGAGAAGAAGTCGCGGTTGGCCTGGAAGGGCAGGATCGCGTTGCTCGGGAAGTCCGAATCGCCCGCGATGACCACGCGTGTCTCGGGCTTGGGCGCGTCGGGCGCCGCGTCTGCCGGCGCATCGGCCACCGGGGCGGAGACCGCGGCGACGAGGGTGATGGGCCCCGCCTTGTCGCCCTTGTCGAAGTCGGGCGTCGCCTTGTGATTGATCAAGAGGTCCTTCAGGTTCGTTTCGGCCCAACTGTGGGCGCTCGTTTGCGCAATCGGCTGAGCCGTGTGGCCATTCGAGCCGCCCGTGACCGGCGTGACCGATCGTGCCAGGTAGTAGGCCGTCATCGCGCCGCTGAACCCCGTGGTGATCGCATGCGGTGGATAGATCATCGCGATGGGGACCTGGGGACCCATGCCAAACATCTGCCCGACACCGCTTTGATCCAGCACGTAGTCATTGCCGACGTCGACGCCCCAGTCCTTCGCGAGGGCAATCAGGTTCGTGAGCGGCGGCGTGTCGAGTTTGGGCGTCGGGTCGAGCATGAGGAGGAGCTTGCCGCCCCTCTTGAGGTACGCGCGGATCATCTCTATTTCCGGCGGGAGGTAGTCGGTCTGCGGTCCGGCGATCACGACGACCGAGGCGTCATCGGGAATCTTGCCTTCCTGGGCGAGCGCGAGCTTGGCCGTCTCGAAGTTATCGCCCTTGAGGGCGGTCACCGCCCCGCTGTAGCCGAGTTTGTCGGTGGAGTCGATGTCGTGCTCGCCGTGGCCCTGGACGAAGTACACCTTCTTGGACACGCCGGTCAGCAACTTCTTGAGCGCGTTCGTGAAGTCCTGTTCGCCCTGGCCGGTGGTCCGCTCCGAGCGCCCGTCGGAGGAAAAGATCGTCGTCGGCAGCGCCTGGACGTTGTCCTGCTTGGCGCCCGTCGGATCCTTCACGGCGTCGATGTAGTCGACGGTCAATTGGCTCGTGACGTAGCGATAGGAGTCGAGCCGGTCCTCGAGGCCCTGTTTCTGGTTGCCGGCGTTGGGATCGGAATCGTAGTAGACCTTCACCGACACCGGGTGCTTGAGTTCTGTCAGGACCTTCTTGGTCTGATCGGACAGCGAGAACTGCTTCGCGGCGGTCAGATCCCACCGCTTGTTCTGCCGATTCGAGATGTAGTTCACCCCGACGAGCAGACCGAGGAACACCACGACGCTGCCGGCCGCCATCGAACCGTACCTCGCGCGGCGGCCGCCGAACGATCGGGCGATATCGCGCCATTGGCTCGCCGTGTAGATCGCCGTGATGATGAGGCCTGCGAGCGCCAGCCCGCGCCGGGTGTTCTCCCAGTCGGGTTTCGCCATCCAGACGAGCAGCGCGGCGACCACGAGCGCGAGGCCGAGCCAGCCGAGCAGACCGATCAGTTTCTTCACGACTAGCCCCTCCACCGCTCGGTGTCGACGGATTTCAACGTCAGGAACAGGCCGAACGAAATGAAACTCAGGTAGAAGACGATGTGTTTCGTGTCGATGATGCCGCGCGCGAAGTCATCGAAGTGCTCGGTGATCGACAGATACGACAGGATCGCCGACGCCGTCGGGCCCGAGCTCTCCGCCATCCAATTGATGATCCAGAAGAGCAGGGCCACGACGAACGTGGCCGAGCCCGCCACCATCTGGTTCTTCGTCGTGCTCGAGATGAAGAGGCCGACCGAGATGAAGCAACTACCCATCAGCAGCAGCCCCGCGTACCCGGCGACGATCGGCTTCCATTCCGGGTTCCCGTAGACGAACAGGATGCCGATGTAGAGCAGCGTGGCGCCGAGCAGCCCGCCGAAGAGTCCCACCGCGCCGAGGAACTTGCCCATGATGATCTCGACGTCCGTGACTGGAGAGGTCAACAGCAGCTCGATCGTGCCCGAGCGCTTTTCCTCCGAGTACGTCCGCATCGTGATCATCGGGAGCAGGAACAGGACGAGCACGCTCGCGTTCGAGAGGAGCGGCCGGATCATCCGGTCGTTCACGTTCATGGGCTGCATGCCTCCGCCCATGTCGCCGCTCATGCTCGTGCGCACGAACCAGTCGAGATAGCTGATGTAGAAGTAGCCGAAGATGAAGGCGAAGAGCCCCATCATCAACCACGCCACGGGCGACCCGAAGTAGCCGTGCAGCTCTTTTCTGGCGATGGTCGAAATATTCCGGAACGTGCTACTCATGGGCGGCCTCCCCGATCGTCGGCTCGGCCGGGGTGTCGGCCGCCGAGTGTGCCGGTTCCTCGGTCGTCAGTTGCAGGAAGATCTGTTCGAGGCTCACGCGCGTCGGCCGCAGTTCCAGCAAGCCCCAGCCCTTGCCGACGACGGCTTGGGCCACCGCCCGCCGGACGTCGTGGTCCCGCTCGGCTTCGACCTCGAAGCCAATCCATCGCTCGTGCCGGTCCGTCTCGGCCACGTGTCGGACGCCCGGCACGCTGCCGAGCGCGGCGGCCGCTTCTTCCGGACCTTCGATTTGCACGTAGAGCGACGCGGCGCCCTTCAGTTGATGCGTGAGGTTTTCGGTCGTGTCCACGGCGACGACCCGTCCCTTGTTGATGATGACGACGCGCGTACAGGTCTGCGCGACCTCCGGCAGGATGTGCGTGGAGAGCACAATCGTGTGGTTGCCGGCGAGGCCCTTGATCAGGTCGCGCGTCTCGATGATTTGCTTCGGGTCGAGGCCCGCCGTGGGCTCGTCGAGGATGAGCACCTCGGGGTCGTGAATCAGCGCCTGGGCGAGCCCGACACGCTGTCTGTAGCCTTTCGACAGCTTGCTGCAGTGTTTGTCGGCCATATCGTCGACATGCGTCTTCTTCATCGTGTGGTCGACGCGCATCGCGCAGTCGGCGGCCGTGATCTTGCCGATCTTCAGGCGCGCGACGAATGTCAGGTACTCGCGCACCGTCATTTCTGGATACAGGGGGGGAGTTTCAGGGAGATACCCAATCCGCCGTTTGGCCTCGAGGGGCTCCGTGAACACATCGTGACCGGCGACGACCGCCTGGCCTTCCGTGGCCGGCATGTAGCCGGTAATGACCCGCATGGTGGTCGTCTTCCCGGCGCCGTTCGGTCCCAGAAAGCCGAGGATTTCGCCTTCGTCGACGCGGAAACTGACGTCGTCGACCGCTGTGACGGGGCCGTAACGCTTGGTGAGGTGCTGGACCTCGATCATGATGACTGATGGCTCCTTGCCGAAGGATTCGATCCTGCCCGACCTATGATGCTAGTGCTTGCAAAAATGTGGTGTCAACAACGGTTGACTCATTCTTGGCGGACCCGCATAATCGCCGCCGTACGCGCTCCCGTCGCGTTTGACGGGACTCGGAGGTTGCCATGACCCGATCGGCTCGCTTGGCGCTCGCCCTCGCCCTCGCGTTTCTCGTTGGGCTTCCGATGCCCGCCCTGGCGCAGGCCAAGATCAGGATCGCGATCTGGGACTTCCAGATGAACGCGCAAAACCAAGGCTGGGACTTCTACGACAAGCTGGGGCCGGCGGCGCGCGACGATATCGACACGGCCCTTGGCCAGGACGCCACGCTGTCGGCGCGCTTCACCGTCATCGAGCGCGACAAGCTGGCACTCGTCATGAAGGAGCAGGGCCTCGGCGCGAGCGGCGCCGTCGATCCCCAGACGCAGGCCAAGGTCGGCAAGATCCTCGGCGTGAAGTTCATCGTCACGGGCGCGGTCGACAAGTTCGCGATCAATACGACCAAGGGCGGCATCGGCCCAATCGGCGGGGCGAAAACCACGGCGAGCGTGTCGATCAACATCCGGTTCATTGACACGACGACCGCCGAGCGCGTGGTGGCCGTGTCCGCGGATGGCGAGATCTCCAAGGGCGGCGGGCACTTCGGCAGCGCCAATTTGAGCAGCACCGAGCAGTTCGGTATCGCGAGTGACGCGATTCAGAAGGCCTCGAAGGACATCGTCGCCAAGCTGGCGGCGAACGACTCGCTGACGAAGTTGACCGCGGCGCAGGGTTCGACCGGTGGCATCGATGCGCGCGTGATCAAGGTCGACGGTCAGTCGGCCTACATCAACATCGGCGGGCAGGCGGGGATCAAGGTCGGCGACGCGTTCGAGATCTTCGAGCCGGGCGAGGCCCTCATCGACCCGGCCACGGGCGCGAATCTCGGAGCCCCCGAAAAGCACACGGGTTCCGGCGTCGTCACTGAGGTGCAGGACAAATACTCCATCATTAAGATCACGTCCGGCACCGTGTCCGCGAAATCGATCATCCGCGCCAAGTAGAGCCGTCAGGGCTGACGCTTCTTCCAGTACGCCCGGATGTGCTCGACGACGTCGGCCGCCACGGTGCGCGCCTTCTCGTCGAGCCGATCCCGATATCGCGCGTCGTAGTTGAGCGTCGCCGCGGACGGCATCGGCACGGAGTCGCTCGACGCACGCGCCTCGCCGCTCACGTCAATCGTGTAGTTGCGCACCGTGAAGGTCGTCCCGAACATCGTCTGCGTCTGCTCGTCGACGAGGGTCACAGCGGACTCGAGCGCGACATCCGCGCGCGCGGCATCACGCGTGCTGGTCATCGAGTCCTTCGCGAGCGCCTGGTCGACGGCTGACTTCAGCGCTGCGCACACATCGGGCGGCCCCGCGCACCGAAATGCCACCGACGGATTGGCTGGCACCGGAGGCGCCGCTGGCGCACCGGCCGCCGAGGGCGTTTGCGCGGGCGTGGCGGCCCCTGGAGCCGGCGCGGACGCAGAACCAGCGCTGGAAGCCGTCGCTCCCGAAGAGGTCGCGCCGGACGCCGGGCGATTGGCGCTCGGGCCGTGCGTCGTCTTCGCCGGACTGGAACCCGACGCGGCGCCGCTGGCGGGCGGGTTGCTCGAGCCGGGTGGAGTCCCCGGACTTGCCGGCGTGCCGCCGCCCGCGCCGTTCGCAGGATCCGTCGCGGCGCTCGAAGGCGGCGGACCGCCGGCCGCGCTCGAGTCAGACGTGGCCGCGCTCGCCGCTTGCGGCGCAGGTGGCGTCGCCGACGCGTTAGCGGCGCTCGTCGCCGTCGCCGCATCTTTTGCACCTGCCCCAATCAGTCCCATCTTGAACGCGCCGTACGCGGCGCCGCCCAGCAAGAGAATGGCTACCGCCGCCGCGACGGCCGCGCGGCTACCGCTGCCGCTCTTCCGTGTGGGTGCAGGTGCGGGTGCAGGTGCCAACGCGGGTGCTGACGGACTCGCGGCCCCGGCCGTCGGTGGCGTCGCATAGGATGCGGCCGGCGGTTGCGCCGCCTTCGGAGGGACCAGTGTCGGGCCGCCCGTGGACGTGGCCGCGTCGCTTGCGGCCGCCAGGCCAGCTCCCGCGGCCCGCGTGGTTTGGTTCGCTGGCGAGACCGCAGGCACCGGCGTTGGCAGCTGCGTCGTTTGGCCGGACGGCGGCTTGCCGATGACGACAGTGGCGGACGTCGGGGTGGACGGCATCGTACCGACCACTTGGCTCGGAAGGGGGAGGGGGAGGACGGTCGCGCCGAGCGAGGCCGCGGCGGCGTCGAGCGCCGCGCTGAATTCGTCAGCGGTCTGGAATCGCTTCGCCGGATCCTTCTCGAGGCAACGAAGCGCAATCGCCGCAAGCTCGGGTGAAATCTGGCGGTCGGGTCGCTTGAGGGCCGGCGGAATCGGCGCCTCGGTCATCTGCTTCACGAGCACCGCCGGCGTCGACGGGTCGCTGAACGGGACCTCGCCGACGAGCATCTCATACAGGATGATGCCGAGCGAATAGAGGTCGCTGCGTCCGTCGACGGGCCGGCCGTACGCCTGCTCTGGCGACATGTACTGCGGCGTGCCGAGCGAGAAACCCGTGGCGGTCAGCTGGGTCGCCGAATCGTCGAGCGTCTTCGCGATGCCGAAATCCAGGAGCTTGGCGACGTCCCGGCCGTCCGCGTCCTTCGTCAGCATGATGTTCTGTGGCTTCAGATCGCGGTGGATGATGTCGTGCTTGTGCGCGAGTGACAGCGCGCTCGCCACCTGCCTCAGGAGATTGATCGTCCGCGCCGGGTCGATCGGCCCCGCCTGAATGACCTCTTTCAGGCTCGGGCCGTCGATGTACTCCATCGCGATGTAGAGCGTGCCGTCCTGCGTCTGGCCGAGATCGTAGGCGGGCACGATGTTCGGATGGTTCAGATTGCTCGCGGCTTTGGCCTCGCGCTGAAACCGGCGTACGACGTCCGGCGAGGCGGGCAAGTCCGCTTTGATGAGCTTGACCGCCAAGGCCTTGCCGAGCATCAAATGGGTCGCTTTGTACACCGTGCCCATGCCGCCGGAGCTCAGGCGCTTGTCCAGGCGGTACTTGCCATCGAGCGACCGCCCAACGTTCTCGTCGCGCGGCGCCTGGCCACCTTCGAGCACCGTGCCGTCGGTCGGGCACAATCGCATCGTGTCGGGATAGGTCGTCTTACACGTAGGACAGATGCTCATGGTTGGTCCTCGCGGGTCCTCAGATTCTACGCCAACGGTCGCGCCGCGCTGGCGACGCGCGACGTCACGCCCGGTAGGCCTCGACGAACCGGTCGATCGCATCCTGAGCGACCGTCTCGACGCGATCGAATTGGATTCCCATGCCGACTTTTCGGTCGCTCCATGCCACCCGGCCAGAGGCCTCGATGTCGGCGTGAGCGCCGGGCAGCCGGAACCTGACCTCCACGAGGGTCTGTGCCGAAAAGGGAGTCATCGTACGGACCGCGAGTCCGCCACGGCTGACATTGAGGGCATGGGCGATGGCGATCGTCTGGCCGGCGCGGCACGACACGGGCACGCCGAGAGCCACCCGGGGACTGGTGCGTCGATCAAAATTGTCCGGGAAGAGGTGCGGGGCGAGGGCCGGAAGAATCTGCGGCGTCGCGGCGTGCTCGTTGATGTAGCCAGCGACACCGGCGTCCACCAGAGCCGGCACGAGCGCGGCGGACGTCATCGAGCCGGAGAAGACGGTGACGGGCAAATCGTGTCCGGCGAGGGCGCGAAGGGCGCGCACGAACGCCACGCTGTCGGCCGACAGCGCGAGGTCGACGAGGGCCAGGCTAATGGGTGCCGACCGGTCCCCCAGGGCCTCCCGCGCCGCGTGCTCGGTGTCCGCGAGGACGAACGCCTGCCGGGCGTCCGCCAAGGCGGCCGCGAACCGGTCGCGCACGCCCGCGTGGTGATGGGCAATGAGAATGGTCTTGACAGCCGACATTGTTATTGTCGAAATCGAGTGTAAGGAGAGAGTGTATGGCGACCTGCCCCGAATGCGACGCCGAAATCAGTGTCCTCGACGATGACGTCGAGGAAATGGAAGTCGGCGATCCGTGGGATTGTGATGCCTGCGGAAGCCGGCTGCGCGTGGCCATCCTTAATCCACTCGAGTTCGAGACCGACGACGAGGAGGAGGACGACGACGAGGACGAACCGGCCGTCGTGGCCGGCGACGGCGAGGCTGCGGACCTCGATGACGACGAGGACGGCGAAACCGACGAGGACGGCGAAGGCGGGGATTGGGACGAGTAGTGGCCGACACCCCTGCCACGATCGTCGAGCGCGACACCCGTGCGCGTGAGCGCGTGCTTCGCGATCGCGTGCGGGCGGTGCCATCGCTCGTCGTGGCGTACTCGGGCGGCGTCGACTCGGCCTACCTGGCGTGGGTGGCCGGGCGCGAGCTAGGCGCGCGCGCGCTCGCCGTGACCGCAGACAGTCCGAGTTATCCCGAGCGACACCGCGCGATGGCGATCGACATCGCGAGAGATTTCGGTCTTCAGCACGAGATCATCCGGACCGCGGAACTCGAGGCGCCTGAGTACCGCGCCAACGCGCCGGACCGCTGCTATCACTGCAAGCACGAGCTCTACACGAAGCTGACGGCCCTCGCCGGCGCGCGCGGATTCGCCGTCGTGGCCGACGGCAGCAATGCCGACGACCGCGGTGACTATCGGCCCGGACGACGGGCGGCGAAAGAGTTCGGCGTGTGGAGTCCGCTCGACGAGGCGGGCTTGTCCAAGGCGGACATCCGCGCGCTATCGCACGAGGCGGGTCTCCCCACCTGGGACGAGCCGGCGTCCGCCTGCCTGTCCTCCCGCATTCCCTATCACTCCGAAGTCACGAACGAGAAGCTCCGCGCGATCGAGCGCGCGGAGGAAGCCCTTCGCGGCCTCGGCTTCCGCGTCGTGCGTGTCCGGCATCACGACACCGTCGCCCGGATCGAACTCGGCCGCGACGAGATGCCCCGCGCCCTCGAGCCCTCGACCGCTGCGGCCATCGATCGCGAGCTCCGCGCCATCGGCTTTCGGTACGTCACGCTCGATCTGGGCGGCTACCGGCTCGGCAGCCTCAACGAAGGCTTGAAACTCAAGGCGATCTAGCTCTTCTTCCGCGCCACACACAGCAGCGACGTCCCGATCGGCAGGTTCACCACGCGCATGACGCGTGCTTCGAGCGCAAGCGCCGCGTCGAACAGCGCGTTGATCGGCCGCGGCGGCACCTGCAGGTCGTGCTCGGACGCCGTCTCGGCGCGGCCCGTCATGCGCTCGCGCCAGCGAAGCAGCCAGGTGACGGGGAGCGTCGACATGTTGGCGAACGTGAGGCGTTCCACCTCGAAGCCGGCGCCCGTCACGACCGCGCGCAGGCGATGTTTCGAGTACCGACGAACCTCGTGTGTCAGCGTCGAATGGGAGCCCCGCAGGCTGTCGAGCGCCGCCACATTGATGACGACGAGGCCCCCGGGCTTCAAGACGCGCCACATCTCCGAGAGGGCCGTCCGCTCGGTGTCGTCGTCCAGGCAATAGAGGACGTCAAACGACGTCGCGACGTCCACGCTGGCGTCGGGAAAGGGCAGGGCCGCCACCGTGCCCCGCACGAGCCGGCGGCCGCGGGCTCGGCCGAATTGGAGGCCCACAGGCGACCGCTCGAGGCCGACCGCCCAGCCAAGCGACTCGAGCCAATCGAGGTTGCGGCCGGTCCCCGCGCCGCAGTCGAGGATGCGCGACGGTCGCCGGCCATCGAGCGCCGCGCGGAGGAGCATGAGGGCATTGCGACGCAATCCGACGAACCAGAAGTGGCCATCTTCGGCGACCGCGGTCGCCTGGAGCATGCGATCCACGCGCCGATTCTCTCACTTCGGGCTTGATCTGCTCGGTGACGACCGGTAAGCTCGGCGTCAAGCACGGCACACGTTTCGCGATCTCGGGCCGCTGTCGAGGAGAAGGTGATGTCACAACGCCTATGGAAGACGCTGTTGTTGTCCGCCGCTGCCGGCACGCTCGCTGCAGCTATCGCGTGCGGAGGTGACAAGAAGCCGCCCGTAGCGCCGCCGCCCCCGCCGCCTCCGGCGCCGGCACCGATGCCGGCC
>Ga0182024_10009416_pt1 | contig 20204 bp, 15 predicted proteins | sample P32metaG_FD_120480 | JGI IMG/M metagenome (GOLD analysis project Ga0182024, IMG submission 120480) | Permafrost microbial communities from Stordalen Mire, Sweden - P3-2 metaG (Illumina Assembly) | ecosystem: Environmental > Terrestrial > Soil > Wetlands > Permafrost | place: Sweden: Stordalen... | reverse complement strand
GAATGGTCGGAGAAATCATCGTCTTGCCTTAAACGAAGAAAGGTGAGACGTGGCAACCGCCGGGGTGGCCCATCCTTTGCGTTCTTTGCAAAGGGTGGGTATTCCCAATTGTGAACCGCTTAGTGCGTGACGACCTTTCGGTTCGCAACCTGTAAACGCGGAGCCTTTAATTCTCCGCGATATACGTGCGGGGGACTGAAAATCGCCTGATTCTCCTCGTGCACTGTTACCGGTGGGATTCTGGCCGGGACAGGTATTTCGAGCCTCTTGAAATACGCGTGCATTCCTGCAATGTCGTACTTGATGACCTGCCGCCTCCACCAAGTAAATGCTGAGGCGTCTTTAAACGTTACGCTCGTCGCGTTTGCAAAAACTGTCCAGATAATCCAGATGATTCGGAAGCCAAGAGGGAGGCAGACCGCCCAACTGACGAGACCGACCGCCTTACTGTGAGGAAAATTAAGGTTTTCGTATCCGAACGGGGCGAGCGTGAGAATAACAGCCAGAAGGCTATCAATCTTCAACTCTCGCTTTTCGTCTGGGTTCGTGTGCTGCTAGCTACTTTACACCGTAAATTTGTCAGCGACGGGTGGCCCGCTCGCTCAGGCCCGGCGGGGTGGCCCATTCAAGCCCGATTTTGGCTTGGGTGGGGCAGTTCTACCGCTGGACAAAGTCTTCCCGCCGCTCGTTCGCGTTTTCGGGCCGTCCATTCCGACCCGATCTCAACCCGTCCCTCACAGCCGGCTGCGTAGTGGCGAAAACTGCTCCGCTCCCAGTCCTCTGGACGATCGCATAACCCTTGCTTCACCGGATTGCGGTGAATATAGCGCAGCTTCTCCACAAACTGCGGATAATTTCGAATGTTGAAATCGTCGTACCGCTTTTGCCAGAAATGCTCGGCATCGCCAATCAAGCGCCGCGATACTCCTTGCTTCAACGACTTCAGCGCATCGGCCAGCGTATCCCGTTGCGGTTCGCTGAGCAGGAGGTGGACATGCTCCGGCATGACTACGTATCCGTAAACGTAGAGTCTGTAACTGCGGCGCACTCGCTCCAAGGCTGACTCGAAGATTCGGCAGCTTGCGTCTGTTGTAAACAAGCGACGGCGATGGTAACAGCAGAATGTGACGAAATGACTTTGGCCACTGTGGTGAAACCGCGTCAGTCCCCATGGCATGGAGAATAGTGAAGTTTGTCAGTCTGACTAAGTCCGTGACGTGTGACTGGCCCACTCAAGCCAAAATCGGGCTTGAGTGGGCCACCCGTCGCCGGTGGCCACCATCTTTCAGAATTGCTATCGAAGCAGAAGAGGCTTCCACTTGCGGAGGTTACGGGTTACGCTGAGCGCGGCTAAATTAGGTGCGAGAGTTGGAGGTGTACATGAAAAGGCCCGTCCCGGTGGAATCTGCCTCTGCATTAATCGACCAACTGATCTCAAAACTCACAGACTGGCGTGGCAAAACGCTCGCCAGCATCCGCAAGACCATCCTTGAGGCCGACCGGGACATAATCGAGGAATGGAAGTGGATGGGAAGCCCAGTGTGGTCTCGCGACGGAATCATCGCGGTCGGCAACGCCCACAAAGATAAGGTGAAGCTTACCTTTGCCCACGGGGCGAGCCTCCCAGATCCTGACAAGCTCTTCAACGCGGGCCTTGGAGGCAACGCCTGGCGCGCGATCGATTTGTTCGAGGGCGACAAGATTAATGAGCGTGCTCTAAAAAATCTTGTCCGCGCTGCCGTTGATTACAATCAGATCAAATTGAAGAGGAAAGCGCCTGCGGGTACTCGAGCGAAAGTACATAAAAGTAAAAAGTGATGAAACTATAGCTTTTTCTCACTAATTCTCTTTGCGGGACTGCGGGACAATGGTGCTTGACGCTGCCCTGGCGGCGTGTAGCCCATCCTTTGCGTTTGTTGCAAAGGGTGGGTTGCGCTTCTGCCTGAAGCGTAGATTTCAAAGTCGGCACTCTTCCACAGCCGTCCACAGCCAGAATCCAATTTCATGTGACGAACAACCTTTACTGAGAAATACGGCACGAGCAAGATCGACCTCTGCGCGAAGGCTCTCCCAAAAAGTTAGCACTCGGCCAGACCATTAGCGGCTCTCAGTTCCGAAGCTAAGTCCTTATTCCGTAATATTTTAGCTCTAAATCCTTGCGGCTCAATATTTTGCCCATATGCCCGCCATGCCCAATCGCGCCAAGTTCATAGAAACAAATATTTTAGCGGAACGGTATCAAAACAATTTAGATATAGATTCCCTCGTCAGCTGTTAAAAGAAGAGCCGCGCGAGAGCGCGGCCTTTTCTTGCGGTCTCCAGAATCAGTCGATGCCGTGAATCTTCATGCTCACCAGTTGATCGATGCTGAGGTCGTGAATTCCCCGCGCGCGCATGTCGCTGATGTATTCCGGTGTGACATTGTGGATGCGCATGGCGATCAGCTCGTCCGGATCGGGATGCGAATATCCCAGCCCTTGCAGCTTTTGAATAAACTCGGGCGAAACTCCGTGAATGCGAAACGCGATCAGCTTCTCCAGATCGACGTGATCGTAACCGCGCTGCTTGAGTTCAGCCATCCATTCCGGAGTCGCTCCGTGGATTCTCATCGCGATCAGCATATCTTCGTTCGGTGCATAGCCAGCCTGATGAAGACTGCGCACCATCTCTGGACTCACGCCGTGAATGCGGAAGGCAACCAGCTTGTCAGCGTCCGAAATCTTCAATCCCTCCGCCCGCAGCGCCTCAATGAACGCCGAGTCCACACGAAAGATGCGGAAGGCGATCAGCTTGTCGGCATCGAGATCGCTGAGATGCTCGCTCTTCATTTGCCGCGCGAATTCGAGACCGACATCCATCACCGCCATGCTGAACTGCTTCTCGTCGTCGATGGAGAAGCCAAGCGACTGCATCTCGCGCGGATAATTCGCGTCTGGCTGGAAATGGAAAATGCCTGCGCCTTCCCCGTTGTTGAGAAATCCTTCGCACTCGATCTTGCCCGCGTCGCGCGCGATGGTGAAATGCACATCCTGACGTCCGGCTTTCGAAAAGTCCACGCCTTGGAACGAACTCGCGGGCCAGTCAGACTCGTGGCTTGACGTCCCGCCATGATGATGTTCGATCAGTGAGAACTCAACCTTGCCCGCATCTTCGGATTTGCGGATGGTCCAGTCGCCGCTGCGATTTTCCGCCGCTCGATTCTTCACCGCGAACAAAAGAACGCAGGACGCGAACACTAGGTACGCGAGGGTTCGACGCATTCTCATAACTGTTCTCCTATTGAAGATTCCGCTGCTAGCGCCGGGCTTCGCCCAGGCTTGGACAGCCGAGGCGGCTGTCGCCACGTGAGTTTTAAATATCGGCCTTCGAGTCCAGAATTCCCAATTGCCGCAGCTGGATCAGTTTCTGCAGCGTCAGGTCCTTGAACCCATGCTTCTGGGCGCGCTCGATGAACTCAGGCGTCACATCCTGCACCTTGGCGCTGATGATGTCATTGATGTTGAATTTGTATCCCGCAGATTGCAGGGCCTTGATGTATTCCGGCGTAACGTCTTGCACGCGCATGGCGATGAGTTCGTTTGCAGATGGCTTTAGGCCGAGAGCCCGAATCCCGCGAACGTATTCTGGCGTAACGTCCTGAACCCGCATGGCGATGGCATCGTCGGCTCGCGGATCAATTCCCTGCTCGTGCAACCCCTTCAGATATTCCGGAGAGACGTCCTGCACTTTCAGGGCGATCACCTGGTCTGCAGTCACCGTCAGGCCCGCGGCGCGGAGTCCACGAACGTATTCGGGAGTTACGCCCTGCACCTTCAGTCCGATGAGAGTGTTCACGTCGGGCTGAATGCCGGCTTCTTTGAGTCCGCGGTAATACTCGCTGTCTGCGCCTTGAACCTTAAGCGCAATGAGTTGGTTCTGATCGGGCTTGAGGCCGGACGAAAATAGTCCGCGAACATACTCGGGAGTGATGCCCTGCACGCGCATCGCAATCAAGTTGTTCGCGTCAGGATGCAAGCCTTGCTCATGCATTTCCCGGACATATTCCGGCGTGATGTCCTGGATCTTCATGGCGATCAGCTGATCCACGGTAAGATCACCGAGTCCCGCGGCCTTCATGGCGTCGATGTAGGAAGATGCCGAGGAAGGGGACGAGGAACTAACCGTTCCCGGCTCGCTGCGTCGCGGTTGAACCGGCGAAGGCTTTGGAGTTGCAGCGGTGTTTGCAGCGGGCTCTTGCGAGGCTTCAGTTGCGGGCTTGGGCGTCGCTGGCGAATCCTGTGCCGCTTGAACCTGCCGTGGATGCGCCATTCCCAGCAGAGCATTCCCCGCGACGAGCGCCGCGGTGAGGCAGAGGACGCTGCCCGTCAGACCAATGCTGCGCATTCCCGCGCCCAGCGTCTTCAAGCCCAGAACGCGAACAATGCGCTCGCTGAGCGGACCGCGGTTCGCGGCCATCGCAAACGCAGGCGCGCTGCGCCACTCTTCCATCAGCGTGAGCGCACGCGCATATTCGACGGCGTTGCCGCAGAGCGCCACTGCCATGTCATCGCAGCAGTGCTCGCGTTCGGCTCGAATCTTTTTATTCAGCCACCAGATCGCAGGATGGTAGAAGAGCAACGTCTCCACGCAAACCTGGAACACATTCACAAAGGGATCGAAGCGCTGGATGTGCGCCAGTTCGTGGGCGATCACCGCCTCAAGTTGTTCTTCAGAAAGGCCCGTGAGAGCGGTCACCGGCAAGAACACGACCGGGCGAAACCATCCGATCACGGCAGGCGCCTGCAGCCACTTGCATTCGCAGTAAGCAATCGCGCGATCGAGACCGAACCGGTCTTGCAGCCTGTAGCAAATCTCGAGTACTCGATCTTCCACAACCGTCGACCGTCTGCGGCGCTCGCGCTCCAGTAGCAGAAATCCCCCTGCGGAGCGGAGGCTGAAGAAGGCCACGCCGAGAAGCCAAGCCTCGACCAGCCACGGAAGTGCATCCAGCGTGATTTTGGTTGAGGAAACTTGAAGCGAGCCACTCGCCACAGTTTTGCTCTTCGTTGTGGGCCACGCTACAGCGGCTCTTGGCAATGGCCTACTCGCGATTTCTGTCACACCAGAATGCTGTTGCGAATAGAAGAAGAAAGTCGCCAACGGAGCCAGCAACATCATTACCAGCGCACCAACGCCCACCAGATAGCGCGCCGAGGCGCGACGGCACAATACCATCGCAGCTGCGGCCAGAGCGGCGAGAGCAGTCCCCTGCCAGAGGAAATGCAACAGAGCCCATCCCAGAGATTGCATCGCGCTGGGGGAAACAAAATTCATCAAAGTCGTCATCGCCGACCTCTTTCATGTGCATCCAGCAAACGGCGCAGTTCGCTAATCTCTTCTGGCGAGGACTTGCGCCCAGCCAGCGCATGCATCATGAGCTGGCTCGCAGAACCTTCGAAAACTCTTTGCAGCATGTCCCCGGCAAGTTGCTGCTTGGTTTGCTCCGCCGGCAGGCATGCTTCATAGACGTGCGCCCTCTGGGTTTCGTTTCGGCGCACCGTGCCTTTTGTGGTCATGATTTGAAGGAGCTTCAGCACCGTGGTGTAGCCGAGGTCTTTTTTCTCGCTGAGGGAATCGTGAACTTCGCGAACTGTGGAGGGCCCGCGATTCCAGAGCACGCGGAGAATTTCGAGCTCCGAGGCGGTAGGTTTGTGCGGCGGCTGCTTCATGGGAAGGAACATACTACGAAGATGTTCGTAGTGTCAACGAAAATCTTCGTAGACACTGAAATCGTGGTTCGGCGTCCTTCGCGATGTTTGTTCCGGGAGTCCGCCGAGCTTCGCCCTGGCGGGATAGCCGAGGCGGCTGTCGCTACGCGAGGATTGCCACCAGCATGAAAATCTTTGGAGGCCTACGTCTAGTCGATTTTTACTATTGCAATGGCGTTGCTGTTTGCTACCTTGCTTCCACACAGAAATCCGACCTGAATCTTAAAGAAAAGAGGTTCCGAATGAGTATTCAAAAAATAGCGAGTCCAGTGGTCGCAGTCTGCGTTTTCGCGGCGCTGCTGGCCGCGGGCAGCGATACCGGCAAGTCCGTTTCGGTGAACGGTTATGTTCTCGACTCAGCCTGCGCGTTTACCAAGGATCTGAAAAAGCCCATCAGTGCCCAGTGCGCTCAGGCTTGCGCGCGGGCTGGGTCGCCGCTGGTGATCCTGGCGGACAACGGAACGATCTATTGGCCGATCGCTGACACCACGCCTTCGGCGGGTCAGAATGAGAAGTTGCTGCCGTTCGCCGGACAGAGAGTAACGGCCAGCGGGAAGGTGTACGCGCGCGGCGGGTCGACCGCGATAGTGATTGAAAAGATCGGAGCGGAGACGGCGCAGAAATAGATAGTGAACAACTCAGGTGGAAGCTTCGGTTGGCTTCGCTGTTGCCGGTTTGGAGGGCCCCGCAGGGCTTCGCCCCTTTGACTTGCTGCGCTCGCTCAGGGCTGATTCTGGCAGGACAGCCGAGGCGGCTGTCGCTGCGTGGGCATCGTCCCTACCAGATCGGCTAACCAAAGCTGCTAACCCAGGCTTGGCAAAAACGTCTACTTCCGAGTAGAGTACTGTTCGTCCCGTTTCCCAAAGTCCCATACAACAGGAGTCTTCTCCATGCGTCACGCAGTGATTGTGCTCGCGGCCGTATCATGCCTGAGCGTGTTGGCCTACGCGCAGAGCGCCGAAGAACTCGTCAATAAGAATATTCAGGCCAAAGGCGGAATCGAAAAGATCAAGGCGATCAAGTCAATCCGCATGACGGGAAAACTGAATCTCGGCGGCGGATTCACGGCTGCGGCGCTGCAGGAAAATGAGCGCCCGAACCTGGTGCGAGAGACGTTCTCGCTGCAGGGCATGACCGCCGTGACCGCATACGACGGCACAACCGGCTGGCAGATCCAGCCCTTCGGCGGACACAAAGATCCCGAGTTCATGGGTGAAGACGACTTGAAGGACCTGGTGCGCGACGCGGATTTCGACGGTCCGCTGGTGGATTACAAGGAAAAGGGCAACACCGTGGAGTTTCTTGGTCACGACGTGGTCGACGGCGACGACGCCCTCCGCCTGAAAGTCACTTTGAAAGACGGAGACATCCTCTACTACTATCTTGATCCTGATACCTTCCTGGAGATTCGCAAGGAGGTACAGGAGTTTATCCGCGGCTCGGTGCGCGAGAGCGTGACGGACATGGGATCGTACAAGCCGGTGGCGGGCGTAATGTATCCCTACTCGATTGCGCAGGGAACGAAGGCGAATCCGGCCGCGCAGACGACGACCATCGAGAAGATTGAAGCCAATGTGCCCATCGACAAGGCAGACTTTGCGGTGCCGGCTTTTTTGAAGCAGGCGCCCAAGGGCGATGCCGAGAAAAAGTAAGTGGGCTATCTCAACCGGCCGGACAGCCGAGGCGGCTGTCTCTACGTGGACAACTTCTGATTAATGAGGATTTCTCAATGAATGCACGTGCTGCTGATCGCGGTTTGATGATGATGATGAAGTTGAGCTTGTGGTTGGGGATCGCCCTGCTTGGTTGCTCTGCTCTGGCCTTTGCCCAGAGTAGTTATAAATTCGACGCGGCCACGGTATCGGGACTGCCAGCGCGCAACATCGGGTCGGCCACCATGAGCGGGCGGGTTGCGGCTGTGGATGCAGTCGAGCAGGACGGGCGCATCACGGTTTTCGTAGGCGCAGCCAGCGGCGGCGTGTGGAAGTCGGTGAATGGCGGAACGACCTACAAGTCGGTCTTCGATCGCGAGAATGCGCAGTCGATCGGCGCAGTGACTATTGATCCGTCGAATTCGAAAACGGTTTGGGTGGGCAGCGGCGAGGCTTGGGTTCGAAACAGTGTCTCGGTCGGAGATGGGGTTTACAAGTCTACCGATGGAGGCGAGAACTGGACCAACGTTGGACTCAAGGACAGCGAGCACATCGCGAAGATTCTGGTCGATCCCAAGGATGGAAACAATGTGCTGGTCTGCGCGATGGGACATCTGTGGGACGACAACGACGAGCGCGGAGTCTACAAGACGAGCGACGGCGGCAAGACGTGGAAAAAAGTTTTGGCGGGCGCGAATGGATCGACGGGCTGCGCTCTGATGGCCATGAGCCGGCAGGAACCGAAGACAATGTACGCCTCGATGTGGGATTTCCGGCGGCAGGGCTGGACGTTCCGCTCCGGCGGGCCGGGTAGCGGGCTGTTCAAGTCGACCGACGGCGGCGACCACTGGACCGAGATCAACGACAGCAGCGCGAAAGGCTTGCCAGCCAAGCCGTGGGGACGCGTGGCTGTGGCAGTCGCGCCAGCCAAGCCGCAGGTCGTGTATGCCAACATCGAAGCGGAAAAAGGAAGGGGGCTGTACCGTTCGGATGACGGTGGCGCGAGCTGGAAGAAACTCGATGCCAGCAACTACATGGTGTGGCGTCCGTTTTACTTTGGCAACCTGATTGTCGATCCCAAGGATGAGAACAAGATTTTCAAGCCAGACCTCATCCTGCTGTACAGCACCGACGGAGGCAAGAGCTTCAACGTAGTTTCAGGCACGGATCACGGCGATTTTCACGACGTTTGGATCGATCCCAAAAATCCCAACATTGTAATTGCCGGTGATGATGGCGGCCTGTGGCGCAGCGAGGATGGAGGCAATCGCTGGAAGCACCAGATGAACCTGCCGATTTCGCAGTTCTACCATGTGAGCACGGACAGCTCTGATCCATATCACGTTTATGGCGGACTGCAGGACAACAGTTCCTGGGTGGGCGATTCGTCTTATCCGGGCGGGGTTTCGAATTCGCGCTGGGAAAACATGTACGGCGGAGATGGCTTCTGGATGTTTGAAGATACGTCGGACCCGAACTACATTTATGCGGAAGCACAGGGCGGAGAAATCGGGCGCATCGACCGCCATTCGCACGAGATTCGCGGGATCAAACCGCTGCCCAACTATGGGGAGAAGAAGCTGCGCTTCAACTGGAATACTCCGATTCACATGAGTCCCACTGAAAAAGGCACGATTTACATCGGAGCGCAATTTTTGTTTCGCTCGCGCGATCACGGGCAGTCGTGGGATCGCATTTCGCCCGACCTAACGACGAACGATCCGGAAAAACAGAAGCAGGAAGAGTCCGGCGGCGTGACCGTCGATAATTCATCGGCAGAAATGCATACCACGATTTATTCGATTTCGGAATCGCCCAAAAAAGGGCAGATTATCTGGGTCGGAACCGACGATGGGAATCTGCAGATCACGCGGGCTGGCGGCAAGACTTGGACCAACGTCGTCGGCAATATCGCAGGCCTGGGGAAGTTTTCCTGGGTGTCGACGGTTGAGGCCAGCCGGTTCGAGGAAGGCACAGCCTACGCAACGTTTGACCGCCATACTTTCGGGGACATGCAGCCGTACGCCTACAAAACGACCGACTATGGCAAGAGCTGGACGGCGCTGCCGGCGCAGGAGAGCGGAGCGCGAGGATTCGCGCACGTGATCAAGGAAGATTCGGTGGACCCGAACCTGCTTTTCCTGGGAACGGAGTTCGGGCTATGGATTTCCGTCGACGGCGGCCAGCACTGGGCGCAATACAAAGGGAGCAACTTCCCTGCCGTGCCTGTCGATGACATAGCAGTGCAAGCGCGCGAGAGCGATCTGGTACTGGCGACGCACGGGCGCGGCATGTGGATCATCGACGACATTTCACCGCTGCGCGCTTTGACGCCGGAACTGATGGCGAAGGAAGCGGCTCTGATTCCGGGCAAGGCGGTGCAGTATTTCGATACCTTCGGCGGATGGTCTGAAGGGGATGAGACCTTCACTGGCCGCAGCCGGCCCGGCGAGGCGCAAATTACTTACTACCAGAGGGCGCGGCACATCTTTGGCGATCTGAAGATTGAGATTCTTGATCAGAATGGCAAACAGGTCGATACCGTAGCCGGGAGCAAGCACCGGGGATTGAACCGCGCGAGTTGGTCGATGCGAGTGAAGGCTCCGGCTGTGCCACCGGCGGCGAGCGCGTTGTTTGAGGCGGCGCAGGGTCCGCGTGTGCTGCCCGGCACTTATACGGTGAAGATGACGAAGGGCAACAATGTTTATACCGAGCAGTTGAACGTAGTTGTCGATCCGCGGGCGAAGTTTTCGCTGGAAGATCGCAAGGCGCAGTTTGAATTGACGATGAAGGTCTACCACACCATCGAACACATGACTTACTCGGTCGATGCGATTGAAGGAGTGCGAAACGCGGCCAATGCCCGGGCGGCGAAGTTGCCGGAAAAAGATCCGCTCAAGAAGCAGTTGCAGGATCTGGCGGCGAAGTGCGACGAGCTGCGGTCGAAGATTGTGGCCACGAAAGAAGGCGGGATGATCACGGGAGAAGAACGCATCCGCGAACTTCTGGGGCAACTCTATGGATCGGTCAACGGCTATGAGGGACGTCCGGCGGATTATCAGGCGGCGCGAGCCCAGTCTCTGGCGCATGAACTGGAAGACGTGATTGGAGATTTCCAGAAGCTGACGCAGAAGGAACTTGCTGGGATCAATGCGGAATTGAAGAAGAAAAAGGCGGAGGGCATTTCGGTGCTGACTGAAGCCGAGTGGCAAAAAAAGCGCGAGGGTGAGGGCGGAGCGGCAACTGGGGCGGGCATGCTGGGAATGGTAGGCGGAACGCGAGAGATGGATTAGCGGCGCGACCGCGTTCTCTTTACAGTTTCGGCGCCGTTGCTGGGCGGCGCAGACGTAGCACTGCCATCCCTGACAGCGTCCAGCGGACGTACCGCTTCCGGCGCCGAGGGCGGGGACGCCCTCGGGACAGCCGGCAAGATGCCGGCGGTACGTTTTCTCTGCGACAATCAATCACGCGTTCGCCACACTCTCGCTCATTGTCTCTTCCCGCATATCAACAACCCGCACTCTTCCATTTGATTCCAGACGTGGGTGCGAGTATGGTGGTCTGTCCCACGAATGGCTAACGGAGAAACCTCAGGAGATTGCCAATGCTGAAACGATTCATTATCTCGATTTTTGTGCTGACCGCTCTCGGAGCGCTCGCGTTCGCTGCCGATGAAAATCAGAACGTTTGCAAGGGTGATCCCGACAAGTGGCAACAGCTTTTTGACGGTAAGGATTTGACCGGGTGGAAGCATGTTGGCCCGGGCGGCGACACGGTGGAAGATGGCCTGATCCGCACCCACGGCGGCATGGGACTGCTCTACTGGACGGGTGGCAAGATCGGCAATTGCATGATCCACGTGGTGTATAAGATGCGCGATGAGAACGACAACTCTGGAGTGTTCGTTCGCATTCCGATTGAGCCGCGCGAAGAGTGGATGCCGGTGCACTATGGATTCGAAGTGCAGATCGATAACCATCCTGAGACGTCGAAAGAGGATGAATACCATTCCACCGGGATGCTGTATTCGCTGACCAAGCCGCTGGCGAAGGCGTGGAAACCTGGGCCCGAGTGGAACACGATGGACATCACCCTGGATGGGCCGCGCACGATCGTCACGCTGAATGGAGTGAAAGTCACGGACTATAAGGATGGCGATCCCGTGCCGGAGCGCAAGTTTGATTTTGAGCCGCAGCGTGGTCCGCGGCCTAACTTCGGCTATTTCGGTTTGCAGAATCACAGCGACAACGACATCGTGTTTTTCAAGGAAGTAGCGATTAAACCGCTCAAGAAATAATTGGGTTTGCGAAATAGATCGCAATCAAAACCATTCGGAGGGATTAGCATGAAACGCATTCTTTCGCGACGCGCATTCTTGCAGGGGAGTGCAGCGGCCACCGCTGGTGGGCTGCTGGCTTCAAAGACTGTCCGACTGGAAGCTCAACCGTTCCCGCGAGCCGTGGCGCCGAGCGATCGGGTTCGCTTTGGCATGATCGGAATCGGAATGCAGGGTTCCGGTCTGCTGACGGACGCTATCACAATACCCGGAGTGGAGTGTGTCGGCGCCGCCGACCTGTATGACGGACGACACACCCTCGCTAAAGAAATCACTGCCAACCCAAGTCTTCCCACTTCGCGTCATTATCGGGATTTGCTCGATCGCAAGGATATCGACTGCATTGTGGCCGCAGTTCCGGATCACTGGCATCGGCGGGTGGTGGTCGACGCGTGCAATGCGGGAAAGGATATCTATTGCGAGAAGCCCATGTCCCACAATGTGGCCGACGGATTGGCCATGGTAGAAGCGGCGCAGAAAAATAATCGCGTCGTGCAGATTGGCTCGCAGCGCGTCAGTTCCGTGCTTTGCGCCAAGGCGCGTGAACTATATTCGGGTGGAGCGATCGGCGATGTTGAGATGGTGGAACTCACGCTGGGGCGAAACGATCCCACGGGCGCGTGGGAGTATCCGCCTCCGACCGATCTTTCTCCGGAAACGCTGGACTGGGACACGTGGCTCAATGACGCTCCCAAGATTCCGTTCAATAAGCTTCATTTCGCGCGCTGGCGCTGCTGGAGAGCCTACGGCACCGGAGTGGCGGGCGATCTGATGGTGCACCTGGTCAGCGGCATGCTGGTCACGCTGGGATGGAATGAAGTGCCCAAGTCGGCGACGGCCATGGGCGGAATCTTCCGCTTCAAGGACGGACGCGACATGCCCGACCTGCACACGGTGCTGTTCGATTATCACGGAATTCCCGTTTATGTGCGTCTTGGACTTGGAACGGAGACGCCGGAACTGGCGCGGTTTATGGGGCCGAAGGGACTGCTCGATGCCGGAGAGTTCGAGTTGCGGCACTCTCCGCAGTCCGGCATCGATACCAGTCCCAGCTACTACAGTTCCAGTTTCCCCGCGAAAATGAGGGAGGCTTATGTGAAGCAGTGGCATGAGGAGCACGATCCGCCGCTCGGCAAAGAACCTATGCAGGACGACACCGTGTATCGCGGACATGACTGGGACGATATGACTCCGCACTTGAACGTATTCTTTCAGTCGGTGAAGTCGCGCAAGGCGGTGACGGAGGATGCGGTCTTCGGCAACCATGCTGCTATCGCCTGCCACATGGCAAACGAATCGTATTTCCGCCAGAAGCCCGTGACGTGGGATGAGGCTTCGAAAACCATTAAGTCCTAGCAGGCTGCTAGAAACTCTGTTTGATGACCGAATGCTGCCTTGGCGGCTCCGCCGCTGATTTTGCGGCACTCACGGCGCGACTGGAAGCCGCGCCCTTTCAAAACTGAGCCCCGAGCCTAGTTTTTCAAAACTGAGCCGCAGGCCTAGTTTTTCAGCAGCCGCTTGAACCCCGGGAGGAAGCATGCGTCCTAATTTCGCCGGGCTGGACCGGAAGATCATTCCGGTTCTTCTCGGCTTTCTTGTACTGCAGGTCTGCGGGTTTGCGCAGGATCTGCCCACAGGCAAGCCTGAATCGGTCGGGTTGTCTGCGGAGCGACTGGAACGCATTGGCACAAGCGTGCAGCGCGATATCGATGACAAGCGCATCGCGGGCGCAGTCACTTTGGTGATCCGGCACGGTCATATCGCCTGGTTCAAGTCGCAGGGCATGATGGACCGCGAGGCCGCCAAACCGATGCGGCCGGACGCGATGTTCCGCATCTGCTCCATGACCAAGCCCATTACCAGCGTGGCCGTGATGATGCTTTATGAAGAGGGGCGATTCCTGCTCGACGATCCGGTATCGAAGTACTTGCCCGAATTCAAGAATCCGAAGGTACTGGTGAAGCCGGCTTCAGGGGAACCGTATTCGATTCCAGCCAAGAGTGAAATTACCATTCGCGACCTTCTTCGCCACACCTCGGGGATTACTTACAACTGGAATGGCGACCTCGGCGCCATGTACGAGAGCGCCGGAGTAGCGAGCGGCCTGCTGCAGTATGACGGAACGATTGCGGACAGCGTGAAGAAACTGGCGGGCGTTCCGCTGCTGTTCCATCCTGGGGATCGTTTTGAATATAGCTTGAGCGTCGACGTACTGGGCCGACTGGTGGAAGTGGTCTCGGGCAAACCGCTGGACGAATTTTTCCGCTCTCGCATCTTCGAACCGGTGGGCATGAAGGATACTTATTTTTTTCCGCCCGACAATAAGCTCGACCGTCTCGCCACGGCTTATACGTACTATGCAGATAAGGGGTTGAACCGCTTTCCGGATACTCCTATTAAGGAAGGGACTTTTGTTTATTCCGCGGACTATCCTTCGCGCGGTCCGAAGAAATTGTTTTCGGGCGGCGCCGGACTGGTTTCCACGGCGATGGACTACGCCCGCTTCTGCCAGATGATGCTCGACGGCGGCAAGGTCGGCAACACGCGTCTGCTGAGCCGCAAGAGCGTCGAACTCATGACGCAGGATCAACTGGGAAAGATCGGTCCCGAGCAGGGCTTCGGCTTAGGCTTCGGGGTGTCCGGCGTCAAGAGTCCCCTCTCAGAACTGGGCTCGCCGGGCGAGTACAACTGGGGAGGATTTTTCTACACTGGATTCACGATCGATCCGAAAGAGCAGATGATCGTCGTCTTCATGGCGCAATTGCATCCCGCCGGCGGTTTAACTCTGGATCGCGAAGTTAACGTGCTCGCGTATCAGGCGATCAACGACTGAATCGAAGTCAGGGATGAAGGGCGTTCAAGCCTTCAACCGGCCTCATCAGCGGGTGTATCATTCTCTGAGAAGCCTCTTACAAATTACGGATCCGCCGGCGCAGTTCTCGTTCTGGATTTCGAAATGTCTACCATTCGTCTCGCTATCAACGGAAAATCGTACACGGTTGACGCAGAGCCTCAAACCAGCCTGCTCAGCGTCTTGCGCGAGCAACTTGATCTCACCGGTAGCAAGTATGGTTGCGGGGAAGGCCAATGTGGCGCCTGCACTGTCCTGATCGATGGGAAGGCGCAACGGTCGTGCGTCACCAAGGTGGGTACGGTTTCTCAGAAACAGATCACGACGATTGAAGGGCTGGCCAGCGGCGAACAACTCCATCCCGTGCAAGAAGCGTTTCTGGAGGCCGCAGCGATGCAGTGCGGTTACTGCACGTCAGGCATGATTATGTCGGCGGTTGCGCTGCTCCAGCGAAATCCGGCGCCGAAGGAAAGCGAGATCATCAACTTCATGGACGGCAACATATGTCGGTGTGGAACTTATCCGCGCATCGTCACTGCGATCCAGAAAGCGGCGAAGGTCATGGCGTCGTCTGCCGGAAAGGGAGCGGGCCGATGAGCGATCGAACTCCCGCGCAAGTTCCGTTGGAGCCTGAGCGCTACGAACTCAGGGCCGCCGCGCCGTACCGCTTTGATCTGGATCGCAGGGAGTTTTTCAAGTTTCTTGGCGCCGGGCTTCTGGTAGTTTCGGCCTTAAGACCTGCGGTGGTCGCGCAGGAGTCGGGCGGGGGGAGACAACGACGGAGCGATCTTCCCAAGGAAATCGATGCATGGCTACACATCGGAGAAGACGGCAAAGTTACGGTTTACACCGGGAAGGTCGAGATGGGCCAGAACATCCGGACTTCTCTGAGCCAGGCAGTGGCGGAAGAACTGCACGTGCCGATCGACAAAATTGAAATGGTGATGGGCGACACTCAGCTCACGCCGTTTGACATGGGTACGTTCGGCAGCCGCACGACGCCCACGATGAATCTGCAGCTTCGCAAAGTTGCGGCGGCGGCGCGCGAGATGCTGATCAGTCTTGCGGCTGCGCAATGGCAGACGGATCGTCAGCACCTGATCGCTGCCGATGGGAAGGTCATGGATCATCCTCAGAAGAATCGATCCGTGGAATATGCGGCGCTGATGCAAGGCCAGCAGCTGACCCTGACGGTCACTGCTGACACTCCTTTAATGCCGGGGGCGAGTTGGAAAGTGGCGGGCCAGTCCGCGCTCAAAGTGGATGGGCGCGACTTTGTGATGGGCCGGCACCGTTATCCGTCAGACCAGAAGTTGCCTGACATGCTCTATGGCAGGGTATTGCGGCCACCGTCGTTCGGCGCGACCTTGCTTTCAGTGGACGCGCAAGCGGCGGAGCAGATGGGCGCGACGGCGGTTCATGATGGCAACTTTGTGGGCGTTGCCGCTGCGAGCACGGAACTGGCTGCGGCTGCGATTGCTGCGATTCACGCGGAATGGAAGTCCGAGCCGCAACCTTCGAGCAAAGAACTGTTCGTCTATCTGCGGAAGAACGCTGTTGAAGGTAAAGATCTAACGGGAGATGGCGATCGCTATGACGTCGGCACCGTGGATCAGGCGCTGGGTTCTGCCAATCATCGTCTGCAACAGACTTATACCGTGGCGTACATCGCGCACACTCCGCTCGAACCGCGGGCTGCATTGGCGAAGTGGGATGGGGACAACTTGACCGTCTGGACCGGAACGCAGCGTCCGTTCGGAGTGCGCGGACAACTCGCCGAGGCGTTTCGAATTCCCGAAGATCAAGTGCGAGTGTTGGTGCCGGATACCGGATCCGCCTATGGCGGCAAACACACTGGGGAAACGGCTATCGAGGCGGCGCGGTTGGCGCGGGCGGCCAAGCGGCCCGTGAAACTGGTGTGGTCGCGGGAAGAGGAGTTTACGTGGGCGTATTTCCGTCCGGCGGGCGTGATTGACGTGACCAGCGGCGTGCGCAGCGATGGGACGATCACCGCATGGGACTTCCATAACTATAATTCCGGTTCGGCTGGGATTCGCACATATTACGAGATTCCGAACCAGCGTATTGTTTTTCATGCGACGAATTCTCCTTTGCGGCAGGGATCGTATCGCGCGTTGGCCGCTACCGCCAACCATTTCGCACGCGAGTCGCACATGGACGAGATGGCGCACGCGCTGAAGATGGATCCGCTGGCATTCCGCCTGAAGAACCTGAAGGATGAGAGGCTGCGCGCAGTGTTCGAGGTGGCGGCGAAACAGTTTGGCTGGGGGAAGAGCAAGACTGCCGGCCAGGGATTTGGAATGGGCGGGGGTTACGAGAAGCTCGGCAACATTGCTACGTTCGCCGAGGTCAACGTAAATCGCAAGTCGGGAGACGTGAAGGTGGTTCGCGTGGTTTCCGCCTTTGAATGCGGCGCGATTGTGAATCCCGACAATCTGCGCAATCAAATCGAAGGATCGAACGTACAAGGATTAGGCGGGGCGCTCTTCGAAGCGATCGAATTCGAAGACGGCAAGATTCTTAACGGCAGGATGTCGAAATATCGCGTGCCGCGCTTCAGTGATGTTCCAGCTCTTGGGACCGTGCTGCTCGACCGCAAGGAGCTTCCATCCGCGGGTGCGGGCGAGTGCCCGATGGTTGGTCTGGCACCCGCGGTCGCAAACGCCATTTTCGATGCGAGCGGCGTACGGCTGCGCTCTTTGCCCTTGGTTCCAGACGGGTTGAAGGCGAGTTGAACCGAGGCTCTTTCTCCTTGTACGTCGCTGTTATTGATTTGCACAGACGTGCCACTTAGCATGGCGATTCGATTTCGTACACCGGAGCAAATCATGAGTGAATCTTCACAGATTAACCGTCGAGCATTTTTGGGCAAATCCGCTGCGATGATCGCGGGGGGTGTAGTACTGCCCCGCACAGCGTTGTCGTACAGAAATATTGTTGGCGCGAACGATCGCATTTCCCTCGGGCATATCGGCATTGGAAGCCGAGGTGGAGATCTCGACTTGATCGCCTCTAAGTTGAAGGACACTTACCATGTGGAGATGATTGCGGTCTGTGACCTGTGGAAAGTGAACCGCGAGAAAGCCGCCGCCACAAATACTGGCTATTACGGCAGGGCTCCGCATGCGGTCCAGCATGTTGAAGAACTGCTCTCTATGAAGGATGTCGACGGCGTAATGATCTCTACCCCAGAACATTCACATTCGCCTATCCTGAAAATGGCGGCCGAGGCGGGGAAAGATGCTTATTGCGAAAAGCCGATGGGGAATGTTCTGACGGAAGCAAAAGCGGCGCGCGAAGCAGTGCTTCAGGCCAAGACGATTGTCCAGGTGGGCACGCAGCATCGCAGCGAGCCTTACCCCCAGGCGGCGCAGAAGGTGGCGCGGAGCGGAGCGCTCGGAGATGTGAGCAAGGTTGAGGTGGTGTGGAACTATCACGGCCCACGATGGCGCGGGCGGCCGGAGGTGAAGGAAATTCGCGAGCAAGACACGGATTGGAATGCGTGGCTGATGACCAAGCCCGCGCGTCGGTTTGACCCACAAATGTATTTTGAGTTTCGTCTTTATAAGGAATTTTCCAGCGGAATTCCCGATCAGTGGATGAGCCATGCGATTGACATGGTGCACTGGTTCATGGACGACAGTTACCCGAAGTCAGTCGTGTCTCATGGAGGAGTTTTCGCGTGGCACGACGGCCGCGAAACGGCTGATACGTTTCAGACATTGCTCGAGTATCCGAAAGGTTTTCTGGTCAGCTATTCGACCAGCTTCGGCAATGACGCGCCCAGCTTTACGCGCTACATGGGAAAGAAGGCCAGCCTGATCAACCACGGTGGCGAAGGCAGCCCGCGTTATCAGCTCATCGAAGAAAAAGGGACGCACGAAGACGACGCCGACATTGACGAGAAGAGAGCTTCCAAATTTGTGCTCCTGCCGGACGAGACCAAGCTCCCGCCTCTCGGCATTGACGATCTGACAACGGAACATATGGCGAACTGGTTTGAATGCATGCGTTCGCGGCAGCAGCCCCATGCTACGGTGCACGAAGGTTTCGCGCATTCCGTCGCCTGCATCATGGCTGCGCAATCGTACTGGTCGGGCAAGAAATTGTTTTGGAATGCGAAGACTGAAACGATCTTGGACAGCATGCCGGCTTGAACTACGCAGTGGCGGAGTGCAGGCGTAGAGACGTAGCGAACTGCGTCTCTACAATGATCCGCATGTGCGGGCGTTCCCCAAGCATTGGCCCACCACGCGCGCGTAATCGGCGATGGCGATCTCGGGGTCGTCGATGTCCGGATGCCAGAGCTTTTCCCATTCGAAACAGTAGAACCCTTTATAACCAATCGAGCGGAGAGCCTCAATCTGGCGTTGGATGGGGACGTTACCTCTCCCGGTCAGCACATACTTGCGGTCTTCGCCGCTACCGATCGAATCCTTCAGATGCGTGTGGCGGATCCAGGGGCCTAATTGGCGGACTGTAAATTCCGGATCTTCGTTGGAGGTGGCAAAGGTGTGATGGGCGTCCCACAGCAGGCCAACGTGTTCGGAATCGGCGGAGCGCAATACATCTTTTAACGTTGCCGAAGCGGTGAAGTGGTCGTGGGAAATCGATGATCACGGTCACATTGTGCGGCCCGGCATATTTGCCGAGTTCGCGCAAACCTGCGGCCACTCGGGCTTTCGTCTCATCGCTTGGCGTTGGGCTCTTGTCGGATTCCGCCTTGCCACCGAAAACGCGCACGTAGGGCGCTCCGAGAGTTGCCGCGAGATCGATGAAGCGCCGTGCATCTCCCAACTCCTTTTCGCGCTTGGCAGGATCTTCCACATACATTTGAGCTGAGCTGCTCACGCAAGCAATCTGTAACTTGCTGGCACGGATTTCTTTTTTGGTCTGGTCAATGCGATCCGGCGCAAAGGTGGGAAGAGTGGGCAGATCCAGTTTACCCTCGAGACCTCGCAGTTCGATGGCGGCGAATCCGTGCTGCGAGGCGAAGTCCAGAATCTTTTTCCATTCCCAGGCGGGACAACCCAGAGTGGAAAACGCCAGCGGGATTTTCGGTTTTGTTTCAGCGGCTTTCATTTCGCCCAAGACCATCGGCGCCAGGGTGGCGTCCTGGTGGGGATTCAATGTGCGCGGAGACGCATCAGTTGCAAGCAGGGTGCGGGCCTCTCGCAATACTGCGAGGAGGTTGCGTGGCGCCAGGTGGAGAGCGGTTCCCGTCGCTAGCAGGTACAGCGCTTCACGTCTATCCATAAAGGTGGATCTCCAAATACCTCTCCGCCGTGCGCAGATATTCTATGTTATCGAACTGCTCCGGCGACGTTCTTCAGGTGGAAACCGCCTGGCTGGATCCATAGATGGACCAGGCGTGCGGCACGTCGACGTACGACCGATCGAGAGCTGCGACCGAAGGACAGCCCAGCAGTCGAACTGTGCGCTCAACGTCAGATCGCAAAATCTCCAGAGCCCGGACCACTCCCGCGTGCCCGCCGGCCGCGAGTCCGTAAGCATAGGCGCGCCCCACCAGAACCGCGCGCGCGCCCAGGCAGAGTGCTTTCACAATGTCAGCGCCGCGGCGGACTCCGCCATCCATG
>Ga0182024_10009415_pt1 | contig 20205 bp, 16 predicted proteins | sample P32metaG_FD_120480 | JGI IMG/M metagenome (GOLD analysis project Ga0182024, IMG submission 120480) | Permafrost microbial communities from Stordalen Mire, Sweden - P3-2 metaG (Illumina Assembly) | ecosystem: Environmental > Terrestrial > Soil > Wetlands > Permafrost | place: Sweden: Stordalen... | reverse complement strand
GGCTTGCTGGATCGGATCCCTCCATGCTGGAGGGCAACCGCCTCCGGACTGGTGAACCCGAATAGGGGGAATCCTTGCCCGTACCACCGCATCTTTTCTCTCATGACGTGATCCGATTGACCGAAGTAGCGGGCCCAGAATGCTTAAGTGGACAACCCGAGTCCGTTTCGAAAGTTAAGCTCGTGATCAAGCGTCACGTAAATTCGGTTGCGACGGCGCTCGTACTGCTCGCCCTCTTGGTCTTTGTGTCTTCTTCCCAGCCTTTCGCACACGGGCAGGAGGTGGTGGCGACTGCCAAGGATGGAGGGTCTGCATCCGCCATCGCCTACGACCCCTCCAAGGGCGAAGTTTTCGTGGCGAATTATGACAACGGCACGGTCACAGTCCTCTCTGACTCGAACAACGCGGTCGTCGCGACTGTGAGTGTGGGATCAGGCCCCGATGGCATCGCCTATGACTCTGGCAAGGGGGAGATCTTCGTGGCGAATTCCCTCAACGGCACGGTCACGCTCATCTCAGATGCAAACAATGGCGTCGTAGCGACGGTGTCGGTGGGAGTGGGTCCCAGCGGCGTCGCCTATGACTCAGCCAAGGGGGAGGTCTTCGTAGCCTACAGCGGCAATACCATCTCCCCCAGTGGCATCTCGGTAATCTCCGACGCGACCAACACTGTAGTTGATACAATCAATGTGAACCAGACTTCGGTTGTGGGTGGCGAGATTTTGCAAACGGCTCTCGAGGGCATCGCATATGATCCCGGGAAGGGTGAGCTCTTCGTGGCGAATTATGGCCTCGACTTGGTCATCGTCATCGCTGACTCTAACAACTCTGTAGTTGCGACCGTGCCGGTAGGGTCCTATCCCTCCGGCCTCGCATACGACCCCGCAAAGGGAGAGGTATTCGTGGCTAACTCTAACTCAAACTTCACTTCAATCATCTCCGACGCGACTGATAGGGTAGTCACGAACGTGACGGTGGGGGAGGATCCCGACGGAGTCGCGTACGACTCCGCAATGGGAGAGGTATTCGTGACAAATATCGAGGGGACGTCTTATGTCGAGGGCACCTACAGTGGCACCTCCGATGGTACAGTCTCAGTCATCTCCGACGCGACCAATAAGGTGGTCGCGAACGTGACCGTAGGAATTTCTCCCGGCGGCATCGCCTACGACTCCGGCAACGGCGAGCTCTTCGTTCTAAGTTCGACCACTACGCTCAATGTTATCTCCGAGGGTACGGCCGCCACGACCACCAGCAAGACGTCGGGCTCGCTAGCCTTTCTCCCCTCGTATCTGGCGATAATCGGCGTCAACCTCGCGGTATTCATTATCTTGGGCTTTGCCGCGACGAAGGGACGAAGCAGACGCACGCTTACAGCATGAACCTGATCTGACAATCGCGCAGATGTCGTTGAACGAAAGAGAAAGTCAAGCCTCCCAACCGCTTCGCCGACATTTTCTCTGAAGCCCCTATAGGGATGCAGATCCTAGTCGGGCTATCTAAAGCAAGCTGGAATCAAGCTTCGCTGACCAATCCGAGCAAAGATAAGATATTTCAGCGAGCCCCTCCGTACCCCAGGAATAAGATTAGCGTTTGATGATTCTACCTTCGCTGGAGCCTGTGTTCTCCAGACTTCTGATGATTGCGATTTCACCGGTGATGGGCGGAGTACGGCAGCGGGTCCTTTCAGGCGCGGAAACCACTGGAGCCGGATTGTAAGGAGCCTATGGTCGGACCTGAAGAAGGCTTCCCTGCTCTGGAATAAGCCACTAGGACTCCGATGTAGAAGACGAAAAAGATAGTATATCCCAGCCAGTCATGGATCCCCCAGAAAGCCGCCGAGCCGTCTATGAAGCCGAACCAGATCATGAGCGCTATCCTAGCCGAGTCAAGCAACGGGATAATAATCACCCCAGCAATCGCGAACCTCGCGGTCGTGGTCAAGCTCCTCCCAATATCCAGCTGCATCAAACCTAGGAGAGCCAGATAGATGCTGATGGAATAGACAGCCGAACAGGCAGGCGTAACGACAGCGCTTATTGGCTCGCCGGTCTGAGAGACGAAGGCGAACGAGACTCCTTGCCATGCCACGTGGATTCCGAGAACATTCGTGATTCCGGCGGCAAGGTAGCTGGAGAAGGCGGCCATAGGTGCGCCGAGAGTATCCAACATGAACAGTGGCGAGATTAGTCCCACCGCATACAATGAAGCATAAGGGAGCATTATCCTCCACATCGAGGGATTCAGGGCGAGGAGGGTACCGTAAGCGACCAGTACTAGTGAGCAAGCGGATATCTCCATTGCGAGATATACTGATTGCCCCCACTGGGCGAAGAAGAGAGCCCAGAGGGCGGCCGGCAGAAGGACGAGCGCTACTCCGACCAACCTGATCGCGGGCTTGGATCTCAGGCCCCGCTCAGTCAGCAGCACTTTGTGAAAATCATTCCATCTAAGGGCGGTGAGCATAAGCAGGAGGGCCAGAAAGGGATAGGCTGGAAACACGGTTCCGAGGGTCGATGAGAGCAGCTCACTGAGCCCCGACGTCAAGACGATCAGTTGGTTTGAATAAAGAGCGAAGATCAGAAGAAAGGTCGCGGCCAACCATCCTGCGAGCCTTGCATGCCCCCGGTCTACTCTTATCATTGCGCTCTTCTGTGCTGGGTGAACCGAAGTCAAACGCCCGTCGGTACTTCTTGGCTTCCGTGGCCCCTAATGGTCATCCGGCGTCTGACCAGAAGATAGGATGCCACCAGAAGAAGAGTGAAGACGGTCGCAACAGCGAATTGGTATGGGAATTCCGGCACTCCCCCTCCCCCAGTCGTGCTTGACGTGGAAGTGGATGAAGTGGCAGAAGAGGATATGGGAGGAGAAGAAGTCGAGCTGGTGGATATGGGAGGAGAGGAAGTTGAACTAGAGGAAGTGGGAGGAGACGAAGTCGAGCTGGTCGTTGACGGGGACACAGTGGTCACCGCAGAGCCAGTATACTCCAGGACCCGGCTGGCTGCCCAGTCCGCGACCCATAGGTTGCCGCTAGAGTCGAACGCGATGCCTTGAGGATGATTCAGCGATGTCGAGATAGGACTGAGGACGGGGATCTGGGCACTGCTTGTGAAGTTCGGCTGGCCTATCACGAGGCTGGCGGCTTGGCCGGTGGACAGTGGAGCTGTGTACTCCAGGACCCTGTTGTTATCTGTGTCCGCGACCCAGAGATTCTGGCCTGAGTCGAACGTGAGGGCATCGGGAGCATCCAGCCCCGTCGAAGTCGTTACGGTGCTGCTGTTTGTGAAGGTGTTCTGGCCGATCACGAGGTTGGCGGCTTCGTGGGTAGAGAATGGAGTCGTGTACTCCAGGACTCTATGTCCGTCCGCGACCCATAGATTGCCGCTGGAGTCGAAGGTGACGGCATCAGGAGCGTTCAGCCCTTTTTTGCTAACGTCATCATTGGCAGTTGTGAAGTTAGGCTCGCCTATCACGAGGGTGGCGGCTTCGCCCGTGGAGAATGGAGCCGTGTACTCCAGGACTCTCTCGTTTTGGAGGTCCGCGACCCAGAGGTTGCCGCTGGAGTCGAACGCGATGCCATAGGGGTTATACAGCCCCGTCGAAGTCAACGCGCTGGCGCTTCCCGTGAAGTTCGATTGGCCTAACACGAGGCTGGCGGCTTCGCCGGTGGAGAACGGAGCCTTGTACTCTAGTATCCTGTTGTTAGAGGAGTCCACAACCCAGAGGTTGCCGCTGGAGTCGAACGCGAGGCCAGTGGGAACGTTCAGCGTTGTAGAAGTTGCCCCGTTCGTGCTGCTTGTGAAGCTCGACTGGCCTATCACGAGGCTGGCGGCTTCGCCGGTGGAGAACGGAGCCTTGTACTCTAGTATCCTGTTGCCATCTTGATCCGCAACCCATAGATTTTGGCTAGAGTCGAACGCGAGGGCAAACGGACCAATCAACCCTGTCGGAGTGGCCCCGGGATTGAACGCTGTGAGGTTCGGCTCACCTATCACGAGGCTGGCGGCTTGGCCGTTGGAAAACGCGACCGCATGCGACACGAAACCGAGCAGAAATATGGAAAGCAGACCGAGCAGGCTTATCCTCAGTGACTTGCGGTGGAACAGTCTCACAACGTTCGCGTCGCTGGTATTCTCGTCTCGAATAATAACGTTTGTCGGTTCAAGGATCCTCCAAAGGAGCGAGGTGTCCGGACCAAAACATATTAGACGCATTGGAGCAAAAACACCCCATGAAAGACGTGGTTATCGAAGATAAAGAAGTGACATGGAAAGTCCTTGATATTCCGGTATACGGAACCATTACGGCCCCAAAGGGCGAAGAGGCTCGTTCAGCAGTCGTCTTCGTAGCGGGCAGCGGTCCCACCGACAGAAACTGGTGCTCGCCCCTCTTACCTGGAACAAACGGAAGCGCCAAATTATTGGCTGAGGCACTCGCAAGACAGGGCTTCCTTACTCTGCGTTACGATAAACTTGCCTCTGGTACGCACGTCAGAGAGAATTTACCCAAATTTGTTGGCAAACTTAGCATGCAAAGTCACATGGACGAACTAGCAGGCGCAGTCGAGACTGTAGTCTCTGAAACCAACATCAACAAGGATAATCTCTTCGCGCTAACCAGCAGCGAAGGGGCCATTCATGCAGTAAATTACCAACTGCAGGCTAAGACTAACCGCTTCAAGGGACTGGTGCTGACCGGAGCCCCCGGAAGGGCGATCGGTGAAGTGGGTCGAAGCCAAATCTTCAGCCAAATCAAGTCTCTGCCCAACGCAGAAATCCTCATGAAGCCTTACGACGAAGCGATCACAGAGTTCCTAGCCGATAGACCGATAGTCTTGGGTCCGTCTCTTCCGGACGGCATAAAGCGGCTGCTACGTAGCTTGGAAAATCCATACAACCTACCGTTTGGTAGAGAATTATGGCCTTACAATCTCGCAGAACGTATCGCGGGAGTTCACGAGCCAATGCTAGTGGTGATCGGCAAAAAAGACCTCCAAACCGACTGGAAGATAGACGGAGGAGCATTGGAAAACGCAACCTCCCAAATGACCGCAGTTTCGTTTGCTTACCCAGAAAACGCCAACCACGTGCTTAAGCATGAAGAGATACCCGTTGAAAAACTTACGGCCGAGTACGTTGGTTCGCACTATAACGCGCCAGATGCGGAACTCGATGAAGAAGCCGCAGGCGCTATCCTTAGCTGGCTAACTGAACAAAGCGATTAAGCCGCCCGGAACGCTTAAGTGAGCAATTCGCATCAGTCCCGAAAGTCAAGCTCGTGATCATGCGCCACGGACGCCAGACAATAACGGCGCTAGGATTGCTTGCTCTTTTGGTCTTCTCGGCATCCTCTCACCCGCTGGCTCATGGGCAGGGGTTGGTCGCGACGGCAAACGTCGGAGGCACTTCGTACGGCGTCGCGTACGACTCGGGAAAGGGCGAAGTGTTCGTGACGCACTTTTTCAATGATAGTGTATCGGTCCTCTCTGACACCAACAATCAGGTGGTAGCGACGGTGCAGTTTGGTCAAAATTATGAGCCGACCGGCTTGGCCTACGACGCCGGAAAGGGTGAGATATTTGTTGCAAACTATGGGGCCAACACGGTCTCGGTAATCTCGGACCAGACGAACAAGGTGCTCCTCAACGTGTCGGTGGGCGCGTACCCGTATGTGGCCGCCTATGATTCCGGAAAGGGCGAGGTCTTCGTGGGGAGCGGCACCTCTAGGACGGCCTCCTCGGTCTCAGTGATCTCCGATGCCACAAACACGGTGGTGGCAACCTTGCCGGTTGGGGACTACCCCACGGGAATCGCATACGACTCTGCCAAAGGCGAGGTCTTCGTGGCTGGCTACGAAACAAATTCTGTCACGGTGATATCGGACTCTAACAACTCGGTGGTCGCGACGATAAATGTCGGAACTGGCCCATCGGGCGTCGCGTATGACTCAGCCAAGGGCGAGATATTCGTGACGAACTATGAGGACAACTCCGTCTCCGTGATCAGCGACACGATCAACTCGGTGGTGGCCACGATTGCCGGCACTCTCGCTCTTGGGCCCCTCGGCCCCCGCGACATCGTATACGACTCTGGCACAGGTGAACTGTTCGTCGCCAACGGGGGCAACCAGAGCGTCACCACCACCTCGGTATCTGTCATCAGTGATGCTACCAACTCGGTTACAACGGCCATCAATACGGGGGTCAGCGACACTTTCCTCGCCTACGACCCCGCCAAAGGGGAGATTTTCGTCGGAGGTGACGGGGACTTCATCGTCTCGGTCATCTCAGATAGCGCAGAGGCCACGAGCTTCTCCTCGCAGTCCACATCTTCGACGTCAGAGTCCGTGACGACGTCGACTTCTTCTTGCTTCAGCTCCGGTTCAATCGGTGCTGAGCTTTCGGTTTCTTGCACCATTTTCACCTACGACACGGGAACGGCCCAGGGCGGCCCAGGTGTGGTAGGCGTCGGGCTTGACCCCATCGGCCTCGCCTATGACTCCGCTAACAGTGACGTGTACGTGGCGGAGTTCTCAGCCCCCGCGGTCGCGGCCATCTCCGACTCTAGCAACTCGATAGTGGCGACCGTGGAGATACCAGGGCTCAACAGTCAGGGATTCCACGAAAGCCCCAGCCCCCAGTACATCGCCTATGACTCTGGCAAGGGCGAGCTCTTCGTATCCAACCTCTACGGCAACTGCCTCACGGTAATCTCCGACGCGACGAACTCCGTGGTCACGACGATCGACCTTGGCAACGACTCATTGAACAACGGGCTGGGTGGTTATCCCGTACAGCTCGCTTACGATTCCGGCAAGGGGGAGATATTCGTGGTGAACCAGGGTGCGAGCACAATCGTCGGGCAATACAGCGCTAGCGCGGGTTTCGTTTCCGTGATCTCGGACACGAGCAACTCTGTGGTTGCGACAATACCTCTTGGCGATTTCCCCGGTGCCATCGCCTACGACCCCGCCAAGGGAGAGATGTTCGTGGCCGAAGATGGGGCAATCCCCTCCAACACAAGCGCTTCCAACACTGCGACCGGCTTAATCTCAGTCATATCGGACTCTAACAATTCGGTCGTAGCAACCATCCTCGTGGGACCCTTCCCCGATGGCCTCGCCTATGATCCAGCGAAGGGCGAGGTCTTCGTCGCCAACTCGGGCAGCACCACCATCGCGGGTAGCGTCTCCGTCATCTCCGACGCGACGGACAAGGTCACCACGACCATAGCGACGGGTTCCTTAGGAGTGGCGAATTCCCCGGGGACAATGGCCTACGACTCCGGCAAGGGCGAAGTCTTCGTGGTAGAGTACTACTCGAACAGTACGATGGTAATCTCAGATGCGACCAATTCTGTGGTCGGGACGCTCCCCGCGGGGCCGCATCCCTTTGATATCGTCTATGACGCTGCCAAGGGAGAGCTGTTCGTGTCGAATCCAAGCCCCGCCGACACAGTCACCGTGCTGTCCGACGCGTCCGCCGTCTCGACAACTACCTCCACCACCAGCACAAAATCGAACTCTCTTGCGCTCCAGTCCTCATACCTAGCGATAATCGCGGTAAACGTCGCTGTGTTCGCCGTCTTAGGCGCCTTAGCTTCTGCGAGAGCGCAAACCAAGCGCACTCCTGCTGCGCTCGTGTAGCCCGAGAACCACAGACAGCAGCCTACACCGAGTCGAAAGGGTTAGAACAGTCTGCGCAAGAGGATTGCCCAGTTTGGCCCCTGTCAAGGCGGCTCCAAAGAAGGGCGCTCGCAGCAAGAGAGAGAAGCACGGGCTACTGTCCGTTCTCGGCGCAATCAACTGGGACATCAGCCTGTTCGAGGACCGCTTCGCGAGGCCTGGTGAGGAGATGGCGGTCAGGCGCGTGGAGGAATTTTCCGGAGGAAAGGGAGGTAATGTCTCGGTGGCAGCGGCCCGGATCCTGGGACCTGGCCGGGCGGCGTTCGTCGGCGCGCTCGGTTCGGACGAGGTCTGCGACAAGCAACTGGCTGAGCTCAAGGCTGAGGGCGTAGTCGTGGATGGCGTCATCAGGATTCCCGGCGTCCAGTCCGGGAGGGCCTACATACTGATCGATAGCCGAGGGCGGAAGACCATCCATACTCACTTCGGAGCGAACGAGAGGGTATCGCCGCAGCACGTGCGCACGGGAGGGGCCGCAAAGACGATATCGCGAAGCGAGATCGTGGTCATAATGGACCCCCCCACCGATGTCTCGGCGGCTGCGGCAAAGCTGGCGAAGAAGAGCGGCGCGAAGGTGCTGTACAGCCCGGGGGTGCGCACCCAAGAGGGCGTGGCTTCTCTCGAGGCTGTCCTGAAAAACGCAGACTTTCTGGTCCTCGATAGGATCGAACTGATGAACATCTACAAGGCCGACGACGAGGAGAGGGCCGTACAGATTGCGAGGGAAAGGCATCCCCGGATGGGAGTCGTCGCGACGCTCGGTTCGGAGGGTTGCATCGTGGCCGCCGACGGTGTGGTGGGCAGGGCCTCGGGGTTCGACGCGTCGGAGCTCGGCGGGACGGTGGTCAACACCACCGGATGTGGTGACGCCTTCTTGGGAGTTTTCGCCAGCTGCCTAATGATGGGTCGCAGGCCTCTCGAGTCAGCGAACTGGGCCAACCTCGCCGGTGCGATAAAGGCCACAAAGGTCGAGACCAGGGGGAGCCCGGCAAAGCGGGAGCTCGAGAGCGTCATGAAGAGGGTCGACAAGAGCAGACGATCGGCGCTGGGTTTCAGGTAGCCGTCAGTCAGTCAGTCAGTCAGTCAGTCAGTCAGTCAGTCAGTCAGTCAGTCGAGTCCGACCAGCCAGTCCAGGACCGCCGCCGCGGCGTAGAGTTTGTTCTCCCCCTGCTTCCAGACTATCGAGTGGGGGCCTTCGATCACATCGTCGGTGATCTCCAGGTCCCTGTGAGCCGGCAGGCAGTGCATCACGCTCACGTCTGGTTTGGCCACTTCCAGTAGCTTGGAGTTCACCTGGTAGCCTCTGAATGCCCTGAGTCGTCTCTCCTTCTCTCCCTCCTCACCCATGCTCACCCACACGTCAGTGTAGACCACGTCTGCATCGTAGGCCGCCTTCATCGGGTCGTCCGTGACTTCGATGGTGCTCCCGGTCGACTCGGCGACCGACTGCGCCCGCTCGAGTATGGACTCGTTCGGATGGTAGGTCCGCGGACAGGCGACGGCGATGTTCATCCCCTCGATGGCCGAGCCCATGACGAGCGAGTTGCAGATGTTGTCGCCGTCTCCGATGTAGGCCAGCTTCAATCCCTTCAACTTGCCCTTGGCCTCGACGATGGTGAAGAAGTCTGCGATTATCTGGGTCGGGTGCTCCAGGTCGCTGAGTGCGTTGATTACGGGGATACCGGAATACTTTGCGAGCTCGTCCACCGTGTCCTGGGCGTACACGCGTGCGACGATCACGTCGAGGTAGGCTCCCAGTATCCTCGCCGTGTCCTTGACGGGCTCTCCCCTGCTCAGTTGGAGCTCGTTCGCTGAGAGATAGAGCGAGTGCCCACCGAGGCGCAGCGTGGCGACCTCAAACCCGGTCCGCGTCCTCGTGGAAGGCTTCTCGAACAGGAGTCCCACGACCTTTCCTTTGAGCGTGGTTATCTCCTGCCTGCTCTTGATCTTCTTCTTCAGCTCTCCCGCTTTGGCTAGTAGGGCGTCCATCTCGCTCGCGGACAGGTCGGACGTCAGAAGGAGACTTCTCAATTCGTGTGCCGACGCGCTGGAGTCGCCTCTATTTGAGAGACGCGAAATCCTTTGTCCGCGTACGAGTCTAGGCGACGACCGGTAGAGACGCGAGGGCCTGTTGGAGCTTCGCTTCGTCCGGCGCATAGTCTACGAGCTTTCCGCTCAGCTTGTCTTCGTAGGCCTTGAGGTCCAAAAGCCCGTGCCCGCTCAAGTTGAAGAGTATCACCTTCTCCTCGTTCTTCTGCTTGCACTGGAGCGCGATGTCGATGACACCCTTGACGGCGTGGCTCGTCTCCGGAGCGACGACGACGCCTTCAGTCCGCGCGAACAGGACAGCCGCGTCCATGGCTTCGTTCTGGTTGTACGCGACGCTCCTCATGTATCCCTTGTCGATCAGCATGGACATCGAGGGCGCCTTGCCGTGGTACCTCAGGCCTCCGCCGTGAATCGGGGGGCACTGGTAGGTATGACCGACCGTGTACATCTTCAGCAGCGGAGTCATCTCGCCGGTGTCCGCGAAGTCATATCTGTACTCTCCGCGGGTGGTCGAGGGGACGGCCTTCGGCTCGACGGCGACGAACTCGGCGTCGCTCTTCTTCTTGAGCTTCTCGCGCATGAACGGGTACGCAAGCCCTGCGTAGTTGCTCCCCCCGCCGATGCAACCGACGATGTAGTCCGGCTCCTCGTCGAACATCTTCATCTGCTCCACGGCCTCTTGCCCTATGACCGTCTGGTGGAGGAGGACGTGGTTCAGCACGCTGCCGAGGGAGTACTTGGTACCATCGTGTGTCACGCAATCCTCTATCGCTTCGCTTATCGCGATGCCCAGACTCCCAGGATGGTTCGGGTCCTGCGCAAGGAACCTCTGTCCTACCTTGGTGAGGTTGCTGGGCGAAGCGTGTACTGTGGACCCATAGACCTCCATGAGCGTCCTGCGGTACGGCTTCTGCTGGTATGCAGACCGCGTCATATAGACGGTGCAATCTATCCCGAAGAGCGCGCACGACATCGCCAGCGCGCTGCCCCATTGACCTGCACCCGTCTCTGTAGTGAGACGCTTGGTGCCTTCCTTCCAGTGATAGTACGCCTGCGCGATCGCCGTGTTCGGCTTGTGGCTTCCTGCAGGGTTCAGGTCCTCCCTCTTGTAGAATATCTTGGCCGGCGTCTTGAGAGCCGCCTCGAGTCTCGTCGCGCGACAGAGCGGACTGGGCCGACCAAAGCGCAGGTATGCCTCCCTGACCTCCTCTGGGATCGCGATGAACTCTTCCGTGGAGACCTCCTGCATCACGCACTCCTTCGCGAACAGACGGAGAAGGGGCTCGGGCGGCATGGGCTTGTGGGTGCCAGGGTCGAGCGGCGGCGGGAGCGGCTCCGGGAGGTCGTGCTGGATGTTGTACCAGTTCTTCGGAAGGTCATCGGGCTTGAGTGTTACCTTGACTTTCATCGGAATGAGAAATTACTGCTGAGCATATTTATGCATTCGGGAGCGAGTGCGGTCGCACGTTACTCGCCAGCCGTCTTCGTCCGTCTCGACCTCATTTCGGCAGACGGGCCTTAAATAATCGACAGAGGACGCTCCTTCATGCATACGTATGTCTCGATGCTCCGAGGCATAAACGTAAGCGGCCAGAAGATGATAAGGATGGAGGAACTGAGAAAGGCCTACGATTCTCTGGGCTTTGAGAGCGCCCGGAGCTATCTTCAGAGCGGCAACGTGGTGTTCGAGTATTCTGGTGAAGACGCCTCGACAATCAGAAGCATGATTGAGAACCAGTTGAGACGGTCGTTCGGCTACGACGTCCTTGTCTTCACTAGGACGAAGGACGAGCTGCAGGGGCTGGTCGAGAGCAACCCCTTCGTCGGAAAGGACGATAGCAAGCTGCACGTGACCTTCCTGTCTGAAGAACCGACGGGCTTTCCGACGGAGGAGGTCAACAAGGCGAGGCAGGGGACGGAAGAGTTCTCCAGTCGCGGCAGGGAGATTTACCTTTTCTGCCCTAACGGATACGGCAACACCAAGCTGTCGAATAATTTCTTTGAGAGGAAGCTGAAGGCATCAGCCACGACGAGGAACTGGAGGACCGTGAACGCGTTGCTCTCGATGGCGAACGGAACGGAAGAGCGGGACACCTAGCATCAGTTCCATCCGACGACGCGAAGACGGAGATGCGAATTAATCGATCGGTTGGTTGATTCACAATCATAGGTGTCCGGCTGCGCAAACTTTTAACTGATATTGGAGGCGGCGTCCTGTTTCTTGCAGAATAAGCCAGACGCGCGGGAGGACGTCTACTTCGTGGCCACTTCTCTGGCGCACGTAGTGGCGACCGTCCTCTTCGGCGAACTGCTCAACGTTCCGAAGTCTCCGGGCCTGTTGATCATCGCCTTCGCCGTGAGCTCCAAGTCGTTCGCCCTCTTCGCCGGCGAGAACGACCGGTTCTTCGCGCACCTGCGCTGGGGTGCCGTCCCGCTCGCAGCGCTCTCCCTGATCATCCTGGTCTTTCTGCCGCCTGTGGACATGGTCCTAGGGTTGGCGGTCATGCTGCTCTACGTGAACTATACGCGCCTGCTCAAGGCCCGGGAGAAGTCTCCTTTCGATATCCTCTTCCACGGGAGCCGCTATGCCATCCTGTTCTGGCTAGGCTATGGAGGGGCGCTGAACGCAATCAGCTTGGCGGCACTGTCGGTCGTATTCCTCTTCGGTGTAGCCGGCGAGCTACTGGTGGGCCTGCGCTCTAACGACAAGTGGAAGACCACGGCTTCTCTCATCGGGATAACGCGCACGGTGCGTCTGGTGAACATCCTCACCTTCGCCCTGATCCTGCTCGGCTCGTTCATCGTCTCCCAGGCGGTCGATTTTCCCCTGGAGCTGGGCAGAGTTGGGATACCGATACCGCTGCTCATGGGGCTAGTCATCGCCATATTCATCACGGGACCTGTGTCCCGTAGTCGAAGCTGGAGCGCGCCCCTGTCCGTCCGGAGGAGGGAGGTCCTCGTGCTGGCCGTAGTCGTCCTTCTTCTGGTGAGCGTCCCGCTGCTTACCAGGGTGAATCTCAGCCAGACCGCGCCCGCTCCGAACTACACCGTCACGGTGGCGATGCAGACCTTCGTGACCGGACAACACCCATGGGAGGATCAATGGATCATTTTCAACTACCAGAACCCTAAGAACTACTACTACACGCTCCTTCACACGGACGGAATCCTCGAGCTCTCGCGCGACGTGAACGGGACGAGCACGAACGTTGCTGATGTTCAGACGGGTCTCTCGCCCTTCAATCGCAACGTGTTTCAGATTACTGTGAACGACGGCGTCGTGCAGATCTCCGTGGACGGGCACGAGTACATCAGCGCCCCGATACAGCAACAGGGCGGCGAGGTCATGGTCTCACAGACCTTCCCCCGTCCGATCTTCTGGGTCGTGTCGGTCACCGAGTTCAAGGTCAGCGCCGTCAGTTCGTGACCTGCTCGGACTTCAAGCCCACCACCTCGTCGAGCAGTCTGGCGAGCGGCTTTATCGACACGTCGTCCTCCCTCACCTTCACGATGTCACCCAGTGACACGCACTGTCGCGCCAGCTCGTCGAACTTGAAGTGGCGGCAGGCTTCGTCGACATCCCTGACCTTCATCCGTGTACGAGGATGCCTCGATACTATGGAGCAACAGTCCTTGTACTCCTTGAGAGAAATCTCATAGGTCCCGACGTGTTTTGCGAGCTGGACTATCTCCTCCTTGTCGTACCCGAGCACGGGCCTCAGTGTTGGGACCGAGCTGCCGCTGTCGATGCAGACCAGGTTTTGCAGAGTCTGGGAGGCGACCTGCGCGAGGTTGTCCCCCGTGGATATCGCGGGGTACTTGAGGTCGGACGCTAGAAGCTCGGCGACCATGCGGACAAAACGTCTGAAAACTATAGGCTCGTACTCTGACGGGAGTTCCCCCGTGGCGAGCTGGTAAGGGGCGAACGGGATGAGTATCAGTTCGCAGTCGCCTCCATACCTACCCAGCGACCGCACGAGCTCCATGACCTTGCTGTCCACCACTGCCTGCGGGCCAGGCGCGAGATAGAAGTGGAGGTAAGTCGGCTTGCAGCCGCGCTTCATCATGAGCCAGCCGGCGACAGGCGAGTCGATGCCGCCCGAGAGCAGGTGCAAGACGCGACCGCTGACGCCCACGGGGAGACCCCCGAGGCCCCTGATGTGCTCGCGATAGACCAGCGCCTGGTCCCAGATCACGTCCACGAAGAGCGTCGCGTCGGGCTGGGAGAGGTTCACCTTCAATCCGAGCCGCTCGATTATGTCCTCGCCCAGCTTCCTGGCGAGGTCCTGCGAGCCCATCTCGAACGACTTGTCGGAGCGCCTCGCGCTCACCCGGAAGGTCGTGCCCTTTTCGCGGTCTGCGAGAACCCTGATGGCGGTCTCCAGGATGTCCGAGTAGGACAGGGATGCCGTCTCGACGCGGGCGTACCACTCGACTCCGAAGACTCTGGCCAGTCTCTCTTTCGCTTCGGTCAGGCTTCCGTCCTCGACGGTCACGAAGAACCTCTGACGGACCCTCCTTACATGCAATCCCTCAAGGCCTCGCAGCGAGTATCTGATGCTCCGCTCGAGGGACTTCTCGAAGACCGGCCTGTTTGCGCCCTTCGTCCCGATCTCACCGTAGTGGACCACGATCAGCGAGGGCAATCCGTTCGCTCGAAAGGGCGCATGTATAAAAGCTGAGGAGATGCGCCAGGTCAGGAATTTCGATGGAAGGCGGGCTGGGCAAGGTCGACAGGGATTTTCTCAGGCGCGTCCTGTTGAGGAACCTCGGGGCGAAGAACGCGGACATCCTCGTCGGTCCGGGGATGGGCCTAGACAACGCGGTCCTCTCGATCGGAGCAGGGAGGGTCATGGTGATCACCGCCGACCCACTGTCCATGATACCCTCCGTTGGGATGGAGGATTCCGCTTGGTTGACGGTTCACGAGCTTGCGTCTGACCTCACGACAAGCGCCGTGAAGCCGCAGTTCGCCGTGCTTGACTACAACCTTCCTCCATCGTTGAGCATGGAGGACTTTCAGCGATATGTCAAGGCGGTCGGAAAGGAGTGCTCGAAGCTGGGGGTGTCGATCATCGGGGGCCACACGGGAAAGTATCCAGGGTCTGACTTTTCCGTGGTCGGAGGAGGCATGATGATGGGGACCGCTGCAGAGTCAGATTACATAACGCCCAAGATGATGCAGGAGGGGGACGATGTGATAATGACCAAGGGGTCAGCCATCGAAGCGACGGCCGTGCTCGCCCGGACTTTCCCACGCACCGTCCAACAGAAGCTCGGCCGAGCTGTGGCCGAGAAGGCCAGAGGCTACTTCCATCTGTGCTCGACTGTACAGGACGCCTTGGTCGCCAGTTCTGTCGGGCTAGGGTCGGACGGAGTGACATCGATGCACGATGCCACAGAAGGCGGCGTCCTTGGCGCGCTCTACGAACTCGCCCGCTCGAGCGAGAGGACGCTCCGCATAGACAGGGCAGGCATCATCGTCTCAGAAGAGAGCCAGCGCGTCTGCAGGTTGTTCGGCCTGGACCCGCTAGTGACGGTGAGCGAGGGGACGCTGCTCGTGACGTGCCGGCCACACCGCTCTCCCGAGGTGCTCAGGAGGCTGCAGAAGAAGGGAATCACGGCGGCTGTGATAGGCGACGTCGGCAGGCCTGGACCAGGGCGGCTCGTGGTCACCTCCGCTGGAAGGAGTCGTCGGTACGTCCCTCCGAAATTTGACCTTTACTGGAGAGCGTATACCGTGGGACTTGAAAAAGGCTGGAAATGACGCCGCAAAACGGTTTTCAATCAGGGCTCCGAGGCCAGCCTCCTTGAGCAGGAGAAAGTCGTTCCATCTTCCCGGCTCCTTCAAGCATTACTTGCCGGACAAAGAGTACAGGACGGAGCACATCGCCATTCGACTGAAGGTCGACCCGGAGGAGAAGAGCATCGCGGGGAGTTGCTCACTAAAGGTCGTGCCCCTCAGAGAGGGGTTGCAGTCGATCAAGTTTGATGCTTGCGAGATGGGCGTCAGCGGCGTGCGCGTCGACGGAGCAGAAGCGCGCTTCGAGCACGACGGGAGCGTCCTCACGGTCAGGTCGGCATCGCCCCTTGCCGTCGCGCCGCACGACGTCGTCATAGAGTACTCGGCCACGCCTACCCACGGCGTCTACTTCATCCGCCCGGACGAAGCGTATCCGGACAAGCCGATACAGGTCTGGACTCAGAGCGAGGCGGAGGCGGCGCGTTTCTGGTTCCCGTGTCATGACCATCCCGACGACAAGTCGACCACAGAGACGATAATCACCGCCCCGGACGGCTACCAGGTCATCTCGACGGGGAAGCTGGTCTCGAGGAACAGCTCCGCAGGGTGGTCGACATATCACTGGAGCGAGAGCGCCCCTCACTCCACGTACCTCAACTCGTTCGTGGTCGGCAAGTTCGTCGAGACGGGCGAGGAGGCCGAGGGGGTGCCCCTGCAATACTACGTCCCCGAAGAGAAGCGCAAGGACACGGCGCGGTACTTCGGCCTGACGCCGGACATGATGCGGACGTTCGTGGACCTGACGGGGTACGGTTTCCCGTTCGAGAAGTACGCGCAGGTGGCCGTCCACGACTTCATCTATGGCGGGATGGAGAACATCAGTGCGACGACCCTGGTGGATAACCGGTTCCCGGACGAGAGATCTGAGGAGGACTACGCGGCGAGGTATTCAAGGCCGGACAGGAACCACATCGAGCTCGTCGCGCACGAGCTTGCCCACTCATGGTTTGGAGACCTCGTGACGCTGAAGCACTGGCCCCACGCGTGGCTCAACGAGGGGTTCGCCACGTACATGGAGGCGGTCTACCACGAGAGGAAGTACGGAAGGGACGCGTTCAGACAGAACATGCATTTCAAGTCTCAGGCATATTTCGAGGAGGACGAGAACAGGTACAGGAGGGCCATAGTCGAGAACGACTACCTCTACGCCGACGACCTGTTCGACTCCTATGCGTACGAAAAGGCATCCTGGATGATCCATCAGCTCAGGTACATACTCGGCGACGAGGTCTTCTTCAGAGGCGTGCGGGATTACCTGAAACGGTTCGCCTTCAAGAACCCGGACACGCACGATTTCATGAGGTCGATGGAGGAGACGAGCGGGCTCTCGCTGGAGAGCTACTTCGAACAGTCGTTCTTCAAGGCCGGGCACCCAGAGCTCGAGGCGGAATATTCCTGGGACGAGAAGAGCGGCACGGCCCAGGTCGCCATCAGGCAGGTGCAGCTCGTGGACGCACAGACACCCGTCTTCCAATTACCGTGCGACCTCGTATTCTATACCAAGAACGGGAGGGAGCACAGGAGGGTCTGGATTCGCTCCCAGGAGGAACGGTACCACTTCGAGCTCGACTCCGAGCCGAGGATAGTCGAGATAGACCCCGAGGGATGGCTTCTCAAGAAGCTGAACTTCAAGAGGAGCCGTTCGCTCTTGGTCAATCAGCTGGAGTCCAGCGCCGATGCCCTGAGCAGGAAGGAGGCCGCCGAGTCCCTCTCTTCCTTCAAGGAGGACGCGACCGTGCAGGTCCTGATGGGGGCCGCCGCGAGAGATCAATACTGGTCTGTCCGGGCCGAGGCCGCCAGGTCGATCGGGAAGGTCGGCAGCGAAGCCGCGCTTGAGACGCTCCTGGAGCTCCGCTCGGTCAGGCACAGGAAGGTGCGAAGGGCGGTGGTCGCCGCTCTCGCCGAGTTCAAGGGGGACGGCCGGGCGCAAACGGCGCTCAAGGATGCGCTCTTCCACGACGAGAGCCCCTACGTCCAGTGCGAAGCGGCCCTGTCTCTGGCCAAGTCAGGGGCGCCCGACGCCGCCTCCGCACTCCGTGAGGCGATGCAGCTCACTTCCCCGGAGTACGGCCTGACGGAGGCCTCCCTCGAGGCGCTGGGGATGACGAAACAGGAGGAGGTCAGGGAGACCATCAGAGCGAACGTCCCGTACGGGAAGCCGACGCGTGTCAGGGTGGGCGCCCTCAAGGGATACGTCAAGCTGGGCGCGCTCCAGGAGACGGACGTGCAGCTGCTCAAGGAGATCGCGCTGAAGGACACAGATTTTGTGGTCAGGTTCCAGGTCCTGGTGGCGATCGGAGAGCTTCACGACAGAAGGTTCGTCGACACGCTCTCAAAGGTGGCAGAGCAGGACCCGGACAACCGGGCCAGAAGGAAGGCCGCCGAGCTGCTCGTCGACCTGGAGTCTCCGGGCCACGCCGGGGGCATCGCGTCGCTGAAGGAGGAAGTCGAGAAGCTAAAGGCCGAGAACAGAGAGGTCAAGCAGAGGCTGGCGAAGGTCGAGGGCGCCGGCACCGCTTAGAGGAGCCCGAGAATCTCGGACAGCGAGCCGACGATATAGTCGCTGCCCTCCTGGCTCAGCCTCTCGAACGGATATCGGCCTGATGTCACGGAGGCTATCTTCAACCCCGCCGCTTTGGCCGCGAGCACGTCTATCACGCTGTCACCGACGTAGAGGAGCTCTTCCCGCGGGAGACCCATCATCGAGATTGCCTTCAGCATCCCATCGGCCTTCGGCTTCATCGCCGGGACCTCGTCCCTGCTCAGGGTGAAGTCGAAGTATCCTAGTAGGCCGTGCTTGCGCAGGAGCCAGTCGGAGGGAGCCCGGCCGCTGTTGGTTAGAGTCGCCAGCTTGATGGATCTCGCCTTTAGCTGGCCGAGGACCTTTTTCGTGTCCTCGATTGGTTCCGCCTGCGCATTCCAGTCCATCTCCAGTGCGTCCAGCGCGTTGTTGAGGCTGGACTTCACGAGCTCAAAGTCGATATCCACCACTCCAGTCTCGACCTGTAGCTTCGCCCTATCGATGACGTCCTGGGTGTAGAAGTGGCCCTCTTTCATGAAGGAGACGTCAAAGCCCATCCGGGTGAGCTCGCGGGAGGTGGTGGACCTGAGGCGCTCCCCATCGACCTTGAGACTGACCAGTGTGCCGTCGATGTCGAAAATCAGCCCTCTGATCAACGACCAATCACCTAAATCTTGTCTTTGGCGAAGAGTATCAGTATCGCAACGCCGGCTATCCCGAGCGCGACCGCGAGTATGGCAAGGGAATCCAGCGTGTCCGAACCCAGCGCTAGAGGAGGCAGCAGCATCGTATGTTAGCTATCACGCGGGGAGTCAACTTAAGCGTTTCTGAGCTCCATAACCTGTGAATCCGGGCGTCCTGACAATCTTTTATCTTGGGCTTTGGCGGCAGGGCCAATGGATAGCACGGAGAATGCAGAGGAGATGGACCTACCGATAGGCAACGTGCCAATCGAAAAGGACACCCTGAAAATATACGGCTTCTCATTTGAGTATCCAATAGACCGCAAGCTGGAATTCAACCCCAAGTTCAAGCGGACCGACGGAGACGTCGCCGTCAAGGCGCCCGACAAAGCGGTAGTGTTCGTCTCGTGGGGAGAGCTTGAGAAGGTGATCAAGAAGGCCCCGACGATAGAAGACCACGCCAAGTTCAGCCTCGACCGCGTGAAGAAGAGCGTCCAGGGCAAGATGACCTCTGTCGACCACAGGGAGGTCGACGTGAACGGACATACCGCCGTCTACAACGACGTGAAAATCCAGGTGCCGAGGAGGGGCCTCATGGGGAAAGGGACGGAACAGGAGGTGACCTCTGTCCACATCCACTGCGACAAGACGGGGAGGTACTATGTGATCTACGCTACCTCGAACGCTCAGAACCGCGCAGAGCAGACCAGGACGCTGCAGGGCATCATAGAGACGCTCCACTGCCATTAGGTAGCAAAGATAGAAATAACGAAGGCGCCTGAAAGGTGCCACGATGATAGGAGAGAACCACAAGGACCTAGCGGGATTTTCGGTCCGAGAAGCTAGAAAGCTCGGTGCGACCTACGCAGAAGCGAGAATCCAGGGTAGCGTGGGGTCGGGTTTCCTCTTGAAGAATGGGGAACCCCAGCCTTCGATGCTGGGAGACAGCTTCGGCATGGGGATCAGGGTGATCTGCGGAGGCGCTCTGGCATTCGGCGCGACCAACAGCCTCGAAAGGGCGGCCGTGCGGTCGCTGACCTCGAAGACTGTCAAGATGGCGAAGGGGTCAATCGCCCTCGTGAAGAAGAAGGTGAGGCTCGAAGACTCGCCCAGTGTGCACCAGAAGGTAGCGGCGCCCGAGAAGGAGAATATCGAGGGTGCGGACGCGGCCTGGCTCAAGTCGCTGCTGCAGGAGATCGACAGAAGGATCGTGTCGGGGAAGGGTGCGAAGATACCCAACCGGATCCTGATCGCAAGCTCGAAGCTGGACGAAAAGTACTACGTCAACAGCGATGGGTCGGAGGTGGAGAGCAGGATACCGAGGATTCACTTTTTCGCGATACTGACCGCTATCGAGGGCGGAGAGGTCGCTCAAAGGATGATCCAGCAGGCGCAGACGGGAGGGCTCGAGGTCGTCAAGAGGCTCGGCCTGGTCTCAAAGGTCGAGGAGGAGGCGAGGATCCTGC
>Ga0182024_10009414_pt1 | contig 20205 bp, 18 predicted proteins | sample P32metaG_FD_120480 | JGI IMG/M metagenome (GOLD analysis project Ga0182024, IMG submission 120480) | Permafrost microbial communities from Stordalen Mire, Sweden - P3-2 metaG (Illumina Assembly) | ecosystem: Environmental > Terrestrial > Soil > Wetlands > Permafrost | place: Sweden: Stordalen... | reverse complement strand
GTGCGCACATCCGGCGACGGTCGCCATGTGTATTTATCGGCGGGGATGGCGTCGGCCAAGCGGACGAACTCGCTTTCTTGGATCATGACTTCGGCCATTACTTCCGAGCGGTATCCGGTCACGCCGGGAGTGCCGTCGCGGTATGGGTATACCTGCGCTAACACGCGGACCGCGCTCGTTGTCATCACGACTAAACAGAGAACAGGGAGGATTCGTAGCATGGCGCCCTCCATCGTTGCGTTAGGAACCGACCGAATCTGCGACATTATATGCACTCCCCGTGATGGAGGTCTTGCATGGTCATTGGCGAAAAATCGCGATTACACTCACCGGCCCGTCCCTCACGCGCTCGCCGCTAGCCAAACAATCCCCCGCCCGCATCCCGCTCCGCCCGCGCTACATTCTCCGGACGCCCAAGATCCAGCCAATAATATTCATCAGCGCGAAAGCCAAGGATGCTTTCTCCATGCGCAGCCAGCCGCAAATAAGTCGGGACGATCGAAAACACGCCATCTTCCGTCATCATCGACAAAAGCCGGGGCGATATAATATGCACACCGGAAAAAGCCAGCGCCTGAATCTGCTGACAACTTCGAACCAGCTCAAGAGCGCCATCGCGGCCCGCCCGCCGACCGCAAAGTCGACCCTGCTCATCGAACAGCAAGTACCGCGAAGTCTTCCGCTCCTGCACCGCCAGCGTAGCCAAAGCCTGACGCTCTTTATGAAATTGAACCATGCGCCCCAGATCGATCGTGCTGATCACATCGACGTTGTGCAGAATAAACGGCTCATCTTCGTTCGGCTCTTCAAGAAAAAAATAAGCCGCCTTCTTCAGTCCCCCGCCAGTATCGAGCAGCACTTCCTCGCGCGAAATTTCAATCCGCATCCCAAAATTATCGTGCTGCTTCAAATACTCGATCACCATGTCTGCAAAGTGATGCACATTCACAATCACCTCGCGAACCCCAAACGTGCGCAACCGCGCCAGCGTGATCTCGAGCAGCGTTCGTCCCGCCACTTCCACCAGCGCCTTTGGACGATCGTCGGTAAAAGGCCGCAGCCGCGTCCCCAGCCCCGCGGCAAGAATCATCGCCTTCATCGAGCGATCATCCTAAGCAATCGCTCTTCACGCCGCGAAGGCCTGTCCTGAGCGAAGTCGAAGGAATCCGTGTTGGGTGCCCCATTTCTCGCGCGCTCTTTGCGCGAGAAGTGGGGCCTTTGTCGACAGCACCGCAGCACCCGGCGGTTCACTTCCTTGTCACCCCGCATTCCCGCCCTCCAACTCCCGATGCCGCAGAATTACCTCCACCCCATTCCTTCCGCGCAACCGCTTCGCCGCCTGCTCCGCCAAATACACCGAGCGATGCTGACCGCCGGTGCAGCCGAACGAAACCATCAAATTGCTAAAGCCGCGTCGCTGGTACTCACTAACGCTCGAGTCCACCAACGACATTACGCTCGCCAAAAACTGATGCACACTCTGCTGCTGGTTGAGGTATTCGATCACTGGCGCGTCGCGGCCGGTCAGCGCTTTGAACCGCTCTTCCCGCCCCGGATTCGGTAAGCTGCGGCCATCGAAAACAAATCCGCCGCCGTTTCCGGTTTCATCTTGCGGCATGCCGCGATGAAACGAAAAGCTCATAATTCGCACCGTGAGGCTGTCGGCCTCGGAGGCCAGGCCCTGCAGTTTTTCCGAGCCCAGCATGTTGTTGAACGCTGCCATCAACGTCGGCAGCTCGATCGGCAGCTTCACGTTGTGTAGCAGCCAGCGCAAGTTTTTCAGCGCGTAGGGCACGCTTTGCAGAAAGTGAGCCTTCCGCTCGTAAAATCCGCGAAACCCGTAAGCGCCCAGCGCCTGCAAAATGCGGACGTAAACATAGGCGTAGTAATGATGCAGAAAAGTTTCGCGATCGGCTTCCATGTAATCGCCGAGACGCTCGATATAAAGATCGAGCAACTGCTGACGCAGCCCCGGCGGCAGATCGGCCTTGGCGTCATACAGTAGAGACGCGATGTCATACTGCAATGCGCCCTTACGGCCGCCCTGGTAGTCCAGGAAAAAAGGCTCGCCGCCGCGCAGCATGATGTTGCGCGACTGAAAATCGCGGTAGAGAAAATACTGGCCATCCGCGGTCAACAAGAAGTTCGTCAGCCGTTCAAAGTCGTCTTCCAGTGCCTGCTCGTTAAAGGGAATCCCCGCGAGTCGCAGAAAATAATATTTAAAGTAATTCAAATCCCACGCAATCGACTGCCGGTCAAAACTCGACCGCGGATAACAGACCGAATAATCCAGACCCCGTCCCGCTTCAATTTGAAATCGCGGCAGCACGGCTACAACCTTGCGATAAGCCTCTACAACCGCCCGAGCGATGTTCTCTCCCGTTCGGTTCCTCGACAAAAAGTCAAACAACGTCGTATCGCCGAAATCTTCTTCGAGATACGCTCCCCGATCCAAGTCCGCCGCGTAAATTTCCGGCACGGGCAAGCCGTGTCTGCGGAAGTGTCGAGAAAACTCCAGAAAGGCAACGTTCTCTTCACGCACCCCATAGAGAATTCCGATCGCGCTCGCCGTATCGTTCGATAGACGAATAATCTTCCGTCCCGATCCCCCGAGTTCGCCCTGCAGCGGCTGCACGCGCGCGGCAGCCGCGCCAAAATGGCCTTCAAAAAGCTTCTGAAGAACGTCCATAAGAAATATGCAGTGATGTAAGCACTAAAGATAACATCGACATTAGCCTGTAGGCGGACAGCGTTCCAAATTCATAATCACGTCCCTTGTTTTCTTTGCGACCTTCGCGAACCCTTAGCGACCTTCGCGGTTAAAAGCTTTTTTCGTAAAAACTTTTCCTATCCCAGCATCACCTCACTTGATAACCAGCCGCCGGTTTCCCTATCCTGAAGGAGAATGACCGACCGCCTCTACTACCGCGATTCTTTTCTCTACAACTTCGACGCCGAAGTGCAAGACCTCCTTGACACTCCACGCCCCGCGCTCATTCTCGACCGCAGCGCCTTCTACCCCACTAGCGGCGGCCAGATCCACGACACAGGATGGATCACACCCGCCGGCGCCACACCAAATTCCAGCGCAAAATTCCGCGTCACCGAAGTCGCCGATACCGAAGATGGCCGGGTCGTGCATTACCTCGATGCCCCGTTGAAGGATGTACTTCCGGGAATGCGTGTTCGTGGCGAGATCGATGCCTCGCGCCGCTGCGACCACATGCAGCAACACTCGGCTCAACACGTTCTTTCCGCAGCATTTGTGCGGCTATTCAATATGCCGACCGTTTCTTTCCACATGGCCGACGACTACTGCTCGATCGACCTGGACACGCCGTCCCTCACTCGCGAGCAGATCGAAGCCGCCGAGAAACTCACGAACGAAATCATTTTGGAGAACCGCGGCGTGGAGATTCGCTTTGCTCCGCGCGAGGAAGCTGCTGCACTTGGCCTGCGCAAGCTTCCTCCGGCCGAGCGCGACGAACTACGGTTGATCGATATCCACGAGTTCGACTTGTCGGCCTGCGGCGGCACCCACGTGAACCACACCGGCCAAATCGGCGGCGTGCTGCTGCGCAAAAGCGAAAAAGTTCGCCAGGGATACCGCGTCGAATTCGTTGCCGGCCAGCGCGCCATCGCAACCGCACGCCGCGATTTCACCACGCTCACCGAAGCCGCAGCCCTATTTTCCGCGCAGATTTACGATGTGCCGCAGCAGGCTCACAAAGCTTTGGACGAAATCAAATCCCTGCGCAAGCAACGCGAGCAGACCCAGGACGAACTGGCCGCCGCGCTCGCAGCGTCATTGCTGGCCGGAACTGCCGAAAGTAACGGACGAAGACTCATCGTCCGCACTTTCCCCGATCGGGATCTAAACTTCATAAAGCTTCTCGCGCAGAAATTGACGCGAGAATCCCGGGCTGCAATTGCGCTTCTCGCAACCGCCGGCCCGCAACCCGCTTTGGTCTTCGCTCAATCCGCCGGCCAGCCTCACGACATGGGCGCGCTGTTGAAAGAAATGGTGGCAAAACTGGGCGGGCGCGGGGGCGGCTCCAAAGACCTTGCCCAGGGCGGCGTTCCGAGTCCTGAGGGGCTGGATGCTGCGCTCGCCGCAGCCGCGGAATCGCTCGCGCAGTAACTCCAGCAGGCTAACGCCGATTCGGTATCTTACGCGTTGCGGAATCGCCGGAGCGATGCCCTGGTACGAACCGGATCCCCTGATACAGACCGACCCCGCCAAAAACAAAACCCCCACTGGACCGGAGTCCGTGGAGGCGCTGGCAAAGCCTTTTCCCTGCAAAACCGCCCAAAAAGCGGCTAACTACCGCCCGACAATCGAAGCTAAGCCTATGCGACGCGGTTGCGGCGGCCCTTTTCCCACCAAACCGCGGGATCTTCGGGGCGATTCAACATTTGCGACAATTCCTTTTTAATCTCTGTAAGGCGGTTGGCGCGCATCTCTACCGCCGATTGGTCGATCTGGCTGTCAGTGCTGCGGTTGGTGGAACGAGCGTTCATGTTCCGCAAATCCGTGATTTCCTGACGAAGGCTGGTAAGGTGTTCCAGGATGTATGGCATGTCTTGATGATACCGCAGATTCCGGCGTCCCCGATTATTAATTCCGGCTAGGTAGCGGCGGTCGACGGGCTTTCAGCGCGATGCGTGGCAGCTCGGAGAGGCGGGCCCGAAAGTGAACTTGCGGCAATTGAGATGACGACGGTGCATCCGTCGTTGAGATTGCGTGCGCTGGATGCGGTGGTGCGGAAGCGGCAGATACGCATTGTTCGTCGATGACTTTGAATCGCAGGGCAAACGTGGTTGGCAAGACGAAGAGAGTGGCATAGCGGCCCTCGAATCTCGGTGATTTGGGGCGCGCATTTTTTTTCGTCTGAGTTGCCGAAGTAGCGTGAGATCCGGATTAAAAAAATTACGGACCAAAGCCGTAAAATCTCTCGAATCAGTTGCTTGGCGGGAACCTGATCCAGATCAAATCTGCTAAATCTAAGCTTTCAAAGGGCTTGCGGATAAAATCTCTGCAATCATTGGTTTAGCGGTTGTCAAAGAGCTGGTCCGGGGTGAAAACGGCGGCCGGCACCGCGTCCGCATAGGCCATGATCGCGCAATTACCTTCAGGACGCAAGGTTGGATGTCACAAGCGAGGGCTGTGGAAACTGATTGGCGGAGGCGCCGCGGGGAAACGCCCCGCTCTGGTGAGCGGGGGCTGCTTCACTGCTGTGGAAAGTACTACCAATAAATCTCCGTCAACTCATCCACGTAGAAAGTCGGAACCGACCCCGAAGCGCCCTTCCCATCGATCTGGAAGTTCAGCACCAGGTCGCCGGCGGCCCAGTTCAGCGAAAAAGATGAATAGCCTTCTTTGTTGAGGTTGTACATCACGCCATCCAAAAGTACGGTCTCGTAATACGCATTGCCGCTGCCATCGCGGTACGTGACAATTTGCGCGTGATGCCAGGCATTGGAGGACCACTTACCAGGCAGAGGACAGCCGACATCGGTGTTGTTCCACGTGTCGGTTTGCTTGCCGTTGACGATGTCATCGGTGGTAAATTCCCAGTCTGCGCCACTGCCGACCGTTGCACATTGAGTGCCCAGGATCAACACGTCATTCGCCGAATCCCAAACCTGATTGGTGTCCATCTCGACATTTTGCACGTCGGCAGGATTGGTGAAGTAGATGTACGCGTCATAAATGAAGTGCGTGGCCACGTGGTTGGGGTCGCTCCCAAACGATGTCGACCAGCGCATGCCTCCATAATTCGTGTAGCTGGTAATGGCAAACTCTCTGCATTGCGAATCCTGGCAGGGGCTTCCCGATACCAGCGACGTGGTTCCGGCAGCCGTGCCGTTGGTCCCGGCATCGGAAACCCACTTATAGTTCGTGTTCAGCTCGATGTTAGAAACTGTAGCTGTAGTTGGCCCAGTGACGGTAACGTTGATGTTAGTCTCGCAAGGCGTTGGATTTCCGCTGCCCCAACCCTTGAAATGAATGACATAAGTTCCCGCAGAGCTTAACCGGTAATCCGTGTTATGGATGGTGGTGGCGCTTGATCCCCAGGTGATAAAGGGACTGCTCCCAATTGAGTAGCCAAAAGCCGCAGGCGTTCCGCTGCATCCGGCAAAACTTGCCGTTAGTTGGACCGGCATGGCCACGTCGGAATTATTGGTAGGTGAGGTTACGGTGATTTGACCAAAAGCGCTGGTTACGAGCGCGCAAACGACCGATAACATCGTTGCCGCCATGATAGGACGAGAATTACTCTGCATACTGCCAACTCCTTAATGGAAAAGTGTGACAGCTAGGATGTGTGTAAGTAAGGCATTGGTTTGTAGTTATATGCTGTCTGGGCTAAGAACCCGATGCGCGAGGAGGGAACTACTGAGTAGAGGGAACGATACCGTACACAAAGGCTAAGGTTGGGGGTTACTCAAAGAAACAGGGTCCCCACTCTCGCGAGTAGTGCCCCGACTTTACTGAGGGTTGAAAGCTGATGGCTGCTTCTTAGCGCATGCCTTTCATGCAGCCGCCCATCGAGCTGCCTTCTTTTCATGATCTCCGCGACCAGTGCTTCGGTGGTGAGCATCAATGCCGCGGTCTGAGCAATCATCAGGAAAAGCGGGACGTTTCTCTTCGACAAACATAAAGGGCGGCCTTTGCGGCCACCCTAAGTTCAGCCTAGTCGAAAGCAACCGGGTTCGCACCTACAGTCAAATCGTCGCGCTCGCTTCCTCAGATGTCAAGGCGTAACGCGCTTTACGCCAAGCCTTAGGTGTGGTCCACGTGAGACTCGAACTTGAGACGTTTAGCGGGCGTCTGAGCCCGCTGGCGAAATCCTGAGCCCAGCCGAAGGATCACGACCTCTAAGGTGCGAACCTAGTGCTCTATCCAGGCTGAGCTACGGGGCCACTTCGCGTGTCGCGCCCAACCATCAGAACCTGTTTCGCACCGAACCACGTTCGAACTCACGACTTGCTTCTAGATCGTTCCATGCAGCGCCGCTGATTGGCTGTGAAGAACGAACATCGCCACCTGTGAATTTCCCAATTTGGGACGCGCTGGGTTCTCGGTGGCGGTGTCAGAGAAAGCAGGTTCCTCACCGGGCTTTCGCCCGGTTCGGAATGACAAAGGTTATTTTTGCGGACAGAAAAAGCCCCACTCTTGCGAGTGGGGCTTTGAATTTACTGACAGTTGACTGCTGACAGATCGCGGGCGAGGGCGCCCGCGCCACAGCTTCTTAGTACATGCCTTCCATGCCGCCGCCGCCGTGGCCGCCGCCGCCCATGGGAGCTTCCTTCTTTTCGGGAATCTCCGCGACCAGGGCTTCGGTGGTGAGCATCAACGACGCAATCGAGCCAGCGTTGGTGAGGGCGGTGCGCACGACCTTGGTGGGATCGAGCACGCCGGCCTTGACCAGGTCCTCATACTCGTTGGTCAGGGCGTTGAAGCCGAAGTTGGTGTCCTTGGATTCGAGCACCTTGCCGAGGACGACCGCGCCTTCTTCGCCGGCGTTTTCGACGATCTGGCGCAGCGGCTCTTGCAGGGCGCGCTTCACGATGTTGACACCGATCTGCTCGTCCCCTTCAAGCTTCAGCTTGTCGAGAGCCGCAACGCAGCGAGCCAGAGCTACTCCGCCGCCGGGGACAATGCCTTCTTCCACGGCTGCGCGAGTGGCGTGCATGGCGTCTTCCACGCGGGCTTTCTTTTCCTTCATTTCGGTTTCGGTTGCGGCGCCGACTTTGATGACGGCTACGCCACCGACCAGCTTGGCCAACCGCTCCTGCAGCTTCTCGCGGTCGTAGTCGCTGGTGGTCTTATCGATCTGGCTGCGAATTTCCTTCACGCGGCCTTCGATCTCGTTGTGCTTGCCTTTGCCTTCGACAAGGGTCGTGTTGTCCTTGTCGATGGTGATCTTCTTGGCCTGGCCGAGGTCGCTGACCTGCACGTTCTCGAGCTTAATGCCGAGATCTTCCGTGATGGCCTTGCCGCCGGTAAGGATGGCGATATCCTGCAGCATAGCCTTGCGGCGATCGCCGAAGCCGGGGGCCTTGACGGCCGCGACTTGCAGCGTTCCACGCAGCTTGTTGACCACGAGCGTAGCCAGTGCTTCACCTTCCACGTCTTCCGCGATGATGACGAGCGGCTTACCGCTCTTGGCAATCTGCTCGAGCAGCGGCAGAAGATCCTTCATGGAGCTGATCTTCTTCTCGTTGATCAGGATGTAGGCGTTCTCGAGTGCGACTTCCATGCGCTCGGGATCGGTAACGAAGTACGGAGAGAGATAGCCGCGGTCGAACTGCATGCCCTCGACCACTTCCAGCTGGGTTTCAAGTGTCTTCGACTCTTCCACCGTGATGACGCCATCCTTGCCCACCTTCTTCATGGCTTCGGCAATGATGTGTCCAATGGTCTCATCGTTGTTCGCCGAAATCGTGCCGACCTGGGCGATCATTTCTCCGGTGACGGGCTTGGAGAACTTATCGATTTCTCCCTTGCCGCGTTCGCCGGTCTTCTTGTCGAAGGAGCCGCAAACGAGGGAAACAGCCTTCTCGATGCCGCGCTTCATGGCCATCGGGTTGGCGCCGGCTGCAACCGTCTTGACGCCTTCGCGATAGATTGCCTGGGCGAGTACGGTGGCGGTGGTGGTGCCATCGCCGGCTACGTCGGAGGTCTTGCTTGCGACTTCGCGAACCATCTGGGCGCCCATGTTCTCCAGGCCGTCCTTCAGTTCGATTTCCTTGGCGACGGTGACGCCGTCTTTGGTGATGGTGGGCGATCCGAATTTCTTTTCAATGACAACGTTGCGGCCCTTGGGGCCGAGGGTGACTTTTACCGCGTCGGCGAGAAGGTTAACGCCGCGCAGGATTGCCTGGCGCGACTCTTCTCCATGTACGATTTGCTTTGCCATAATTCTTTTCTCCTAAATGAATTCTGTCGAGAAGCTAGTTCTCGGGTACGGCTGCGAAACTGAAAGTGCGGATCAGCCTGAGATCCTTCGCGCAAAGAACGCGCTCAGGATGACAACGCGTACGGAGCGCTCAGGATGACAAACTGATTTAGCGGCGTGCGCCGACGGTTTCTTTCTTGTTCGACGTGGTGCCGGAGTTCGAGGCGCCGGTGAGGATGCCGAGGACTTCTTCTTCCTTCATGATGATGAAGTCTTCGCCATCGATTTTGATCTCGGTGCCGGAGTACTTGCCGAACAGAATGCGGTCGCCTTCTTTAACGGCCAGCGGGAAGGTCTTGCCTTCGTCGTTGGTGCGGCCTTTGCCGGTGGAGATGACTTCTCCCTCCTGCGGTTTGTCTTTTGCGCTGTCGGGGATGATGATGCCGCCGCGGGTGGTGGATGCTTCTTCGACGCGACGGACCAGAATACGATCATGTAGCGGGCTAAATTTAGCCATAGTTGCAACTCCTTTCAAAGTTGAGGTTAGGGTTGATGTGCTGAAAACTATGAAATTGTCTTGGGTTAGGGCGGGCTGTTAGCAGTCTCGCCTGTCGAGTGCTAATTATAAGAATATGAGTGGGGAGTTGTCAAGGGGGTGGGGCGATAGTCGCTAAATTGGGTAACTATTTAGGTGGCGCCACCGCTCTCAACCGACTGCCCCTTTTACGCCGCCTCACGCTTCGGCGCGTAGGCCCGCGAGGCATACCAGTTGCCACGGCCTTTCGATAATGATGTCCAGGAGGTTGTAAACAGGAGTCAATAAGTCCATGCCGCGTTCCTTCACATCATTGGCCATCCACGGATGAGCGGTATAGAAGTGGCGTACGTTGCCGTCGTTGTCTTTTGTGAAGACGGCGATCGAGGAATCCTGATTGCCCTCGCGGTCTTCGCTGCCCATGTCGAATTTGAAGGTGTTCTCGCCGCAACTCAGAAGACGAATGTTATGCCAGCCGCGGTTCCGGGCATGCGCCCGCAGAGCGGCGGGGCCGGCGGCCGCGGCGACCACAACATCCATGTTCTGAGCCAGGTGATGAACTACTCCATTCCAGCCGTCGACCCACATTGTGCACATGGGGCAGGGTTTCGTTTGCTTTTTTCCATACATCAATTGATACACGACCAGGGGACGGTCTGCTCCGGTGAACAATTCACTAAGACGAACCTTCTGGACCGGCGAGTTTCCGGCATCCAAGTTTGCCGGACCTCCTCGGAAACGTAGTCCTCCAGAATCGCGCCCGGAGGGAGCTGGCGTCTCATCTCGGCGACTCGTTCCCGCTGGCGCATCAAATCGATCTCCGCCAGACGAAGTTGTTCTCGCTTGGGCAGGTATTCATCGGGTTCATTTTTCAAATTGGTGTACCGAAAGGCGCCGTTGATCGTCTCGCGGACCATGTGATTGTCTCCCTTCTATTGAAGTCTTGCGAGAGTATAAGCCGTCCATCGGAGAGATTCTGTAGGTTTTTGCCGGTTTTAGTTTCTCTGTTCAGATACGCTTACCCGGTATGAACCAATGGAATTGCCAAGGACGCCGAGGATGGTCCGCAGGATGACGCCCAGCGGACACTGTGGCTAGGGCTTAGGTTGGGCGGGTAGCGCAGGCTTGTTCTTGCATTCCCAAGCGGAGAGAACTTGCTCGATTTCCTTTAGTAGAGCTTGGAACTTTGCGGGATCTTTTTCGTTCTGTAGTTTGGAGCAGAGTTCACGCCAGCGCGGCGGTTCGTTGGGATCCGGGTGGGTCATGGTCTGGTCGTGGCGAGTGTGCGACGCAGAACGTTAAGGCAAAGAGGTCAGCCCGGAATGCAAGAGTGATGCAATGATCGAAATCACACTCGCGGGATAATTCCAAACGCTACTGCTTTTGGTCGGCTGTGGCCTTCGCCTTCGACAGGGAGCGGACGTAGTTCACGAGATCCCAATTTTCTCGGGGCGTCACGCGCTGGCCTTCCGGGGGCATATCCTGATTGCCGATTTTGATCATGTAAAAGATTTCGCCGTCAGTTCGGTCTTTGAAAGCATTGGGAACGGAGAAATCGGCGATTCTTAATTTCATGTCGGCGGCGAGTTCGCCTTTGCCGTCGCCGTTCTTGCCATGGCACATGGCGCAGTCCAGGTTCCACCACTTCTTGGCGCGGCTCAACGACTCAGGCGAAGACTTGATGGGATTTGCCTGTTTGGCGGCTTCGGCAGGGATGGAGGAGTAAGAAGAGGTTGCTTTCTCCGATGGTTGCTGTGTGCACAGCGCGGTCACGAACGAAAGAGCGATGGAAAGAATCAGGGTGAGTCTGAACATCGGAGCCTCCGATGAACGACGAATATGAATTCGCGCGAATTGTAGCACCAATGAGTTGCAAAAAGAGCGCATGTGGGGCAACCTCGTAGACCATGAGGCGAATGAGCGCGCGGGGTGGTGCTTATCTAATTTTATTTTTTTGGATGTGTTTTTTCCTGACTGCTTCGGGTTCGGGATTTGGTCAGGAGCTGCCTGCGCCTGAAGAGGGCGGGCACGAGGTTCAGGTGTGGGCCGGCGGCGGGTATTCGGTAGCGGGAGGGACGCAGAGCACCGAGGCGTTCGATGCGGGGTTTCGTTATGGTTGGGTGCTTAGCGGTCCGCATTGGCCGGGACTTCTGCGCGGCCGATTTGAATATGTTGTGGATGCGGTGCCGGTGTATCTAATTTTTCAGCCCGCCAATACGGCGTATGCGGGGGGATTCAATCCGCTGGGGCTGAAGTGGAATTTCGAGCGGCGCGGGCGGTATTCGCCGTATCTCGAACTGGGCGGCGGCCCACTGTTCAGCTTTCATAATATCCCCACCTACACGAATACGGTGAACTTCAGTCCCAGCGCGGCGCTGGGCACGCACATTCTGGGAGAGAAATATAACTGGAGCGTGGAAGTGAGGTATCTGCACATCTCGAACGCGGGACTGGGAATGTATAACCCGGGATTGAATACGGTGCAGGTGAGGCTGGGCGTGGGAAGGTTCTGGAAGAAGTAGCGCGGGCTGGTTTTCTTTGCGCCTTTCGCGAAGGGCTTTTCGGTTAGGAAAGAGCCTTGAACCGCAAAGGCTGCAAAGAAATTCCGCAAAGTCTGCAAAGAAACTCAGTACTCTGATATTGCACCACTGCGCGCCGTTACTTAGCCTGTGCATCGACCTCACCTCCGCAATACAAGTAGGCTTGCTATCAGGGCTAGCGGCATGGCAACCATTCCAACTTTGAAGAATTCCCAGGCGGTGATTTCGACTTTTTCGCGGCGCAGGGCGATTAGCCAGAGGATGGTTGCGAGGGAACCGGTAACGCTGAGGTTGGGACCGAGGTCGACGCCGATGAGGAGTGCGTGAGCTACGATTCCGGATTCGTTCGCGTGGCGGATGGCTGCGCCCGACATCAGTCCGACAGGAAGGTTGTTCATCCCATTCGAGAGCAGAGCCACGGCAAACGATGCGATCAGCTTTGCGCTTTGCGTGGAGGCGCGCGAAAGATATTGCAGGCCAGCGAGGCCGAGGCGAAGCAGTCCGGCGTTTTGCAGCGCTTCGACGATGATGAATAGTCCGGCGACGAGCGGGAGAACGGACCAGGAGACGCCTTTGGCTACGCGCCTGACGAGTGAGCGATCCCGCCAGACGACCAGCGCGAGTGCGACGATGGCCGCGCCGCAGGTGGGCGCGCCCAGCGAGAGGCCCAGCGCCGATGATGCGATGAGCGCGGCGGCGGCGAAGAGCAATCCGCCGAGGGCGAGTTTCCCCTCTGAGGAAAGAGACGCCGGTTCTACCGAAGCGTGGAATTCGCCGCGCAGTTCTTTTCTAGAGATCCAACGCAGACAAAAAAATGTAACCAGCACCGAGACGAACGACGGAAGAATAAATATCGAGAGCCACGAGAATAGCGGCGGCATGTGCTGATCGAAGACCACGAGATTCGCGGGATTGCTGATGGGAAAAATAAAACTGGCTGCATTGGCGATCAGAGCACAGGCGAGAAGATAGGGCTTAGGCTGAACTTTGGCGCGCCTCACCACGGCGAGGACCGCCGGCGTGAGCACTACCGCCGTCGCGTCATTCGAGAGCAGCGCGGTGACGACGGTACCGGTGAGATAGACGAGTATGAATAAGCGCGCGGGAGAATTCTTGGCGTGCTGCGCGGCGACGTCGGCGACCCAGTCGAAGACGCGCTCCTCGCGCGCCAGTTCGGCGAGGATCATCATTCCGGCGAGAAAAAGGTAAACGTCAATCCCCTCATAGACCGCGTGCGCGGCCTGGCGCAGCGGGATCAGGCGAAAGAGAACGAGAAGAAGTCCTCCGGCGCCAACCCAGTAGGCTTCCGCAATTCCGCGCGGGCGCAGCAGCATGCAGAGAATGCTGGCGAGAGAGATCGTCCAGAGAGAGACCGTCCAGATGATGAGCGAGGCGGTGGGCATGAGCTAGTGCGTTCTCAGCATACGTTGGCCGTCGCCATTTGCGGGCAAAGTTTCAGGGATAGTGAACCAAAGCAAAGCGAAAGCCAGTAACGCGATTGCAGCGAGCCCGAGGAATGACGCGCGATAGCCGTGGCGTTGAATGAGTATGCCTCCGACGCTCATGCTGAGGGCTGCGCCGATGCCGACCATGGTGGCGAGCGCGCCGGAGGCGAGATTGAAGCGTCCGCTGCCCTGGGTACGGTCTTTGATGACGAGGATGGAAACGATGACGAAGATAGCGTTAGCCACGCCATCGAGAGTTTGAATGGCGATGAGCGCCCAGGTCGCGTGGGTAAGAGTGTAGAGAACTCCCCGGATCGGCAACACGCCAAATCCCACAAGCAGCAAGGGTTTTCGGCCGTGAAGTGCGGCGCGGCGGCCGATGAAGGCAGCCGAAAGAGAGATGACGACTTGCGTGACGATGATGCAGGCAGACATGAACGGTGCGGCCTGTCTCGAATCTTTTTGCGAGAGCATTTCACCGAGTTGCGGCAGCATGGCTGCATTCGCCAGATGGAACAGAAAACACGTTATCAGAAAATAAAGCAGCACCCGGTCTTTGAGCAATGCGGGCAGGCCTTCGATCTCTAGTTTCTTATCGCCATCATTGGCTCCACGAGCCTGCGCGTAATCGATTTCGTTGGGGTCGATGGCAAAAGCCGACAATACGGTAGGAATGGCAAGTAATGCGGGCACGAGAAAAATTTTGCGGTAGCCGAGTTTGTAGCTGACGGCGGCGATCAGAAGCGCGGTGAAAACATTTCCAGCAGAGTTGAAAGCTTGATTTCTACCGAACTGTTTGTCGAAGGCTTTGGCGCCGACGATGCCGAGAGTGATGGCGGCGACGGTGGGAACGAGAAACGGGCCAGCGGCTCCGATGAGAAATTGCGCAGTGTAAACCGAGATGGTGCTGGAGTTGGCGAGCAGCAGAAGCGCTCCGCAGAGCAGGATGCCGGTGTTGACGGCGATGAGGAGGCGTTTGCGGTGGGCGGCATCGACCGCAGCCCCAGCGGGCGTCTGCACGGCGACGGTGACGAGTCCGCCGAAAGTCATGGCGTAGCCGACGCGGCCGGGAGTCCATCCGCTGGAAGCGAGGTAAGCGGCGAGGAATGGGCCGAGTCCGGTTTGCACGTCGGCGAGAAAAAAGTTGAGCCATTCAAGGGCGCGGAGCGAGCGATGGGTGGGGGCGGGCATTCGTTCTGGTGGAGTTGGACGACGGAGGGCGCGGGGATGTTGGCGGGAGAGTGAGTAAAGTTGAGTAAAGATCCCGCGCAAATTTTGCGTACGACGGAACTTTCAGGAGCGGCCGCGGAATTGGATGATGTGGCGGCGGTCGCGTTTGGAAGGGCGTCCGGCCGGGAGTTGTTCGAATTCGCGCATGGCTCTGCGTTCGGCGGCAACTTTTTGGCGAAGCTCGCGGCTGGCTTCGGTTTCGCGGTAGAGAGTTAGCGCGACGGATGCGGGGCCGCGGACATCGCTGAGGAGGAGAACTTCGATGTGAAATTCTCCGGCGTCGTTGGTGATGCGGAGCATATCGCCGACGCGGACTTCACGGGAAGGTTTGGCGGGCTGATTGTTGGATTGGATGCGTCCGAGTTCGCAGGCCCGGGCAGCGAGGGAGCGCGTTTTGAAAAAGCGCGCGGCCCAGAGCCATTTGTCGATGCGGACGGAATTCATCAGTACTTGTCGCTCTAGCGACCCGGAGAGCCTGCCCTGAGCAGAGTCGAAGGGGTCGCCCGATAATAGCCCGGCGCGTTCAGCGCCGGGTAAAAGCGCCCGGCGAAATGCATCCCGGAGGGATGCATGAAATCCCTTCCCCGGCACTAAAGCGCGCCTTAACACTCGCAACAACGCCAAAACCTACCGGCTAACTCACTCTGCGCAAAGCCTCCTGCGCGGGGCGGTATGTATGCGCAAGCGCCAGGGCGGCGCGGTATTGCTCGGCGGCGCGGGCCCGGTCGGCTTGCTTTTCGTAAATTTCGCCCATCAGCAGATGCGCTTTGAATACCGGCGCTTCTTCCACGGTATTCGCGGAGTCGAGATAACGGTGCAGAAGGCGGGTGGCCAGCGCGGGATCGTGGCCACTGCGGATAAGAATGCTGGCGCCGTCGACCAACGCGCCTGGGTGATCGAGGGGGGTGGTCTCGAGCATAAGTAGGGCTTGCTCCATGGCGTCGACGCGGCCAGTGTGGCGATAGAAGCCGGCGAGGTTGAGCCAGGCGCGGGCGCCTCCGTGGCTGGCCTGGATAGCGGCGCGATATTCTCGCTCGGCTTCGTCTTCATCTTTATTTTTTTCGGCGAGGCGGGCGCGAACCCAGTGCGACATCGCGGGATTCAGCGGCATCAACGCTTCGGCCTGGGCACGAGCTTTATCCTTTCCTCCGCCGACGATTCCCGGAGCTTCAACGTAGAATTCCGCGAGGTCGGTGCGCGCCTCCCAACTATCGGGATTGAGTTCGATGGCGCGTTCGAATTCGACGCGAACTTTTTTGGCGAGCCCCATGGCGCTGAAGGGGCTTGTATGATCGGCTTTTTCGCCGTAAATGCGGCCGAGCCAGAGATGGTAGAGGCCATTCTCGGGAGCAAGGGCGACGGCTTTTTCGCAGAGGGGAATTCCGGCGTCCCATTCGCCGAGTTCGAAGTGAGCGCGGCAGAGCAGGCTGTAGGAGTCGGCGGTCTGAGGGTCATGGAGCTGCTGGATGAGGTCGTCGACGCGGCCGGCGGCGAGAAGGGATTGGGCGGATTCGGCCTGAGCACACAGCGAAGCAATTAGCAGGAAGACGACAAGGATGCGAGCCAGACGCGCGATTATCGCCTTGCAGAGAAAAGGCGCGCGAACAGGATGACAAGCGTACTGGCCTGCCGAAGTTGCGCCTCGCATCAGCTACGGTACCACCTTCACACGGAGGCCTTCGGAGAGAGGCTTCAATTCCACGGAAGAGAGCGCGACTTCAGCCTGTTCGGGTAGGCCGGAGGCGATTTCGACGCGGGTGAGGTTTTGCAGGGAGACTTCTACTTCCTGCCGCTTGAGCCGGCCGTCTTCGACCACATAGACGTAGGGCCTGGTGTCGTCCATGCGGACGGCTTCGCGGAGAAGGGTGAGAACGTTGCTGTGTTCGGCGGTGATGATGGTCACCCCGACGTTGACATTGGGCAGAAGGCGCAGGTCGTGGTTGTCGACGATGCAGGTGACTTCACCGACGTTGCGCGCGCCGCGCAGCTTGACGGTGGAGGGAATGCTGTTGATTGTTCCGGCCCAGGTGCGGGTGGGGAGGGCATCCCAGGTGACTTCAACTTTTTGATTGGAAGCGAGGCGGCCGATATCTGGCTCGTCCACGAAGGTGCGCACCAGCATTTTTGAGAGATCGCCTTCCTGCAAGAGCAAGTCGCCGGTTTGCACGTAGGCGCCTTGTTTGACGGGGAGTGCGTAGACGATGCCATCGAAGGGGGCGCGCACGCTGGATTTTTGCAGCGCGTCCTGGGCGGCGGCATAGGCCGCTTGAGCCTGCTCTCCCTGAGCCTGCACTTTGGCGACTTCGGGCTGGGAGTAGCGGTCTTTCTTTTTTTGCTCCAGAAGAGTCGCGTCGGTTTGGGCGCGCTGCAATTCGTCCTCGGCCTGCTTCACTTCGCCGGCTGAGGCAGCGCCCTGTTGCTGCAGGCGCTTGAGCGCGTCAAGGTTGCGCTGGGCGGAATCGCGCGCGGTATGAGCTTTGGCCAGTTGGGCATCGAGCGTGAGCATTTCTTCGCGCGTGCCGCCACCGGTGAGGTCGGCTTGATCGGCCTGCGCGGCCTTCATTTGCGCCTGGGCGCGGGCGGCCTGGCTGCGCAGATCGGCGTCGTCGAGTTGCAGCAAAAGTTGGCCTTTGCGGACAGGGTCGCCCTCTTTCACGAGCAGCCGCTTGACGGTTGTAGGGAGGGGCGAGTGGGCCTCGAAATTCTGAATGGGCTCAACTTTGCCGTTGGTGGAAATGAGGCTGCGGATGGGGCCGCGCTCGACGGTGGTGGTGCGGATGCGAAGCGGGCTCTTACGAGTAAAGATGGGGATAAGAGCGAGAACCGCGACTACGCCGACAACCAGCCATGCGCGGCCCTTGCTGTTTGGGGAACGTCCATTCGAATTGTTGTTGGCTGCCAACCGGTTATCTTTTCAGGGTGCGGCGGGGACAATCGCAAGCATTAATTTACCACTGCGGCGTCCGCGAAAGGATGGACGCCTGCCCGAGCCGTTGCATGGTTAGATGCTGGCATGGAGCGGCGGATGCTTGCGAGGCGCGGGCGGCACGGTACGCCCCGCGCAAATCCGCGCTAAACCATTACAATATTTGTATGCCGAAACCGCGAGGCTATACGCCCGAACACGCCGCTGCCGGGCTGGACGCCAATTTTCCTGAGATTGAAACCTGGCCGAATCAGTTTCCCGGATATGAGATTGTGATCGACGATCCTGAGTTCACTTCGGTGTGCCCGAAGACGGGGTTGCCAGATTTTGGCGTGATCACGCTGCGCTACCAGCCCAATAAGCTGTGCCTGGAATTGAAATCGTACAAGGAATATTTGCATACCTACCGCGCCCTGGGAATTTTTCAGGAGAACGTAGTGAACCGCGTGCTGGAGGATGTGGTGCGCTGGGCGAAGCCGGTGTGGGCGGAGGTGAAGGGGGATTTCCGTCCACGGGGAGGGATTTCGACGACGGTGGTGGCGAGGTGGCCGAGAGGGAAGAAGTAGTGGCTAAAGCCGCAAAAATAATTTTGGCCTGTGCGTTGCGGCTGAAAGAGATGCGGAAAAGTGCTTTCTGTGCCCGAATGAGCCTCAGCGGCTAAAGCCGGGGGGGAACAAAGTCGCTTATCGCAGCGCTGAAGCGCTGCGCCACCCAAAATCAAAGGCATGATCGAGTTTTTCCGCAACCTAAAGCCGCGCCCTTTCAAAGCTCGCCATGCTATATTCGCTCGACCTGTGACCTCCGCGAAGCTCTATCCCCGCACGACGCTGGCCTTGCTGACGGCGCTCAATCTTCTGAACTACATCGACCGCTCAGTACTATTTGCCGTGCAGGATCTGGTGAAAGAGGAATTTCACCGCAGCGACGCCGCCTTCGGCCTGCTGACCAGCGTTTTTTTTATCTTCTATATGTGCGCGGCGCCGTTCATGGGGCCGCTGGCCGAGCGCTTCTCGCGCAAGCGTGTGATTGTGGTTGGCGCGCTGATCTGGAGCGGTGCGACGCTGCTGACCGCGTTTACGCACGATTTCACGGGACTGCTGATCCGGCACACGCTCGTCGGAATCGGAGAAGCGAGCTTCGTGATCCTCTCGCCGACGTTTATCGCCGATATGTTCCCGGAGAATCAGCGCGGGCGCGTGATGGGAATTTTTTATCTGGCGATTCCCGTCGGCACTGCGATGGGCTACGTGCTCGGCGGACTGATGGGTCCGGCTTACGGATGGCGCACGCCGTTTTATGTGGGCGCGGCGCCCGGCGCGATCCTTGCGCTGTGCCTGCTGTTTTTGAATGAGCCTCCGGTTGGGCAGTTCGATCATGTGGAAAAAACTCCGAACCGGGATACGCTCAAGGGGCTGGCGAAAAATCCTGCGTTTCTGACCGCAACTTTTGGCATGGCGATGATGACATTCGCGCTTGGCGGACTGCAGGTGTGGATGCCGACGTTTCTGCATCGCGTGCACGGCTATACGCTAGGGCAGGCCAACAATTTATTCGGACTGAGCATTGCGGTGAACGGGCTTGTGGCCTCACTGGCGGGAGGATTTTTGTCGGATTATTTGTTGCGAAAAACGCGGGCGGCGCATTATCTGGTCTCGGCGGTGAGCCTGGGGCTGGGGATTCCGGCGATGTGGATTGCAATTCATGCTTCGGGCAGGCCGATGATCGCGGCGATTTTTGCGGCGGAATTTTTGTTGTTGCTGAATACCGGTCCGCTGAACGCGGCGGTGATCAATTCGGTGGGGCCGCATATTCGCGCGGCGGCGCTGGCGGTAAATATTTTTATTTTCCATCTGCTCGGCGATGTGCCTTCGGCGTCGTTGATTGGATATATGTCGGATCATTACTCACTGCGCGCGGCCTTCGTTGCGCCGGTGGTGGCGACGGGGCTCTCCTCTGCCATACTGTTTTACGGGATGCGGTTTGCGCCGGAGGTGAGGGTGAATGGCGCGCTAAAGCCCGCGTTGTAATTGAGTGTGAGCGGCGCGGCTGAGGCCGCACCCTTTCAAAGCTGGCGATGGTGACTGGGGACCACGAGCGTACCTCAGGCGCCGAAGCGCGGGCCTTTTGGGTGACTTATCGGCACGACTGAAGTCGTGCCCTTCCCGAACGATTGCACATCGATATCCGATAACGAGGTTTCTTTCAGGCAGGAATGCATTACTTTCACTGGATTGCAGGAACAATTCTGGCGCTGGCGTGGGTGTCGCGCATTGTGGATGCGGCGCTGGGCATGCCAAGCGTGGCTGATATTTCCAAGCCGGAGTGGGATCGTACTCCGGACGCCACCTCGCGAAGTCCGCGCGTATCGATCATTGTTCCGGCGCGCAATGAAGAAGCCGACATTGAGCTATCTCTGACTCGCCTGCTTGAACTCGATTACGACAATTACGAAGTGATTGCGGTGAACGACCGCTCGACCGACCGGACCGGGGAGATCATGGAGAGAGTGGCGGAGCAGAGTCGCTCTCGATGCGCATCATTGGGAGATTCCCGCTTCTCGCAAAAGACGCGAGAAACGGGGCACCCCACTTTGAAAATCCTGCATCATCGCGAACTGCCTTCC
>Ga0182024_10009413_pt1 | contig 20207 bp, 9 predicted proteins | sample P32metaG_FD_120480 | JGI IMG/M metagenome (GOLD analysis project Ga0182024, IMG submission 120480) | Permafrost microbial communities from Stordalen Mire, Sweden - P3-2 metaG (Illumina Assembly) | ecosystem: Environmental > Terrestrial > Soil > Wetlands > Permafrost | place: Sweden: Stordalen... | reverse complement strand
GGTTCCGCTGCCGGTGATTGCTCCGCTGCCGGAGGCGCCGTCGCCTGCGGCGCGGTGGTTGGATCAGTCGACGGCAAAAATAGAGTGCTCCCCGGCCGCGGCACGAATGGACGATGGCCCTCTTCTTCCGCCTGATTCGGCGATCCCGCCCGTTGCTCGGCTTCGGGCGACGCCAGCGCGGGTGGCTGGCCCTCGATGAAGCTGGCCGCCGCCACGTACGCCGATCGCTCGAATCCTCCCGGATCGCAGCGCACGATCACGCAACACAGCGCCACCACGTCGTCGGGGTCCTGCGCTTTGGGAATGTAGAGCCAATATTCCTCACCCGTGGGCAGCGGCGAATCGACCAGGATTCCGGCGCTGGCGACGCACAGGTCGCGCAGCAGTACCGAGACGGTTTGGGAATTTTCCGTGGCCGCACACAGCATCGCGCGCGTGCCAATGCAGATTCGCCCGAAGGCGCGGCGATCGCCCTGGTTGGCGTCGGGCAACTGGCAGGCGCCGGTCAACTCCTCCAATAGCTCGTCGGAGAGCGTGCGCGGCACCGCGTCGGTCCGCACCTTGCCTTTCTTTCGGATGAACCCCAGGTCAAACATGGCCGTCTGGCTCCCGCAATTCCCACAAATCTCGCGACTCGTGTGTGAAATCGAATACATTCGAGCGGCAGTCAAGGGGCGGGGGATATTTTCCGGTTGTAACGCCGCGGCTTTGCGGATCGAGTTATCGGACAACCTTACGCCAGACTACATGATCCCACTCAAAAAATGTCGGATGAATCCGACGCCGATCATTCGAATCAGCCAGATCAGAATGATCAGCCGATACGCTTCGCCCACCGTCATGTCGAAGTAGTAGGTGAACAGCCAGAAATACAGCACCAGGCTCAGAATCCATCCGAGCAACGCCCCCAGTACGCCGCCGACGATCAGACTCGATAATCCGACTGAGCCACCGATCCACAATCCGATCACTATGAGAAGCCACTGCAGCGCATCCGGGGCCAGCGCGATGGAGCTGAGCTTCAAAATCGCCGGGCCCACCGGCCCGAACGCCGCATCCAGCAGTTTCACCGCCAGCACGCAGGCCAGCAGCATCACGGGAATCTCGACCAGCAGCGACAATCCCATCTTGATCGATGCATTCCGCAGGCCCAGCGACGCATCCTTGAGGAAATAAGCGCTCACGATGATGTTGAACAGCGACGCGCCGACCACCAGGGCGGCGGGGAAATACAGGTTGCGGAATTTGTCCCCTTCCCACGGATCGTCCAGCTCCATGCGCCCCGGACGGGCGACGGCTTTGGGCGCGGCACTTCGATACGCGACCACGGGTTTGCCCTGAGGCGTTAGCGTCGCCGCCATGGGCGCGGCGGGATCGGGGGCGATATCGTACTCGTCCTCCTCCGCCGCTTCGGGTTTGGCCGGCGCCACGAACACACTGCCGCACGAGCATTTCACGCGCTTGACAGAATATTCCGGTTTCCACGCGCGCCGCCGGCCGCATTGCGGACAGGCGAATGTTGGTAATGAGCCATCGGTCATGGCGATCAGCTCCACGGCAACACCAGCCGCAATCGATTGGATTGGTGATCGTATAACGTATCGTCGCGCGCATCCAGAATCGTCGCACTAGACTGTTCGTTTTGTTTCGATCGGCCGCTATGCTGGATGGGCCGTGAAATTTAGGGAAATTACCGCCGAACAGTTAGCGTTGGAGACGAGCAAAGTTCTGGGCCAGGCGTCACGGTCACCTTTGATTGTTCGCCGGGTCAGGGGCCCCGCGCTGGTGATACGCCCGATTGGCGATGACGAGCTTGCGGAGGAACTGATCCTTCGAAACCCTCGCTTTGGCGCTTCGATCCGCTGCGCGCGCCGCAACCGCAGGGCCGGCAAGGGAATTTCTCTCGACAAAGTGCGCGCAGACTTCTAACGCCCTCCCGCATTTGATTTGTTTCCATATTCCGGCGTGATCATCCCGGTACTGTCGGTCGCGACGCGAAGATTCAGAACAGCTTGATCGCCGGCCCCAGATCGCTGCGGCCCATGAGATACATATCCACCCCGCGCGCGGCCTGGCGGCCTTCGCTGATGGCCCAGACGATCAGGCTCTGCCCGCGGCGCATGTCGCCGGCGGCGAACACGCCCGGCACGCTGGTGGCGTAATTCTCATCGCAGACCACGTTGCCGCGAGCATCCAGCTTCAGGCCGAGCTGGCCGACCGGGCCGTCGTGCTCGGGATGCACGAATCCCAAGGCCAGCAGGCACAGATCGCAGGGGAGGGCAAATTCGCTGCCGGGGATTTCCCGCTTGGCGCGGCGGCCGCCGGCGTCGTTGACCCATTCCACGCGCACGGCGTGCAGCGCTTTGACGGCCCCGTTCTCGCCGCTGAACGATTTGGTGTCGATGCAGAAGTCGCGGATTTCCTGGCCGGCGACGGTCACGGCCTCCTCGTGCGCGCTGCTGTTGCGGAAGATGGCCGGCCACTGCGGCCAGTGCTGCACCTCGCCGGAGACCACCACTTCCTGGTTGCGCGAATCGGGCGGCCGCGACATCAGCTCGAATTGCCGCACGCTGGCGCACCCCTGGCGCAGGGCGGTGCCCAGGCAATCGGCGCCGGTGTCGCCGCCGCCCAGGATGATCACGTGCCTGTCCTTCGCATCGATCATCTGCTCGTCAAAAATCTGATCGCCCAGATTTTTCTTGTTCTGCAGGGGCAGATAGGTCATGGCCAGGTGGATGCCGCGCAGCTCGCGCCCGGGGACAGGCAGGTCGCGCGCCTTGGTGCTGCCGCCGCACAGCACAATGGCGTCGAAATCGCGGCGGAGCTGGTCCACCCTGGGGTTGACGCCGACGTTGGCGTTGGTGACGAAGTTGATCCCCTCGTCGCGCATGATCGCCAGCCGTCGCTCGATGAAGCGCTTCTCCAGCTTGAAGTTGGGGATTCCGTACATGAGCAGCCCACCGAGGCGGTCATCGCGTTCGAAAACAGTGACGACATGCCCGGCCTTGTTGAGCTGCGCCGCCGCCGCCAATCCCGCCGGGCCCGAGCCGATGACAGCGACTTTCTTGCCCGTGCGCATCGGCGGCGGCTGCGGCGCGATCCAGCCCTGCTCGAACGCATGCTCGATGATCGCCAGTTCGATGTTCTTGATGGTGACGGGCTTCTCGTTGATGCTCAGGACGCACGCTTCCTCACACGGCGCCGGGCAGACCCGGCCGGTGAACTCGGGGAAATTGTTGGTCTTGAGCAGCATCTCCAGCGCGTCGCGCCAGCGGTTGCGATAAACCAGGTCGTTCCATTCCGGGATGATGTTGCCCAGCGGACAGCCGTTGTTGCAGAACGGCACGCCGCAATCCATGCAGCGGGCGCCCTGCTTGCGGAGCTTCTCATCGGGCAGATCGGTGTAGACTTCGTTCCAATCCAGCAGGCGCAGCTTCACGTCCCGGCGCCTGGGCGTCTCTCGGGCGATCTCTTTGAAGCCGGTTGGTTTTCCCATGGGGGGTAAATGATAAGCGTTTCGTTCACGCCTGACGTTGCGCCAGCTCGCGCGCCCGCTGTTCCGCTTCGGCCCGATGCGTCAGCACGCGGCGGTAATCGGTCGGCATGACCTTCACGAACCACTTCAACTCCTGCTCGAAATCGTCGAGGATCGCCTTGGCCACGGGGCTGGCGGTGTATTGATAATGGTTCTGTAGCAGGCGCTGGATGGTGCGCGTATCGTCGTCGGCGTCGGGGCGCTCCAGCTCGACCATTTCCAGGTTGCACAGGTCCTTGAACTGTCCGGATGAATCGTAGACGTAGGCGATTCCACCGGACATTCCCGCGGCGAAGTTTCGGCCGGTGGGGCCGATCACCACCACGCGCCCGCCGGTCATGTATTCGCATCCGTGATCGCCGACGCCCTCGACCACCGCCAGGGCGCCGCTGTTGCGGACGCAAAATCGCTCGCCCACCACGCCGCGCAGATAGATCTCGCCGCTGATCGCGCCGTAGCAGATGACGTTGCCGGCGATGATGTTTTCTTCCGCCTTGAACGTGGCGGTTTTGGGTGGATAGACGATAACGCGGCCGCCGGACAGGCCCTTGCCGCAATAGTCGTTGGCATCGCCTTCCAGCTCCAGCGTGACGCCCTTGGCCAGGAAACATCCGAAGCTCTGTCCGGCCGAGCCGCTGAGCTTGAAATGGATGGTTCCATCAGGCAGTCCGGCGTGGCCGTATTTTCTGGCGATCTCGCTGGAGAGCATGGCGCCCACGGTGCGGTTGGTATTGTGGATGGGCATCTGCCCGCGCACCGGTTCGCCGCGCTGCAGCGCCGATTGCGCCAGCTCGATCAGCCTGTTGTCCAGCGCCGCTTCCAGGCCGTGGTCCTGCTTTTGCACGTTGTGAGTCGCCACGTGCGGACCCGCCTGCGGCTTCTCCAGGATGACCGACAGGTTGAGCTTCCTGGCTTTCCAGTGCCCACTCAGATCGGCGAACTGCAGCATCTGGCTCTGGCCGACCATGTCGACGAATTTTCTGAATCCAAGTTGCGACATGTACTGGCGGACTTCCTCGGCGATGAAAAACATGAAATTGATGACGTGTTCCGGCTTGCCGGCGAATTTGCGGCGCAGCTCCGGGTCCTGCGTGGCTATGCCCACCGGGCAGGTATTGAGATGGCAGACGCGCATCATGATGCACCCAGCGGCGATCAGGGGGCCGGTGCTGAAGCCGAATTCCTCGGCGCCCAGCAGCGCGCCGATCACCACGTCGCGCCCGGTCTTGATCTGCCCATCGGTCTGCAAAACGACGCGCCCGCGCAGATCGTTGGCGACCAGGGTTTGCTGGGTTTCGGCCAGCCCCATTTCCCAGGGGATGCCGGCGTATTTGATGCTGGTGAGCGGCGAGGCGCCCGTGCCGCCGCTGTCGCCACTGATCAGGATGTGATCCGCCTTGGCCTTGGCCACCCCGGCGGCCACGGTGCCCACGCCCACCTCGCTGACCAGCTTGACGCTGATGCGCGCATTGCGGTTGCTGTTCTTCAGATCGTGGATGAGTTGCGCCAGGTCCTCGATCGAGTAAATATCGTGATGCGGCGGCGGCGAGATCAATTGCACGCCCGGCGTGGAGTGGCGGATCTTGCCGATGTATTCATCCACCTTAAACCCGGGAAGCTGCCCGCCCTCGCCCGGCTTGGCGCCCTGGGCCATCTTGATCTGCAATTCATCCGCGTTGACCAGGTATTCCGCGGTGACGCCGAAACGCGCCGAGGCAACCTGCTTGATGGCGCTGCGTCGCCAGTCGCCACTGGGGTCGGGCTTGAACCGCTCGGGGTCTTCACCCCCTTCACCAGTGTTGCTCTTGCCGCCGATGCGGTTCATGGCGATGGCCAGCGTCTCGTGAGCCTCCTTGCTGATGGAGCCGAAGCTCATGGCGCCGGTCACGAATCGCTTGACGATTTCGCTGGCCGGCTCGACCTGGTCCAGGGGAATCGGCTGTTGGGCATTCTTGAAATTCAGCAATCCCCGCAGCGTGCAGCGGTGGCGGGATTCATCGTCCACAAGCCGGGTGTATTCGGTGAACGCCTTGAACCCATCGATCGGGCGGGTGAGTCCGACGCGCACGGCGTGCTGCATCAGGCCGATCGTGTCGGGGTTCCACATGTGATATTCCCCGTCGCGGCGCCACTGATAATTTCCACCGTTGTCCAGCACCTCGCCATTCACGCGGATGGGCGGGTAGCCGTGCCGATGCCGCGCCAGTGACTCGTGCGCGATCACGTCCAGGTCCACGCCGTCGATCCGGCTGGCGGTGTTGGTGAAATATTTATCCACCATCCGCAGGCTCAGGCCGATCGCCTCGAAAATCTGCGCCCCGCGATAACTCTGCACGGTGCTGATGCCCATCTTGCTGGCCACTTTGAGGATCGCCTTGTTGGCGGCCTTGATATAATTCTTCTTGGCGGTTTCCAGCGACAACTCGGCGGGGAGGACCCCGTCCTTGTGCAGATCGGCCAGCGTCTCAAACGCGAGATACGGATTCACCGCGCCGGCGCCGTAGCCGATAAGCAGGCAGAAATGGTGCGCCTCGCGCGCTTCGCCCGATTCGATGACCAGCCCGCACTGCGTGCGCGTTCCCTGGCGGATCAGGTGATGATGCACGGCGGCGGTGGCCAGCAGGCTGGGGATCGGCGCATGCTGCGCGTCCACGCCGCGATCGGATAACACCAGGATCGACGCCTTGTCGCGCACGGCGGCCGCCGCTGCGGCGCACAACGCCTCGACCGCCTTCTCCATTCCCGCTTCGCCGTCGGCGACGTTGAACAGCATCGGCAGCGTCACGGCGCGAAGCTCGCCATGCGCCACCTCGCGCAACTTCTCCAGATCGCTGTTGGAGAGGATCGGCTGCTTCAGCTTGATCAGGTGGCAGCTCTTGGGCTCCTCGCTGAGCAGGTTCCCCTCGCGACCCAGGTAGGTGTAGAGACTAGTGACTAGTTCCTCGCGAATGGCATCGAGCGGGGGATTGGTCACCTGCGCGAAGAGCTGGCGGAAATAATTGTAGAGCAGCTGCGGCTTCTCGCTCAGGCACGCCAGCGGTGTGTCGGTGCCCATGCTCCCCACCGGCTCCTGACCGGCGGCGGCCATCGGCATCATGATCATCTTCAGATCTTCCACGGTGTACCCGAAGGCGTGCTGGCGGACGCGCAGCGTGGCGTGATCCGACTCGTGTACGTTGCTCGGCGCGGGCAGATCGTCCAGCGGGATCATGTACTCCTTGAGCCATTCCTTCCACGGTCGTTTCTCGACGAGATCGCGCTTGATCTCGTTGTCGTCGATGATGCGGCCCTGCTTGAAGTCGATGAGGAAAATCTTGCCCGGCTGCAGGCGCCATTTCTTGGCGACGTTGGCCGGCTCGATCGGCAGCACGCCCACTTCCGAGGCCATCACCACCAGGTCGTCCTTGGTGACGTAATAGCGGCTGGGGCGCAGGCCGTTGCGATCCAGCACCGCGCCGACCTGCCCGCCGTTGGTGAAGACGATGCTCGCCGGGCCGTCCCACGGCTCCATCAGGCAGGCGTGGTATTCGTAAAACGCCTTGAGGTCCTCATCCATCTTGTGGTTGTTCTGCCACGCCTCGGGGATGAGCATCAGTACCGAGTGCGCCAGGCTGCGGCCGTTGAGCGTGAGAAACTGCAGGGCGTTATCCAGCGTCGCGGTGTCGGAGCCGGACTCAGTGAGGATGGGAAACATCTTGGCCAGCTCGTCGCCGAACACGTCCGATTGCAGCGATCCATAGCGTGCCCGCATCCAGTTTCGATTGCCGCGCAGGGTGTTGATCTCACCGTTGTGGGCGATGTAGCGATACGGATGCGCCCGGTCCCACGACGGCGAGGTGTTCGTGCTGAAGCGCGAGTGCACCACGGCGAGGGCCGATTCGAAATCCGGCTCGGTCAGGTCGGCAAAATATTGCCGCACCTGCGGGGCGGTGAGCATGCCCTTGTAGACGATGCGGCTGGACGAGAGCGCGCAGATATAAAACGAGTTGCGCGCCGCTTCGGGCAGGCCCGAAAATTCGACGTCGTTCTCGGCGCGCTGCCGCACCAGGTACAGGCGGCGGTCAAAATCCTGGCGGTTGTAAAAGTTGCTGCCCATCGCCACGAATATCTGGCGAATGCGCGGCTCACTGCGCCGGGGCGTGGGACCGACGAACTGGCTGTTCACCGGTACATCTCGCCAGCCCAGCGTGGTCATTCCATACGAGGCGACCACCCCTTCCAGCATGCGCTGGCATTGCTGCAGCTGGTCCGGATCCTTGGGCAAAAATACGTTGGCGACGCCGTACTGCCCCAGCGTGGGCAAGGTGATTCCCAGCTCGGCGCATTTGCGGCGGAAAAACGTGTCGGGCAGGCGCACCACGATCCCCGCGCCGTCGCCGCTGTCCGCCTCGCAGCCGCAGGCGCCGCGATGGCCCATATTTTCCAGCATCTGTAGTGCCTGCAATACGATACGATTGCTCGCCGTACCCTTGATGTGGCACAGAAAACCGACACCGCAGGCGTCGTATTCGAGTTGGGGATCGTACAGGCCCATATTGGGCGATTGGCCCTTCATTGCATGACTTCTGGGTTAAAGTGCTGGCGCGGAACGGTCCGAAACCACATATAGCTTATTCTGTTGCCTTTCACAAATGTTTTCCAAGGGTGGGTAATGGCACAGGTTCGACCCCAATCAATACACCTGTTCATGCAAAATCCGTCACCGGCTTTGGTTGGCGACAACGCTAGCGCGGCGGCACGTTATAGTCAATCAAGAGGCTGGCGGTCCGTGGGGCAGCGATCCGATCGATTCTGTTTTATCCTGGTCGCCCTGGCGGTGGTGGCGGGCGCGGTGCTTCGCTTCGCGTGCATCGGCCGCCTGAGCATCTGGTTCGACGAGGGGTACACCGCTTGGCTGGTTTCGCACTCACCTTCGGAGATTATCCGCCTGGTCCGTGCCGACACCGCCCCGCCGCTGTATTACCTGCTGCTGCATTATTGGACGGATATTTTCGGCCGGTCCGAAGCGGCGCTGCGCTCGATGTCGGCGGTGGCCAGCGTGCTGACGCTGATCCTGGCGGTGGATATCGCGCGCCGATTCCTGCAGCGGCCCGCGGCGCTGGCGGCGGCGGCGTGGGCGATGGCGCTCTGCTTCTTCTCCGTCTGGTTCGCACAAGAGGCCCGAGCCTATTCGCTCATGGCCCTGTTCATCATCGCTTCGGTGGATTGCCTGCTCCGCCATCTCCAATCCGGGCATCGCGGCTGGCTGGTTCCGGCGTCGATCCTGTTCGCCGCGGCGCTCTACACACACAACATGTCCCTGCCGTACGTGGCGGCGCTGGGTTCGCTCTGGCTGATCCTGGGCACGCAACCGCCGTTGCGCCGACTGGCGAACATGGCCATCGCCGGCGCGATCACCGCCGTCCTGTATCTGCCGTGGGTCGCGTGGAACCTGCCGCGGCAAGTCGGCATGATCCACCGGGGTTTCTGGGTGGAGCGGCCCGCTCCGGTGGACGTCGGACGCGTGGTCGGGCGGCTCTGCGGCATCGGGCATTATTGGACGTGGGACCACTGGATCCCCGGCGGCGGCGCCCATGCCGCGATGCTGTTGGCGATCCTGCTGCTGGGCGTCGCGGCGGCGCTGGCCATCTTCGGCGCCGATCTGCTGCTGCGCCGCCACAGTTTTGCGCTGTTGTGTGCGGCGCTGCTGCCCCCGGCGCTGGTCGCGGTGTACAGCCGCGTGGGCACGCCGATTTTCATGGACAAGATTTTCCTGCCGTCGGCGAGCCTGCTGCCGATCTGTCTGTTCCTGCCGCTGGCCCGGCCCGGCCGCGCCGGCTGGATCGCGGCGGTGGCGGCGCTCTTGCTGATGACCGTTTCGCTGATCGGATTTGAGAACGAGCGCCGCAACGAGGATTGGCGCGGCGCGGCGGCGATCGTCGATCATTTGCCGGCGTCGCGGCGCCTGATCGTGTTCGTAGCCACCGAGGGACAGCTTCCATTCGACTATTACAATCACGGCGACGATCCGCGTACCGGCGCCCCGACCGGCTTCCTCGATCGCAATCCGCCGCTAACCATGCTGCGCGTCACCAGCGATTCGGATCTGGCGCCGCTGCAGGCCCGCCTGGCGTCGGGAGATTACGATGAGGTGGTCGCCGTCCTGGCGCATCTCGAGTGGGCCGACCCCGCCGGCCGCACGCTACCGATGCTGGGAAAATTCTTTCCCGTGCAGCAGCGGTCCGACTTGTTCGACGTGACGGTGGTTCGGCTGCGCAAAACTACCAGTGCACCATGACGGCGGTCGCGTCGTCGGAGAGGCTTTGCGTTCCGGCGAATTTGTAAACTGCTTCGAAAAGCTTCGGGATGGCGTCGTGTCCGTGCGGGGCGGCGGCGATCGCTTCCTGCACGCGGGTCAGTTCAAACTGCCGCCGCTTTCCATCGGCCGCCGGCTCGGCCTGGGTCTGCTCGACCAGCCCGTCGCTGATGACCAGCACGCGTCCGCCCGGCGGCAGGTGCGCGAAGCTTGTCGAGTATTGCGAATCCGGCATGATCCCGATCGGCAGCCCGTCACCGGCGGAGAGCGGCTCAACCGTGTTGTCCGTCTTGATCAGCAGCGCATATCCGTGGCCGGCATCGACGTAGGTGAGCTTCATCTGCTTTGGATCGAACACGCCCACCCACAGCGTGATGAATTTTCCCTCCGGCCGGCGCGGATGGATGTACAGGTTGAGGTCGCGCACGGCGCGGGCGGGATCGCCATGCTCGGTCAGGGCGGCGTGCAGAAATCCCTGCGACGCCGTCATCAGCACCGACGCCGCGATGCCATGACCGGTGACGTCGCCCAGCGTCACGACCAGCCGCCCATTAGGCAGGATCAACGCATCGAAGAAATCACCGCCCAGGTACTGGCCGGGCCGGCTGCTGCCCGAACAGACGAACGGCGCCGACTTCACGAGATTGCGCGGAAGAATCCATCGCTGCGCGGTGACGGCGGCGGTCAGCTCGGCCTCGATGTGCGCCGTGCGCCGCTCGATGTCCAGGCGCTTGAGGTTGGCAAGCGCCAGCCCGGCGATTTTTGACAGCGCCACGCAAAAGCTGGAGGCGTGCGTTCGCAGCGGCGCATGGCCGCCACCACCCCGCGAATCCAGGTACAGGTACGCCGCCACCGTCGAGCCCAGCATCAGCGGCACGCAGATCGCGGTGTCGATCTTCATCTGGATGATGCTCTGGCTGACGCTGCCGGCGGCGCCCGGGGAGATTTCGGCGACCGTTCCCTGCGATGCCGCGGCCAGCAGCGATCGGCTGTACAGCGCCCCGCCGCTGGTCTGGGTGTGCAGCGACGGCCCGGCGCGGGAGGCGAGCACCTGCAGCCGGCCGGTCGCGTCCAGCGCCCGCAACACTGCCGCGTTGGACAGGCCCGTGCCGCGGCATGCCACGTCCATCAGCAGGATCGCCAGCGATTTCTCATCCTGGGCCCCGTGTATCGCCGAGGCGCTTTCCAGCAGCAAATTCAAAAGCTCATCCTGCAGCGGCTTGGCTTTTTCCTCGGCGACGCTGCGGATCATGGTGGCATTGGTGGCGGTATCGTCCACCGCCAGCAGGCCGCGCTTGGGGATGCCGTGCGTGCTGAAGCTGAACGTCCAGGGGACGATGCGAACCAGGTCTCCCTCGTCGACGGGCAATTCCTTGAGCGGTGGAATTCTCACGCCGTTGACGTAGGTGCCCCAGCGGCTTTGCAGATCAGAGATGCGCCATTGCCCACCGTCCTGGACGAAGCGCGCGTGCTGGCGCGACACCTTGTCGGCATCGGCGGGGAGGCGGACGGGGCATTGCTCGTGGCGCCCCACGACGATGCCGCCCGGCGTCATTTTCAGTTCCAGCGGATCCAGCGGTGGACCCCCGGGCAGCGGAATCAGCCAGGCGGAATGGGGGACAGCCATGACCATAACTCATCCAGCCTAAGCCCGGCTTGGCGGGTGGGCAAGACTGTTGTTGCTGCGCATCATCGGCTCTCTACAATCGATCGAAGACTGGTTAATATCTCGCCCAAATGCGACAAATCCCGTTCCTGGCGGTGATGGTAAGCCTGGTCCTTTGCGGATGCGCGGCGCCCGCGCAATCTCCACCCGCCGCGGTTGCGCCCAACGGAACGATCAGCTATGACAGCCAGTGCTACACGATCGATGGCAAAGACACGTTTCTTTTCAGCGGGTCGTTCCACTATTTTCGCTGTCCCAAGGCGCTGTGGGCGGATCGCTTTAAGAAAATGAAACAGGCGGGTCTCAATTGCGTTGAGACCTACGTCGCGTGGAACTGGCACGAGCGCCAGCCACCCGCCTCCGTCGATGATTTCTCGCAGATGGATATGACCGATCTGGCCGACTGGCTGGACATGGCCATCAACCGGTTCGGCTTTTACGTGATTCTTCGGCCCGGCCCATACATCTGCGCCGAGTGGGATGGCGGCGGCTATCCGCAATGGCTGATCACCAGGAAACCAGCCGGCGCCAAGACGCCCTGGTTCCGCAGCGACGATCCGGCCTATCTCGCCTGGTGCCGTCACTGGTTTGCCGCGGTGGCCAAAATGGCGGCGCCGTGGCAACTGACGCACCGGCCCGCCGGCCACGGGGGCGTGATCCTCTGGCAGATCGAGAATGAATACGATTACGCCCAGGTTCCCGCGGATGAAAAATTGCACCAACTGGTGGCGCTGGCGCACGACTCGCGCGATTTCGGCATCGATGTTCCGCTGATCACCTGCATGACGGATGATCCGTTGTACCGCCAGGACGATTTTCTACGCTGCAACGTCATCGAGTGCAGCAATACGTATCCGCGTTTCAACCCGGCCAGCGAAGTGCGCAACCTCAGCCGGCTGGATTCCTACCAACCCGACCGGCCCCGCCTGGTGACCGAGCTGCAGGGCGGATGGTTTTCCGATTACGGGGTCGGCAAGCAGCTCAGCGGCGACATGGGTTACACACCCGCGCAAATCACGCATGTCACACTGCTGGCCTGGGCGCTTGGGTATACCGGGACCAATTATTACATGATGTTCGGCGGCACCAACCTGGGGGATTGGGGTTCGGCATCGCGGACGACCAGCTACGACTACGCCGCGCCCATCCGCGAATGGGGCGGTGCCGGGCCGCGCTATTTCGCAGTGGCGGCCATGGGAAAATTTGTCCAGCAGCACGGGGCGAAGCTGCTGCGCTGCGTCGCTGAGCAGATCACCCCGAATCCCGCCGCGCCCACCGATCTGAGCATCCTGATGCGCCGCGCATCTGACGGAAGCCGGTATCTGTTCGTGTTCAACGACAGTAAGTCCGATCCCGCCAAGGGCGATCTGCATATCGCCACCGCCGATGGCGGTGTGCCGCTTGACGTGGGATACGAATTGGATCCGTTCGACGCGAAGGTGCTGTATCTTCCGCCGGGGGCGACGGCGGCGTCGCAGGGCCAGTGGCTGCCCGAGCCAGTCACACCGCCGCAGCGCCCGGCGCAAATTCCAGCGGATGTCGTCATCACGCAGGCGCGCTCGCAGCTTGATCCGGGTCCGGTGGAAGATTCCTGGAAGGCGCTGCCGGCCAGCGGCGGCGTCGAGGATGTCGGCATCTTCGATCGTCGGTTCGTCTTTTATCGTGCCACGGTGGACGCCCAGACCCAGGTTGGGCCTCTCACGTTGCTGGCCGATCTCCCCTCGTGGGCCGGGACGCTGCTGGCGCAAATGAACGGCGCCCGGATGACGGTGGGACAGCATGGCATTGACAGCGTCGCCGCCGCCCTGCCGCCGGCGCATGGCAGCGACAATCAATTGCTGATCCTTTATGAAAACGCCGGGCGTGTGAACGGCGGCGTGGACATGGAGCGCAAATGCGGGCCGGGCGATTTGCGCGTCGCTGCCGGTGGCTTCCTCCCACACTCCCTGGACAAGTGGAAAACGCGCGCCACCGACGCCGATCCCACGCCCCTCACCGCCGCCGATGTCGACGATTCTTCCTGGAGACCGGTCAACGTGAACGGCGGAGCCAATCAGGTTCGCGGTGGTCACACCGTCGTCTTTCGCACACACTTTAATCTGAGCAGCGAAAACCTGCACGCCGGCGCGGACACACTGAAGTTCGGCGACATATCCGGAAAACGCCAGCTCTTTGTGAACGGCCAGCCGGCTCACGAGTCGCGGCGCGGCGTGTACGACATCGGCAGCGCGCTGGCGGCGGGCGACAACGTGGTCGCCGTCGTTATCACCAGCGAAAAATCCAACGCCGGAATCGGCCGCGGCGCGGAGATCATTTCCGGCGCCCCCCTGCCCACCGTTGCCGTGCAGTGGCAGCTCTCCGGCGAAACCGCCGGCATCGCGGGGCAATGGTGGCTGCCCACGCTGGATGATTCGAGCTGGTCGCCCGTCGCGATTGGCGGTGCGGTCGATAAGGCCGATCCCCCCGCCGTGGCGCTCATCTGGTATCGCATGCACTTCCAGCTTCCCGCGCCCGACCCGCACGTGTGGGTGCCGTGGAAACTGCACCTGAGCGCCGCGGGCAACGGATTCATTTATCTCAACGGACATTTCCTGGGCCGCTGGTGGGAAGTTGGACCGCAATCCGATTTCTTCCTGCCGGAATGCTGGCTGCACTGGGGACCGGACGCCGAAAACCTCGTGACGCTGTGCCTGCGCCCGACCAGCGGACCGACGGCAATTCACGCCGCTTCGGTCGGTCCTTACGCGGACTTTGCTGAAACGCGGTGATGAATCGCGACGCCTCACTTGCCCAGCTGCTTTCCCGCACGGATGCGTGGGACATGGCGATCATCGGCGGCGGGGCAACTGGCGTGGGCGTCGCCCTGGACGCCGCGGCGCGCGGATATTCCGTCTGCCTCCTGGAGATGAGCGATCTGGGCAAGGGCACCAGCAGCCGCTCGACCAAATTAATTCACGGCGGGGTGCGTTACCTGCAGCAGGGCAACATCTCCCTGGTGACCGAAGCGCTGCGCGAGCGCGGCATCCTCCGCCAGAACGCGCCGCACCTGGTGCACGACTTGGCATTTGTGGTCCCCAACTATCAGTGGTGGGAGGCGCCGTTTTACGGCATCGGGATGAAGGTTTACGACCTGGTCGCCGGCCAATACGGTTTCGGCAAATCGCGCCATCTCTCCCGCGACGAGGTTCTGGCGCGCATCCCCGCGCTGGAAACACACGGCCTGCGCGGTGGTGTTCTGTATTACGACGGGCAATTCGACGATGCGCGCCTGCTGATCGATCTGGCCCTGACCGCCAGCCAGCTCGGCGCGGTGATTCTCAACTACGCCAAAGTCGTCGAGCTGTCGCGTGATACCGACGGCCTGGTGTCGGGGTTGAGTTTTATCGATCTGGAAACCGATCTTCGCCACCGCATCGCGGCGCGCTGCATCGTCAACGCGACCGGCCCGTTCAGCGATGACATCCGCAAGCTGGACGATCCGCAGGCGCGGCGCATCATCGCGCCCAGCCAGGGCGTTCACCTGGTGCTGGACCGCGCATTCCTGGGCGGACAGAGCGCCATCATGGTCCCGCGCACCAGCGACGGCCGCGTGATGTTTGCCATCCCCTGGCACGACCGCACGCTGCTGGGCACCACCGATACGCCGATCCAGCAGGTCAACCTCGAGCCGATTCCGCAGCAGCAGGAGATCGACTTCATCCTGGAGACATCGGGGCAATATCTTTCGTATCGGCCGACGCGGGCGGACGTGCGCAGCGTCTTCGCGGGGATTCGGCCGCTGGTGAGCGAATCGGATGAATCATCGACGGCCGCGCTGTCGCGCGAGCACACCATCGAGGTGTCCAAGTCAGGGCTGCTGAGCATCGCGGGAGGGAAATGGACGACGTATCGGCGGATGGCGCAGGACTGCGTGGACCAGGCCGCCGTGCTCGCCGGGCTGGATAAACGCCCCTGCCCCACCACGACGCTGCGGATTCACGGCTGGCATCAGCACGCCGAGCAGTTCGGGGATCTGCGAACTTACGGATCGGCCGCGCCGCAAATCCAGGAGCTGATCGAATCCGATCCCGCGCTGGGTCTTCCGCTGCACGAATCGATTTCACTCTGCGCCGCGCAGGTAATCTGGGCGGTGCGCCAGGAGATGGCGCGGACGGTGGACGACGTGCTGGCGCGGCGCACCCGCGCCCTGCTGCTGGACGCCCGCGCCGCGGTGGCGTTGGCGCCGGCAGTTGCGCAGCTCATGGCGACGGAGCTGTCGCGCGATCAGCCGTGGCAGCAGGAACAGGTTGCACAGTTCAGCGCGCTGGCGCGTCACTACATAGTGCAGCCGGCATAACGATTCAGCATTTTCCCCCGAGGCGTAATAGACGCTGCCGCCGAGATTGCCCTCGCCGAATGCGAAACCGGCGCGACAAAACTTGCAACCGGCCGATAGCCGCGCGGGCAAACCTAAAGCTGAAAATCCAAAGCGCCGAATGAGCCACAAGCTTCGCCATGATTGGTGCATCGTGGCGGTTTTCCGCGCGAGAAAAATTTTGACTTTGCTCCAGATTCGCGATTGACGCACTCGCCGCGAAAGTCAGAATTGCTTCCGTTGTCGCCGTGGTTTGGTTTGTCAGCGGCGTTCCCACCTTGAAGCGCCGGGCTTTCCAAACGTCGTTGCGGCTGCACAGGGCCTGTGGGAGGTTCTGTATAAAACCGGTTCGCGTCCATTCCGGCGCGGCCATGCAATTACAACAGAGCGGCCGCTGAAACCAGCAGCGGTCAGGATCGGGCCGACACGATGTTGTGACGCCCGTTTTCTCAACGTTGTTTTCCATTCCGCGATGCGCTTTGCGCGCGGAAGAGCGAAGCAAGGAGATCCCGCGCCGGCACAAACCGCCGTTCGCGGCGACGCATTTTTTTCGTTTTTCCCGAATGGGAGAAGGGAATGCCATGAAACTGCGGATTCGGCAATTCCGTCAGCGCGTCTCACGTTGGTTGCCCAAGCCAGCGCCGCTGTCGCGCAGGGTGGGGGAATTGGAGCACCTGGAATCCCGCGTGCTCCTGACCGCGACGGCAACACCGCTCACCCCGTCGGAGGTCGAGCCGATCAACGGCGTGGGGAACAACATCGCCAACCCCACCTGGGGCGCGGCGGGGACAGATCTGATCCGCCTGGCCGCCGCCGCCTATACCAATGGAATCAATTCGCCTTCCCTTCCCAATGATCTGAGCGCCCGCGAAATCAGCGATATCCTGAATAATCAGGCCGATCCGGCCAATCCCTCGCAGGACATCGCGACCGTTGATCAGGAATCGCTGTCGGATTTCGCCTACGCCTTCGGCCAATTCATGGATCATGACATGGATCTGACGCTGGACAACGGCGCATCGGATACAATTTCCGTTCCGCTGGGCGACCCGATCGGCGGCGCCGACGACACGCCCCTGGCGTTCAATCGATCGCAGACCGACCCGGCCACCGGAACCAGCACCTCCAACCCCGCCCAGGACATCAACGCCATCACGTCGTATTTCGACCTGTCGCAGATATACGGTTCGGACGTGGCGACCGATGATGCGCTGCGGACGTTCTCCGGCGGGTTGATGAAGACCAGCCCCGGTGGTCTGCCGCCGTTGGATAACCTGACCTATTTCACCGCCGAACAGTTGACGCAAATCAACGCCGTGGAGGGCGGAATGTCCAACAGCGGGCCCCTGCCCGAAACCGCCATGTACGTCACCGGCGACACGCGCGGCAATGAAAACGTCGAGCTGACCGCCCTGCAGGCGCTGTTCCTGGACAATCACAACATGATTGCCAACGAGCTGGCGAAATTGAATCCCACCTGGACCGACCAGCAGCTTTTCGACGAGGCACGCAAGATCAACATCGCCGAGTACCAGTCGATCATCTACAACGAATGGATTCCCGCGGTTCTGGGCGCCAACGCGCTGCCGGCGTACACGGGGTACAACCCCGACGTCAACGCCACCATCGCCAACGAATTCTCCACGGTCGCGTTCCGTTTTGGCCATAGCCTGCTGAGCGGAAACGTCGAGCGGCAGGGGAACAACGGTCAGGCCGTCGCCGCCGACGTGCCGCTGGCGGAGGATTTCTTCGATCCCGATATTCTTAACGGCCAGGGCCAGGCGCAGACCACAGATCCGGTCACCGGGTTGACCACCACGGACATCGGCGCCATCCTCAAGGGCGATGCCGACGGCAACGCGCAGGCCGATGATCTGATGGCCATCAACGAGGTCCGCGACCTGCTGTTCAACGAGGTCGTCCCCGGCGTCGGCGGTGGGCAGGACCTGATGGCGCTGGACGTCGAGCGCGGCCGCGACCACGGCATCCCCGATTACAACACCCTGCGCGTCGACCTGGGATTGCCCGCCATCACCAGCTTTTCCCAGATCAGCAGTAATCCGCAGGTCGTGGCGGAGCTGGAGCAGGCGTATCCCGGCGGCGTCAACACCATCGACGCCTTCGAGGGCGGCTTGGCCGAGGACCACGTGCCGGGGTCGGATGTCGGACCGCTCTTCCAGGCGATCATGGTCAACCAGTTCGAGCGTTTGCGCGACGGCGACCGGTTCTTCTATCTCAACGAAAGCTGGGACCCGCAGGAATTGCAGATCTTTCAGCAGGGCGACGCGCTGGCCAAAGTCATCGAGGCCAACACCGACATCACCAATCTACAGAGCAACGTCTTTTTCTTCAAAGCGTCAATCTCCGGCACGGTTTGGCAGGGCCAAAGCGGCGGCGCCATGGCAGCGGCGCGGTCCAACGCCGCCGACGGCCCCGGCATGGCCGGCATCACCGTCGAGCTGGAGGACACCAGCGGCGATGTCCTGGCCACCACCACGACCAATGCCCAGGGCCAATATTCCTTCAACCAGCTCAGCGGCCCCGCCGCCAACGTGATCAATGCCTCGGGCGTCAGCGGCACCGGCAGCTATCAGATCGTCCTGGATTTGCCCACCGGGATGAAGCAGATCACCGACCCGTCCGCCGTCACCATCACGCGCAGCGGGACGAATTGGGGCGGTGTCAATTTCGAGATCGCATCGTCGAGCGGTTCCACCACGGGCGGCCATCATCGCCATCGCCGCCACGACGGCTGGCTTGGCGCGGGCGGCTCCCACGTTGACTGGACATCCGCGTGGCAAGTGGGGTCATGGGCCGACGATCCCGACTCGCTCCTGCTGGGCGGCGGCAATGTCGATGCCCACGGACTGGGTTTGGTGGCCTGAAGTCGAGCATGCGCCGCGCACAGAGCCGGGCCAGATCGGGCCCGGCTTGCGACGCCGATTCACTTCATCATCTCATCCAGCAACGGCTGCATCGCCTTTGCCCAGATGAGATATCCCTTGGCGTTGGGATGAAGCGCATCGGGCATGATGTCCTTGGAGAGCTTCCCGTCGGCATCCAGAAACTTGTCGGCGATATCCAGGTATCGCGTTTTGTCGCCATCGTCCAATTTGGCCAGGCCCTGGTTGACGCTTTTGATTTTTTCCCGCATGTCGGCGACTTTGGGATCATTCGGATCGGCCCCGCGCGGAAAAATGCCCAGCAGCAACAGTTTGGTGTCGGGAAGCTTCTGGTGAATCTCCTGCACGATCTTCGTGTCGGCCGCGAGAATATCCTCGGCCGAGTAACCGATGTTGTTGGTTCCGATCATCAGCACGACGACTTTGGGACTGATGCCGTCCAGCTCTCCGTTGTCGATGCGCCACAGGACGTGCTGGGTCTTGTCACCGCTGATTCCGAAGTTGGCTGGATCAAGTTTGCCGTAGTACTCGGCCCAGATTTCCCTTCCGCGCGTGCCGCCCCAGCCTTCGGTGATGGAGTCGCCCAGAAACAGCACGCCGATCTTTCCCTCCTTGCCGCGCCGCAGAAACGACTCGTGCCTCTGCTGGAAGCGCGAATCAATCTTGCCGGTCTTGTCCAGCTTCGGCGCCGCCACGTCCGCCGACGATGGCTCGGCGGCCTGGGTCGTCGGGGCGGTTTGAGCGCCGGCGCTCACGGAGAAAAACAGAACGCTTGCCAACGCAACGGTGCTCAGCCGATAAATCCATTTCATGATCCGCAGAGGATAAGTGGAACGATCAGCGACGGCAATGTTACTATTGCCGCCGATGACCGTCATCGCGGAGCCGCTGGATTCGCATCGCACCTTCGTCGGCAAGCGCGCCTGGCCCAGCGTCGCCAGCGCGCTGGCCTGGGGGCTGATCGTCATCGGCGCGGTCCTCCGCGTGGCGCGCTGGATTCACTGGCGATCGCTGTGGCTGGATGAAATCTATCTGACCAACAGCATCGTCACGCGCTCGCTGCACGCGCTGCTGTTCACGCCGCTGGACGACTGGCAGGCCGCGCCCCCGGGATTCCTGGTCCTGGAGCACCTTGTCGTCAAGCTGCTGGGCGCCGGCGAGCGGGCGCTGCGGCTGGTCTCGCTGCTGTTTGGCCTGGCCTCGTTGCCGCTGGCGCTGGCGGTGGCCCGGCGAACGCTGTCGCCGCGCGCGGCCGTCGTCGCCATCGCGTTTTTCGTCTTCCTCGGCCCGCTGATCTATTACTGCAATGAGGTCAAGCCATACTCCTGCGACGTCGCGTTTTCGCTGGCGATCACGCTGGCGACGCTGCGGCTGATCGAACGGCCCAGCCCCGGCCGCGCGATCGCCGCCGGACTCGTCGGGGTGGTGGGAATCCTGTTCTCTTTTCCCGCCGT
>Ga0182024_10009412_pt1 | contig 20208 bp, 19 predicted proteins | sample P32metaG_FD_120480 | JGI IMG/M metagenome (GOLD analysis project Ga0182024, IMG submission 120480) | Permafrost microbial communities from Stordalen Mire, Sweden - P3-2 metaG (Illumina Assembly) | ecosystem: Environmental > Terrestrial > Soil > Wetlands > Permafrost | place: Sweden: Stordalen... | reverse complement strand
GGCTGACCAGCACCGAGCTGTTTTCGCCCGAGCTGTATTTTCTCTCCAAGCTGCCGGCCGAGATCGATTTCGGCGAGACCAGCGCGGTCGTCATCATGGCGTTGACCCTGTCTTTCCTCGCCACGCTGTATCCGTCCTGGCGCGCGGCCCGCCTCGATCCCGTCGAAGCGCTCCGGTACGAGTGAGGAACAGATGGGGCAGGGGGCAGAAGATGTACCGGTCGTCTATCTCCACGAGATCAAGCGCCAGTACACCCAGGGCGAGACGGTGCTGACCATCCTCGACGGCGCCAAGCTCGCCTTGTGGGCGGGACAGTCGGTCGCGCTGGTGGCGCCCTCGGGTTCCGGCAAATCGACGCTGCTGCATATCGCGGGCCTGCTCGAGAGTCCCGACGACGGCGAAGTCTATGTCGGGGGGACCGCGACCTCGGGACTATCCGACGTCGAACGAACCCAGATCCGCCGCACCGATATCGGCTTTGTCTATCAGTCGCACCGGCTGCTGCCGGAGTTTTCCGCGCTCGAAAATGTCATGCTGCCGCAGATGATCCGCGGTCTCAAGCGCGCCGAGACCGTCAAGCGTGCCACGGAGATCCTCGGATATCTCGGGCTCGGCGAGCGCATCAGGCACCGGCCGGCCGAACTGTCCGGCGGCGAGCAGCAGCGGGTGGCGATCGCGCGCGCCGTCGCCAATGCGCCGCGGGTATTGCTCGCCGACGAGCCGACCGGCAATCTCGATCCGCATACCGCGGATCATGTGTTCGGGGCGCTGATGCAGCTCGTCAAGGCGACCCGGGTGGCGATGCTGATCGCAACCCACAACATGGATCTGGCGGCGCGGATGGACCGGCGGGTGTCGCTGGAAGCCGGCCGAATCATCGAACTCGAGTAGCCTCGCCCCTCATGGTTCGGTCTAGACTAATGGTGGTGGCGACGGCGTTGGACCGCCGGCCTCGAACGCGGATTGACGTAATAGGGATTGATGAGGCACTCCGCCGAGCGGCCCGATGCCGTGGCGTTGCATTGCGGCAGCGAGGTGTAGCGACAATCGAAATAGTTGATCCTGCCGAAGACCTGCATGCAGACCGGATAATCCGGATCGTAGGTCTGGGCTTGCGCAGCAGCGGTCGCGGCAACCGCGGCGGCCGTCAGGATCGCCATCGTCAGGACCCGCATCCAACTCTCCTTCGCGACAATTGGCCGCCGACCGGCGGCAGCGCCGCGTTCAGTCGACGGGATAGATCGAACGCGGGCGAGGCTGGCGGCGGTCCACGGGCATCTGACGGCCGGCATCGTAATAGGGATTGGCGATGCAGTTGAGATCCCGTCCCGACGCGGTGGCCTGGCACTGTTCGTAGGTCTCAAAAGTGCAGTTGCTGAGGCCGGGATATCGATCGCCCTGGATGCAGAAGGGATAGCGGGTGCCGACGGCATGGGCCGGTGCGGCCCCCACCAGCGCCAGTCCACTGGCGGCCAGCAAGGCCAGAACGACGTTATGCATGGAAGTCTCCCTTCGGCCGTAGCCCCTTGTTGAATCGATTCCGCAGGTGCAACCCAAACCGGGCAGACGGGTCGCCGTCAATTCACGTTTTTCGGTCGCCGCGCTTGCCGGCCTCTCGGGCTTATCTCGATTGGGCGGACGCGTCTCAAAACCCCAAGCTGTTGCGCAACAACGCCGAAGTTTGGGATTTGATAAGAGGCCGATGCGCTGGAATGGATCAAGGGGAAGTCGCAAGTGCGGTTCCTAAAGCGGGCCGCTAAGTGAGATGGCCCACTATCCTAGCGCTTGAGCTGCTTTCGAAACTCGTCAACCACCGCCGTCAACGGCGAAATAAAAAGCTTTAGATCGTCAACAATGAACTCACCGACGCTTTGCCGTTGCGGTGTCGGCTGCTGTTGCTGCTGCTCTGGTTTCGGAGCGGCAACTTGGAAACCAACCACATGCTCTGGCATCGTCATGATCCTCTCGACTTCCAAGTGTCTCCCACGAACCTATACGCTCTAATGACGAGAAAGAACGCTAAGCAGCCAACGTCCAATGCCAAAATAAGATACGCAATGAAGTGAAAAATAAGCGCCAAAAACCAAAACTTCGGAAACTCATCAATGGAGTCGGCGGCGAATTCTATCAACATAGATACGCCGCCGGCCAAAAGAAAGAGCACACCACCCGTTACGAGGTGTCCCATAAAGTCCCTAACAAGGGACGAATCGCTCTTCTTGTTGGGCTGGGCTGAAGACGCCATGCGGGAACCCAATACCATCTTGCGCGCCGACGGCGTGCAGCACAATTCTGTCGCAACCTATAGTAGACAGCAAGCGAGATTGGCGTCGTTCGGAATATCGAATTCCAATTAACCAAAGCCCTTTATTTCGAGGTCGTTTTTCAAACTGACCCACTGCCGCACCTTGACTCCTGGAACAAAAACGGAACAATGTTCCCGTTACGTTCCAACAGCAGGGAGGCTGGAAATGTTGAAGATCTTTGTCGAAGAGGCTGCGGCGCTGGCGTCGATTGCGCTGTTTATCGGGATGATCGCGGTGTGGGCGCAGCTCATTCCCCAGCTTTGAGCGCGCCAGCCCGGCGCGGGCAGGGTTGTTGGCTGTCTTGGCTTGCCCTGGGGAAAAGCCGGATGGCGGGCTGGAATGGCCGGTTACGCATAGACAGGTTTGGCAGCAGGCAGCACCATTGAGCGGCGAGTCGGCCTTTGGACGGCTTGCGATCCCTCAAGCCCGCTGACCGCCAAAGCCGACGACGCAGAAGCCTGCCGCAACCATGTCCAATGCCGGATTCATCCATCTCCACGTCCATTCGGCCTATTCGCTGCTGAAGGGGTCGATCAAGATCCAGCAGTTGGCGGAACTGGCCAAGGCGGACCGCCAGCCGGCGCTGGCACTGACCGACACCGACAACATGTTCGGGGCGCTGGAATTCTCCGACAAGCTCGCGGGCTATGGCATCCAGCCGATTATCGGCTGCGAGCTTGCGGTCGATTTCGGCGACCAGGACCCCAACGCGCGCAACGCGCTCGCCACCGGCGCGGCGCGGATCGTGCTGCTGGCGGCGCGCGAGCGCGGCTACCGCAACCTGATGCGGCTGAATTCACGGGCGTTTTTGGAAACGCCGACCCACCAGGCCCCGCATATCAAGTTCGAATGGCTGCAGGGACATGCCGACGACCTGATCGCGCTCAGCGGCGGGCCGGACGGCCCGATTTCGCTGGCGCTATCTGCCGATCAGGCGCCGCTCGCGGCGATGCGCTGCGACCGGCTGGCGAGCCTGTTCGAGGACCGGCTTTATCTCGAGCTGCAGCGCCACGGCCTTGAGAAGGAACGTCGCGCCGAGGCCGCCCTGATCGATCTTGCCTATGCCAAGGGGCTGCCGCTGGTCGCGACCAACGAGCCGTATTTCGCCACCGCCGATGATTACGAAGCCCACGATGCGCTGCTGTGCATCGCTGGCGGCCGTCTGATTGCCGAGACCGATCGCGACCAGCTCACGGCGGACCATCGCTTCAAGAGCCGGGCGGAAATGGCGGTGCTGTTTGCCGACGTCCCGGAGGCGCTCGCCTCCACCGTCGAGATCGCCGAGCGCTGCGCGTTCCGCCCGATGACGCGCAAGCCGATCCTGCCGCGCTTCACGGTCGGCGCCGGCGCCAATGCCGCGGATGCGCAAAGCGACGAGGCGGCCGAGTTGCGCCGTCAGGCCGAGGAGGGCCTGAGCAACCGGCTCCGGATCCACGGCCTCGCGCAGGGCACGTCGGAGGAAGATTATCGCGCCCGCCTCGCGTTCGAGATCGACGTCATCACAAGGATGAATTATGCGGGCTATTTCCTGATCGTGGCCGACTTCATCAAATGGGCTAAGTCGGAGGGAATTCCGGTCGGGCCGGGCCGCGGCTCGGGCGCCGGCTCCCTCGTCGCCTATGCGCTGACCATAACCGATCTCGATCCGATCCAGTTCGGCCTGCTGTTCGAGCGGTTTCTCAACCCCGAACGGGTGTCGATGCCGGACTTCGACATCGATTTCTGCCAGGACCGCCGCGGCGAGGTGATCGACTATGTGCAGCAGCGCTACGGCCGCGACCAGGTGGCGCAGATCATCACCTTCGGCACGCTGCAGGCGCGCGGCGTGTTGCGCGACGTCGGCCGCGTGCTGCAGATGCCCTACGGCCAGGTCGACAAGATGACCAAGCTGGTGCCGCAGAATCCCGCGGCCCCGGTGACGCTGGCCGCCGCGATCGCCGGCGAGCCGAAGCTGCAGGCCTTTCGCGACGAGGATGCCGTGGTGGCGCGCGCCTTCGACATCGCGCAGCGCCTCGAAGGCCTGACCCGGCACGCCTCGACCCACGCCGCCGGCATCGTGATCGGCGACCGGCCCTTGAGCGAGTTGGTGCCGCTCTATCGCGATCCCAAATCCGACATGCCGGTAACCCAGTTCAACATGAAATGGGTCGAGCCCGCAGGGCTGGTGAAATTCGACTTCCTCGGCCTCAAGACGCTGACCGTGCTTGACGTCGCGGTGAAGCTGCTGAGGCAGCGCGGCGTCGGGCTCGATCTGGCGACACTGCCGCTCGACGATGCCGCCAGTTACCAGATGCTGGCGAGAGGCGATGTGGTCGGCGTGTTCCAGGTTGAAAGCCAGGGCATGCGGCGCGCGCTGGTCGACATGCGGCCCGACCGTTTCGAGGACATCATCGCGCTGGTCGCGCTGTATCGGCCGGGTCCGATGGCCAACATCCCAACCTATTGTGCCCGCAAGCATGGCGACGAAGAGCCGGAATATCTGCATCCGATGCTCGAGCCGATCCTGAAGGAAACCTTCGGCGTCATCATCTACCAGGAACAGGTGATGCAGATCGCGCAGGTCATGGCCGGCTATTCGCTCGGCGAGGCCGACCTGCTGCGCCGCGCCATGGGCAAGAAGATCCGCTCGGAGATGGAAAAGCAGCGCGAGCGCTTCGTGTCGGGGGCGATCGAGCGTGGCATCCAGCCGGGGCAGGCCGACACCATCTTCGAACTGCTGGCGAAATTTGCCGATTACGGCTTCAACAAGAGCCATGCCGCGGCGTATGCGCTGGTTTCGTACCACACCGCCTACATGAAGGCGCATTACCCGGTCGAGTTCCTCGCCGCGTCGATGACGCTCGAACTCAACAACACCGACAAGCTGTCGGAGTTTCGTGCCGAAGCGCAGCGGCTCGGCATCAGGGTCGAGGCGCCCTCGATCAACCGCTCCGGTGCCACCTTCGAAGTCGACAGCGGCATCATCTATTACGCGCTGGCGGCGCTGAAGGGCGTCGGACCGCAGGCGATCGAGCTGATTGCGGAGGTCAGGCGCGAGGGGCTGTTCACCTCGCTGGCAGATTTCGCGGCACGGGTGAACCCGCGCGCGATCAACAAACGCGTGATCGAGAGCCTGGCCGCCGCCGGGGCATTCGATGCGCTGGATTCCAATCGCGCGCGGGTGTTTGCCGGTGCCGAAGCGATCCTTGCGGCATGCCAGCGCAGCCACGAAGCCGCGACCATGGGCCAGAACGACATGTTCGGCGGCGCGGCCGACGCGCCGACCATCATGCTGCCGCAGGTCGAGCCATGGCTGCCGGCCGAACGGCTGCGGCGCGAATATGACGCCATCGGATTCTTCCTGTCCGGTCATCCGCTTGACGATTACGCCACCGTCCTGAAGCGGCTGCGGGTGCAGTCGTGGGCCGAATTCTCGCGCGCGGTCAAGACCGGCGCCACCGCCGGCAAGGTTGCCGCCACGGTGGTGTCGCGCATGGAACGCCGCACCAAGACCGGCAACAAGATGGGCATCATCGGGCTATCCGACCCGACCGGCCATTTCGAGGCGGTGCTGTTTTCGGAAGGGCTCGCGCAGTACCGCGAACTGCTGGAGCCGGGTGCTGCGGTGCTGCTGCAGCTCGGCGCCGAACTGCAGGGCGAGGACGTCCGCGCCCGGGTGCTTCACGCCGAGCCGCTGGACGATGCCGCGGCCAAGACCCAAAAAGGCCTGCGCATCTTCGTCCGCGATACCAGGCCATTGGAATCGATCGCCAGGCGGCTGCAACTGCCGGAAGCGGCGGCGCCAGGCGGCTCGAACCGCAGCGCCCCGGTCAAACCTGTTTCCGCAGCGCTGGCCGGCGCCGACGGCGACGTCTCGCTGGTGATGATGCTCGACCTCGAGACCGAAGTGGAAATGAAGTTGCCGGGCCGCTTCAAGGTCTCGCCGCAGATCGCGGGCGCGATCAAGGCTGTCGTCGGCGTGGTGGACGTGCAAACGCTGTAGGAGATTTCAGATGTGCGACTTGTGCCGCGAAAAGCTATCGCACCGGTTCGCGCCTTCCCGGCGCACTTTCGTGGTCGGCGCCACCGCGACGATCGGGATGGGGCTCACGGATGCGGCCGGCGCCAAGGAATCCAGCGCGCCGCCGAAGCCGCAGAACGTGCTGTCGCCGGATGCGGCGCTCGCGCGCCTGCAGCAGGGAAATTCGCGTTATGTCGAGGGCGTGTCGCGGCGTCACGATTTCAAGCATGAGCGGGAGGCGCTGACGGCCGGCCAGAACCCCTTTGCCGGCATCTTGAGCTGCGCCGATTCGCGTATCGCGCCCGAATATGCCTTCGACAGCGCACGGGGCGATCTCTTTGTCTGTCGCGTGGCGGGCAATTTCGCCAATACCGAAACCATCGCCAGCCTCGAATACGGCGTCGCCGTGCTCGGCACGCCCTTGATCCTCGTGCTCGGTCACGACAGCTGCGGCGCGGTCGACGCGGCGATCAAGTCGCTCAAGGACGGCACCACGCTGCCGGGACACCTGCCTTCGCTGGTGACCGGCGTTGCCCCCGCGGTGAATGCGGTCTTGCAACAGGGTGGCGATACGCTCGGCAAGGCGATCCGGCAGAACGTGATCGACAATGTCGCCAAGCTGCGTTCGGCGACGCCGATCCTGAGCGCGGCGGTTGAACAGAACAAGCTCAAGGTGGTTGGCGGCATCTATCGGCTCAAGAACGGCCGGGTAGATATGGTCGCCTGAGATTGAATCGGCGCCGCTATTCTATCTCCAGGTCTTCCAGGCGGACCCCGCGCCCAGCCTGCAGACTGTTTCGTGCCTGTTCAATCCGGCGCAGGAATCGCGGATCGTTTTCGAGCCGGTATTCAAACCAATCCTCTTCTGATTCGAATCCGATCAGGATTCCGGCCGGCTTGCCGTGGCGCGTGATGACGATTTCCTGCGTCTCGGCTTCGCGAAGATAGCGGGACAGATCGTCCTTGATCTCGGACAGCGGAACTTGCTTCATGCCGGGTTTCCGAATTGTGCGAGCCATGAGTCGGCCTCCAATTTAGCGACGATCGCCAAAACCTCGACGGTGGTTTCGGTCACGTCATAGAATATTCCTATCTCGCCGACGCGGAGCCGATATTGCGGCCTGCGGAGGCCGCGCAAGGGCTTGATGCGGCTTCGGCTCAGTTTTTTCGGCTCGTGCCTCAAATGTGTTTCAAGCGCTGCCCGTACATCGGCTCGAATGTTCGCTTTCAGCCTTTTGAGGTCGTCGACAGCTTCGGGGGCCAAGATGATCACGAACGACATTCTGGCCAGATTATAGCTAGATTTCACGGCGGTCTCAACAGCTCCGAGGCCTGCGCCGGCAAAAGGGCGGTCGTGGCCCAAGATTTGCGCGCGGCGCCGCAAAACCGGCCGGATTTCCTTGCTTCTTGCAAAAATACGGCTATATACCGCGCCATCTCACACGGAAACATGGCTCGCAAGGCCGTCCGGTGGCAACCGGGCCCGATCAGGCTCGTTTGCTCACACGTTTCCGGAGGAACCAACCGGAGAACCAGAATTATGGCGCTACCCGATTTCTCTATGCGTCAGCTGCTCGAAGCTGGCGTTCACTTTGGCCACCAATCGCACCGCTGGAATCCGAAAATGGCGGATTACATTTTCGGTGCGCGCAACAACATCCACATCATCGATCTGGCCCAGACCGTGCCACTGCTGCATCGCGCGCTGCAGGCCGTCAGCGATACCGTCGCCAAGGGCGGCCGCATCCTGTTTGTCGGCACCAAGCGACAGGCGCAGGACGGCGTCGCCGAGGCGGCGAAGCGCTCGGCGCAGTATTTTGTCAATTCGCGCTGGCTTGGCGGCACCCTGACCAACTGGAAGACGGTGTCCGGGTCGATCAAGCGGCTGCGCCAGCTCGAAGAAATGCTGGGCTCCGGCGAGGGCGCGCAATACACCAAGAAGGAGCGGCTGACACTGCAGCGCGAGCGTGACAAGCTCGACCGGTCGCTGGGCGGCATCAAGGACATGGGCGGTCTGCCCGACATGATCTTCGTGATCGACACCAACAAGGAAGACATCGCGATTGCGGAAGCAAGGCGGCTCAACATTCCCGTCGCCGCGATCGTCGATACCAATTCCGATCCGAAGGGCATCACCTTTGTCGTGCCCGGCAATGACGACGCCGGCCGCGCCATTACGTTGTATTGCGATCTGGTCGCCCGCGCGGCGATCGATGGCATCTCCCGGGCGCAGGGCGACTCCGGGATCGACATCGGTGCATCGGCGCATCCGGTCCGCGAGGAGCTTCCGGCCGCAACCCAGCCCGCGGGCTTCCAGGGCCTGGCCGGGCCGCGCGGCGCGGCCGACGACCTCAAAAAGCTTACCGGCGTGTCGGGCGCGATCGAGAAGAAGTTCAACGATCTCGGCATCTTCCATTACTGGCAGCTGGCCGAACTCGACCACAATACCGCGCACAAGATCGGCGAAGAGGTCGGACTGCCGAGCCGCGCCGATGGCTGGGTGGCCCAGGCCAAGGCGATGACCGCGGAAGCCGAATAACGCGAGGCGTAGGCCGGATCGTTCCGGCCACCCACTTCCGATTTACCTAATTCCGGATCGCGGCGGGGCGGCAGGCCGCGCCGCTGCTGCCCGGACAGGCAGAGGATTTGCAACGATGGCAACAATCACAGCAGCGATGGTCAAGGACCTCCGCGAGTCGACCGGCGCGGGCATGATGGATTGCAAGGCGGCGCTGACCGAGAGCAGCGGCGACATGCAGGCCGCGCAGGACTGGCTGCGCAAGAAGGGCCTGTCCAAGGCCGCCAAGAAGGCCGGCCGCGTTGCCGCCGAGGGCCTGATCGGCATGCTGACGTCCGGCGCCAAGGGCGTCGTCGTGGAAGTCAATTCCGAGACCGATTTCGTGGCCCGCAACGAGCATTTCCAGGGATTGGTCAAGATGATCGCCCAGGTTGCGCTCGAGGTCGGCGCCGATGTCGAGAAGATCAAGGCCGCCAAGGTCGGTGACGTGACGGTCGAGACCGCCATCGCCGATGCGATCGCGACCATCGGCGAGAACATGACGCTGCGCCGTGCGGCTTCGCTTGCGGTCGGCAAGGGCGTGGTGTCGGGCTATGTGCATAACGCCGTGATCGAGGGCGCCGGCAAGTACGGCGTCATCGTGGCGCTCGAATCGGCCGGCAAGGCCGATGAGCTGGCTACTCTCGGCAAGCAGCTCGCGATGCATGTCGCCGCCGCCAATCCGCAGGCACTGGATCCGGCCGGGCTCGATCCCGCCGTCGTGAAGCGGGAGAAGGACGTGCTGGCCGACAAATACCGCCAGCAGGGCAAGCCGGAGAACGTGATCGAAAAGATCGTCGAGTCCGGGCTCAAGACCTACTACAAGGAAGTCTGCCTGCTCGAACAGGCCTTCATCCACGACAGTGCCAAATCGGTCGCCCAGGCCGTGAAGGAAGCTGAGGGAAAGGTCGGCGCGCCTGTGAAGATCACCGGATTTGTGCGCTATGCTCTCGGCGAGGGAATCGACAGGCAGGAATCGGATTTTGCAGCCGAAGTCGCGGCCGCCAGCGGCCAGAAGAAGCCGCCGGAAGATCCCGCGACCGTATCGTAAGCCGGAGCTGCCGCGCGGACAGGAAAGCGATCGCATCATGGCTGGGCCGGTCTATCGTCGCGTGGTGATCAAGCTCTCGGGCGAATATCTCGCCGGCGCCCAATCCTTCGGCATCGACCAGCCCACCATCGACCGGATCGCCGGCGACCTCATTGCCGCCCGCGAACTGGGTACGGAGGTGGCGGTGGTGGTTGGCGGCGGCAATATCGTCCGCGGCGTGGAAGTATCGTCCCGTGGGGTCTCCCGGCCGACCGGCGATACCATGGGCATGCTCGCGACCGTGATGAACTGTCTCGCACTCGAGGCGGCGATCGAGCGGCGGGGGGCGCCGGCGCGGACGTTGTCGGCGTTTGTAATGCCGCAGATTTGCGAGCTTTTCACCCGAAGTGCGACGCACAAATATCTCGCCGAGGGCCGCATCGTGCTGCTCGGTGGTGGAACCGGCAATCCGTTCTTCACCACCGACACCACCGCCGTGTTGCGGGCCGCCGAAATCGGCGCGGCCGCGGTGCTGAAAGCCACCAATGTCGATGGCGTCTACAGCGCCGATCCCAAAAACGACCCATCCGCCAAGCGTTTCGACCGTTTGACCCATTCGCAGGCGATCGAGGGCGGCTACAAGGTCATGGATGCGACTGCTTTCGCGCTTGCCCGCGAGACGTCGCTGCCTATCATCGTGTTCTCGATCGCCGAGCCAGGTTCGATCGGTGCGATCCTGCGCGGAACCGGCCGCGGCACCATCGTCGCCGGCTGAGGCGCTCGCGCGGCAGCGGACCGCATAGCGGGCGACGTTAGTTTCTAAGGAGGGGAGAAGTTTTATGCCCACACCTGGTTTCGACATCAACGAATTGAAGCGCCGAATGCAGGGGGCCACCCAGTCTCTCAAGCACGAACTCGGCGGGTTGCGCACCGGTCGGGCCGCGGCTTCGATGCTGGAGCCGGTGCAGGTCGAGGCCTATGGCAGCCACATGCCGCTCAACCAGCTCGCGACCATCAGCGTGCCGGAACCGCGGCTGCTTTCGGTGCAGGTCTGGGACAAGTCGATGGTCAAGGCGGTGGAGAAGGCGATTGTCGATTCGAATCTCGGGCTGAACCCGGCCACCGAAGGGCAAGTGCTCCGGCTCCGAATCCCCGAACTGAACGAAGAGCGCCGCAAGGAACTGGTGAAGGTGGCGCACAAATACGCCGAGGCGGCCAAGGTCGCGGTGCGGCATGTTCGCCGGGACGGCCTCGATACCGTCAAGAAGCTTGAGAAAAACCACGAGATTTCCGAGGATGATCAAGAGCGTCTGGCCGCCGATGTGCAAAAGGCAACCGACGGCACGATTTCGGAGATCGATCAGTTGCTGGCGACCAAGGAAAAGGAAATCCTGACCGTGTAGCGTCTTGTCGCGCCGCCTTGTTCGCGCCCTGGAATTGACCGATGTCGAATGTCGCCGCCCCCGCACCCGACGCCCCGGACCGAACCGAGGGTCCGCGGCATGTCGCGATCATCATGGACGGCAACGGCCGCTGGGCGGCGGCGCGCGGCTTGCCACGCGCCGAGGGTCATCGCCGCGGGGTCGAGGCGCTGCGCCGCGTCGTTCGCGCCGCGAGCGAGCTCGGCATCCGCTATTTGACGATTTTCTCATTCAGTTCGGAGAACTGGTCGCGTCCGGCTACCGAGATCGGCGACCTGTTCGGTCTGCTCCGGCGGTTCATCCGCAATGATCTCGCGACCTTGCATCGCGACGGCGTGCGGGTACGCGTGATCGGCGAGCGCGACGGTCTCGAACCCGACATTTGCGCGCTGCTGAACGAAGCTGAGGAACTGACCCGCGCCAATACCAAGCTCAGTCTGGTGGTCGCCTTCAACTACGGATCCCGGCAGGAGATCGCCAGCGCGGCACAGCGGCTGGCGCGCGAGGTCGCGGCAGGGACCCGCGATCCATCATCGATCGACGCCGATACGCTCGGTCGATACCTTGATGCCCCCGACATTCCCGATCCCGATCTGATCATCCGCACCAGCGGCGAGCAGCGGCTGTCGAACTTCCTGATGTGGCAGGCCGCCTATAGCGAACTCGTGTTCGTGCCGATCCATTGGCCCGATTTCGACAAAGCCGCACTCGAAGGCGCGATCGCCGAATATGGCAGGCGAGAACGCCGCTTTGGCGGTCTGGCCGCGAAAACTGGATCGTGACCGAAGACGAAGCCGCGCCGGCGGCATCTGCCAAGCAGGCCACGCGCAACCTTCTGATCCGATTCGTCGCGGCGCTGGTGCTCGCACCGCTCGCCATTGCGATCGCCTATGCCGGTGGCTGGCTCTGGATCGCCTTGGTCGCGCTGGCTGCGGTCGGCCTGTATGTCGAATGGCTCACCGTCGTCGGCGCAGTGCGGATCGGCGCGATCGTATCAGGCGCGACAGCGCTCTTGATCGCCGGATGTTGTCTCGGCTGGGGACGGATCGATGCTTCGCTCGTGGTGTTGGCGCTCGGTCTCGCCGCCGTGGCATGGCTTTCGCCGCCGCGGCGGCGCTGGACCACGGCGGGATTTTGCTATGCGGCGGCCGCGGAGATCGCATCGGTCCTGATTCGCCGCGACCAGGTCTGGGGATTGATGGCGCTGTTGCTGGTCCTGCTGGTGGTATGGGGGACCGATATCGGCGGTTATTTTGCCGGCCGCGGCATTGGCGGCCCGAAGCTGTGGCCGCGCGTCAGCCCCAGGAAGACCTGGGCCGGCGCGATCGGCGGCTTTGCCGCGAGCCTGGTCGTTGCCGCGGGGTTTGCCGCGTGCGGCCTCGGCAGGACCGGTCCCTTGCTGCTGCTGGGCTCGGTGCTTTCGATTGTTTCCCAGCTCGGCGATCTGTTCGAATCCGCGGTCAAGCGGCGCTTCGGCGTAAAGGACTCAAGCCACATCATTCCCGGCCATGGCGGCCTGCTGGACCGCCTCGACGGCTTCGTCGCCGCCGCGGTCCTCGCAGCGATTTTCGGGCTTTTGCGCGGCGGCGTGGATGGCGTCGGCCGCGGTCTTATGGTTTGGTAAAACGATGAGCGCCGTTCCCTTGCGTAACAACAAAGCCGCGGCATCCGCCGTCCGCACGGTGACCGTCCTCGGAGCCACCGGGTCGATCGGCGACAGCACGATGGATTTGCTGAGAGCCTCTCCCGGCCGCTATCGGATCGAGGCTTTGACCGCCAACAGCAATGTCCGGGATTTGGCGAAGCTCGCGAAGGAATTCGACGCCCGCTTTGTCGCCATCGCCGACCCCAGCCTGCTGGAGGATCTGGAAGACGCGCTGGCCGGCAGCGGCACCGAATGCGGGGCAGGCGAGAGCGCGGTTATCGAGGCGGCGGCCCGCCCGGCCGATTGGGTCATGGCCGCCGTAAGCGGCGCCGCCGGGTTGAAACCTGCGCTTGCCGCGGTGGATCGCGGCGCGACGGTCGCGCTCGCCAACAAGGAGTGCCTGGTCTGCGCCGGCGATTTCTTCATGCAGCGCGCGACGACCGCCGGGGCCTGTATCCTGCCCGCCGACTCCGAGCACAATGCGCTGTTTCAGGCGCTCGGTTCCGGCAACCGGGAGGAACTGGTTCGCGTCATCATCACCGCGTCGGGCGGACCGTTCCGGACCTGGGCCAGCAAGGATATCGAGCAGGCGACGCTGGCGCAGGCCCTGAAACATCCGAACTGGAGCATGGGGCAGAAGATCACCATCGATTCCGCGTCGATGATGAACAAGGGGCTCGAGGTCATCGAGGCTTCCTATCTGTTTGCGCTGACGCCGGATGAGATCGACGTCCTGGTGCACCCGCAATCGATCATCCACGGCATGGTGGAATTTTCTGACCGCTCGGTGGTCGCGCAACTGGGCGCGCCCGACATGCGCACGCCAATCGCGCATTGTCTCGGATGGCCCGATCGTATCGTCGGACCGGCTGCAAAGCTCGACCTTGCCAAGATCGGACAGCTGACCTTTGAGGCGCCGGATTTCGAGCGCTTTCCCGCGCTTCGGCTCGCTTATGACGCGCTGCGAACCGGTCGTGGCGCCACCACGGTCTATAACGCGGCCAACGAGGTGGCGGTGGCAGCGTTCATCGATGGCAAGATCAAATTCGGCGCGATCGCACGCCTGGTCGAAGCGACGCTGGACGGCTGGGTCCGCTCCGGCAATCTGGCGCCGCTGACGTCGGCTGACGACGCCATCGCCGTTGACCATAAGGCGCGAAATAGGGCTGCCACCCTCTTGCCTCAAATTGCCGCAAAGGCATCCTAGACGGTTGGGGGAGAGCCTATGGCTCTGGGCGAGGGGAATCGAATGTCAGAGTTTTTTCTGCATAGTTTCAATACGTTGAGCCATGGTTTCGTCGGTTATTTAATCCCCTTTCTGTTCGTCCTGACCATCGTCGTCTTCTTTCATGAACTCGGTCACTTCGTGGTGGCCCGCTGGGCCGGCGTGAATGTGTTAACATTCTCGCTGGGCTTCGGCCCGGAGCTGGTCGGTTTCAACGACCGTCACGGCACGCGATGGAAGATTTCCGCGATCCCGCTCGGCGGTTACGTCAAGTTCTTCGGCGACGAGAGCGAAGCCTCGACGTCGTCTGCCGATGCGCTCGCCAACATGACCGAGGAAGAGCGCGCGGGCAGCTTCCACTACAAGAAGGTGGGTTCCCGCGCGGCGATCGTGGCCGCCGGCCCGGTCGCCAATTTCATCCTGGCGATCGTGATTTTTGCCGCCCTGTTCACGTTCCTGGGCAAGCCGAGCACGTCGGCGCGCGTCGACAAGGTGGAAGCGGGCAGTGCGGCTGCGGCCGCCGGCTTCCAGGTTGGCGATGTCGTCACCAACATCGATGGCACGGCGATCGACAGTTTCTCGGACATGCAGCGAATTGTCGGCATCGGCGCTGGCGAGAAACTGACGTTCACCGTCAAGCGCGGCAATTCCACCGTGCAATTGCAGGGCACGCCTGAACTGAAAGAGGTGAAGGACCCGTTTGGCAATGCGCACAAGCTCGGCGTATTGGGAATCACCCGGTCGATGTCGCCTGGCGATATCACGACCGAACGCGTCGACCCGGCAACGGCGGTGTGGCTTGGTGTCAAGGAAACCTGGTTCGTGGTCGACCGCACGCTTGCCTATATCGGCGGCGTCTTCACCGGGCGCGAGGCGGCGGATCAGGTCGGCGGTCCGCTGCGGATCGCCCAGATTTCAGGTCAGGTCGCCACCATCGGCCTTGCCGCGCTGGTGCATCTGGCCGCGGTACTTTCGATCTCGATCGGGTTGCTGAACCTGTTCCCGGTTCCGTTGCTCGATGGCGGTCATCTTTTGTTCTATGCGGTCGAGGCGGTGCGTGGACGCCCCCTGTCGGAGCGGGCGCAGGAAATGGGGTTCCGAATCGGGCTGGGGCTGGTGCTGATGCTAATGGTGTTTGCGACCTATAACGACATTCTTCATCTGGCTGCATCATGATGCCTTATTTGGGCGGCGTGGCGGATGGGCAACGTCTTGGAATGAAATTGAAATTGCACCGCAATAGAGCGTTTGCCGGCCCGGCAAAATTGGCTACAAGCGGGGCCATAAATGGGAATCTGTCGGCTCGTAGGGGTGCGATCCGGCATCGGGATGACAAGGGCGCATTGCGCATGAATGTTGGAATGCGAGTGCGGGGGGGCTTGTTCGCCGCCCTTATGATGTTCGCCATGCCGGTCGCTGCCACGCTGGTTACCATGCTGCCGGCGGCAGCAGTGGCCCAGACCGTCGCCTCGATCCAGGTCGAGGGTAACCGGCGTGTCGAAATCGAGACCATCCGCTCGTATTTCAAGCCAGGCCCCGGCGGCCGCCTCGATCAGGCGGCCATCGATGACGGCCTGAAGGCGCTGATCCAGACCGGCCTGTTCCAGGACGTCAAGATCAACCAGGCCGGCGGTCATCTGGTGGTGACCGTGATTGAAAATCCGGTGATCAACCGCGTTGCTTTCGAGGGCAACAAGAAGATCAAGGACGAGCAGCTTTCGGCGGAAGTGCAGTCGAAGCCGCGCGGCACGCTGTCGCGCCCGATGGTGCAGTCCGACGCGCTCCGGATCGCCGAAATCTATCGTCACTCCGGCCGCTACGATGTCCGCGTCGATCCCCAGATCATTGAACAGCCGAACAACCGTGTCGATCTCGTTTTCACCATCACGGAAGGCGTGAAGACCGGCGTCAAGTCGATCCAGTTCATCGGCAACAACACCTATTCGTCCTATCGGCTGAAGGACATCATCAAGACCCACGAATCGAATTTGCTGAGCTTTCTTGCCAGCGGTGACGTCTATGATCCGGACCGGGTCGAAGCCGACCGGGATCTGATTCGCCGCTATTATCTGAAGCACGGCTTTGCCGACGTGCAGGTGGTGGCCGCGCTGACGGAATATGATCCGGAGAAGAAGGGCTTCCTGGTCACCTTCAAGATCGAGGAAGGCCAGCAGTACCGGGTTGCGTCGGTCAATTTCCAGTCCAGCATCCCGACGCTCGATGGCAACTCGCTGAGCAGCTACTCGCACGTCTATGTTGGGTCGCTCTACAACGCCGAGGCGCTGGAGAAGTCGGTCGAGGAGATGCAAATCGAGGCCTCGCGGCGCGGTTATGCCTTCGCGGTCGTGCACCCGCGCGGCGACCGCAACTTCGACGCCCATACCGTCTCGATTACCTTCGGCATCGACGAAGGTCCCCGGGTCTACATCGAGCGCATCAATATACGCGGCAACACCCGCACCCGCGATTATGTGATCCGCCGCGAATTCGATGTCTCGGAGGGCGATGCCTACAACCGCGCGCTGGTCGATCGCGCCGAGCGCCGGCTCAAGAACCTCGATTTCTTCAAGACCGTCAAAATCACCACCGAACCGGGATCGTCGACGGATCGGGTGGTTCTCGACGTCGATGTCGAAGAGAAGTCCACCGGCGACTTCTCGGTCTCGGGCGGTTACTCCACGACCCAGGGCGCGCTCGCCGAGGTCAGCGTTTCCGAGCGGAATTTCCTCGGCCGCGGCTTGTTTGCGAAGGCATCGGTGACCTATGGTCAGTATGCGCGCGGCGTTTCGCTGTCGTTCGTTGAGCCGTATCTGCTTGACTATCGTGTCGCGCTCGGTCTCGACGTTTTCTATCGTGAACAACTCGCGAATAGCTATATTTCGTACGGCACCAAAACCATCGGATTCTCACCCAGACTGGGCTTCGCCCTGCGCGAAGATCTGTCGCTGCAATTGCGCTATTCGCTTTACCAGCAGCAGATCACGCTGCCGTACCAGCTCGACAATTGTAACAACCTGGCGGGTCCGGCGTTCTTCCCGACACCGGCCTATATCAACCAGGTGTTGGGCGGTGTCGATCCCACCGGCAATGCCCAGAACGGGTTGCTTCCGGGCTGTCTGGCGGACGGCGAGTCGTCGCTGCCGGTTCGTCAGGAACTGGCCAACGGTGCGGAATGGACCTCGGCGATCGGCTATACGCTCAACTACAACACGCTCGACAACAACAAGAACCCGACCGACGGCCTGCTTGTCGACTTCAAACAGGATTTCGCCGGCGTCGGCGGCGATGTCAGCTATCTGAAGTCGGCGATCGATGCGAAATATTATACGCCGCTGGTTGGCGATCTGGTCGGGTTGGTCCACCTTCAGACTGGCATGCTCAATCAGGTCGGCAGCAACAATCTCCGCATGCTCGACCAGTTCCAGATGGGACCGAACCTCGTCCGCGGCTTTGCGCCCAACGGCATCGGGCCGCGCGATCTGACCTTCTTCCCCTATACCGGAACGGGCGATGCGCTTGGCGGCACCAAATATTGGGGTGCGTCGGCTGAATTGCAGATGCCGTTCTGGTTCCTGCCCAAAGAGGTCGGTCTGAAGGGCGCCGTCTATGCCGATGCCGGATCGCTTTGGGACTATCAGGGTCCGACCAGCTGGGCCGCGACCGGTGAAATCAACGGCCTCGTCAACGGCAGTCCGTGCAAATGCGCCATGGTCTACGACGATACCAACGTCATCCGTACCTCGGTCGGTGTCGGCTTGATCTGGGCCTCTCCGTTTGGACCGCTGCGATTCGACTACGCGATCCCGATCACCAAGGGTAAGTATGACGTCGTGCAGGAGTTCAAGTTCGGCGGCGGGACTTCGTTCTGAGGTTGACCGCGGGCCGCACCGCGACGGGTGTAATGGCGCAGCCGGTATTTTTCGAGCGACCACCTTCGTCGACGCTGGCTGAGATCGCCGCGTTGACGAAGGCGCATCTGGTCGATGCGTCGCGCGGCGGCCAACAGGTCAGGGGGCTGGCTTCGCTTGACGAAGCCGGTCCGATGCATCTGACGTTTTTCGATAATCTGAAATATGCCGACCAGCTCGCCTCAACCAAGGCTGGCGCCTGCCTGGTCAACGAGCGTTTTGAGGCGAGGGTTCCGGCGGGTGTTGCGGTGTTGCGCGCGGCGCATCCGTTCCGTGAGTTCGTCAGGATTGCGCGCGAACTTCACGGCGACGCGCTTCGCCCGCAATCCTGGTTTGACCAGGCCGGCATCGCGCCGTCCGCCATCATCGACCCGACGGCGCATCTGGAGGACGACGTGATCGTCGATCCGCTGGCGGTGATCGGACCGCACGTCGAAATCGGCGCGGGGACGGTGATCGGCGCCGGTGCTGTGATCGGCGCCGATGTCAGGATCGGCAGGGATTGCAACGTCGGCGCGCGGTGCGCCATTCAATGCGCGCTGATCGGCAACAACGTGCTGATTCACCCCGGCTGCAGCATCGGGCAGGACGGATATGGATTCGTCTTCTTCGGACCCGACGGCCATTTGAAGGTGCCGCAAACCGGCCGTGTCCTGATCCAGAATGACGTCGAGATCGGCGCCGGAACCACCATTGACCGGGGCAGCCTGCGCGACACCGTGATCGGCGAGGGGACGAAAATCGACAATCAGGTCCAGATCGGTCACAATGTGATCATCGGCCGGCGTTGCCTGCTTGCGGCCCAGATCGGACTGGCCGGCAGCCTGACGATTGGCGACAATGTGGCGCTGGGGGCCAAGGTAGGTATCAACAACCACCTGCATATCGGCGACGGCGCCCAGGTCACGGCGATGAGCGGTGTCAAGGACGATATTCCGGCCAATGGGCGCTGGGGGGGCTTCTTCGCCAAGCCGACCAAGCAGTGGTTCCGGGAGATCGTCGCGCTGGAGCGACTGGTACGCGAGGGCTCGGCCGCTGCGAAGGACGAAGGACGGGATTGATGGAGGCACCGGTTAGATTTGATGTCGTGGACATCAATACCATCCTCAAGACGCTTCCGCACCGCTATCCGATGCTACTGATCGATCGGGTCATCAATATCCGAACCGACTACAGCGGCACCGGAATCAAGAACGTCACCTTCAACGAAGTGCCGTTTCTCGGCCACTTTCCCGATCGTCCGGTCTATCCGGGCGTCATGATGATCGAAGCCATGGCGCAGACCGCTGGCGTGATCGGCATCATGTCGGTGGAGGGTACCGAAAAGCCGCGCGCGGTTTATTTTCTGACCATCGACAAATGCAAGTTTCGCAAGCCGGTGATGCCCGGCGATACCATCGAATATCACATGCGCAGCATCGGCCGGCGCAAGACCATGTGGTGGTTTCACGGCGACGCCAAGGTGAACGGCACGACCGTCGCCGAAGCGGATGTCGGTGCGATGCTGACCGACTGAGCGGAGGCCGGGCGCCGCTGTAGGCCCGGTCCCGATTATCTTGCCGCCCCGACCGCTGCAACACAGGGTAACCAGACGTCACTGGACAGTGCGGTGATGTCGCGCTAACCAGCGGAAAACCCGACATATTCACCTCAAACGATACGGTTGGCAGCGGACCCTTCGATGAGCACGATCGATCCCACCGCGCGGATTGAAGATGGCGCTGTGATCGGCGAGGGCACGTCGATCGGACCCTATTGCATCATCGGTCCCGAGGTCGTGATTGGCACGAACTGCAAGCTGATCGGCCATGTCCACATCACGGCGCAGACCACGATCGGCAACGGCTGCACCCTCTATCCGTTCGTCTCGCTCGGTACGCCGCCGCAATCCCTGAGCTATCGTGGCGAGCGCACCAAACTGGAAATCGGAGCGGACTGCACCTTGCGGGAATCCGTTACCATGAACGCCGGGACCGTGGCCGGCGGCGGCATTACGCGGGTCGGCGATCGCGGTTATTTCATGAATTGCAGCCATGTCGGTCACGACTGCCAAGTCGGCAACGATGTCATCTTCGCGACCTCGGCCACGCTGGGCGGCCATTGCGAGATCGGCGAT
>Ga0182024_10009411_pt1 | contig 20212 bp, 22 predicted proteins | sample P32metaG_FD_120480 | JGI IMG/M metagenome (GOLD analysis project Ga0182024, IMG submission 120480) | Permafrost microbial communities from Stordalen Mire, Sweden - P3-2 metaG (Illumina Assembly) | ecosystem: Environmental > Terrestrial > Soil > Wetlands > Permafrost | place: Sweden: Stordalen... | reverse complement strand
GTGGAGTAACGAAAGAGTAAACACCATTCCAAAGTGGGGTCGCAACGCACGAGTCATTCCGGCTCCGAATAACTTCCCTGACTCCTCCTCGTCCTGACTCCTCCTCGTCCTTGCCACCTGCGGCCCGCAGTCGTACCATAGCGCCTTCCGTTCATCCGCTCGCAGGAGGTTTCATGCTCGACCGCCGTCATTTCCTTTCCACCGCAGCCACAGGAGTTGCAGCCTCAGTCGCCTTTCGCAGCAACTTGTTCGCACAACTGGAAAAAACTCCGCCGCTTCCCGATCGCTCCCTCCTCGATAAAAATGAAGACGCTTTCTGGGCCGAAATGCGGAAACAGTTCATCATTCCCGAAGATGAGATCTACCTGAACAATGGCACTGTCGGATCCAGTCCCGCGCCCGTATTGCGCGCGATCTTCGACGGATATAACACCACCGAAAAAATGGACCAACGGGATCCCGAAGACTATCCCATTTGGGGATACGCAGCCTGGAATGAGTTCCGCGACCCGCTCGCCGAATTCGTAGGCTGCAAGCGCGACGAGATCGCGCTGCTCCGCAATGCGACCGAGGCTAACAGCTACATCGCCAACGGCATCGACATGAAGCCAGGCGACGAAGTCCTGATGACCGACCAGGAACATCCCGGAGGCGAACATCCCTGGGACCTCAAGGCCAAGCGCTACGGCGTCGTCATAAAAAAGATCACGCTTCCCCGCCCCGTGAAAGATGCTGCGCAGGTGCTCAATCTGTTCAACGACGCGATCACCCCGCGCACGCGCATGATTTTCTTCAGCCACATCACCACGTTCTCAGGAGTCGTGTTGCCCGCGAAAGAACTGGCTGCACTCGCGCGCACCAAAGGCATTCTCTCGGCCATCGATGGAGCGCACGTCCCAGGCATGATGCGCCTTAACGTAAGCGAACTAGGCTGCGACATGTATTCGGCGAGCCCACACAAGTGGCTGATGGCGACTAAAGGCACTGGTTTCCTCTACGTGCGCGACGAAGTCATCGACCGCGTGTGGAGCACGATCGCCACCGAAGGCTGGGACGATACGAAGATCCGCGCCGAGCGCTTCCAGCGCATCGGCAGTTCGAACGTGCCCGCGTTGTGGGGATTGCGCACCTCCATTAAACTGGCGAGCGACATTGGCATGGAGCGCATCGAGCGCCGTCACCGCCAAATGGGCGACTACATTCTCGACGAAATGAAGAAGCGCGGAGCCGAATCGTGGACGTCGCCCGACCCTGCGCTGCGCTGCGCGATTATCAGCGTGAACGTCCCGCCAGTTCCGCGCCTGGATCTGGAGAACTGGCTGTGGAAGACGCACAAGATCCGCATCCGCGGCGGCGACCCAAACAAACTGCGCCTGTCGACCCCCTACTATCTGCAGAAAACAGACATTGACCGTTTCCTGGAAAAGTTCGACGAATACAAGCGGGAGAAGAAGCTGGCGTAAGATTCCAGCGTGTTCCGCGTGGGCGAGTCGCCCGCGCCCACACGGTACAGCTAGTCGTAATACTCCAGCCCCAGGTGCGTAATCAGTTCCTCGCCCTTCAAATGGCGCAGCGTGTTCTTCAGCTTCATTAACTGAATGAAGAGATCGTGCTCTGGGTACAATCCTGGTGCGGTCATCGGAGACTTGAAGTAGAAGCTGAGCCACTCTTGGATGCCCAGGCCGCGCAATGCAGAGGATCGCTTCGCCAAATCGAGAAACAATACAAGGTCGAGCACGATTGGCGCGGCGAGAATTGAGTCGCGGCACAGGAAGTCTACTTTAATCTGCATGGGATAGCCCAGCCATCCGAAGATGTCGATGTTGTCCCAGCCTTCTTTGTTATCGCCGCGCGGCGGGTAATAGTTAATGCGAACCTTGTGGAAGATATTTCCGTAGAGTTCGGGGTAAAGCGCGGGCTGCAGGATGTGCTCCAGCACGCCCAGCTTGGATTCTTCCTTGGTCTTGAATGAACCGGGATCGTCTAGCACTTCGCCGTCGCGGTTGCCGAGGATGTTGGTGGAGTACCAGCCGCTGAGGCCCAGCAGCCGAGCTTTGAACGCGGGCGCCAAAACCGTTTTCATCAGCGTTTGGCCGGTTTTGAAATCCTTGCCGCAGATGGGAGCTTCATTCTGGCGCGAAAGTTCCAGCATGACAGGAAGATCGACGGTGAGGTTTGGAGCGCCATTGGCAAAAGGCACCCCTTCCATGAGAGAGGCGTAGGCATAGATCATCGAGGGCGCAATCAATTCGTCGTTCTCGCGCATCGCTTTCTCGAAGGACTTCAACGATTGGTGTGCAGCAGTCGGCTCGATGTAGGACTCGGTGGAACCGCACCACATGGTGATGAGGCGACTGGCGCCGCTCGTCTTCTTGAAGTCGCGGATGTCGTCGCGCAACTGCTCGGCGAGATCCATCTTTGTTTTGCCTTTTTTTACGTTAGGACCATCGATTTTCTTCACATAATTGTGATCGAATACCGCGGCGCGCGGCTTCACAGAAGTGAGAAACGGCTTTAACTGTTCGAGCAGGCGATAGTCGAGCACGCCCGCATTGGAAGCAGCTTCGTACATATTGTCTTCGAAAATGTCCCAGCCGGTGAAGACCAGGTCGTCGAGTCCGGCCAGCGGAACGAACTCCTTGACTTTGGGCGAGCGGCCGTCGGTGCGCTTGCCCAGACGCACAGTGCCCATCTGCGTGAGGGATCCGATGGGCTTGGCGAGGCCTTTGCGGATGGCTTCGACGCCGGCAACGAAAGTCGTGGCGACGGCGCCCATTCCTGGGATCATCACTCCGAGCTTGCCTTTTACGGGCTCGATGCTTCCGTTGGGTCTGGAACTGCTGCGCGACTTCGCGTGCGACTTCTTTTCGGTTACTTCCACTCGTGCTGTGTTCTTTTTTGCGGTCTTCTGCCGTGTCGCCATAGGTTGGCTGCTTCCTCAGTAAGAATCAGGATGGAGGTGCAAACCTTGTATGTTCTCGTATTGGGCGGGAGTTTGGCAAACTTACAGGGCCAAACGCGGAGAATTTCGCTTCAATGGTGCTGCTTTGTCATTGAGCGGAGCGCCGCAGCATCGACTACTCCGAGGTCGCGGGACTTCGTTTCTCGACTCTCTGCGCTCGCTCAGGGCAGGCTCACGCGTGCCAGCCGACTCGGCTGTCGCTAGGTGGGACTCTGCACAAATCAGAGCCATCACTTCTTTGCGTTGGACTCGCAGCGCGGGTTCGTTCAGAATGGAATCACTTCGCAACCGGCTCTGCAGCAGGTTCCCGCGAAGTCGATGTTTGCATGCATCCTTGTAGCGGCATGTAAATCTTCTGACCCCGTTGATCTCCACAAAAATCTGAGCCCACGCCGACCCGCTCGCACGGGCAGCGTGCTCTTCAGGCCCGCCCTTCTCACGGAGGGAAGAACAGGAGATTCCATGACCTCGATTCGTAATTTCGCATACGCCACATTGCTGGCGTTGACCGCTTTGAACTTCGCGCCCAGACTGGCTTCAGCTCAGGAACCTGCGCGCGGAAAGTTCACACTCACGCACGAAGTTCACTTCGGGAACGCCAAGGTTCCGGCCGGAGACTACGAGTTCTCCTTCGATCCCGACACCACTTCACGCATGCTGAGCCTCAACAAGCTCAGCGGGACTCGTGCGGGATATTTGCTTATGGTGCCCTCTACCGAGGACACCAAGCCGTCTGATTTGAGCCGGCTTGTCCTTGAAACTACACCTGAAGGAAGCTACGTGAGCGCCATGCAACTGCCGGAGTTTGGCATGACGTTGCACTTTAACGTGCCGTCACACGCAACGGAGAAACAAATTGCCAAGGCTGCAACCTCGGCTGCGGCGTCGGGACAATAGTTTCTTTGATTGTGTATAAATCGAGGGCGGATAGCGAACCTGCTATCCGCCGTCGGTCTTTCTTGCCGGTTGCATCTGAAGTCTTTGAGGAGAACGGGGAAATCAGTTCCTGGGCGGCTAAACAGGCTGCTGAAAAACTCTGTTTGATGACCGAATGGCTGAAGCCGCTGCTGATTTTGCGGCACTTACGGCGCGGCTGGAAGCCACGCGCTTTCAAAACACAGCCGCAGGCCGAGTTTTTCAGCAGCCTGTAAAGCCGACAAAGATTGTGCGGCGCTTGCGGCCCGACTGAAATCGAGCCCTTCCCGATTTCGATCCAGCTTACGGTCCGATTGAAGTTGGGCTCTTTACTATTTCGGCTCGGCTTTCGTCCGCTCCGAACGCTGGCTGAATCTGCGAATTGCCCCGGACGTCGTCGCTCAGCACGATCGCTTCCGCAATTTCCTTCATGGGTTTGCGCTTTTGGCGACTCTGGCGTTGCAGCGCCAAATACGCTTGCTCTTCGTTCAGGCCGAGATCGCGTTGCAGAATGCCTTTGGCGCGCTCGACGATTTTTCTGGTTTGCAATTGTTCGGCGAGAGTTGAATTGGCTTCTTCCAGGCGCGCCAGTTCGAGTTCGGCGCCCACGAGAAATCCGACTGTGGAGATCATGCGAATCTCGCGCCGGCGGTAGACGTGGTGCTGGCGGTGCTGCAGGTTGATGACGCCCACGACGCGGCCACGGCACATCAAGGGTACCGACAGAAACGCCTCGTAACTGTCTTCCGGCAACTCGTGGAAGAATTGGAAGCGAGGATCGTGCGCGGCTTCTTCCGGGATGGCGACCGGCTCGCGGTGTTCTGCCACCCAGCCTGTAATGCCTTGTCCAACGCGAAGTTTCAGGCGGTTGACAACCTCAGGATGCGGGTTCTTCGAAGCTCGAAGGACAAGTTCGTCGCCTTCGAGGATGTAGATCAGACAAGAGTCGCACCTGACCAGAGCGGAGGCAAATTCAACCACGCGGTTCAGAACTTCGTGAAACCCGTTCGCGGTACCCAGGCGGATGCTGATTTCGTGAAGTACATCGACGTGTGAATCCTCAACAGATATAAAAGGTTCCATGTCATACATTATCGATCTTGTAGAGATTATGTCTAATTCCAAATTTTGATAGATGCGATAAAGGATTTCCGTCGTGTTTGTTACCAATGTTTAACATCTTTTGCCAGGATTGCGCATCGGGTTGCGGGGGGAATGCAGTGCGCGAAGCGGGGGAAACCTCGCAGGCTGGAATTCTGTGGTTCTTTGGATGTACCGGACGATTTGCGTGAGAACGTGTGTCGTCCCTGCGGGGTCTGTGGCCTAACGTTTCTTTCGCCCCTTCCGGGGCTCGCTCGTCGTCTGCGGTGTTACCCACAGCTTACGCTGTGGGCTGCATTCTTTCGCGTCTACGCGGCTTGAGTTTTGCTTGGGCCTCCTGTTTTTTGTGCGCTTGTGTTACACCATTCGAATGCCCGATAAAATTGCCCTTGTTACTGGTGCATCTAGCGGCTTCGGATTGCTGACATCCATCGCACTGGCGAAAGCTGGATTCCGCGTGGTGGCTACCATGCGCGATCTGGGACGCCGCGACCGCCTGGACCAGGCTGCTGCGGCGGCAGGAGTCGGCGCGAAGCTCGATGTGCGGGAGTTCGACGTTACGAAATTCGACGCGATCCAGGCATTCGTCGACACCGTGGTGAGCGACTACGGGCGGCTGGACGTTCTGCTCAATAATGCTGGATTCGCCGTGGCCGGATTTGCGGAAGATATCAAGCTGGAGGAACTGCGGCTGCAGTTCGAAACAAATTTTTTTGGCGCGGGCGCGATGACCAAAGCCGCTCTGCCGACCATGCGGCGGCAACGATCAGGACACATCATTCAAGTGTCGTCGATCGCGGGATTGCATGGGGCGGTCACGGGGAGCAGTTATTCGGCATCAAAGCATGCGCTGGAGGATGGAGCGAATCGCTGCGCATGGAGGTGAACTCGCTCGGCATAAGAGTTGTTCTGGTCGAACCGGGCGCTTTTCAGACCGACAGTTGGACGCGCGGCGCGGCGATGGGAGAGCAGGCTACGAAGCAGACTTCGCCAAACATGGCGCGCAGCCTGCGCATGCGTTCAACGATTGAGAAACTTCCCAAGCGCGATCCGATCGCCGTGGCGCGCGTGATTGTTGCCATTGCCCAGAATCCGAATCCCATGCTGCGATATCTGGTAGGACGCGATGCGAAGATCCAACTGGCGATGAAACGCATGCTGCCTTGGAAGTGGTACGAGAAGGTGATCGCGAATTTCTTGAAGATCGACTAAAAGTTTTACCACAGTGCACACGAAACACTGAGGACTTCACTTTTTGTCTCTCGCCTACGGGCTTCAGGGTTTCGCGTCAAGGTCGACTACTTTGACGGGCAAATCCCAGTGCGCGTCGAGGATTTCGAAGCGGCGCTGCTCTTCGCGCTGGAAGGTGTCCTGGTCGGGATACATTTGTTTTTGCAGTGCGGACTCATCGAAGGACTCGTTGGCGACGGTAGCGTTTTTGAAGACGATGGTCACGCGGAAATCCCAGCGACCGTCTTCGGTGGTGTGATAGCGGGGCTGGTCCATCCAGACTTTCGTGATGCGGCCCATCTCGGATTCTTTTTTCAGCACGGGGTAGTGGTTTTTCTTGAACAGCTTCAGAAATTCGTCGGCGTGGCCCCATTTCGCTTTGTAGTAGTACTCCACGACGAACGGACGGTCGGGGGCGGGAGCTGACTGGGCGTATGTGGCGAGTGGAACGGCGATGGTGACAAACAGCAAGGCGGCTAGAAGGCGTCGCATTGATTCCTCCGGGGATTCGGTTGATAGCTCGTACGGTACCATTTTCAGGGGGATGGTGCTTGCTAGCGGCAGTTGGGGGTGGAGAGAGTGACGTTGCACACAACGTCTCTACGAGGGCTGGGTGCTGATCCGATTCTGCCAGTGACTCCAGACGAACCACAGTGCGGCGGCCAACAGCAACACTCCAATCACGGCGTCGAACTTGTGGAAGTATTTTCCCAGTTCGCGCCAGTTCTCGCCCAGCTTCATGCCAAGCCACGCCAAGGCGAGGCACCAAGGCCATGATCCCAGGAATGTGTAAAGGTGAAAGCGGCCGCGGGGCATGCGCGCGATTCCGGCGGGCAGGGCGATGAAAGTACGAATCACGGGCAGAAGGCGGGCGATGAAGACGGCGAGATATCCCCAGCGTGCGAAGAAGCGGTCGGACCAATCGAGTTCGCGGCGTCCCATGAGAATCCACTGGCCATAGCGTTCGACCAGCGGGCGACCGCCATAGCAGCCGATCTCGTAGGCGACCAGCGAGCCGAGGTTGCAGCCGATGGCGCCCGCTGTCGCCAGCCATAGCAGCTTGAATGTGCCCTGGAAGACGAGATATCCGCCAAAGGGCATGATCAATTCAGAAGGGAGGGGGATGCAGGCGGATTCAATCGCCATCAGAAGAGTGATGCCGGCGTAGCCGGTTGCGGCGATTACCTTGCTGATGAAGACGAAGAGGATTGCGAGAATTTTTTCGGTCATAGGTCGGAACAGTTGCCAGTTAAACCGCGGCCTTTCAGACTGACAACCGAGAACTTCACTCAAGTGTAAAGGAAATTTATGACAGACGTGCCGGGGTTAGAACGAGCCTTCCTGGGTGAACGCGTAACCGGGCAAGGTGGCACCTTGGGGACTCTTGGTGACCTTTACCCTGACGGTGGGGGCGTCGGGAGCGGTAATTCCAGCGGGGCGGAGCATGGCGTACTGCGAAAAAACTTCGTTGTAAACCTTGGTAACGAGGTAATCCTGGCCGTCGGCATCGCTGCGCCACACTTGCCCGAGTTGGATGGAACTGACTGCCACAGATTCGTCCTGACTCTCGCTGAAGTACTTCCAGACTACCGGGAGGCGCGGAAGTCGTCAATTCCCGGGAAGGTTACCGAGGGCCATATCAAACATTGCCGCTGGCTCTGGTAAGATTTGGCCGCAAGGAGAACGCTATGCCTCGTGGGCTCGTTCCACGCCAACCCGCTCGCACTGGACGCCAGGACCGCGTGGCGCGGGCGGTAAAGCCGACCAAATCTGCCCCGAGGGAGACTGGCGGAAGGAAGAATGCTCTTGGCCGTCGGGACGGGGATGAAGCTACGGCGGTCGCTCCGCTACAGCAAGGCAAGGTGAGGGTCAAGGTTGGGGTGAGGAACGTCAAAGGTTACAATCCCGTGGCGCCGGAACGGGTGACGGAAATTCTGAAGCGGCTCGACCAGCTCTATCCGGACGTCACATGTGCGCTTACGCACGCGAGTGCGTGGGAGCTGGTGGTGGCGACGATACTGTCCGCGCAATCGACCGACGTGAATGTGAACCGAGTAACACCTGAGTTGTTCCGCAAATACCCGACCGTCGCCGCCTTTGCGGCGCTCACTCCGGAACAGCTGGAACCGGACGTACGATCAACCGGATTCTTCCGCAATAAATCCAAGTCAGTGGTGGGGGCGGCGAAAAAGATTGTCGCGGAGTTCGGCGGGCAGGTTCCGGAAGAGATGGGGAAACTTCTTACGCTTCCGGGCGTCGCACGGAAGACCGCGAACGTGGTGCTGGGGACGTGGTTCAAGATGGCGGAAGGCGTGGTGGTCGACACGCATGTGCACCGCATCTCGCGACGGCTAGAACTGACGACGCAGGATGATCCGCAGAAAATTGAGCAGGATCTGATGCGGAGCATTCCACGGGAAAAGTGGATTCTGTTTTCGCATCAGATCATCTGGCATGGACGCAGGTTGTGCATCGCGCGCAAGCCCAAGTGCGCGGATTGCGCGCTGGAGAGTGTGTGCCATGCTGGGGATAAAACGTGGAGCACGGTGGAGATGAACAAGAACGCGAAAGCGTAACGTCGTCGTCCACCAAACAGAGAATCTACTCACTTCCTAATTGATCCAGCACCGGTGCGCTCAATCCACGAATACGATGGGACTTTGGCTGATCCTGGGCAAACACAACGACTTCGTTTATTCCTTTTCGGAGCCAGGGAGCAGGAACGTAGACGGTCTGCTCGGGTCCGAGATTCCAGAAACGGCCGAGGGCATGACCGTTGATCCAGACGGCTCCCTTGCCCCATCCGCGGGTGTCCAAAAAGGTGTCGCCGGTTTCGCGCAGGTCAAATTGGCCGCGATAAAACTCGGGGTTATGCGACGCTTCGGCATTCGCCTTCGAAAATTGTATCTTCGAGAGATCGTCCATCGGGAGCGGGAAGACCTGCCAGCCTGGGAGTTCCTGTCCTGCGAGAATCACCGAGCCACTGATTCCTTGGCGCTCCGTGCGCAACTCGGTGGTGAAGTTGATGCGGCCTGTGCCCTCGACCAGGATGTCTAGAGTCGACTCTGCGCCCGCTTCAATGTGTAGTCGATCTTGTTTCAGCCTGCGGTCCAGCGTGCCGGCTGGTTTGCCGTTTACGTAGACCCGCGCGTAGCTGCGCAACTCCGGTATCTCCAACTCACCGGCGACACGCTCTTTAATTTTCGTCCGGGACAAAATGTATCCGTACGACTGGCCGAACGTTTCCATGGGTCGTGGCGTTTGTACGGTGACTGGATTCGGCAGGTTCGACCATAGCGGCGCGCTTTCTTTCAATTAAATCTCCGGGATTTCGATGACGGGCAATGGCGCTGGCGGGTCGGGGATTTTCACGCCGGGGCGGTGCTTGGCAATCACGTCACGGAACGCGAAATATTTCTTCGTCAGCACGCCCGACTCGCTCACTGGAGAATCGAAGTCGTAGCTGGTTACATCCGGCTCGTAGACTTTGCCGAAGTTCGCGCGTTCATGAAGCCGAAACTCGTTCCGCCGTGAAACATGTAGAGATTGATCGAGTAGCCCTGACCCAAGATCCAATCCAGTTCCTGCGCCTGCTGACTAGCGTCGGTAACGTGATGCTTTTCGCCCCAATGATCAAACCATCCGTCCCAGTACTCTCCGCTCAGCAGGGGACGGCCTGGGCGAAACTTCTGCAGCTTGGCGTATTCTGCTCTCGCTTCTCCCGGACCAAAGTTCACAACCGCGTGAAGGTCAGGCAAAGTGCCGGCTGGCAGTTCGTCGCCACCGTCTGCTGTGTAGAGAAGCACATCGCTCAGACCGGCGTTTTTGATCGCGGCGAGAATACGTTTCATGTATGCGTTGTCACTGCTGAACGAACCGTATTCGTTTTCGACCTGGACGGCGATGATCGGCCCGCGGTGCGATCTGCAGCGGCGCCAGTTCCCTACCCAAGCGCTGTAGCCAGCGTTCTGCCGTAGCCAGAAACTTTTCGTCAGTGCTGCGCAGAACAATTGTGGAATCCGCCAGAGGCCAGGCGGGCAGGCCGCCTAGATCCCACTCGGCGCAGGCGTAGGGTCCGGGCGCAGGATGACATAGAGACCCTCTTCTTGCGCAGTGCGGATAAAAGCAGCCACATCGCGCGATCCGCTGAAGTCGTAGACGCCGGGTTTGGGCTCGTGCACATTCCAGAAGACGTAGGTGGAGATGGTATTCAGGCCCACGGCTCGCGCCTTCTTGAGGCGATCTCGCCAGTACTCGCGCGGGATGCGCTCGTAGTGGAGCTCGCCCGAGATGATTTGCAGGGGCTTGCCGTCGAGCGCGAAGTGATCGCCTTCGATGGCGATATGATGGGCCGGTGCATGCGAATCCTGCTCGAGGGCAGGCGATAGGACAGCAGGTCCCTCCACTTCGCTTCCCCTTTCCGTTCGGAAAGGGGAAGCTCCGGTCGGGACGACAGACGTAATTTTGCTGTCAGCTTGAGAGAAGAAGAGCACGCTGCATAAGAGGAATGTGGCGCCGGTGAAGCGGAACGCAGAACAATTCATGGCACGACCTAATCGAGGGCTCGGAAGTGACAGAGCAAAAACGGGCTCTGCTAGACTTTCCTTTTTACCTTACTGAGAGGTTCCGCGTCATGCGCCTATGCGCACTCCTTGCTATCGTCATCCTTATGAGCACCGTTGTTGTTGAGAGCGCTGCCCAGACTTTGCCTGTGCCTCAGGCCGTTACCGATCCCAAAAAGATTTCGTCGAAGCCCAACGCGCAGGTTGAGACACGGAGCCTGACCATCGAGAAGCTTTGGATGACGCGTCAGGTCGGGCGTGCGACGTGGTCGCCGGACGGAAAGAGCATCGCGTTCATCTCGAACATGAGCGGACGGAATAATTTGTGGCTCGTTCCTGCCGAAGGCGGATGGCCGGTGCAGTTGACAGTGAGCGACCAACGTCAGACTGCGCCGGCGTGGTCGCCTGACGGCAAGTGGATCGCGTATCAGTCTGACTATGACGGCGACGAGCAGTGGGATATTTTTCTGGTCTCGCCGAAGACTGGCAAGGTTGTGAACCTTACCCAGACGCGCGAGATTGCCGAGATCAACCCGACTTGGTCGCCTGACGGGCGCTATCTGGCATATGAAGTGAAGCCGAAGACTTCCGCGGCTTACGAGATCGATATCTACGACATGGTGATGCGCGAGGTGAAGCACCTCACTACGAACACGCCGCAGGATAAGGGAAATTACGGGCCGATCTGGTCGAAGAACGGAAGGTTCGTCGTTTTTACGCGGGAGCAGGCGAAGGGTACGGACTCCAATATCTTCATCGCCGATGTGGCGACGGGAAAGAGCACTCTGCTCACGCCACACGAGGGCGAGCAGCGGTACTATGCGAACGATTTCGCGTGGATCGGAATGAAAGATGCTGAGACCGTGCTGGTCAGATCGAATGCTGGCAACGGATATGACAACATCGGGTTGCTGGACGTCGGGATGAAAGGTGCAACGGGAGGATATTTCGTTCCGGAGACAATCAAGTGGCTCACCAAGGACAAATGGGAAATTCGCGGAGGCGAGTTCTCGCCTGACGGCAAGCGCATCACCTTCAGCGCCAATGTTGACGGGAACGAGGACATCTATCTGTTTGACCTCGCTACCGGCAAATCGACTGCTCTACCCGTCGCGAAAGGCGTGAACGAGCCTGTGGGCGGGCAGTCGGCGTTCAGTGCGGACGGCTCGCGCATACTCTATAACCACAACGGTCCTACTGTTCCCGGTGATCTGTGGGTCCATAACTTGGCGACGGGCACGTCGCAGCAGGTCACGCACTCGCTTGTGGCTGGAGTGCGTTCGGAGGACATGGTTGAGCCGTATCTGGTGCACTATCCCAGCCGCGATGGCAAATGGACGATCTCCGCGTTTCTCTATGTGCCCTTCAACATGGCGCGGAACGGGCAGAATGCGGCCATCGTCTACATTCACGGCGGGCCGACGTCGCAGACCATGAATTCTTTCAACCGCTTCGTACAATACGCCACGAACCAGGGATACATGGTGCTCGCGCCGAACTACCGCGGTTCGACCGGGTACGGCAAGGCGTTTCAGCAGGCGAATCTATTCGATATGGGCGGGGGCGATTTGCAGGATGTGCTGGCGGGCGTGGACTGGATCAAGCAGACCGGGCATCTCGATCCGAAGAAGGTTGCCGTGATGGGTGGAAGCTATGGCGGGTACCTGAGCATGATGGCGGTGACGAAGGCTCCGGAGGTATGGGCTGCGGGCGTGCCCATTGTGCCTTTCGTCAACTGGTTCACCGAAATTGAAAATGAAGATCCGGTGCTGCAGCAGTCCGACCTGGCAACGATGGGCGATGTGGTAAAGAACAAGGCGCTATATGAAGAGCGCTCGCCGATTAACTTCATTGACCAGATCGAGGTGCCGCTGCTGCTGTTAGCGGGCGGGCACGATCCGCGCTGTCCGAAGTCGGAGACTCAGCAGGTGGTTGAGGCGATCAAGAAGCGCGGGGGCACTGTCGACTACAAGATCTACGACAACGAAGGGCACGGGTTTGCGCGGGTGGAAAACCAGATTGACGCGTATAGGCGCGTGGCGGACTTTCTGCTGGCGCATGTCGTGCCGGCCGACTGCAGTTGTTCGGTTACGGAATAGCAAACCAAAAGCTTAACCACAGTGGACACCGAGGCGCACTGAGGAAACTTTTTTTATTGTCGGGGTGCGAAGGCTCGCTCGATCGCTGCGATCAGGCCGGGGATGGTGAACTCTTTGGCTGCGATGTCGACTGCGAGGCCTTGTTCGCGCAAGGTTGAGGAAGTGACAGGGCCAATTGAGGCCATGCGAATTTCAGCGAGTGCTAGCGAGCGCGTTTTCGACGTCTGGCGCGGGCCGAGCAATTCCACGAAATTCCTGACAGTTGAAGAACTGGTGAACATTACTACGTGCGGGCGCTTTTTCGGGCTCTTCAGAGTGGCGCGCAGGCGGGCACGAGAGGATTGGGGCACGACTGTTTCATAGGCTTCGACGACGTCAACGTGCGCTCCCGCCTTGCTCAACTCGCGCGGAATGACGTCACGGGCGACTTTGGCGCGCACCAGCAGGACGCGCTTTCCTTTGACTTTCTTTTTCAGGCTGCGCACGACGGATTCGGCGATGTATTCCTTGGGAACGACGTGGACTTTCGCGCCGCGTTGCTCGATGGCTTTTTTTGTGGCGGGTCCGATGGCGGCAATGCGCAGAAGCGGACCCTCAGCGGCTAAAGCCGCGGGTGATTTCGACGTTCTTACGGCACGACTGAAGTCGTGCCCTTCCCGGATCCTTTCCATTCGATCCCACATAGCTTCGACGCCGTTTACGCTCGTCAGTATCAGCCAGTTATAGGTGCCGAGAGTTTTCAACGCTGCGTCGAGGGGCTGGAATGATTTGGGTTTGCGAATCTCGATGAAGGGAATCTCGATCACGTCTGCGCCGCGCTGGCGCAGTTCGCTGGAGAGAGCCCCGGCTTGATGGCGGGCGCGGCCGACGAGCACCCGGATTCCTCGCAGTGGCTGGGTATTCGCTGACTTCGTATTCTTGGTATTCTGCCTCATGGTCAGAGTTGGCGGGCAAGAGAGCCCGCCCCGCTCACTCGGGTTCCTTCTTCACACCCAGACCTTGCTCCCGCATCAGGCGGGAGACGCCGGAGACCGCCGTGTCCTCGGCTTTCTCCAGAGATGTGATCACATTGGTCTGCTCTTCTTTACTGCGATTTTGGCTGAGTTTGAACTTGGCTTCGATCTTTGTAACCGCGATCTCGAAGCCGACGATGTGGCTTAGCATGCGCTCGCGGTAGGTCTCGCTGAGACTGGCCCACTGGTCTGCATAAGCGGGCTCGAATGTGCCAATCAATTCGTGAAGCACGCCTTGCAACTCTTCGGCGGAACTGAACACACGGGCTTTACCGTAAACATGAATCGCGCCGTAATTCCAGGTGGGCACGGTTTCGTGGGTCGTGTAGTTTGCGGTGGAAACGAAGGCGTGCGGGCCGTGGAAGATGGTCAGGCAATGCGATTGCTGCTCAAGATGGCGCCAGTGCGGATTCGCCTTGGCGACGTGGCAGCGAAGGACGAGGCGGTCGCTGGTTTCGCGCACGAACACCGGTAGGTGCGTGGCAAATGGGCCCTGGTCAGTGGACGAAACTAGGATTGCGAACGGATTCGCGTGCATGAACTTGATCGCATCGGCATGATCACGTACGCGGAAATGTTCGGGGATGTACACGGCATTCTCTTCCGCCCCTTCGGGGCTTGATTCATTATCTGCTGGCAGCCCACAGCTTACGCTGTGGGCTGCCTTGCTGCGCCGCTATGCGGCTGGGCGGGTGCGGCATCCTGCTTCTTGCGCACGTAGAGCGAGTTTCTCTACCTCGGCAATCACGGTTCCCTGTGGGTCTTTCACTTCCACGGTAAAAACGGGCTCGTACTTGGGCAGCGTCTTCAGCTTCTCACGAATGTCGTCGAGTTGGGCATCGGTCAGGCGGAATTCGGCACGGACTGTTCCTTTTCCCGGCTTGCGGTAGCGGATTCTCGCGGCTTTGTCCCAGACGATGTAATCGCGGCCCAGGTTTGCCATCAGCATGAGCATATAGAAAGCGTCGGTCATGGCAAAGAGCGATCCACCGAAATGCGTGCCGACGTAATTGGCGTTCCAGAAGCGCAGCTTCATTTCTACGTCGACGGCTTTCATGTCGGGTGCGATGTGTTTGACACGGATGCCCGCGCCGAGAAATGGCGGCCAGACATTGATCCAGCGACGCAGCGCGTGCGAGGACTTCGTGCCACCAAGAAGCTTGAGGAGGATGCTTCGGCTCATGGTAGCGGATTACGGTTGCGGCGGGACGGCCAGGCCGCGGCCGTAAACGGCCTCGAGGATTTGGTCGGCGCCGCGGCTGAGGAGCGCTGTTCCGGCGTCGTTTCCGAGTTTTTCGGGATCGTCTCCGTCGCGGGAATCGCGAAGCAGTTTGGAGCCGTCGGGGTCGGCAACGATCGACTCCAGGTGCAGCTTGCCATTGCGGGCGTTTTCGCGAACTTCAGCGAAAGCGCCGATGGGGACCTGGCAGCCTCCGCCGAGGCGGTTGAGCAAGGCGCGCTCGCAGGTGGTGGCGGCATGGGTGGCGGGGTCATTCAGGAATTCCAAGTGCTTGCGAGTGGCGGCGGCGCCTTTGCGGATCTCGATGCCGAGCGCTCCCTGGCCTGCGGCGGGGCACATGATGTCCGCCGCGATAATTTGTTTGACCAGTTCCGTCTTACCGAGGCGCTTCAGTCCTGCGGAGGCGAGGATGATGGCATCGTATTCTCCTTGCTCGAGTTTGCGCAGGCGGGTGTCGACGTTGCCGCGCAGGGGATGAATGTCGAGGTCGGGGCGGACGGCCTTGAGTTGCGCCTGGCGGCGCAGGCTGGAGGTGCCGACGCGCGCACGCTGGGGCAAATCCTGAAAGCTATTGTAGTGGCGCGAGCAGAAGGCGTCGCGCGGGTCTTCTCTTTTAGTGATGGCGGCGATTTCGAATTCCGGAGGAAGTTCGGTGGGCAGGTCTTTTAACGAGTGGACGGCGAGATCGACTCGGCCGGCGGCGAGGGCGTCTTCGATTTCTTTGGTAAAAATTCCTTTACCAAGCCCGCCCTTGGTGCCAACCATGGCCAAGGGAACGTCGGTGATTTTGTCGCCGGTGGTGTGGATGATTTCGATTTCGACTTCGTGGCCGCGGGCGCGCAGGAGCGCGGAGACGTGATTCGCTTGCCAGAGGGCGAGTTGCGAGCCGCGGGAGCCGATGCGGAGTTTCGTGGGATTGCGGCCGTTGATGGGAGATGAAGTCATTCGGAGTAGAGATGTTGAAGCACGCCCCTGAGTTTCACGAGCACCTCGTAGGCCTTGGCCTGCTTCTTGGTTTTTCGTGCAGCACACCGTTTGCTTCGATAGCGACCTCGCGGGCCATCCTTCGCACAGTCTTGTCGATTACGTGTGCGGTTTCCGCTTCGTCTAACAGACTATTCATTTCGACAACGGTGCTCGTTCGATATCCAAGATTCTCTTTGATGGCCTGTTCCAGGGCGGCGCGGCACAAAGCGATCGAGGCCTGGGGCAGCCCGAGAATATAAGTCCTAACGGCCTCGCGGAGGTACCCATTTGTCACGCTGGACGGGATACGCGAGCCTTCAAGCCTTGAGAGCTCCATCGTTCGTCGGACATTGCCGGGAACCGCGTCAATAACTTCGCGCGTAAACCGTTCGTCAAGGAAGCTTGCAATCAAATCAGGATGACTCACTACGATTTTCTCAATACTGGCGAGCTTGCTTTCTATGAGCATCTCACGCGAGTTAATGAGGTCATCGACAACAGCCTTAACAAGCTTCGTGAATTTCTCTTCCTCTTCTAGCTCCTGGGGAGACATATCTTGCGAGCTTGCCAAGTTATCGATGAAATCGCGGACCTCTCCGGACAATTTGTGCTCTCGGCTCATGACGCCCCTCTCACTGGCGGGTCCCCACTTTGTCTTTTTTCGTGGGCGCCTGTGCTGACTCTTTTTCTTTCTCCCGCAGGTTGAACAGGCGGCGAACCACGTCAATCACCGTCGTAGCCTCAGATTCGTTAGCTGCCGTCTTCAGCGTTGTGATAGGGGTGTGCATGACTTTGTTGATGATGCCGCGAGTGAGGGCTTCGACGGCGATCTCCTGCTCCGGGGTCAGCGGACCTAGCCTGCCGCGGACGCGGTCGATTTCTGCCTGGCGGATGGTTTCGAGATGATCTTGGAGCGACACGATTGTGGGCACAACGTCGAGTGAGTGTATCTTGGCTTCGAAGCGTTCGACTTCGCTCGTGATGATGGCCTCGGCGCGCTCAGCTTCCTTGCTACGGTCGGCGACGTGGCTGGTGACGGCCTGCTGCAGGTCGTCGATGTCGTAGGTGAAGATGCCGTCGAGCTTGCCCATCTCCGGGGAAACGTCGCGGGGGACGGCGATGTCGATGAAGAACATGGGGCGGTTTTTGCGGCGGGAGAGAAACTGTTCGCCGTGTTCGCGGCGGAAAATTGCATGCGGCGCTCCGGTTGAGGTGATGACGATGTCGGCGCGGTCGCAGGAGTTATACAAGTCGTCGAACTTGATGGCTTGGCCGTTGAACTTTTGCGCCAGGCCGATGGCGCGTTCATAGGTGCGGTTGGCGACGAAGATGGAAGCGCAGCCATGGCCCATCAGATGGCGGGCGGCGAGTTCGCTCATTTTTCCGGCGCCGACGATGAAGACTGTCTTTCCTTCCAGTGTTCCGAAAATCTTTTTTGCGAGTTCGACCGCCACCGACGCGATCGACACGGACGAAGACCCGACGGCAGTTTCGCTGCGGACACGCTTGGCTACGGCGAAGGCGCGGCTGAAGAGTTGGTCGAGTTGTCCGCGGACGGCGCCTATGGCACGGGCCGTGGCGTAGGCTTCCTTGACCTGGCCGAGAATCTGGGCTTCGCCGACCACCATTGAATCCAGGCTGCACGCCACGCGGAAGAGATGGCGGACTGCGTCTTTCCCACGGAATTCGTAGAGATGCGCGTCGAGTTCTTCCGGCTTGAGATGAAAGTGATCGTGCAGGAATCCGCGCAGGTCGGCGGTGCCGTTGGTCGTGTGGGTCACCAGCTCGACGCGATTGCAGGTGGAGATGACCATGCCCTCTTCGATCCCGGGATAGGCAGTGAGATCGCGGCAAATATCGGGCAGGCGCGACTCAGGAATAGCCAGGCGCTCGCGCAGTTCGAGCGGGGCGCTCTTGTGATTCACGCCAATGAGTTGGAATCTCATGAGGCGGCGAACCTGTGGATCGTGGAGAAGTAGTTGGCGGCCCACGCGGCCAGCGCGGCTACGAAGGCGAAAGTCGCAAGGAAGGCGGCGCGGCGTCCGCGCCATCCGGAGTTCCAGCGGGTGAAGACCATGAGCATGTAGACGGCCCACATGAGCACCGACAACAGAATCTTGGGATCAAGAAAATCGAGGTGGCCGTAGGTGGAGATGGCCACCACCGAACCGGTCAGCAGGCCGAGGGTCATGAACGGAAAGCCGAGCAACAGCGAGCGGTAGCCGATCTGGTCAATCACTTCGAGCGCGGGGAGGAACGAGATCAGGCTGGTGGATTTCTTGGCCTTCAGGCGGCGCTCCTGCAAAAGATAGAGCAGGCTGGCGCCGAAGCTGACCAGGAGGGCGGCGTATCCGATGAAGATCAGAAAGATGTGGGCGGCCAGCCATCCTTTGTTGGAGACGTACTGGGTGAGCAACACGGGCTGCTCATCGACGGCGGCAACGAAGGTGAGAAAAAATACCACGGGAAACACGACCACGCCGGGCGAGGTGGTCTGGTAAATCGCATAGATCAGCATAAAGAATGCCATCGACAGAAAGGCCAGCAGCGATTCCCCGTTGTGCAAGGAGGCCCAGACGACATGGCCCGAAAGAAATAGTTCAGTCAGCGACACGAAGTGGAAGACCAAGCCGAGGCTGGCCGCATAGAGGGCGATGCGGCTGAACAGATCGCTGGTGCGCGTGAGCGCCACGAAGGCGTAGATCAGGCTGATGAAATAGCAACCCAGCGCAAAACGGAGCCAGAGCAGAGACATAGGCCTTATAAGTTCCGGAATCCCATGAGTTTACCCCAAATTGCAGGATCGGAGCTTGTTCCCTCTATTGCCACGTTCTATTTTCTATGCCGCTGGGGGTGGGCAAACACTTAATGGCGTGATTAGGATCACAGGCGGAATCTCGGCTCAGTCACAACCGGGACCGGCTCGGCAAGCCAACCTCGCGGATGAAGCCGCGACTTTAGCTGGCTCGTTGCGGCACGAGTGAGCTCGTGCCCTTCCCGGTCAGTGACGATCCTATTACGTCGTAGAGGCTAGAGTGCCGGATTCGCAGCTACGGTCGCAAGATTCGGGAGCTACCCTGGTGGCGGCAGGATGCCGGCGCTACGACGCCGGGACGGCGCGCTACTTCTTGCGGATTGCGGCTCGCAGTTCGGCGACGATTTCCTGCGAAGCTTTGACCGCTTCGGCGTGCTGGTTCACGTTGAAAGAGATCGCGCCCACGCGGGCGTGGCCGCCGCCGCCATAGCGCTCGCAGATGCGGGCCAGGTTTACCTCCGGTTCCTGCGGAGCCCAGGGGTTTGATCCCACTGAAACTTTCACTCGGAAACTACTCTTGCTGAGGCCTACGCTGTAGACCGATTCCGGGTGCAGGTAATAGGGAATGAATTTGTTGTAGCCTTCGAGATCATGATCAGTGACGTCGAAGAAGATGGTGGCATCTTTGCACTCGGTGCGCTGCTCGAGGATCCCGATGGAAAGTTCGTGGCGTTTAAGTAACGGCGGAAGCAGCGGGGCCACGAACGGTTCTTCGAGAATCTCCGCCAGAGATTTCGTGGCCAGCAGCGGGATCAAGTTGGGGACAAAGCCGTGATCGGGCGCCGATTCGATGACCATGGTCAGTTTCATGGCGGGGGCTTTCATCTCCACGGCGGTCTTGGCGTCGGCATACAAGGCGCCGTCAATGATGTCGGTCCAGTGCACGAGATCGGCTACGGACGTGGGATCGAAGCCGAAGCGCTGCTGCGCGACCATGGCGATGAAACTGGTGCAGGACTTGAAATCGGGATCATAGAATTTGCGGTTGCTCTGGTCCTGCTCAAAGTGCTCGGCGTCGGAGGGCGAGAGGAAGGCGCTCTCGTGATGGTCAAACCACCAGGTGATGTGGGGCGAACTGGAGTATTTGAAGTCGACGATGGCGTTCTCGTCGCCGTTGAATTCCTTTTCGTCGAATAGCGCGCCGGCGCGATGGACCAGGCCGGTGAAGACGAAGTCGGCGTCGCCGCGAATGCGCTCGCGATAGAAGCGGGAAAACAACGCGGCGGAGGAGGCTCCGTCAAAGCATTTGTCGTGGTAGAAGACCCGTACTCGCAATGAATGCCCCGATCGCTAAGAAATTCCCGTCGGC
>Ga0182024_10009410_pt1 | contig 20213 bp, 11 predicted proteins | sample P32metaG_FD_120480 | JGI IMG/M metagenome (GOLD analysis project Ga0182024, IMG submission 120480) | Permafrost microbial communities from Stordalen Mire, Sweden - P3-2 metaG (Illumina Assembly) | ecosystem: Environmental > Terrestrial > Soil > Wetlands > Permafrost | place: Sweden: Stordalen... | reverse complement strand
CATATTTCCGCTACTACCACCGATCACGCCCACATCTGGCGCTCAGCAAACAATGCCCAATTGAGCGCCAGGTCATGAAAGATGGCGCGATCGTAGCAATCGCAGAAGTTGGCGGACTTCATCATCGTTATGAGCGTGTTGCGGCGTGAGGCTGAAACCGGATGGATTATTGGCGAAGCACACCTCCGAGAATGCCTGCGCCACTCTCAACGCGTAGTGCCGTGCCAGCACCCGGCATCGTTTCGGCGACCAGCGCCACGGCGACCGCAAACTGCCCTTCCGCGCGCTCCTCTCCTCAAGCACACGCCTCAGGCCCTCTCGTCAGGTTCATGGTATTCCGGCATCTGTGAGCGTCTTACGCAACTTCAGAGCCTGCGGACTTCCCGGGCCGAAAGCTTTTTCGTAGATCGTGAGAGCGCGGTGCAGCGACGCACTTGCCGCGGCACGTTCACCCTTTTCCTTCAGGAACAAGCCCAAGTTTGTGAGATCCATCGCCACTTCCGGGTCTTCCGGCCCGTACACAGACTCATCGATCGAAAGAGCACGGCGGTAGAGAATCGCGACTGCCGAGCGGTCGTTTTTGTTCCACATAAGATCCGCCAGATTAGTGCACGTTATGGCCAATTCCATGCTCTCGGGCCCTAGCTTTTCTTCGAAGATCCGTAAGGCCCGCCGCTCTAATCGCTCGGCTTCATCGAGTTGGTCGATCGACTGAAGAAGACTCCCTAAATTATTTAATGTGGAAGCCGTCGCCGTATGATTCGGCCCCAATGCTTTCTCCTGGATTGCGAGCGCGCGACGGAACAGCGGTTCTGCCGCACTGTTCTCGCCCTTCTGGCGAAGGGTAAGCCCGAGGTCGTTTAGCACGATGGCAACTCGGGGATTGTCTTTACCTGAGGCTTTCTCCTCTTGCTGAAGGGCAAGCCGGTAATACGCCTCAGCATTGGGAGCGTCCAGAATAGCCAATTCGGTAAGACATCGGGCAGAGACGCCCGCGTTCGAGCTCTGTGCGGCCGACCGGAATAGATCGTAGGCTTCCTGTCGTTTTCCAACCGCTAGGACGACAACAGCCAGACGCTCTTGATCGAGAGGTAATTCGGGATCGGCATTGGCCTGGTCAATCATTAACGCTTTCGTCAATGGCCCAATGGCCGCTGCGGGATCGTTGAGAGTCTCCACAAAGAGACCCAGATCGGAAGCGCTGCGCGCCACTTCTGGACTGCTCGGTCCAAATTGTTTTTCGCGCTCGACGAGTGCCTTCTCAAATAATGGCTTGAGCGCAACAGGATCAGCGGGAGACGAGACTTGTCCCGATACCGCTACAGCCAGTCGAAGAGGCAGCAGATCCTTCACTGCACTTGGTCGCGGTATCAGGCTGGAACCCTTTGCGTAAATGCCAATCCAGTGATTTGTAAAGGAGAGCTGACGACTCGTAGCGACTTGCGGCATGTGGCAATCCACACAGGCCTGCCCGGCAATATCCGAGCGATGACGAGCGCTCTGATGGCACGCCGAGCAACGCTTATTATAATCGACTGCCCTACCAGTGAGCGGCGAGTGCGGATCATGGCAAGTCAAACAGGAGAGTGCTCCATTACTTTTACGAAAGCAAACGGCGTGACTGAGGTAATCCGGTTGGTGACGCGTGTTCCAGGAGTTCGACCAGTCGGTCTCTTCTCCCTCCTCCGGGGGTTTCCGATGACAGGTACCACAAAACATGTTCAGCTCGCCCGCCTTGAATCGGCCTGGGTTCTGGATAGTTCCCGCCTTCCCGCGCGAAGCAACATGAGCCTCACCCGGGCCGTGACAGGATTCGCAATGAACGCCCAATTCAGACGGTTCTACGCTCCAGTTCGCGCCGAGACGCAACGGACCAGTAGAGTGACATCGAAAACACCGCAGAATAGACGCACCAGGGTCGAAAGTACGGTACCGCAGCCCTTCGACGCTCGAGTGCCCTGGCGTCAATGCTAGCGATTTCGTGGCGGCGTAATAACTCAAGCCGTATTCGAGATACCATTCGGTCGACACTTGGCTGACATACGTAATCGCTTTGAGACCGGCGCCAAAGGCCCAGTGGCCAGGGCTACCCGGCGGGGCCAGCGCCAGCGCGTGGGCATGTTCGCTCCTCGACTGTTCCTCAAACTGATGAGGATGGCAAGGCCGGCAGGCTTGGCTGCCTACGTACTGAGCCGGGGCGGAAGAGCAGAGGAGCAGGAGTGCAGAAAGAGCACTAAGGAATGAAAGCGCGGCTGGCATCAGGCGCTTAATCGCAATAGTTGGACTCCATTTTGCCACGTAATTGTCCGGAACAACTCAGGGGAAGCGAACCGCTGAAGTAACGTCAAGGTCTCTCTTGCAATGCACTTATTTTTGAGAGCGGGCGAATTCGAAGGTTGACCTGCACCGCGTCCATCATGGCACGGGCAGTCGCTACCGAACATCAGCTTGCTGCGATGACGCACGAGAAACGCAGCAGAGAATTCAGGATCGCGAGCCAACGCATTCCGACCGGAATTCGCAGACAGGTCCCCATAGATGTTCGGATAATCCGATAACAGCTTATCCGTCAGTCCTCCTGACTTCACTGGGCCAGTGGGGTAACCAGCTTCGTTAGCCGCGTCTGCGCTAATGTTAGCCCACCAAGTTTGGGCATGCCCGATAAATATTGTCTTGGGATGACTCTTTAAAAGATTCGGCAGGCGGTTGAAGCCTGAGTTAAAGCCGCCCTCCTCGAAGTGAATCAGAACAGGCACGCGGAATTCTGCTGCTAAGTCGTAAACGCGAGTCATTTCGGGTCCGTCCACCTGTACGGGATATTTCAATTCTCCAACGCCGATTGCGCCGCCTTTCAGGCCTACGCGGATTAAATCCGGGAACGCCGGTGCGCGCACGTCCGCATTCGCGAAGCGGACAAAACGATCCGGATACTGAGCCATCACCGAAGTTGCCCGCTCAATGGAGCCTCCCCCTGGCAAAAGAACAGCCTTCCTGACTCCGGCCCCTTCCAGATGATCGATTTCGGCAGCGTTGTCCCGGCGCGGATGGAGGTGAATATCGAGCACCGGATTCCCCCACGGCGTATCGGCCGCTTCTCCGGCTGATACAGCGGCCGTCGCAAGGACGCTTTGAATAAATTGCCGTCGCAGCACAAATCAAAAAGACGTTCGGAGTGCAAATTGGATAAGTCGCGGGTTGTTCGCCTGCGAACTGATGACACCGAATGAAGGATTCCCTTGTGTTAAGCCCGGCGCAGCAAACTGCACGCGATTAAAAAGATTGAAAAACTCGGCCCGGAATTGTAAATTTATGCGTTCAGTGAGCGGTGTCTTCTTAAACACGGCAAAGTCCCAGTTGTCGATTCCTTGGGTTCGCAAATTGGGATCGAAACGACCTTCTGTACCCAAAGTGAAGGCAGGCGCCGCAGTAAAGCATGCAGTATTGAACCACTCAGTTAGTCTGGATGTGGCGGAACCGGAGATTGACTTGTCGCAGCCGGCTATCACATCCGGCCTCGACCCGCCATTGTAGGAGCCAGTGATATTCGTAGCGCTACTGAATCCCAAGGGCGTTCCGCCCTGAAAAGTAGTAACACCGTTAATACCCCATCCGGAGACGAGTTTGTCGGCTACGCCACTTACATTCCCAAGCAGCCGGTGTCCCTTGCCGATCGGCAAGTCGTTCACATAACTGATCACGACGTGGTGCGGCACATCGCTCCCGGACAGCGAACGCTCGAGGCGCAGATTATTATAGTCTTGAATCGTTCCAGTTGGATCTAGCCAGCTAGTGACCGTTTCGGTGTCGCCAAGGATTTTGGCCCAAGTGTACGCAACCAGAACCGTTCCACCGCCATGGAAACGTTTCTCCATCTTCATCTGCAAGGACTCATAACTCGAATCGCGATTTGACGGCGTGGTTGCGCTAACGCTTGTGTATTGCGGGAAGGGAAGCAGGAGTTGGCCCCGTTGCACGGTCGGTTGCGCAAGGGTCCCGCTGCTGATCAAACCGTAGAAGGGATTGGGAACCAGTTGTTGCAGGTTCTTGCCGAGAGCCAGATCCTGGTCAGGCAACTGGTCGAGCTGTCCACTAGCAGCAATAAGATGCACCCCGCGTGCCCCCGCGTAGGCCACTTCAACCATAAGTGTATCCGTGATTTGGCGCTCTACATTGAAGTTCCATTGCTGCACGTAGGGGTATCGCTGATCGGCTATCGGCGATGACACGCTGGTTCCATACAGAAGACTCTGGTAATTCGGATTTCGCCCCGGGGGCTGGAGGATTCCATTGGGGAAGGGGTTGCTCAACGTCGCGTAGGGAGTGTAGCCGCCGTTCAGAGTCGAAACCCAAGGTGTAGTGATCATATTTACTGGCGACGACCACGGGGCCGACGAAAAGTACAGATCGCTCGGCAGGAAGAACATTCCGAAGCCCGTGCGGATCACGGTCTTGTCAGTGAGTCGGTACGCTAAGCCCAAACGGGGTGCAAACAGCTTCCAATGCTCGACGGTGATGGCTCTGCCGCCAGGAGATTGGGGGGTGTCCACCAATCCTAGTTCCCCCGTAACCGGCAGACCCGTCTGTTGAGCGAGGGGACTGACAGCATTTGGTATCAAAATGCTCGCGCGATTAAATCGCTCTGTGTACGCCCCAGGTATATCCCATCGGACGCCGTAGTTCAAGGTGAGCTTTTTAGCTACTTGGAACGTGTCAGCGACATAATAACCTTGATACTTGAACTGCGAGGCTGTTAGTGCATCCGTCTGGAGGCCATTCGGCGACCCGGTAACTCCAGAAAGTTCCCCAGTTGCGCCATATCCCAGCAGGAAAGATGCGAACCCGTATCCGGTGGAAGCGGGGGCGATCGGATTTGCAGAGGTGAAAATATTATCGAAGTTAAATACGCCGCCGGCCTGGTTGCTCTTCCCGAAATTGAATTGGGACACGAGCAATTCCATACCAGCTTTGATTGTGTGGCGGCCTTTGATATGGACAACGCTGGGTGAAAACGAGAACACATTGTTCGCAGTTATGCCGGTCACCTCTTGGCCGAAATCGGGGAATCCTTGTACGGTCGGGTAGGGGATTTCACCCCAAGTTTCCTGACTATTCAGGCTGGCGGGCCAACCGAACTGCGTCACATTACTCCCAAAGCTCTGCGGCACACTGCTATAGGTAAAACGCAAAAACGAGAGGCGAATGTCCCCGACGGTGTTAGGAGTGAACGTGTATGTGTCGCCAAGTACAGCCTGGACGGTTTGAAAACCCACGGTTGTACCGGTCTGTGGAAGCGACGCCGCCTTTTGCGCCGCTGCGTACCCGTTGACTGGCAAATTAATGTCAGTCCAGCGTGTGTACCGCCCGAAAATGCGTTGCTTATCACTGACAACCTGATCGAAGCGACCGTTGAACTGGTCGTTATTTCCGCCCTGGGCGGCATTAATCGCGTAGTTATTGACATCGGTGAACTGCTGCCCCGGCAGATTTGGCATTGCCCAAAGATTCTTTAGGATCTGCGCTGTTGGGTCGAATCGACTCGCCGGAATCATATTGTTGGGAAACGGCGACCGCAGAACGGTCTGGCCACTGGCGCACGCCGGGTTAGTTAGCTGTCCGCAAGTGGTCAGGGGGTCGTAAATGGGGATGAGTGCTCCCGAACCGTTGCGGACGTTTGAAAAATCACCAGCGCGCATCGCAGCCGTCGGTACGCTGGTGAGAATCGAATCCCCTTGCCGCAACCGGAACCCTTCGTAGCTGACAAAAAAGAATGTCTTGTCCTTGATGACTCGACCACCGAGGTCGGCGCCGAACTGATTCTGCGTGAACGCCGGAGTACCGATTCCGGAGCGGTTGTTGAAGAAAGTGTTGGAGTTCAGATCCTTATTCCGAAGGAACTCGTAGGCGGTGCCGTGAAACGCGTTGGCACCAGATTTCGAAGTCATGTTGATCACGCCACCCGCAAAACGGCCGAACTCCGGGCCGAGATTGTTCGTCTGCACGCGAAATTCCTGGATTGAATCTTGTGTCGGCACAAGGTCCACACCATTGTTGTATGCCGTGTTTAGCGGGGAGCCATCAAGAAAGGTGGCGCTTTGGTTCCCAAATCCCCCACCAATCTGATAGTTCCCCCACGCACTAATATTGGTATTCGTCGGGTTCCCCATTGACTGCCCTTGCGCTACTACTCCGGGTACCAGTGCGACCAGATTGAGCACATTTCGACCGTTAAGCGGCATCTCCTGCACGGTTCGACCTTCCACCACCTGGCTCAACGACGATGTTTCCGTTTGCAACAATCCCGCTTGCCCTGTGACCTCAACGGTCTGACCAACCTCCCCGAGTTCTAGAGCCGCGTTGACGCGCACCGCCGCCTGGACTTGCACTTGCACCTGATCGTGCGTGAGATGTTTAAACCCGGGGCTGTCGACGTCGACGCGATATACTCCCGGAACAAGATTCACAAATTGATAGTTTCCGTTCACGTCGGTCTGGTCGGCCCGAACTTCAGCTGTGCCGGTATTGGTCAGCGTCACGTGGGCTCCCGCAATCACGGCCTGACTCTGATCGGTAACAGTCCCGACAATTGAGCCGTAAAACGTCTGTGCGCATATGGGAACGGTCGAGATCAAAAAACTGACGGCTGCGACGAAGACTTTAAATGCAAACGATGCGTGGCGTTGCGAAGAGATCCTCATAGAACTCCCTGAGACTCGAACATCATACTAGTGCTTCATTTCAAATGTCAAGGGACAGTGCGCCTGGACACCGAAGTGGCGACTGGGGGGAGGCGACTGTGGTAGAAGCAACTGTCGTCAGAGCTAACTCTCAAACCAAAAACAGGAATATTCGTGAGGCCTCCATGAACAGACGTTCGTTTCTAACGGGATTGGGTCTAACCGGACTCGGTTCGGTGGCCGCGCCTGGATTGATTGAAGGTGTTGGTTCAGCATTGGCTCAGGGCACAGAGCAGACCACGAAGCAAAGCGATTCTGCCGCACCGGAATATCCTTGGGGCACGCCGCTGTTAGACATGCATTTTCACAGTCGCGCGACCCCGGAAGCCGATCTCCTCCGCCTCGAAGGCGCCGGAGAAACGATGGCCGTACTTCTCACGCGTGCACCGGGACAGCTCGATATCGCTAACGGCGCCGTTGGCAAATATCGGCCGATTTTTTCTGTTTACTAGCGCGTGGATGTCACGCGACAGGACTTATTCGGAAACCATCTTCATCGGGCACGGGCCCTCATTCTGGGCCCACATCAGCGCCGAGGCCACTACAGACACCTATTCTTCCGGTCCCGTCAAGCGTGGAGGACTCAGCGACAAACAGATCACGTGCTCATTGAACGGAAAATTTGCATACAAACTGGAAAATTTACATCCTAACGCGAAATGCTAGGAGCGTTCGCCGATGGCAAGATTGACCAAGCCTACAATTAGTAGTATATTGTAACTGGTATAATATTTTCCCGCAGTTTTCATTTGAACATAACGAATCGTAAGTTGAGGATTGCATTATGAAACGATGCCTTCGCCATCATTGGGGAATGAAGAAGATAAGCTCGTTGGCTCTGGGCGTCGCGGTGGTGGCTGGCACACTTTGCTCTGCCGGTTACGTTCTTGCGGCAGACGCCAGCGTTTCATCGAGTTCCATGCCTCCGACCGTGAAGGCGTTTATAGCTAAGAATTGTGCCGCGTGCCATCTTCCTCCTAACCCGCCTCTCGGCATCGATTTGACTACGCTGGCGTTCAATCTCAATGATGTGGATATTTTCGGGCGCTGGGTGCGGATACACGATGCTGTGCGCGATGGAAAGATGCCGCCGGGAGGCAGGAATCTTTTAAAGGAGGCGGATCGAGCAGCCTTCGTAAGTGCGGTCGCCGAGCCCATGATCGCTTATGAGCACTTGCGCGCAGCGACAGAGGGCCGCGCCGTGCTCCGACGTCTGAACCGCTACGAATACGAGAGTTCGATTCGTGAATTGTTATCGGCGCCATGGCTGCAACTGAAGGACTCGCTGCCTGAAGACGGCTTAGATCATCATTTCAATAAGTCTGGGCATGCTCTGGATGTCTCTTATGTGCAGATGTCCGCGTACATGGAGGCGGCCGAACACGCAATTCGTTTGGTGGTAAGTGCAGCCAATCAGCCCGAAGCGCCGCAGCGTTACTACGCGCGAGACCAAAAGCGATTTATCGGTCGCATGAAGTATAGTCCATTCAACCATTCTCCGGAACGGGGCATGATTCCGATCCTTGGCTTCGACGCGCAACCCGATGTTTTGAAGGAAAAAGTACCCGTTAGTGTGGGGGAGAGCGATCCCAAGACCCGCGAATTAGAAGCTTTCGCTACGCCCGGGAGCACGTTCAACGGGAACGATTACAGCTTTGATCAGTTCACCTCACCGGTCGGCGGGCGCTATCACTTGCGATTCAACGCCTATTCCATCTGGGTACATACGATTTGGGGTACGGGAAGCAGCGCTGCAAATCCAACTCGCAAGCCCTGGTGGCACCCCGACCGCGAAAAGACCTCCCGTGGGAGGACCATTGAACCGGTGACGATTTACGCCCTTCGCCGCGGAGGCGAGAAACGGCTGTTGGGTTCCTTCGACGTAGAGCCAGAACCTGCCATTCATGAGATGGATGTTTATTTGCTGCCCGACGAGCAGATTATGCCGGATGCATCGCGCCTGTTTCGCTCGCGTCCCGGTTTTACGGGGAGCCCGGATGCCACCGAGGCGGGAATGCCTGGGGTCGCCTACCGGTGGATGGAAGTGGATGGTCCTGTGAAGGACGCTCAATCGGCCGAGGGATTTCATCGCCTCTTCGGAAAGTTGCCGGCTTCGTGGGACAACAAAGGCCAGCTGTCGGTGACACCTTCGGCACCCGGCGATGCGGAGCGACTCCTTCGGCAATTTATGGCAGCCGCCTATCGACGCCCTCCTCGAGAAGAAGAAGTGCAGCGCTACCTCGGAATTATTCAGGATCAACTCGGCAAGCACGCCCAATTTGCTGATGCCATGGTTACTGGTTATAGTGCTGTGCTGTGTTCTCCCGGATTTATCTATCTGGAGGAGCGACCAGGGCGATTAGATCCTTACGCGCTGGCGAGTCGGCTTTCTTATTTTCTTTGGAATGGTCCGCCTGATCAGGAGCTGCGGCAGCTTGCTGCGAACGGGACGCTCGAAAGGCCCGATGTGCTGCGAGCTCAGACCAATCGCCTGCTCGACGATCCGCAATCACGGGGTTTCACCAATGCGTTCCTGGACTATTGGCTGGATCTTAGGAAGATTGGCGATAACACTCCAGACCTGACGCTATATCCCGACTATTATCTTGACGACCTCCTGACAGAATCCGCGCTGCAGGAGACGCAACTCTTCTTTCGTTTCCTGCTGCAGCGGAATCTGCCGACGCGAAACATCATCGAATCTAACTTTAGCTTTCTCAATTCGCGTCTGGCTCGCTCCTATGGCCTGCCGCCAGTCGAAGGCGTGGCGTTGCGCAAGGTGGGCTTGCCCGCCGACAGTGTCCGCGGAGGCCTGTTGACTGAGGCAAGTGTTCTCAGGTTGACAGCGAATGGGACGACGACATCACCCGTGCTGCGCGGCGTGTTCGTCTTGGATCGAATTCTGGGCGATCCGCCACCGCCTCCCCCGCCAGGCGTACCGGCGCTCGATCCCGACACACGTGGCGCCGTCACTATTCGCCAGCAACTGGACAAGCACCGCTCGATACAATCGTGCGCTGTTTGTCACACTAAGATCGATCCTCCGGGGTTCGCGCTCGAGAGTTTTGACGTAGTAGGCGCCTGGAGGGACCAGTATCGTAGCACCGATCAGGGTGAGCCGGTGGAAGGACTGGGGAAGAATGGTTTCGATTTCACGTTCAAGTTGGGGCAACCAGTGGATGCGAGTGGAAAACTGCTGACTGGAGAATCCTTCCGCGATGTGATCGAGCTAAAACGGTTGTTACTAAAGAATGAGCGCCAGATTGCCCGAAACATGGTGGACCAATTTGTCACCTATGCGACGGGCGCGTCGGTCGAGTTCGCCGATCGTGCGGAGGTAGAACGTATTCTCGATGCCGCCGAACGCGATGACTACGGGCTGCGCACAATTATCCACGAGATTGTTCAGAGCGACTTATTTACACATAAGTGAGGTACAAATGAAATCTTCCCAAAATCAGCTCGAAGGATCGTTCTTGGCTCTCCGTCGGCCAATTCCTCGACGTCGGCTTCTGCAGGGTATGGGAGTCGCTCTGGGTCTGCCTTTCCTCGACGCGATGCGCCCGGCATTTGCAGCAGAAAAGGCGCAGACTGCCGAAAGGCCGCGTCGTATGTTGACGATTTGCAATAATCTAGGCTTCCTATCACAAGGGTTCTTCCCGACGAAGGCGGGCAAGGACTACGAGCTTTCCTCGTACCTCAGTGTGTTGAAGCCATTCCGTGACGATTTCACGGTCTTCAGCGGTGTTTCACATCCGAATGTGGACGGCAGCCACGCATCTGAGGTCTGCTTTCTAACGGCAGCGCCGCATCCGTCGAACGGTGGTTTTCGCAACTCGATCTCGCTTGACCAATACATGGCTGATCGCATAGGCGTGCGAACACGGTTTCCCTCTCTTACGTTGGGTGTGAATGTGGCTAAAGGCCAGCGCAGCTTGTCGTTCACCGGTGCAGGGGTGATGATCCCGTGCGAAGACAGCGCGTCCTCGGTTTATCGAACACTCTTTTTGCAGGGCAGCCAAGAGGAGATCGAGCGTCAGATCAACCGGCTGAAACTGGGCGAGAGCGTCATGGACACTGTCGCGGACGATGCGGCCGGTCTGAAGCAGCAGCTTGGAAAGGACGACCGCGCACGATTAGACCAATACATGACGGGCGTCCGAGAATTGGAACAGCGCATGGTGCAGTCGAGTGAATGGGAGCGGAAACCCAAGCCTAAGACGACAGAACCAGAGCCAAAGGATCCGGATAGCAATCGTGCGTACATGGAAAAAACACGCCTCATGTACGATGTGTCCAGGTTGGCTTTTGAAACTGATTCGACGCGACTGATTACGATTTTCCTGGACAGCGTCAATTCGCCAGCGATTGACGTCGAGGGCGTAAGTATTACAGATGGCTATCACAATTTGTCGCACCACGGGCAAGATCCGACCAAGCTGGCCGAGCTGACTGCGATCGACATGCAGCACATGAAGCTGGTCGCCGGACTACTGACCAACCTGAAAGGGACTCATGAAGCCGGAGAGTCGCTTCTGGACCGCAGCATGGTGCTTGTCGGCAGCAATTTTGGGGACGCCAATAAGCACATCACCACTAACATGCCCGTTCTGCTCGCAGGCGGAGGGTTCAAGCACGGTCAACATCTCACGTTCGACGTCGATAGAAATTATCCGCTACCGAACCTATTCATCAGCATGTTGCAGCGGCTCGGCATTGAGACCGATCATTTCGCCTCGTCGACTGGCACGATGCGTGGTCTCGAGTTAAAAGGCTGAAGCCACTGGCATTGGCTTAATAGACGGCCACAAATTTCATAAGTTCTTGCCATTACGAAAAGGAATCTCGAGGCTTGGGGTTCCCGCATTGGGAGGTTGGAAATGAGAAGATCAATCGGACTGTTGGTGTTAGGCGCGAGCCTTTCGCTTTGCGGCTGGGCTGAAAGCCTGGGCGGCTTTATTGTGGACCAGAGTTGTGCTGGCCAGAAGGCCATGTGGGACGATGCGGCGTGCACGTCCCGCTGCGTCAAAGGAAGCATCAAACTGGTTCTGGTTACCGAGGACGGAACGGTGTTCAAAATCGCGAACCAGGATAAGGTCAAGTCCGAGACATATTACGGAAAAAAGCTGACCGTCAGCGGAAAAATGGAAGGCGACACGATCACCGTCGACAGCGTGAAGATATAGTTTGGTTGCCTTCATACGGGTTTGTCGAAAACCCGGTTTTGACCGATTGCTTGCGCCCGCGTCTCCGCGAGTAGCTGTTTGGGACAGTTCATCGAAAGATGAGCAAATGTTTGAGAGGGTTGAACTATGAAACGGCGCCTTCAATGTTATCGCGGCAGGCCGACGAAAAAGTTTTATTTATTCCTGAGCCTGGCAGCGTTAGGTGGAATGCTCTCCTCGCCTGCTTACCTGTCTGCGGCAGATGCCAACGTTCCATCCAGCTCCATGCCTCCGACCGTGAAGGCGTTTATAGCTAAGAATTGCGCCGCCTGCCATCATCCCCCTAATCCACCTCTGGGCATTGATCTGACTGCGCTGACGTTCAATCTGAACGATGTGGATATTTTCGGGCGCTGGGTTCGGATCCACGATGTGGTGCGCAATGGAAAGATGCCGCCGGGAGGCAGGAATCTTTTAGAGGAGGCGGATCGCGCCGCCTTCGTGAAAGCAGTTGCCGAGCCCATGATCGCGTACGAGCACTTGCGTGCAGCAACGGAAGGCCGCGCCGTGCTCCGACGTCTGAACCGCTACGAATACGAGAGCTCGATTCGCCAACTGTTATCGGCGCCCTGGCTTCAACTCAAGGATTCGTTGCCGGAAGATGGGCTCGATCATCATTTTAATAAGTCAGGGCAGGCTCTCGATATCTCGCATGTGCAGATATCCCGGTACATGGAGGCCGCCGAAAACGCGATTCGTTTGGTGGTGAACGCGGCCAATCAGCCGGAAGTACAGCAGCGCTATTACGCGCGAGACCAGAAGCGCTTTATCGGGCGGATGCGATATACCTTTTTCAACCATAGTCCGGAACGGCTCATGATTCCAATCCTCGGCTTCGATGCGCAACCCGAGGTTGTGGCGGAAAAGGTCCCCATTAGCGTTGGGGGAAGCGATCCCAAGACCCGCGAATTAGAAGCTTTCGCAACGCCCGGGAGCACGTTCAACGGGAACGATTACAGCTTTGATCAGTTCAAGGCACCCGTCGGCGGGCGATATCACTTGCGATTCAACGCCTACTCCATCTGGATCCATACGGTTTGGGGCGCGGAAGACAAGTTAAATCCAAATCGAACGCCCTGGTGGCATCCCACCCGCGACAAAACCTCCCCGGGGAGGACTATTGAACCGGTGACGATCTACGCTCTTCGCCGCGGAGGCGAGAAGCGGCTCTTGGGTTCCTTCGACGTGGGGCCAGAGCCTACCGTCTATGAGATGGATGTTTATTTGCTGCCCGACGAGCAGATTATGCCGGATGCATCGCGACTATTTCGCTCGCGTCCTGGTTTTAGAGGGAGCCCGGATGCCACCGAGGCGGGGATGCCCGGGGTCGCCTACCGGTGGATGGAAGTGGATGGTCTTGTGAAGGACGCTCAATCGGGCGAGGGATTTCATCGTCTCTTCGGAAACTTGCCGGCCTCACGGGACAGCAAAGGCCAGCTGTCCGTGACACCTTCGGCGCCCGGCGATGCGGAGCGACTCCTTCGGCAATTCATGGCAGCCGCCTATCGACGTCCTCCGCGAGAAGAAGAAGTGCAGCGCTACCTCGGGATTATTCAGGATCAACTCGGCAAGCACGTCCTATTTGCGGATGCCATGATTGCGGGCTATACTGCCGTACTATGTTCTCCCGGATTTATCTATCTGGAGGAGCGACCAGGGCGATTGGATCCTTACGCGCTGGCGAGTCGGCTTTCTTATTTTCTTTGGAATGGTCCGCCTGATCCGGAGCTGCGGCAGCTTGCTGCGAACGGGACGCTCGAAGGGTCCGGTGTGCTGCGAGCTCAGACGAATCGCCTGCTCGACGATCCGCGATCCCGGGATTTTGTCAATGCGTTCCTGGACTATTGGCTGGATCTTCGGAAGGTTGGCGATAACACTCCAGACGTGACACTTTATCCCGATTCCTATCTTGACGATCTTTTGACTGAATCCGCGCTGCAGGAGACGCAGCTTTTCTTTCATTTCCTAGTGCAGAGGGATCTGCCGGGGCGAAACATCATCGAATCTAACTTTAGCTTTCTCAATTCGCGTCTGGCTCGGCTGTATGGTCTGCCGCCGGTCGAAGGTGTGGCGATGCGCAAGGTGGCCTTGCCCGCCGACAGTGTCCGCGGAGGCCTGTTGACTCAGGCGAGTGTCCTCAAAGAGACGGCGAATGGAACCACCACATCGCCCGTGCTGCGCGGCGTGTTCGTCTTGGATCGAATTCTGGGCGATCCGCCACCGCCTCCCCCGCCAGGCGTACCGGCGCTCGATCCCGACACGCGCGGCGCTGTCACCATTCGCCAGCAACTGGACAAGCACCGCTCGATACAATCGTGCGCGGTTTGTCACACTAAGATCGATCCTCCGGGGTTCGCGCTCGAGAGTTTTGATGTAGTGGGCGCCTGGAGGGACCAGTATCGTAGCACCGATCAGGGTGAGCCGGTGGAAGGACTGGGGAAGAATGGCTTCGATTTCACGTTCAAGTTGGGGCAACCAGTGGATGCGAGTGGAAAAATGCTGACCGGAGAATCCTTCCGCAATGTGATCGAGCTAAAACGGTTGTTACTAAAGAATGAGCGCCAGATTGCCCGAAACATGGTAGACCAATTTGTCACCTATTCAACGGGCGCGTCGGTCGAGTTCGCCGATCGTGCGGACGTAGAACGTATCCTCGATGCAGCCGAGCGCGATGACTACGGCCTGCGCACAATTATCCACGAGATTGTTCAGAGCGACTTATTTACGCATAAGTGAGAAGCATTAAGCTGGAAGCTTCGCAAAATCGAACCGAAGGGCCTTCCTGCGTCTACGCCTGCAAGGGAGGGTCACTTTGAACAGACGTCAATTCCTGGGTAATGCTATAGCGGCCACGGCCGTTTCTAAAGTTTCGAAACTGTGGGCGCAGCCGGTATCGCCCTGGGGCAACCCGGTGTTGGACATCCATTTTCACACTCGTCAGACTCCAGAGGCCGATTTTGCCCACCTCGACGGCGCCGGAGAGACGATAGCCGTACTTCTCACGCCCGCGCCGCAGGCGATGGAGCGCTCTAACGAGGCCATTGCCAAGTATCTCGGCCGATTTTACCTGTTTACCAGCGTGGATGTGACGCGACCGGACGCGATCGAGATATTAAAGAAAACCGTGGTGGCCGGAACGAAAGGTTTCGGCGAACTGGGGAACAGCGGTTTCTTCCATCAACAACAGCCCGTCAATATCTTGATGGACTCGCCCGAAATGCAGCGTGTATACGATCTCGCCGCCGAGGTGCAAATGCCGGTGCTGATGCATATGCAGGATTATTCTTTTCCCAACTCTTCCTTACGCGCTCCTCTTCAGCCCCAGTTCGCCCGGCTTGAGGCTATGCTCAAAGCCCATCCTAAAACGACCTTTATCGGGCACGGGCCCTCATTCTGGGCCAACATCAGCGCCGATGTACCGCCTTCGGCCTATCCCACCGGTCCCATAAAGCCGGGAGGACTCTCCGACAAGATGCTATCGGACTACCCGAATTTGTACGGCGATCTCTCGGCCAACTCCGGACGCAGCGCGCTCGCTCGGGACACTGAATTCGCCACCGCGTTTCTGGCACGGCATCAGGACAAGCTGATGTTTGGCAGTGACTGTCCTTGTGCAGATGGCCGCGGGGCCGGGCAAAGCTCGAAAGATCCCGCGATTAACGGGAAGTGCTTGGCCCGGGTGCTGTTGACCCAGCTCAAGCAGTTGACTCCGCCGGACAGGTTCCGCAAAATCACGTGGGAGAACGGCACCAAGTTGCTGAGGCTCGATGTTGCTGTTTAGGAGTGCTCTAACCGCAGATTCCGGTGCGATCGCGGACATTGACCAAGTGGCCGAGCTGAGTCTGGACAAGCGACCGTCATGCGTGCCAACTGGTTTTTGTCAGAACTGACGGTTGATCTCAAAAAAGGAGTATTCGGGAGGATTCTATGGATAGACGTTCACTTCTAATAGGGCTGGGTCTTGCAGGACTGGGAACCACTGGGCCACGGGGAATGATTCGTGGTGTTGGTTTAGCGTTGGCGCAGGCCGGAATCGATCAGAGCTCAGAGGAACATCCTTGGGGCAACCCGGTGGTGGATATGCATTTTCACTGCCGTAGGACGCCGGAGGCCAACCTCCTGCACCAGGATGGCGCAGGAGTATCCATGGCCGCGCTTCTCACTCCTGCTTCGGGACAGATGGCACTCCGCCTTCCGGAGGGCACGCCGCAGCCGGCCGACGCGCCGAGGCCGCTCGAGATCGCGAATCAGACCATCGCCAGGTATCTTGGCCGATTCTTCCTGTTCACCAGCACTGACGACACCAAGCCCGATGCCACCGATATCTTGCGAAAAACGGCGGCTGCAGGAACAAGGGGATTCGGAGAACTGAGTGCCTTTAACATGGCAATCGACGGGCCCGAGATGGGGCGAATTTATGACCTTGCGGCGGAGATGCAAGTCCCGGTGCTGATGCATTTTCAGGATATAGCAAGCCCCGATGGAAGCCACGCTTTCCAGACGCCCAAGGGTTTCAGCAGACCGCAGTTCTACCGACTGGAAAATGCGCTCAAGATGCATCCAAAAACGATCTTCATTGGGCATGGACCCTCATTTTGGGGCAATCTCGGCCCCGAGGGTGCCTCCGTGAACTATCCTTCAGGCCCCGTTAAACCGGGAGGCCTTACCCAGAAGCTTCTGGACAACTACCCGAATCTGCACGGAGGTCTTGACGCTGGCTCGGGGATCAACGCCCTCCACCGTGATCCCGAGTTCTCCAAGGGATTTTTGGTGAAGCATCAGGACAAGCTGATGTTCGGTAGCGACTGTGGGTGCACCGATGGCCGTGGGGCTGGAGGACGTAACGGGGCGCCGGCACCAGGCGGCAACAATCCGGTACCAGGCGGCAACAATGGCGATAGTCCTCTGCGTACCCTGGTAAATGGGAAATGTTTGGCTCGCGTGCAATTGACCCAGCTCAAGCAGCTTACTTCTCCTGACGTTTTTCGCAAGATTACCTGGGAAAATGGCAGGAAGCTGGTGAGGCTCGATGTTGCTGTTTAGGGCTGACATGACCCAAGATTCCGGTGCGATCGCCTATCTTACTCTGCGGCGAGCGGTTGCGATCCCGATGGCAGAACGGTATGTCTTTCGAGGCCCTAATCGAGTCGCGGCGTCGCACGGATCGAGACCGATTCAGAGCTCTTGGAGCAGCACCTGGCGCTAAATGCTCATTGTTGGGGGGAGTCGGCGCTCTTCACGCCCCGCGGGCCGAGCTTGTACGCTCGCCACTCTAAATCGATGATGTAGTCGTGCAGCGCGTCCGCTTCCTCCTGCGTCATCGCGGTCTTGATCAACGGCCAGCCCGGAGGGGTGCTGAATCTCGGCATTCCCTGCTCGACGTGGCTTCCACCTAATACAACCGAGTTGAATTGTTGATGAACATCGCGCGGCATGTAGCGAAGATCGGGCACCTCCCCATTGCGCACCCACGCGCCACTCCCGTCCGCTTCGGGTGAATGACACTTCTGGCAGAAGAACTTGTTGTAGACACGCGCGCCCTCGGCAATCTGTTGCACGCTGCCAGGCTGCTCGGGTGGCTTCGGCACGGCGGGAATGTCGGTCTGAATCACTGGCATCGCCGCCTTGCCGCCAAGCTTGAACGCCAGCAGGCGTGCTGCTCCGCGTTTCGTTTCGAGGGTCGACATGTCGCTCGCTTTCCCGAACAAACGGTATCCACCTCCCATCCCGACAGGCGTTAGAACGTACTGCTCGCCATTGATGACATACGTCACAGGTACAGATTGCATCGCGGAACCAGTCTTAACAGACCAGACCTTCCTTCCGGTGTCCGCGGCATAAGCAGCGAACTCGCCGCTCGCGTCCCCATGGAAAACCAGATTCCCAGCGGTGGTCAGGACGCCGCCGTTGATCTCGACCGGAAGGGTCACCACCCAGCGAGGCTCTTGCTTAATAGGGTCGAACGCGACGAGCTTGCCGTGAGCGACGGGAGCATACTCAGCATATTGAAGCCTACCGCCTCGGGCGCTACCACCGAGCCCCGCGGCTTCACCCCCCGGCCCCAGCCCATCGGCTTCAAGCGTGGGCCCTCGACCGCCCGGACCGCCTCCTCTGGTCTCGTACGCCGAGATGTACACAAGTCCAGTCTCGGGGTTGTAGCCCATGGGGAACCACCCGTGCCCAAAGCCAGTCGCGGGAAGGCGTGGCCGACCGGCATCTTGATAGCCCGCCGATGACAGAGTGCTCAAGTCAATCTGCTTCAAGGATGAATAAGGCGTTCCGCCGACTCCTCGCGGCGGAAGGAGCTCCTTCCCGATTCGAGCGTCGAGCATATAAAAAACGCCGTTTCTCGGAACGGTCATGATCACCCTGCGCTCTTTGCCGGCGAAAGCTAGATTAGCCACGAGAATGTGGAAGTCTTCCGCGCCATCTGGCGGATATGCGGTCTGGTAATGCCACACGTACTGACCCGTCGAGGCATTCACCGCGATGATGCAGTTTGCAAACAACAAGTTGCCGCTGGGTTTGATGTTGGAAAAATCACCAGCGGCCTCGCCGGCGGTCGAGGTCGAGATGAACAACAGGTTCGTGACTGGATCGTAGGTCATCGCTGTCCACACGTTGGCGCCCGCGAGCTCCCACGAATCACCCTTCCAGGTTTTGGCGATCTCCTCCACTGTTTTCGATTCGTACGGCTTCGACGGATCGCCCGGCGCCGTCCAGAAGGTCCAGGCTTTCTTGCCCGTCTCCGCCTCTACCGCTACAACCCCCCCTCGCACGTCGTACTCCATGCCCGCCCAGCCGGTGAACACCTTGCCATCGCCGACGCGCGGCGCATCGGTGATTCCGGTCTGGGCGGCATCGCACACCGGGATATCCCACACCTTCTTCCCAGTTGCCGCATCGATCGCCACCATGCGGCAGTCGCCGGTCCCGACATACACCTTGCCCTGCCACACCGTGACGCCGCGATTCTTGCGCCCCTCATAAGAGTTGCGCCACGGGCCGTTGATCCGGATGTGAGGATCGAATCGCCAGCGTATTTTTCCAGTCACGCCGTCAATTGCTTCCACGACGTCGAAAGGGAGTCCGAGGTAGATCACACCATCCACGACAATCGGCTCCATCGAGAGACCCATGTGACTGTCGATTGGGATCGCCCAGGCGAGGCCCAGACGGTTTATGTTCTGGTCGTTAACGCTCTTCAGCGGGCTGAAGTGCTGCGACTCAAAGTTTCCGCCGTTTACCAGCCAGTTGTTGCCGCCGCTGGCACCGGCCAGCACCCGCGCCTGTGTCACGTTGCCTGGTGTACCGTTGGCCCTGGCGGCATCTGCCGCAGACGCAGTGGCGACGGCGCCTTGCGATGCAGCGGGCGTTTGCGCTTCCAGCACTGCGTAAGCCAGCACGCCTCCCGCTAGAATTCCGATCAACCGAAGTCTCATTGCCTACCCCCCTTCCAAATAATTCTTGCGGGCTAGTAATTTCAAGCGCAGGTTCTCGCTGAATGCCGCATGAACCGTATTCGGTCCGCGCGGCCGGAAAGCTGGGAAGCCCGCAGAAATAAGGCTCATTTCCTGTCCACGGCGCGGAACGCAGCTGGGTACGCCGAGCCGCCAACTCAAGGCGTGGATAAGTTTGTAGTATATGTCTGATATACTCCTCCATACCGCTGTTCCATTATCTGGCGCGTGGGATTAGCACCACGGCGCGTCGGTGCGTCCCCTCGCCGACCTTTTTATCTTCATCATCCGCTTCTACCTTTAAGCGCCGCTGCTGACTTTGCTCCCCATCCACGCGACGACGGGACGCAAGGCGTCGTAAACGAGCACTTCCCGCGAGTGATCATATCACGGCCATTCGACTGCCACGTTTCGGCGCTATTTCAAGCGGCAGCCGAATAGGCCACGCCAACTCCGGAACACTATTACAATTCCGAATGGGGCGCAAAGCAGACTCCTATTTCCCAAGCGTTTCTCGACGAGCCGGAAGCGGAGAGGCAGCCCAAAGCGCCCAAGTTTCAGGGCTGTCGTTCGCCATGATTGCGTCCGATCGTAGCAGATTGGCTTGGAATGAATTGGGGACGAACAATCGGAGTAACATGCCAGCCCTCGTCCTGTTTATCTTTCGATTTGTCCGACTCCTGCTGAGCGGCCACCAAGCCATCGCAATCGAAAATGCGGCCCTGCGGCTGCAACTCGCGGCCTTCCAGCGAAAACGTAAGCGACCCGTTCTGACGACCTGCGATCGCGTGTTT
>Ga0182024_10009409_pt1 | contig 20214 bp, 18 predicted proteins | sample P32metaG_FD_120480 | JGI IMG/M metagenome (GOLD analysis project Ga0182024, IMG submission 120480) | Permafrost microbial communities from Stordalen Mire, Sweden - P3-2 metaG (Illumina Assembly) | ecosystem: Environmental > Terrestrial > Soil > Wetlands > Permafrost | place: Sweden: Stordalen... | reverse complement strand
TCTCTGAGTTCATCCGCGTGCGAGTGATAAAGCCAAACCACAGAGCTAGGGTCGTTCGGCCCGGGGCCGGCGCGCTCCGGCACCTCCCAAACGTAGACGTGCGTCTTGCCCGGCGGCACGCCCATCTTGTTGTCGGAAGATTCGCCATCGTCATAGCCCGCGCCCTCGGAATGCTTGGCATAAAAAACGCCGTGAGGATGCATGCTGAAAGGATGCGAGCCGTTGTTCTTAAAGGTCACGCGGATGGTGTCTCCAACTTCTGCGCGCAACACTGGACCCAACATGCCGAGATGCTCCCACTCAGGAGCGCGAGGCTTGAGGTGAGTGAAGGTATCGTCGGTGTATTCGCGGTAAATAGCTTTGCGATAAATGCTGCCGATACGGTGCGGGCCGGCTTCGGTGAAAAGCTTGGCAGCGGCCGAGTAGGGCGTGCCCATCATGCGGTCCATGCCGAGCGGAGTGTAGTTCCACTCAACCTCGTCAGCTGCCACGTAGTAGTTATGTACCGTGCCCGCCGCGGCGGCGTGGACTAATGCAAAGACTGCCGCGAACAGCAAACAAACTCTGACGAAGTGGAACTTGCGCATTCATGATTTCCTCGTGAGCGGATTTTTGCGGAATCGAAGATAGCAGGGATTGTAGGGTATGGGTGGCCGCACAGTACAGGGAGAGGAAAGTGAGGTCTGCGTCCCACTTCCATCAATTCAAGCATTGCCGATACTTCAATTAGAATCAAACCAAGTCAGAGCACAGACGCTGGCCAACGACGAACGACCAACGACCAACGAACGACCAGAAAAATGACCATCGGAGTCCTAGCCCTGCAAGGCGATTTCGACGCGCACCGCCGCCGGCTCGAAGAGCTGGGCGCTAAAGTTGTGCTCATAAAAAAGCCCGAACAGCTCGACGCAATCGATGGCTTAGTAATCCCCGGAGGAGAGTCCGGCACATTCCTGAAATTGCTAGGCGAAGAAGGATTCGAAAAGCTAAAGCAATTCGTCCGCCTCAAGCCAACCTTCGGCACCTGCGCCGGCGCAATCTTATTGGCCACCGAAGTTGAAAATCCCAAGCAGGCAGGGCTAGGCGCCATCGACATCCGCATCCGCCGCAACGCCTACGGACGCCAGCTCGACAGCTCCATCCGCGAAGGCCAACTGCTGCAAAGCTCTCTCAATGCCGATCGCGGCTCGCCGCTCGAGATGGTTTTCATCCGTGCCCCGAAGATCGAGCAACTCGGCGCGCAAGTCGAAGTAATCGCCACCGAAGGCAAAGATAAAATTCCAGTCGCAGTCCGGCAGGGAAGAGCGATGGCCGCCACCTTCCACCCCGAACTCTCCGAAGACACCCGCATCCACCAAGCCTTCCTGGATTTGTGCCGAACCTAGGCTTGTGCCGAACCTAGGAGTGTGTCGAACTAGCCTCGCTTAGACCTCGCACGCATACGGAGAAACGAATCCGCACAAGTCTAACGACCCTATTGCCCGCAACGTTCGAAGGGACTAAAATTCGATTCGCCGGCTAAGGAACGAGCGGCTTCGTCCGATCCTCGGGAGGCACAGGGTCATGATCAATCGCGCGCCGCGTTGGATAGTTCTGTTTTCACTCCTCTTCTCCGTCGTCTCCACCGCTCAGAATCTAAGTTTTCCATCCTCGCCCGGCGGAGCCACAACCGCAATGGCTGACTCCGCGCTCAACCTGGTTCAGACCACGATGATGGATGGCAATCTCTTCACCATCAATACACAGAACCACAGCCCGCTTGAATCCCCCACCGGTTCGCTCTCCAAACTTGATCTCAAAGCTCCCGGCAAAGCTAAGCGCGATTATGACAAGGGCTATCAGCTTCTGATAAAGAAAGATCTCCAGGGCGCCGTGGATCGCCTGTCCTCCGCCACTTCCATCTATCCCAACTACGTCTCAGCCCACAACGCGCTCGGCACCGCCTATCTCGGTCTCGGCCAGAACGATCAAGCGCGTACAGAATTCAACCAGGCAGTTTCGCTCGACGACCATCTCCCGAATTCTTACCTGAATCTCGGTTGCGCGGAACTCGCCCTCAAGCACTATCCCGCCGCCCAGCAAGCCATTCAAAAAGCTTCCGACATCGCCCCCCTCGACCTCACCTTGCTCACCGCTTTGACCTACGGCGAGCTGATGAATAAGGACTACGAAGGCGCGGTTGCCACCGCCCGCAAGGTCCACGGCCGCAAGCATCAAGGTGCTGCCATGGTTCACCTGTACGCAGCCGCCGCCTGGGAAGCGCAAGACAAAGCGCCGCAGGCCAAACAGGAATTGTTAACCTTACTGAAAGAAGACCCCAAGTCACCCGCAGCCGCCCAGGCGGTGCAGATGATCGATGAACTCAAGGCGGGTCCGAAGCCGGCCGCACCTACTTCTGCCGATGCAGGATTGAAGATCACCTACACCACTGTCATGAGCCAGCCGACCGGACCGGTAACGTTGCCGGAACGCATTCGCCAACTCCTGCAGGAGCAAAAAGAGAACGCACAGATCGCAGAAGCCGAGGCCGATGGAGATTGCCCCAACTGCGCCCGCGCCGAGTCTGCACCGCCCGCTGCAGCCGACGTCGCCGCCACCCCAGCCGCTCTCCCCGCAGCTCCCGCCACCAAATATGCGGGCATGACCCTCCTGCACGCTTCCACGGACGAGGTCGCGATTTTTTTCGCAGCCACCGATCACGGTAGATCCGTCACCAACCTCACCGGCAAAGACATCGGCATCCGCGACGATCGCAAGCCTCCTACCGCCATCACCGGATTCCGCAGCGAAGGTCAGTTGCCCCTTCGCCTCGGTCTCGTCATCGACACCAGCGCCTCGATCGAAGGCCGCTTCAAGTTCGAGCAGAACGCTGCCGCGAACTTCATGCAAAAAGTCGTGACCGGTCCCAACGATCTTGCTTTCGTAGTCGGATTCGCCAACTCCGTTCTTCTCGTGCAGGATTTCACCGGCGACCAGAAACTCATCTCCCGCGCCGTCGGCCAACTCGTGCCCTCCGGAGGCACCTCGCTCTGGGACGCAGTCGCCTTCGCCGCCGATAAACTCGCCAGCCGCCAGGAAGCCGAGCCCGTTGCCAGAATTCTCGTCGTCATCAGCGACGGTCAGGACAACTCCAGCAGCGTCACATTGAAACAAGCCATCAACACCGCTCAACACGGAGAAGTCGCCGTCTACACCGTCAGTTCTCGCGAGGCCGTAGCCGATCCCCTGATCACCACAGAATCCGGAGAAGGCGTCATCGGTGAACACGCCCTCGCTCTCTTGGCCAACCTCACCGGCGGAGCTCCTTTCGTCCCCGGCAACGTTCACCGCCTCGATGGCAGTCTCAACGATCTGCAGCAGGTCATTCGCAGCCGCTATCTCATCACCTATAAACCCGCCCTCTTCAAGCGCGACGGCCAGTACCGCGCCATCGACATCAAGGCCGAAAAAGGCGGCCACAAACTCCGCGTCTACGCCCGCAAAGGCTACTACGCCTCCACCAGCACCCCACTAGCAGACAAATTCTGACAGCCGCTTTGTCCGACGCCGTTGACCTGGCAGTTGCACCTGCCTTTGCCGTCGAACTTCGCCGCCCCACCTCAAAACCCTGTCAAGCCCCGAAAGCCCAGTTCGAAAAATACCGCGAAGCCTGGTGCCTACTCCAGTCCCACCTAAACGTCCGCCTAAGAAAAGGACACCCCCGCCGCTACCAGCAAAAAGTTAGAAGTCCGCTGCGCAGTATGCCCCCTCCGCGGCTAAGTAGACCTGTGGATAACGAAGTTCATCCGTCACAGACAAAGCCGGCCTGCGCATGAGACCGTGTGGATCGGACACTCCTGTCCGATGCCTTTGACTTTGCTTTTGACTTTGCTGCTGATTTTGATTGATCTGGATGAAAGGTTCCCAATGCCCAATCAAATGGAGAGAAAATATGAATATCACCGCATGCTTCCTCACTATCAAAAAGCAGGCAGGATCCTATTCATAACATTCTGCAAATGGAATCGAATTGCTTTCACCCCAGAAGCCAAAGATGCCATCCTTGAGCACTGCCTTCACGACAACAACAAACGCTATGACCTCCACGCAGCAGTAGTAATGCCGGACCACGTGCACCTACTGCTGATTCCACTCAGAGACGAAAAAGGCTGGCCCCACTCCCTCCCAACAATTCTGAAACTGCTAAAGGGAACATCAGCCCGAAGCGTAAACAAGCTGCAAGGCTCCCACGGCCCAGTCTGGCAGGAGGAATCTTTCGAGCACGTCCTCCGTTCCCAAGAAAGCTTCGAAGAAAAACTGGAGTACCTAAAACAGAATCCAGTAAGACGAGGCCTGGTGCAAAAGCCAGAAGACTACAAGTGGCTATGGGTCGAGCAAACACCAGGGAAGTGAAGTGGCGTTGGTGTTGGTGTTGCAAGTGTGGGTCGGACACTCCTGTCCGACGCTTTTGACGTTGGGGTGTTGAAGTTGGTGTCGCCGTTGCTGTTGGTTTTGCAGTGGCAAGTGTGGGTCAGACACTCCTACCCGACGCTGTTGACCCTGGGGTTGATCCTGCGGTTGATCTTGATCTTGAGGTTGCTCGTGTGGGTCGGACACTCCTGTCCGACCCTTTTGACCTTGGGGTTGGCCTTGACGTTGGGGTTGTTGCTGAAGTTGTAAGTGTGGCCACTCCCTGATGTTGACTTAATTATGCTGCAAAGCGCCGGCACTGCGCCAGCAGAGCATGGAAAGCGCCTATGAGCGCCTGACCTTCTCCGTTGCTATAATCCGCTTGATGCTCTTAGACAAAATCATCGAGCTAGCGACTGACAACCAGCAGCCGCTTACCGTCCTGCTGAGACAGTGCATCGTGCTTGCCCACGAATTGAAAAATGACCAACTGAAGGAATGGGCGAACCATGAACTGAACGGATACCCCGATCAGGCGAAGGTGCCGCAGTACCGAACTATTAGGGCGGGAGCCACGGGAACCTTCAATGCGGGCTATATGTTCCCGACCATTAAACGCCAAATTCCCGCACTAGCAATGGAAGAGGCACACAGGAAGTTTGCCGAGGTAGTTCACCTGAGCGAACCGGTGAACGCCTACGAGACTAATCTCACCGCCCTCAAAGCCAACAAGGGAGCGGTATTCGCGTACGAGTGGAATGCTAACTTGATTAACTATTACCAGCAGGAGTTTTTGGAAGGACACGTGTTAGTCAAAGCGTGGCAGGAAATTCCGTTAGGTGTCGTCGCCGGAGTGCTCGATACGATTCGCACTCGTGTTCTTAATATGGCCCTTGAGCTTAAAAGCGAAATCGGAGAATCAGATGCGGATTTGAAAAGGGTCAGGCAGGATTCAGCAGAAGCGGAGAAAGTCAATAGCATCGTGCTGACCCAAATTTTCGGCGGAACGGTCTACATGGCTGCCGGACAACAGAATGTGAACGTCCAGAACATAGCGGTCGGCAACTGGGAAGACTTGAAGAAAGCGTTGGAGTCGCTCGGCATCGCAAAAGATGAGCTAGACAGACTCTCACAAGACATCCAAGAGGATGGCAAAACCTTGGGGACACAGGTGAAGGCTTGGATAAGCCGGAATGCCGCAAAGGTTTTCGACCGCGGTCTACAGGTTGGCACTTCAGTCGGCACTACGATGTTGACGGAATATCTCAAGCGGCACTTCGGGATGACCTAATCTGCTGCATTGGCGGTTGCCATCGGGCCTTTCAGGTTGCCCGACCGACAAACTTAACCCCAACCCCAAAAGCGTCGGACAAGAGTGTCCGACCCACACAAGCAATCCCACACAAGCATCGCTTATACTGGGTTCATGTCCGCCGCCCCACAAAAGACCTTCTACCTCGAAACCTTCGGCTGCCAGATGAACGTCCATGACTCCGAAAAAGTCATCGGCACACTTGTGCACGAAGGCTACCAGCAGGTGCAGACAGTCGAGCAGGCCGACTTGATTCTCTACAACACCTGCTCCATCCGCGACAAAGCTGAGCAGAAAGTTTTCAACCGGCTGAACGATTACAAGAAGCTGCTCAAGCAGGGCAAAAAGTTTGGAGTGCTCGGCTGCGTAGCCCAGCAGGAAGGCGAAAAGATTTTCGAGCGAGCCCCGCACGTCTCACTAGTCTGCGGATCAGCCAGCTACCGCAACCTCCCGCAAATGCTGGTACAACTCGAAGCCGGAAGCCGAAAGCCGGAAGCCGGGTCCCAGAAGCCGGAAGCCGACACCCGAAGCCCGAAAGCCGAAGCCCGAAGCCTGGTCCGAATCACCGGACTCGACGACCGCGAAACCGACGAATGCTTCGAAACCGAATTCACCGCCCGCACCAATCCCCATCGCGGATACATCACCATCATCGAAGGCTGCGACAAATTCTGCGCCTACTGCGTCGTTCCGTTTACGCGCGGCAAAGAACGCAGCCGCACCTCCGAGTCAGTGCTTGCAGAAGCGTGGCAGATGGCCGATCTAGGCTACACAGAAATTCAACTGCTCGGCCAGAACGTGAATTCGTTTAAAGACCCAGCAGGGAAGCGAAGCTTCGCAGAATTGCTCGTGGCAGTGGGCGAGGTACCAGGCATTCGCAGAGTGCGTTTCACCACATCGCATCCCCGCGACTTTGGACGCGACATCATCGACGCCATCGACGCCGTTCCCACTCTCTGCGACCACGTGCATCTCCCAGTGCAAAGCGGATCCGACCGCGTGCTGAACGCCATGCAACGCCTCTACACTCGCGATCAATATCTAGAACGCATCGCGTGGATGAAATCAGCAAAGCGCGAAATCAGCATCACCAGCGACATGATCGTAGGCTTCCCCGGAGAGACCGAAGAAGACTTCGCCCAGACGTTGAACCTGCTAGAGGAAGTAGGCTACGACAGCGTCTTCACCTTCAAATACTCTCCACGTCCAAACACTCCTTCGCTGGCACTCGAGGACGCGATCCCAGATCAAGAAAAAGTCCGCCGCCTCGAAGTGCTGATGACAAAACAAAAAGAAATCCAGATCGCCAGCTACAAGAAATACATAGGAACAGTATTAGAAGTAATGGTTGAAGGAAAAAACGAAGCGCGCGCCCAATGGATCGGCCGCACCAGCCAAAACAAAACCTTAAACTTCACCGCCCCGGAATCATGCAAGCCCAAGGTGGGAAGCTATGTCCCGGTAAAAGCCACAACCAGCTTTCCCAACAGCCTTCTAGGCGAATTGGTGATATAAAAAGCAAAGTACGCAGTCGGCGCACTCGAAGCAGTCTCACAATGCAGGCAGAACCATGGAGGTAGCAGCATGGAGGTAGAGATGACAATCCGCGGCCTTTTGATGGATCCAGTTAGCAATATGCCGATTGTGATTCTTAAGGATGTGGCGGGAGAGAGTGTGCTGCCGATTTGGGTGGGGGTTTATGAGGCGAATGCGATTGCTTTGGAGATGGAGAAGGTTAGTACGCCGCGTCCGATGACGCATGATTTGATAAAGAATGTGCTGACTGGGTTGGAGACGCAGGTGCACAAGGTTGTGGTTACGGAGCTGCGCGAGGATACGTTTTATGCGGTGATCTGGCTGGAGCGCGGCGGCGAGGTGATCAGCATTGACTCGCGGCCTTCGGATGCTTTGGCGCTGGCGTTGCGGGTGGACTGTCCGATATTTGTGGATGAAGTTGTTTTGAAAAATTCGAAGCAGACTGCGAATGGGTCGGACCGGGTTACTGCAGAAGAGCTGCGTAAATATTTGGAAGGTTTGAACGATGAGGATCTGGGCAAGTACAAGATGTAGCAGTTGCCAGCCGCCGGTTGCCAGTTGCCGGTGAGAAGCAACGTCAAACCCAGTGGTCAGTGGCTAGTGGTCAGTTAAAAGCAACATCAAACCCTTTTTGAGTCTCATCCTTTCTTCATTTTTCCTTTTGGCACCGCTCTGCGATTTTGTGATGACGTTGTTTTCGTGTTGACATCAATCGTGCTGCGGTGACATCATATTATTATTATGCGCACCACTTTGAATCTTGATGATGACGCGCTTCGGATCTTGCGGGAATACTCTGAGGCGCGCTCTCTGGCTTTGGGAAAAGCTGCGTCGGAATTGGTGCGGAAGGGCGCAAACGCGCCGGTTCCCACGCGACTGGTGAATGGATTTGTTGTCTTCGATATTCCTCCTGGCGGCCCCAAGATCAGCAGCGAGCGGGTGAGGGAACTTCTTGAGTCGGAATTCGAGTGACGGCGTATCTGCTGGACGTCAACGTTCTCATCGCCCTGGCGTGGCCTGAGCACAGGCAGCACAGTATGGTGCGGGCATGGTTTGCCAAGAACAGCGGAAAAGGTTGGGCTACGTGCCCGATGGTAGAGACTGGGTTTGTTCGTATCGTGTCGAATCCGGCTTTTTCGTTGAGGTCCGTGTCGGTGAAGGAAGCCATTGACGGACTGGCGACAAGCTTGGGCGATGGTAATCATCAATTCTGGCCGGACTCGATTTCTTTCCCGGAGGCGGCCCATCTGTTGAAGGCGCCCATCACCGGGCACCAACAGATTACAGATGCCTACCTGGTAGCGCTCGCGATTCGTAACCGCGGTCGGTTGGCTACATTGGACCGGGGAATTGCTCAGTTCGCACCTGCGGGAGTGGTGGAGATAGTTGCGTAACGGTTGGGTGCTGGCACATCTCTAAGGAGCTGACTCTAGCTAACTAGCTAACTTTACATAATACCCGTTATCGGACACTGCGTTTGGCACTGACACCCTTTCCTACGGTCAATGAGCGTAACGGCGATTTTTCGCTAATTGGCCTCTCATACGGCCAACGCGCCCTCCTGCCATCCCTTAGTACAGAATGGAAGGCAAGTACGCACCAGCGGGTTCGTTGTAGAGACCGATGGTCATCAATGTCATTGGCTGGATAACTCGAAGCCCGCTTTCAAGACACCAGCGGAACAAGGCCGCGTTTCGGGTCGGCACCAAAATTCCCGGACCCTGAAATTCCGTCGCTGCCGAAATCAGCGCTTGCAAGTCCTGATTGCTGTCGGCGACCGCGTGCCCGAAGAAAGCAATGGACGAGGCGTAGGCCTTGATTCGTCCCCGCGACTCGGCGACCCTCGCAGTTCCCTGCTGAATGGCATCTTTAAGTTCAGCGGAGCGATCATGCCCGTGAACTCGCATACAGAGGTCGTTGCATGCCGGCAGGTCGTCCGGTTCGGCCGGCCGAACTTGATAGGCAGACGGCGTCTTCTGGATCGCACCCTGCATGCAGGCCAGCGGTTCACGCACCGCGAAGCCGAGTTTTGCGTACAGCGAGAGCGAGCGATTGTGGTAAGCCGCCTGAACCAGACGCATTCCCGCGAACTTCCTCTCGGTCGCACGCGCCATGACAGCTTGCATCAGTTGCCGACCTGCGTTCCGGTTTTGGACGACGGGATCAATGGTGATCGGCCCCACACCGGCAATCGGTGCTCGCTCGTCCAGGCAGTTGCTGCCTATTACCTTTCCGGCCTGTTCAGCCACGACGCAAAAGAACGACGGGTGCGAAAACATCATCGAGAGCACGTGAATACTATGCTCCGGGGCGGGAAAATCGGGAGGGAAGTTGTGCTTGGTCGCGAGCGTTGTGAAAGCATCGAAGCCGATCCTTCCGCACACCTCGGCATCGGCCGGGGTAGCGCGACGAATCTCGACGACTTGATTTTCGTTGATCAATGTTTGAGGCGGCGCAGCCATGACGATGAACTCTCCGATCTCATCCAGTCCAGAAAGGCGCTCAGCGCTGAGATTTTAGTCTACCCTGCCATTCTATTGTCAGCTGACGTAATCAGGCCATAGCACTCACGTGAACAGCCCGAGGCCACGATGAGTGTAACGGCGATGTTACGCCAGCTAGCTCACTTTTGACGTAAGATCGTTGCTCCCTATCACCATGGCGCGGTGTCCACACCCTTATGCGATCTATCTGCTAGGATGACGGCAGCAAAACCGGGAGCACCAGTTGGAATTCTGGCCGAAGCGCAATGCAATCATCATAGCCGCTCGCTTGGTGCGCTGGATTAAGTCCGATTCGTGCGTGGAGGCATCCCAAGCGTCGTTGCAGCAGTACGTCCCGGTGCGATCTCCGAGAGATGCGAATGAGGCGTCGAGATTTCCTGAAGAATGCGGGGCTAGTCATCGCGGGCGTTGCTTCGCACAACTTGTTTGCTGCTGCGAAGAACCAGACTCCCGAATCAAAGGCTGATTTCACCCTCCGTATCGCCCCCGTCTCCATTGACATTGCTCCCGGCAAGACTATTCACACTTTCGGCTATAACGGCCAAGTTCCCGGCCCTCTCCTACGGATGAAGGAGGGTGTTCCAGTTACGGTCGATGTCTTCAACGACAGCGATCATGAAGAGATCGTCCACTGGCATGGGCAAATGATTTCCGTCGAGGCTGACGGCTCGACAGAGGAAGGTAGTCCAGCAGTTCCTTCGCACGGGCATCGGCGATACAGCTTTACTCCGAAGCCGGCAGGTTCCCGTTGGTATCACAGCCACGCGTTTGCTGGGAAAAATCTTCGCCGCAGCCTGTACAGTGGTCAGTTCGGCTTTGTTTATATCGAACCAAAGGGCGATCCCGGGCGATATGACCGCGAGGTCTTTCTGGCGATGCACCAATGGGAACCCTACTACAGCGCATCAATGCAGGAATCGGATGAGGGCAGCGCACCACCTCCGCCGAACAACGGCCTCGAAGTCGGCTATCGTGCTTTCTCGTTTAACCACAAGGCTCTGGGACACGGGGAGTCGATCAAAGTCCGGCAGGGCGAGCGAATCCTTTTTCATTTTCTGAATTCAAGCGCAACGGAAACCGTGAACGTGGCTCTCGCGTCGCACGAATTCGAAGTCGTCGCGCTCGATGGCAACCCGGTGCCAAACTCTCAGAAGGTGAAAACGCTCCAAGTCGGTGCGGCTGAGCGTGTGGATGCGATCGTGACCATGAACTCGCCGGGTCTCTGGATTCTGGGAACGACGGACGACGATGATCGCAAGAACGGTTTCGGTGTGGTTGTTGAGTACGCCAATCAAAAGGGTGCCCCGCAGTGGACAAAACCAGAGAAGCAGAACTGGGACTACACGCTGTTTGGGCAGGAGACCAACCGTGTTCTCCCACCTGATGGGCAGTTCGATCTGGTCTTCAAGAAGATTCCGGGTGGTCACGGCGGCTTCAACCGCTGGACTATCAACGGGAAGTCTTACCCGCATACCGATCCACTGATGGTTCAAGCCGGAAAACGATACCGTCTGATCTTTCGGAATGAGAGTGACGACGCCCATCCCGTGCACTTGCATCGGCATAGTTTCGAATTGACGAAGGTGTACGGCAAGCCCACATCTGGCATTCTGAAGGATACAGTGGTCGTCAATGCCAACAAGGTTGTCGAAGTGGACTTCACTGCGGATAACCCGGGGAACACGCTTTTCCACTGCCATCAGCAACTACACATGGACTTTGGCTTTATGGCTCTGATGAAGTACGTATGACACAGTTATGCGAAACTTCTTGTTCAGCACAAACGCTCCGCGCGCCACAATTCTTATCCGCCTGCTGGTGGGTGGCGTTTTCTTGTCAGAGGGCATTCAAAAGTTTCTCTTCCCTGCGGCCCTCGGTGTGGGACGGTTTACGAAAATCGGCATTCCGGCTCCGCAGTTCTTTGCTCCCTTTGTCGGGGTTGTTGAAATCGTTTGTGGCACGCTTTTGATTATCGGATTGGTCACTCGACTCGCCACCATTCCACTCATCATCGACATCAGCGTTGCCATAATCACGACCAAGATTCCCATGTTGTCCAAGGCAGGCTTCTGGAGCACGGCACATGAAGCACGGACAGACTACTGCATGCTTCTCGGTCTGGTATTTCTTCTCCTAGTTGGAAGCGGACCTTTCTCGATTGATCGGCGTATAAAACCTTCCTAGCCGATGCCTGAACTTCAAACTACTGCCGAACTCGGCGATACGCGCCGACCCTCACTGTCGGAACTGGCGGTTGTCTTTCTAAAGCTGGGCACCATTTCATTTGGGGGGCCTGCCGCCCACATCGCGATGATGGAGAACGAATTCGTTCGAAAACGGCGATGGATCACGGAGGCAGACTTTCTTGATCGTCTGGGAGCCGCAAATTTGATCCCCGGCCCCAGTTCGACGGAAGTTGCGATCTTCATCGGGCATTCGAAGGGCGGGTGGGCAGGGCTTGTGGTTGCTGGTTGCTGCTTCATCATTCCCGCTGCTGTTATCGTTGCTGTGATCGCAGCCGTCTATGTTCGCTTCGGGTCTCTGCCGCAGGTCGCGGGTGTCTTATACGCGATAAAACCCGCTGTGATTGCGATCATTCTGCAAGCGTTGTGGAGTCTTTCTCGGACGGCCACAAAAACCAAGCTCCTTGCCATGATTGGAGTGGTCTCGGTTGTTTTCAACGCCGTCGGAATTGCTCCACTCGTTGTTCTGGCGATTGCGGGGATTGCCTCCAGCGCGATGGTATGGATCGAACGGCGAGAACGCGGGGCGCTGTTCGCCGTTCCGCTGTCGGGTCGCTTGGCTTTGCTGCTGGGGGCACCCGCTGCCGTGGCGATTGTTCCAGTCAGCTTGCTTCGATTATTCCTATCATTCTTGAAAATCGGATCGGTTGTGTTTGGAAGCGGATACGTGTTGCTCGCGTTTCTCAGGTCGGAATTCATCCATCACTTGCACTGGCTTACAGAAAAGCAACTGATCGATGCTGTGGCGGTCGGGCAATTTACTCCCGGACCAGTCTTCACAACGGCCACTTTCATTGGCTACCTGGTTGCAGGAATACCCGGTGCGGTCGTCGCGACTGTGGGCATTTTCCTTCCCGGATTTCTGCTTGTTGCCGTTAGTGGACCGCTGATACCAAGGCTTCGACGTTCCCCCATGGCAGCGGCGATGCTGGATGGAGTGGTAGTCGGGTCACTAGCTCTGATGGCTGTAGTGGCTTGGCAACTAGGGAGGGCCGCAATCATTGACTGGCTGACGGTTCTCATCTTTGCTGTGAGTGCAATCGTCCTATTGCGCTTTCGTATTAACTCGGCGTGGCTCATCGGTGGCGCAGCATTGATTGGGCTGATGGTGAAGGTGAACTGACAACTACGTTACAGCCACGATGCGATAGCAGACTGCCACAAGCATCGCTTTAAACGAGACAAACATTGCGCGGATTACAGAACGTGGTGCGGACCAGGCCCAGAGCCTTCGATGTCAACTGTTGAAACCAGGCCATTGCACGTTTTGACAGCTCGTCATCGAGTGCTACGGCGATTCATCGACAGCTATCCTCTTGAGCCGCCCACGATTCGATCGCTTTGATTGACTTGCCTTAGCATCACGCCTAACATTGCACGAATCGTAATCGGCTCAACCGGATTGTCAAAGCATGATCGGTCAAACCATCTCGCACTATCGCGTTATCGAGAAGCTCGGCGGGGGCGGGATGGGCGTTGTCTATAAGGCCGAGGATCTGAAACTCGGCCGTTTCGTCGCCCTCAAATTTCTGCCCGATGACGTGGCGAAAGACCCGCAGGCGCTGGCGCGTTTCCAGCGTGAAGCCAAAGCTGCCTCTGCCCTGAATCATCCCAACATCTGCACCATCTACGAGATTGACGACGAGGGCGGGCAGGCCTTTATTGCCATGGAGTATTTGGAAGGCGTCACGCTGAAGCACAAAATTTCCGGCAAGCCGTTGGAAATCGAAGCGGTGCTGGATTTGGGCATCCAGATCGCAGACGCACTGGACGCGGCACACTCCAAGGGAATTATTCATCGCGACATCAAGCCGGCCAATATCTTTGTCAGCGGCCGCGGGCAGGCGAAGATTCTCGACTTCGGTCTGGCCAAAGTCACTGCGAAGCCAGAGAGCGCCGGCATGAGTTCGCCGACTCTCGACGAGGTGGAGCATCTCACCAGCCCGGGAAGCGCGGTGGGCACTGTTGCTTATATGTCGCCGGAGCAGGCACGGGGCGAAGAGTTGGACACGCGCACCGATCTTTTCTCATTCGGTCTGGTTCTGTACGAGATGGTAACCGGGCGTGCAGCATTTTCGGGCGGAACTTCGGCCGTGATTTTCGATGCCATTCTGCACAAAGCGCCGGTGTCGCCGCTGCGCCTCAATCCTGAACTTCCCCAGGAGCTCGATCGCATTATCAATAAAGCGCTGGAGAAAGACCCTGAACTGCGCTATCAGTCCGGCGCGGAATTGCGGGGCGACCTGAAGCGCTCGAAACGCGATTCGGGTTCTGGACGGTCCAGCGCCGCCTGGCCGAGCGCGGCTGAGTTGCCCGCAGGCTCATCTGCAAGCGGCACGGCGAGAATAGCGACGACGCCCATCCAATCATCCCGTAGTAAATACATTGCCGCCGCGGCCATCGTTGCGCTCATTGTGGTCTGTGCGGTAGCTGCGTATTACTTCCACAACGCATCCACCGGCCCGACCAAAGTCACGCAGATCAGCCATTGGAACAAACCCATGAACAGCGCGGTTCTGTCGCCCGACGGCCACACCGTCGCCTTTACCTCGCCGGTCGCGGGTTTCGACCAGGTGTTCGTAATGCTAGCTTCTGGCGGCGACCCGCTGCAGCTCACCAACGACTCAATCAGTAAGTTTGTGGAGGCTTTTTCGCCCGACGGCACCCAAATCTACTACTCCAACGACTTCACGGAGGAAGAGAGCTTCAGTGTGCCGACACTGGGCGGCGCCTCCACCCGGGTGGCGTCTGGATTTGGCCTTGCGATCTCTCCGGAGGGAAATGTCTTCTACTTTATAAAGAGCCGCCGCGAGAATGCAGTCTTCCGCAAGCCCAAGATTGGTCTGGCGGAAGACCTGATCTTTCGCTCACCGGAGAGCTCAAGCCCGGTACATATCCTGCCTTTTCCAGACGGCAAGGACTTGCTGATCAGCACGGGAAACGACACGGTACTGGGCTCTACAACGGTGATGCTCTACCGGGTCAATCTGGCCACGCTCGCCTCGCAGAAAATCGGCGAACTCTCGGGCAGCCCAACCGGACTCGTCTGGAATGATCCGGGCAAAACGTTTCTGTGTAGCCGCACCGTCAACGAGGTCACCAATATTTGGGAATACCGCGTAGCCGATGGCAGCCTGAGACAAGTGACAAATGGCGCTGGTCCTGATCTTTCGCCGATGCCTGTAGCCTCCGGTAAAGAAATTTACTTTGTGAACGGCAGGCGCTCGGGCTTTCTCACGGTTTACCACCCGCAGACCAAGCAGTCGTTCGACTTGACCAATGAAGAAGCTACTCAGCCCGCCCTGGCATGGGATGGCCGCCACGTCATGTACATCACGCTTTCGGGCAACGCACAGCAGGGGGATCTCTGGACTTCCGACATAGACGGCAGCAACCGGGTCAAGATCACTTCCGGAACAGAGCTGATAACCGTCACGTTTACATCGGATGCTTCCAGGCTGGTTTTTGCAGCCTCTGAGGGTGGCAAGGTGAAAATCTACGTCGTTAAAACCGACGGCACCGGTCTTCGCCAAATTCCCTGGTCGGGAGCAAATGGCGGTTATGGGTCGGCCAGTGCAGATCCAAATGTTTTCTACCTGGGTGGTCAGGAGACCGATTTGGCGAAGGTTTCAACCTGGAAAGTCGCGGCGGACGGCTCCAGCGTCGAGAAGTTAGTGGACAATTGCGGCGCTGTCTGGGATTCATCGGCGGATGGCAAATACCTGCTCACCTCTCTATATTCAAACGATTTGCCCGGCATCAGCGAGTTCTCTCTGGCCGATGGCAAGTGCATCCCACTGCTAACGGAACTGACCACACTCATTGTGCACTTCTCCGCTGATGGCAAATCAATCCTCTACCTGGGCGCTTCGCACGGAGAGACAACGATCTATCGCCAGCCGTGGCATGACGGAAAGTTAACCGGGCCCGCCCAAGTGGCTCTCAAGCTCCCATTCGCATTCCGCCAGGGCTACTCGGGGAATGCGTACGAATTTTCCAAAGATCTTTCCACAGTTGTCTACGCGCGCCCCGCTGGTCACGCCGACCTTTATCTTCTCAGCCAGAAGTGACGGTGATCCTGACGCTGGTTGGGATCAGATATAGAGAAGGGCCGCTGCGCTTCCTTGGGGTGATAATGTCGCTTTCCCTATGTGTCGTGCTCGCTGTGAGTTTTACATTCGTGGTTCTAGCCAGATATGCGGCGACGTTGGAAAGAACACGAGATATAGCGATCCTGAGGTTTCTTGGTGCCCCTTCCACCTTCGTATTCAATATTTTGTTTCAGGAGGCTCTTCTGCTCGCTATCTCCGGAACCGCAATGGGAATAGCGGCGACGTATGGGACCGGCTGGTTGATGATGCACTTCGCCTCCGACTTGGCGATTCAAGAAACCGTATACGGATGGTGGCCGATAGCAGGAGCAATCTCAGTCGTGGGAGGTTTATTGGGATCATTTGTCCCAGCGTGGAAGGCCGTCAGGCACGACGTGATCCAAACGCTATCAAATGAAGAGTGAGTGCACATTGAATCTGGTCCGTGTTTAGGGATGTTATTTAAGGCGGTTATTGGCGTAAATGCTAGCGTCTTTTATGGGCCGGGCTGCATACTAGGGTTGCGAATTGGACCTGTCGAATGTCGGAACTCGATGATCTCACGCGACGGATATTTGACGCGGGTCATTGAGTGTAACGTGATTTATCAACAGTCTGTGCTGACGAAGCGTCTGTTCTCGACCTGCCTGCGTGAATTAGGCTATCCTCCCTGAAGCCGCACCTCGCCCTCCAATGAACAAAAGAGAGAAGCAGCGCTTATCCGCGGTCCTCCGTACCACTGAGTACCTATTCCTCGAAAACATCGCCTTGAAATTGGTACTCGAACATCGAGAGGTAGCAAACTGGCAGAAACTGCTGGACCGTCTTCTGGCTGACAAGGAGATGCTTGCGGGGGTGCGACTCAAATTCAGGGACGTCTATCAAGAAATTGAGGGAGCCGCGGACCCGTCCGCGCGGCCCTCGATTCACTTTTGGGAGGACTTCCTGCTCCGAGGAAGCCGCACTAGTTGATGATGAGTGAAATCGCGATGTTACGTCAATTGACGAAACCCACAGGGTCACCCTCTTGAGCTGCTGGGTCTCACCTAACTAAGCTAGCTAAGCCACTTATCTTTTTATCTTGACAGCTAAACGGGGCTGAAGTACATTCAAGGCCCCAAGTGAGGGGCTTCTGTGCGCCCCGGCTGTTCTTAAGGCTGAATTCAACTGAAATTCCTGCGATAGCAGCTTTGCGACGCCCATGGAGGTTCTCATGCAAGATAAGAAGCAGCATTTCCCATCGATCTTGGTTTTGGCGGTTCTGACCATCACGTTCAGCCTGGCGGTGCGCGCCCAAGCGCAAACTGTGACCGTCATCGCCGCGGAAAGCTCTTTGGGGATGGTCCAGGCGACGGACGGGAATTTTTACGGTGCGGGATATCTCAGTGACAATTTCAATGGTGGAATTTTCCGAATGACCCCCGCCGGAGAAATCAGCACGGTCTATGGTTTTTGCTCACAACCAAACTGCGCCGACGGCACGCAGGCCATGCCCCCCGTACTCGGGGGCGACGGAAACCTTTACGGAGTGGCGAAGTTCGGCGGCAACTCTTCCGGATCGGGAACCTTTTATAAGCTCACTCTGGACGGCCACTTAACCACGCTCTACACGTTTTGCCCCAATGCCGGATGCGCAGACGGCCAATACCCGGAGGGGGTCATCCTGGCCAGCGACGGCAATTTTTATGGCACTACCGAAGTCGGGGGCGCGACCAATGGCTATAGCGGTACCGTTTTCCGCATTACCCCGGCAGGCGCCTTCAAGCTGCTGTACACCTTTTGCTCACTGGCGAATTGCGCAGATGGCACAGGCCCGCCCTCCCCGCCGGTCCAAGGCAGCGACGGAAACTTCTATGGGCTTGCGACATTTGGGGGAGCCACGGGACACGGTGTCGCTTACCGCTTGACCTCTGCGGGGGCCTACACGGTTCTCTACAACTTCTGTTCGGCTACGGACTGTCTCGACGGCAATCAGCCGCAAGCCGTCACCTGGAGTCCCGGCGGAACTCTCCTAGGCGTAACTAACCTCGGCGGAAATCATAATAGCGGGACCGTCTTCGAGATCAATCTAACGAAGAATCACTTTAGTACCGTGCACAATTTCGAACCGTTAGTGGACGGTGGCAATCCATTTTATGCGTTGACTCTCGCCAATGACGGCAATTTCTATGGCGTGGTCGGAGACCCGTTTGCCGCAGGATACATTTATGAGGAGACCCCGGGGGCCGTGTACACATCGCTCTATAACTTTGCCTGTTGCGGCCTCGGCAGCAACCCGTTCGGACCACTTCTTCAGGCTACCAATGGCAAACTCTACGGGGAAACCGAGTATTCCCAAATCACGAACAGTGGCGCAATCTTCCAACTCTCGAACGGCATAGGCCCCTCAGTGCAGCCCGTACCCGTGGCCGGCAAAGTCGGGCAGAACATCATCATTCTCGGCAACGACCTGACCGGGTCGACCAGGGTGACGTTCAACGGCGTGGCGGCGGCGTTTACGGTGGAATCCGATACGTATATCAAAGCGAGAGTTCCACTGGGCGCGACTACCGGAGCGGTGTCTGTTGTCACTCCGTCGGGAACGCTCAACAGCAATCCGCAGTTTGTAGTGACGAAGTAGTTGTTGAAATCAGGCGATTACACGTTTTGATCGCTGGTCATTGAGTGTAACCGCGATATTACGTCGACTACGAGCCAGTCTCCCAGTTGATTGGTTGCGCCCGTGGTCCGGTGCAGGTGCTACTCTGACAGTCGTAGCCGATGAACAATCATGACATCCAGGCAGCTTGGAAGTATCACGATGGTACGAAGCACTCCTATTGGAGTATTCGTAACAATGCTCACTTCCTGGACTGGGCGAATCGGCCGCAGCCTTTCAAAATCTATCCGAAGATAGAGCCGCTTCCGCTGCCGAGGGATGTGCCGCAGACAGGGGTGGCTGCCCTCCCCGCGATCTCAGAGCCAGTGCCCTCGTCGCGGGTCGATTCGGTGCCCGACCTTCGGGATCTGGCGCGCATTCTCTATTTCTCGGCGGGGATTACCAAACAGCGCGCACATCCAGGCGGAGAAATCTACTTTCGCGCCGCAGCCTGCACCGGAGCTCTATACGAGATCGAACTATACGTCGTGACTGGCGATCTCGCGGGCCTGGATGCCGGCGTGTATCACTTCAATCCGGCGGATGTATCGCTACAGCTTCTCCGAAAAGGTGATTTTCGCAGAAACCTGGCTCAGGCGACGGCGATGGAGATCGCGGTGGCTCACGCGCCCGCGACCATTATCTGCACTGGAACATACTGGCGGAACGCCTGGAAGTACCAGGCGCGCAGCTATCGCCATTTCGGTTGGGACAATGGCACCCTGCTGGCGAATATGTTGGCCGTTGCCGCGGCTTCGGGGCTGCCGGCCGAGATCGTGCTTGGGTTCGTGGACAACGAGGTCAACCGCCTACTTGATCTCGATACACGGCGCGAGGTTTCCTTGTGCCTCGTACCGATCGGGCGCAAATCGGGGAGTTCGCTGCCAGCCCGGAGAGAGGCTCCGGCGCTCGGCCTGGAGACGATCCCGCTTTCGGAGCGGGAGGTCGAGTATCCCGCCATGCTTGAAATGCACGATGCGTCTTCGCTTGAGTCAGAAGAGGAGGTAGCTCAGTGGCGCGGGAAGCAACAGGTCTTCCCATCTTCCGCCCCAGCAGGCGAGGCAGTTCACTTCCAGCGACTGCCGGAAGAAGAACAGCCGACAGACACGATCGAGCCGGTAATCCTGCGCCGCGGCTCTGCCCGAGCGTTCGATAAGACTGCGTCCATTACTCTGGCACAACTCTCAACTATTCTCGATCGCGCCACGCGAGGTCTTCCGGCTGACTTCCTTGAGCCCCCCGGCGCGCAGCTCAACGATCTTTACCTGATCGTGCATTCGGTACAGGGGCTCAAGCCGGGTGCTTACTTCTTCCGACGTGAGCAGGACACCCTGGAGCTTTTGAAGGCAGGGGAATTCCGCGCCGAGGCCCACCATCTTGGACTGGAGCAGGAACTGCCGGCGGACGCCTGCGTGGACATCTTCTTTCTCGCTGATTTGAAACGCATCCTGGAAGGATACGGGAACCGCGGCTACCGGGCCGTCCAGCTGGAGGCGGGCGC
>Ga0182024_10009408_pt1 | contig 20215 bp, 13 predicted proteins | sample P32metaG_FD_120480 | JGI IMG/M metagenome (GOLD analysis project Ga0182024, IMG submission 120480) | Permafrost microbial communities from Stordalen Mire, Sweden - P3-2 metaG (Illumina Assembly) | ecosystem: Environmental > Terrestrial > Soil > Wetlands > Permafrost | place: Sweden: Stordalen... | reverse complement strand
TCCTCGACGTCAAACTGCCGAGCATCTTCGTCGTCAACGAACTCTGGCAGGCACTCTTCGGCGCCAACTACGCGCTGCACACCTACGCCGAAGCCGCGCTCAACGCCGCTTCGATCGCGCTGTTCGCGCTCTTCCTGCGCCGCCGGCAAATCCCGGCTTGGGCGCTCGGAACCTTCCTGTTCGCAGTCTTCTTCAGCATCCCGTTTCCGGAGTTCAACTACACCCAGCATTACGCGATCTTCTTCATCGTGCTGGCTCTCTATCTGAGCGCGCGCGGCCGGCATCTCTTCGCCGGGGGCGCACTCGCACTCGCGACAACTTTCTGGATTCCCGCGGCCCTGACGTGCATTCCGATCCTGCTCGAGCCGAGCGGCCGTCGAGGGCGTATCTTACTGCTCGGCGGTTTTCTCGGAACCGCCGGCCTCTACGCGCTGGCCATGCTCGCCGCGTTCGGGCCGCAACTGTTCACCGACTTCGCTCGCATTTGGACCGTGCGCGTCGACGCCCGCCCGTTCAATCCGATCTACGTTTACGGCCTGATCCTCTACTCGGCTCCCCTTCGCGCGATCGGCGTTCTCATGCTGTTGCTGTTGCTCACCGTGCGCCGGCCGGTGAACGCGGCGTCGCGCTTCGCGCTCGTCTGGTCCGCTTGCGCGCTCGCCGGCACGGCGATCCCGCCGAACTTCTACGAGCACTACTTCCTCCCGCTCACGCCGGCGCTCTCGATGGCGATCGCCTCGTTCGGCCTCTCGCGCGAGAATCTCGTTCGCCGACCGATCGTCGCGATTGCCGTCCTCGTTCTGTGCCTCATGACCATAGCGAAAACTGCCGACGCTACCCGAGAATCCTGGGAACGCTCGAATGAGGTCGTCGCTATCGGCGGGTGGATTCGTTCGAGCGTCGGCAGCGATGCATTTATCTTTACCGACGAATTTCTCCCAGAACTCGATCTCGTCACGCTCGCCCGAATGCCTGGCCCATCCAGCCTTCTCGTTTACACGCAAGAACGCTTCGCATGGGCACATTGGGCGCAAGTCATCGTCTTCGGACCGGATTCGGTCACGATCCCGAGGATCGTCCGGCAAGGAGAGCCGTTCATGCCGCAACATCTTCGCGTGCAGTACGTCCCGGTTTGTTTGGGCCGCACGGGGCATTTCGTCGTTTACACGCTTCCGGGCAGCGTCAACCTATTCCGTTGTACCGGCGCGACGCTGGCCGTTAATGCGTTGCCGGCCGGACCTTCAGCCCGCGCATTTGCTTCGCTTCGCTAACGCTTAGAGCCCAGCGCGCGTATTCGCCGGACATCGCCGGATCGGGATCTTGCAAACCACGGACCCAGTAGTCGATCCAGTCCGCATTGAGCCGAGCCGCCTTGCACTGAAACTGCGGGGTCATGATGTTGTGGCCGGTCTTAGGGTACACGACGAATTCCGACGGCACGCCGTTCCGCCACAGGCTCGAAGCCATGTCGAGTTCGCTGACCGCCAGACTCTGCTGCCCCGCCTCGAGCAGCGTCGGCGTTTGCAAACCCCTGACCGCAAAGACCGGCGACTCCGCGACGTACCGCTGCGGATTCTCATAGGGGTTCGCGCCGACTGTGTACTCGTGGTTGTACAAGTTGAGCCACCCGGCCATCTGACCGTACATCGTGAGCAAATTGCCGCCGCCTTCGGCAAAGGAAGCGGCTTTGAAGATTCTGTAATGCGTATACACGTACGGACCCAAGAAGCCGCCGTGGCTGTGGCCCAGGATCGCGACGCGTGTGGGATCGGCGATCCCGGTATGCTCGACGGCCCGAACGCCGGTCACGATATCCTCGGCAGCAGCTTCGAACGGAGTCGGGGGCGACCGAAAGGCGACGCCGAACGAGCCGGTCGCGCGATAGTTCGGCATGAGGATAGCGTAACCGTGCGTCGCGAAATATCGGAACGGATACGGCCACTCGAAGCCGGGGCCGCCGATGCCGCCGAGTCCGGGCGGGAAGTACGCGTCACCCACGGCGACGCCGGGGCCCCCGTGAACGAGAACGATCAGCGGCAAACGCGCGCCGGACGGCCGTTGCTTCGGGAGCACAAGCAGACCACTTACCGATGTTCCGTCGGAGGATTTCCACGAGAACGAGCGGTGCTCGACCGACGATGCGGGGATCTCCGCGTTGACTCGCGTCATCTGCTGCGCGGTTGTCGCGCCGATCGACGTCACGAAAAGTTCCGGTGAGTCTGCAAACGAATCGTGCACGAATGCAAGCTTGTGCGTCGCGGAACTCAGCGAAAAACTCGTCGCCGATCCGCTCGAGGGCCAATAGAGCGGACGGATCGCACCCATTCGAAGATCGAGCGCGAAGACGCCGCCGCGGGCAGCCACCGTTTGCTGAAAGTAGAGCCGCTGCCCATCTTCTCCGAGCACGCGGAAACCGTACCAATCCGCGTTTCCCGCCGGAACGACCGTCCGCGATTTCCCGGTCGCCAGGTTGTACGCGCCGATCTCGAGCGGCTCGGCAAAACGCTGGCTTCCTCGCGACGGATGGTACAACAGTTCCCGATCGTCGGAGCTAAAGGCCAGATCCGTGTAGCCAAGATTGCGATCGATGTCGAGCCCATTGCGGGCGTCAAGGATTTCGCGCCACGTTTTCGCGCCGATACTGTAAATCCAGATGCTATTCTTCGAGAATATCCCCTGCGTGCCGGTCGTATTCTTATCGGAGGCGCCGCGCACGGCGATCGAGGTTCCGGCGTGGTTCCACAAAAGGGTCGCGGCGTCGACGGCCCCTGACGCGAGGACGTCTTGCGAGGACGAGAGATCGGCGACGTGTAGCCGTATCCGTGGAAACGAGTACGTCGGATTCCCCAAAATCTCGTAGACGACGTCGCTGAACTTGTCGTAAACGTACGGTTCCGGCGAGCCGCTGGGAGCCGGTCGCGCCGACTCGGGCGCGAGGTACGCGATCGACCGGCCGTCGGGCGACCACGCAAAGGCCGTTACCCCGCCCGCCGGGCCAAGCTTTTGCGCGGCGCCGGAGACTGCATCCGCGACCGAAATCTGGCCGCTGCCGACGATCGCAGCGAGTTTTGCTCCATCCGGCGACCACTGCGGCGACCGCGCGCGCTCGTCGTCGCCGATAACCTTCGCACCCGATCCGTCCGTTGCGACAATCCAAAGATTGGTCTTGTAACGATCGGCCTCGAAATCTGCGTGCGTAAGAGTGTACGCGACATGCGTTCCGTCCGGCGAGATTGCAACGTCGCCGATCGTTCCGACCGTCAGGAAATCGGCGCATGCCGGCGGCTGGGGAGCGGCCGCGGCCGTCCGCGGCGAAGGCAGCCCGAACGCGAGTGCAAGTCCGGCGACGAGCGCGACGTGTCGCCGAAGCATTCTAGATGTCTCGATGCAAGGTAACGTAGAGCGCGCGCGGTCCGAAATTGCCTCCAAACGTCAAGTAGTATTGGCCGGTAATGGCGGGCGCAGAGATACCCGATCCCTGGCCGTCGCTGAACGGGGAATTATAGATGTTCGTCAAGTTGTCGATGGTGAATTCCACGGATGTCCTGTTCGCAACCGGCAGACGCACCGACGTGCCGTAGAGCTCGAACGCCGGCCGATTGAGCGAGTTGTTCGAACCGTAGTAGGTCCCGTACAGACTGAAGAGCCCTCCGCGCGGCCAGCTATAGCGCATCTCCGCATAGCCGCTCGAGTACGGAACCGCTCCGCCGCTCGTGGTCCCAAGACTTTGCGCAGAATAATTCAGGCCGGGAATCAACCCGAGGTTCACCGTCATCGGTCCGCTCGGGGATGCGTAGAACGATGCGGGGACGTTGTACGCGTAGGCTCGCGACAAAGCGCCTTGCAGAACGTAGCCGAACCCGACGCGCGGCACTTGCCGCAGAGAGAGCTCGACGCCCTCGTAGCGGGAATCGGCCAGATTCCGGTACTCGGTGATGTAGAGGGGCAGCGTTCCGTGAAGGCCGTCGTTGTACGTTCCTTGGGCTTGATTGGTCTGCACGTATTCATTGCGAACGTTCGTCCGATACACGTCCCAAGAAAAGACCGCGTCGCCCGCATAGCGCATGTCCGAACCGAGATCGTAGCCGAATGCGGTTTCGGGTAAGACGGACGCATTTGGCGTAGAGAGCGAATAGTACGGTCCTTGCGGAGAAGCCGCCACATACGCCGGAACGGCCGTCGTGTTACCGTTCACCGTGATGCCGCTCAGGAGCGCGAGGTACGGCGGAGCGACCGACGAGCCCGCAGAGAACCGGAACGACATCGACCCGTTGGGCTGATAGGTGAGGCCCAGCCTCGGATCGACGTGGTAGGTTGTGTTGCTCATGAACGCGACGCCGTTCGGCGCAACGTTCGTCTTGTAGATGTTGTAATAACCACTAAAGATCGCGGTGAACTGATCGCTCGGCCGCAGAATCGCGCGCGCCAAGTACGAAGTCGTCCTGTCGGTCGATCCGGAGGGCAGCAACCCTTCGAACGTCAGGCCGCTTTGAAGATACGCCGACGACGATTCTGCGTTTTGATCGACGACGAACTGCAGCGTGTTGGTGCCGACGTCGTGGATGTACTCGACCGAGCCGCCTCCGATCCGATCTTTGCGATCCTGCCAGACCTCGTCGTTCGAAACCGAAATCGTCGCCTGGGATCCGTTGAACGTCGTCGGGACCGCGGGGACGACCGTCGTTCCGTTGAGACATTTCCCGCCCGAGAACGTCGCGCCGACCGGGCAAAGGCTCAGCGTCCCATAGATCGTGCTATTCTGACTGTACTGCGATGCATTTGAAAGATTATTGAAGATGTCTTGGCGCAGCGAACCGGTGTAGTAACGACCCAGCAGCGTTCCGCCGGCGAGGGTCGTCCGCAATTCCGCCTCGTAGATCGGCACGTTGAGGTTCTGCACGGAATCGGGGATCGAAGGGAAAGAGATCGGGATGCTGCCGGGATTGAGGCCGCCGCCGTAGGCAGCTCCGGGCGCGAAGCTCGTGACCTGATTGAACGGGTTCGAGTTTTGCATGTAGTAGCTCTGGGCGCCAACGAACGCCGTCGTGAAACTGGTGCTGTCGGAAAGATTGTAGCGCAGTTTCAGCAATTCACTTCGCGTGAACAGCGGACTCGAAAGGACGTCGGTAGCCACCGCCGTGCTGTTCGCCGCGAGATACGACGATAGCGAACCGGCCGGAACCGAGGACGTATACGAGGTGGCCGTGACCGCCTGCCCGTTGACGAACCAGCCGGCGTTGACCGGCATGTACACCTGTGTGTTCCGCAGCGGGCCGGGCGTTCCGTTCATCGAGTAATCGACGACGAAGCCGAGGCGCTTGTTGAACGTTCCGCTGATGCCGGCATGGGTCGAGAGCCCATCGAACGAGTCCTCGACGTCGATCCCGCCTGCGAGGTTCGGTGTTGGATTCTTGGTTACGTAGTTGATCGTGCCGCCGACGGCGCCGTTGATCGTCGGGGCGAGGGCGCCTGGGCCTTTGACGATCTCGATCGAACCGAGCGCCTGCGGCGAGAGATAGTTCGTAAAAAACGTGCCGAAGAGGCCGTTGGTCACCGGATGGCCGTCGATGAGATTCAACGTTTCAAACGCAAGAGATTCGCGAACGACGGGCTCGGTGAGTACGTCCGTCGCGGAATCGCCGCCGTTATCGGGCCGGCGCAACGTAAGCACGCCGGGAGTCTCGTCGAAAATACGAGAGATACTGCGCTGCGACTGATCGGTGAAGGTCTGAGCGTTGATGATCGCCACCGAGGCCGGCGAGTTGTTGAAGGTTACGGCCGAAGAGCGCGCGACGACGTTTCCGATCACCTGCAGCGATTGAAACGAACTCGGCGCGAGCGTCACCGAAAGCGAGACCGATTGGCCGCTCACGACGGCGACGTCGGCGATGGTCGCCCGCGTGTAGCCGTTCTTACTCACGGAGAGCTCATAGACGCCCGGCAGAAGCGAGTCGAAGTCGAAGGAGCCGTCGGACCTGCTCGCGGCCTCGCGCCGAACGCCGGCTCCGGTGAGCGTTACCGAGGCTTGAGCGACCGCGACGCCGCCGGCGTCGGCGATGGCGCCCCGAATGGAGCCCGACGTATCGGCCGCAAGCGCGACGCCGGGGCCGAGGACCGCAGAGATGACGAAAACGAGAGTCGCGAAGAGATGCCGCATAACTCGCCCTCCTTGACGCAATATTATGCGGGCTCCGCCCGCCTGGGTCCATTGAGGATTCCCTCCATGGGGCGCGAGAACGCACGCTGCAGGGTTTCCCCCATTCCGCGCGAGCCCGTCTCCGCAATAGGATAGTCCTTAGCCGCAGCAAGAGGAGGGTATGGTCGCACACGTCCCGACGAAAAGCGGTCTCGAAGGGCAAACCGTCGCGTTGCTTCATCGCAACGGATTCGTCGAGTCTGCCCACGCCCTCGCGCTGTGCGCCTCGGATGCGAGCGGGCGCGTCGTCGAGCGAATCGGCAACATCGACGCGACGGTGATCCTGCGCTCGACCGTCAAACCGTTCATCGCCGGCGCCGTGGTGCGCTGCGGCGCTGCCGAAGCGGTGGGTTTCACCGGCACGGAGCTCGCGATCGCCTCCGGTTCCCACCACGGCGAACTCGAGCACGTTCGCATCGTCGAGGCGATGCTCGAGAAAATCGGACTCACTGCCGGAGCTCTCGCCTGCGGCGAGCGCCCGCCGAAACATCAGGAGACTGCCGAAGCGATCTTGCGCGAAGGCAAAGAGTACAACGCGCTGCACGACATGTGTTCGGGCAACCACGCGACCCTGCTGGCGATGGCTAGGCACTGCGGTTGGCCGATCGACGGATACACCCGCGCCGACCATCCGGTGCAGCGCGCCCTGTTCGAAACGTATCGCCGCGTGTTTGACGTGCCGGGCGAACTCGATTACGCGATCGACGGATGCAACATCCCAACGCTCGTGATCTCGCTGCGGCAACTCGCACTCGGTTTTGCGCGGTTCGCGAGCTTGGAAGGCCTCGATGAGGAGGACGGCGCCGCGCTCTTGCGCGTGCGCACCGCGATGAGCGACTTCCCGTTCGCCGTCGGCGGCACGGGGAGTTTCGATTCCGCGCTAATCGCGCGATCGAAGGGTCGCGCCATGGGAAAGATCGGCGCCGAAGGGATGTACGGCCTCGCCTTCCCGACGCTCGGGATCGGCGTCGCGATCAAGGTCATCGATGGGAGCCAGCGCCCGCTTCCGATAGTCGTCGATCGTGTGCTCGACCAGTTCGAAATCAACACGCCCGATCTCCACGGCGCGCTCCGGCCGTTCTTCGGCGACATTCACCTGCGCTTTGACGAAACTACGCCGGCGCGCGACGCGTATTCGCGAGATACGTCACCAGCTGTGCTCGAGAGCGAACTCCGATCTTCTCGAATGCAGTGACCAGGTGTTTCTCGACGGTTCCTTCACTGATGCCCAAACGTTGCGCGATCATCTTGTTCGTGTGTCCTTCGCCGATCAGTTCTGCGATTTCGCGCTGACGCGGCGTCAGCATCGGCGCCGGCAGGTCGGTCTTGTCGACGGGTCCCTTCCAGCGCAGGCGGCCGCGCTGTTTCGCGACGTCGCGCCGATTGCCGATGCGCAGATTGATCGCGAGCGCCTCATCGACGTCGCCCGCATGCTCGCAGGCGATCGCTTCGAAAATCGGCCAGCGCAAAGCCCGAAAACCTTGCGCAGCTCTGCGCGCGAGAGCCTGCGCTTCGACTCGATCATTGCTCCGGCGCGCAGCCTCCGCTCGAGCCAAGAGGAGAAACACCTTGGCGACGGCGTGGCCCGATTCGGCCTGCGCTGCGAGCAGATCGAGAGCCCTACGTAACGCGAGGTCGTCGCCGACCGCGACGACCTCGGCCGCGAGCGGCCAGCACCGATGGAAGCGAGGCAGCTTGCCGATCGCCCTGCCGACGATTTCGCGCGCCTCGTCGCTCTCGCCACGCTCGCGCAAGAGCATCGACCATGCCGCCGAGACCAGGCCGTAGCGCTGCGGCTCGCCCGTCAGGGACGCCTCGTCAAGCGCCTTCCGATCGGCGAGCTGCTCGACCAGGTCTTCGTCCTTCATGCTCAAGCCGATCAGGATGCCGACGCCCGCAGCGCGGACGCGCACGGTCGAGTTATCGACGCCGCTGGCTAGCGCTTCGACCAGCAGCGTTTGCGCGCGGCCGAGATCGCCCGCCAGAAAGGCGGTGTAGGCGGCATTGACTTTAATGTAGGCGGTCCGCCACGTCAAAGCCCAACGCGTCGTCAACGCCAAGGCTCGCTCGTGTGCCACCGTCGCGGCCTCGATGTCGCCGACGTCGCAGGCCGTAATTGCCAAGGAGTTCTCGATCCGCATGAGGGCGTCGGCGCTGCCGAGGCGATCGGCCAGGCGAGCCGCCCGCTCGAGGTCGGCAAGTGCGGCTGTGGCGTCACCCCGCGCCCCGTGGATCTCCCCGCGTACTTCGAAGAACTCGGTCTCGAGGCTGGCATCGAGCGCGCCTTCTCGCGGCCGGGCGAGACGCAGGCTCTCTTCGGCTTCGTCGATGCGCGCGAGCGTGATCGCAAAACGTGCGTGCGTGATCCGAGCCCGCGACAAGAGGTTGGGCGCATCGACCGAATCCAGCAGATCGATCGCCTCCTGCGTCGCTGCAGTGAACTCCTCGGTTTTCGCGTCGAACCACGATTGGAGTGCGACAGCAAGCAATGCCGAGGCGACTGAGACGAGATCGCCTACCTTCCGGTATTCGGCGATCGCGGCCGTGAGCCAGATCATCGGCTCCTCGGAGACGCCCTCGGATTGGAGCGCGATCGCCAGCTTTTCATAGAGCTTCGCGCGCGCCCAACCCGGCGGGTACGCGAATTCCAGCGTCTTTCGATAAAAGCGCACCGCGTCACGACAGGCGCTGAGCTCCAAGGCGCGATCCCCGGCGCGTTCGTTGTACTCGATCGCTCGCGCGTCGTCGCCGGCAGCAGCCCAATGATAGGCCAGCTCGCCGACCTTACCGGCATCTTCATCCGCCGCAGAGAGCTCTTGCGCGATCCGTGCATGCAGCGACTTTAGGACGTCGCCGATCAAACCGCTATAGAGCGCTTGCCTGATGAGCGTGTGACGAAAGGCAAATGTCGACGGGACCGTATTCTGTTCGACGATCAGTTGCTTGTCACACGCTTGTTGAAGCGTCTCGAGGACTCGCTGATACGGATGGCGGCTCAGACGCGCCAACAATGCCGCGTCGAACGTCCTTCCGACGACGGCGGCGATGCGCAGAATCTCGACGTCCTCTTCAGTCGAACCGGCGATTCGTCGTCGCAGCACCGCACGAATCGTGACGGGGACGTATGCCTCGGCGCCGTCGGGATCGTCGAGAGCCCCGCGTAACAACTCCTCGATAAAGAGCGGATTGCCTTCGCCGGCTTCTTCGATTCGGGCGCGCGCCGCGGCGGAGATTCGTCGGCGCCCGTGCAAAGCGCGGTAGATGATCTCCTGAATCTCCCGAGGCGCAAGCGCACGCAATTCCACATGCGTCACGCGAGTACGCCGCAGCGACGCCAGCAAGACCAACAGCTCGTCATTGCGGGCGACGTCGTCGCCGCGAAAGGTGACGATGAGAAGAACTCGGTCGTGCGAAAGACGTTGCGAAAGATACGCGATCAGTTCGAGCGAGGCTGCATCGGCCCAGTGCACGTCCTCGACGACGACGACGACCGGCCTGCGGGCTGCCAAGTCACGAAGAGCTTGCGCAACTGAGGAAAAATAGCGGAGCTTTTCTTCAGCGGCAGTCAAGGGGTCCGCGTCGACTCGACGGATCCACTGCCGAAGCGGTGAGTTGGCGATCTCGCTGAGGATGCGTTCGAAAGGAAGATAGGGCGCTTGCACGTGTTCGGAACACAGCGCCGTGAAGAAGGCCGCGTCGCGATCGCCGATCGTCTCTTTGAACGCCTGGACTAGGCGACTCTTGCCGATCCCTGCGTCGCCGCTGACGGCGACCGTGCTGCCTTGCCCTGTTTCAACAGTCGCAAATTGCTGCAAAAGACATGCGAGTTCGGCCTTTCGGCCCACCATCTGCCAGCAATAAACAGGGACCGAAATCAACGATGGTTTCATCTCAAGCGCCTATTGCGACGAGGCGAGGGACGTTCCCGCCGACGCGTCGCGGCCTCGAAGCCTAGCGCTTTGCCGCCGGCCCAGAGAAATCGACGAGCTTTCCCGCCCCGTTGAAGACGATGACGAGATCGTAATCGCGCAAGTCGATACGACCGCCTTGCAGCGGCCGGGCGTGCGGTTGGGTGTCGATTGCGGGATAACCCGGCTCGGTTACCACCGTCCACTCGCCGCTGAAGCCAAGCTCTCGCGATAAGAACTCTGCGTTTTGCGCCCAGGGGTGCGTGATGAACGAGAGTCCGCGGACGAGGATGGCGTGCGATCGGGCGATCTGCGGCTGAATCGAATGCACGCCCGCCATCACGGAACGATTCTGATCGAGGACAACTCGATACCAGTTCTTCTGATCCGAATACTGCGTGCTTTGAAAGAGAATCGCAAAGATTAGCGACGCGGCGATTGCGACGTTGGCCGCGAGGCCGGAGCGAGCGCGCTCCGCGGGGCCGCTCCACGCAAGCGGTACGAGCAGCATGAGCACCGGCATCGGTGCCCATTGATACAGCTCGTTGATGTGGTTGGGCAACAGGATGTACGGCAAGTAAAGTGAGAGGCCCGCGACGACCACGATCGCTCCCGCGAGCAACCTGCGACGCAGCCAGAGGCCCGCCGCGCAGGCGGCCAGCAGCGCAAGAAAAGCCGGATCGATGAGCGAGCTCAGATAGTAGAGGGAACAGTGAAGCAACGAGCGGAGCGAGAGATCGATCCGATAGGGATAATCCTTGGCAGCGTTCAGCATGACGAACGGCGAGTGGGTGATCCTGCTATCCGCGAATGAGACCGCAACGGCCAGCAGCGGAAGTGCGAGCAGGGCGACGGCGGTGATTCGTGAGTGCCGCTCGCGGAAAGCCGCGACGGCGCCGTAAACGACGAGCGCCGGAATGAAGCCCTCGTTGGCTAGCGCGCTCAGGATGAAGAATAGGCCGGTCGCAGATAGTGCGCCGATCGGATGCTCCGGAACGCGCGACTCCCAGGCGTAGATGCCTAGCAATCCAAAGAGGAACGCGACGTGATAGCCGACATCGAAAGCGGGTTGTGCGTAGAACCCTGGACCGGTCATGGCAAGGAGCAGCGCACCCAGCGCGATCCACCACGGGATGGAATGGCGCAGGACGAATCTCTCGAGCAGTGTTACCGCCAGCGCCAGATCGACTATGAGAATCGCGGTGAGGAAGATCAAAGAGCCTTCGAAGCCCAGGTGGCCGGCGAGCAACAGCGTTTCGAAGTAAAGCGGACGCGGCCAGGACAGAAACGTCATGAAGTTCGATCCATCGGCGACGAACTTGGCCGCCGAATACATATCGGAATGGAAGGCCGCCGGCAGCGCCACATATTTCGGAAAAATGAACTGCAGCGTGAGAAAATAGGCGATCGGCGCCGTGAAGAGGTGCACGAAGAACCGGCTCGCTGCGAGCCTCCTACGCGAGCGCAAGCTGATATTCCGTCGCGCGTTTGATCTGGCTCAACGTGGCGCGTGTGACGCCGAAGCCGCTTGCAATCAAAGGCAAATCCGCGACCACGCCGGCTACCTCGTCAATTATTCCGTTCGCGCGCGCCGTGCCGATGGACTGCGCGTCAGCGACGGCAAGCAGGTCGCGGCGCGCGATGTCGCGCCCGCGGCCGTTAACCGTGAGGTAGTGCTCGTTGCCGGGGCCAAGCGCGAAGGTCAAGTCGTAGGCAGGTGAGAGTCGCCAGACCCCATCGCGAGATAGAAGGAGCGCGTGCTGTTTGGTGTGATCGTCGCGATTGACGGCCAAGACGTTGAACACCATCCGGCGAAACATTTCAAGCACCGCTCGCTCGTCTCGCGTTGCACCCCGAACAGCGCCCAAGAGCGTTTCGTAGTCGATCGAGGGGATCGTCCAGTCTGCATCCAGCATGCCGGCGATCGAAAGCATGTGCATCCGCCGACCCGCAGGTCCGCGATCGAAGCGTTCCGTTGCGAAGTATCCCGGGCCACTTTGAGCCGGAATGAGCCGGGTGCGCGGCATGTCGATCCCGGCGCGCCGGGCGCCTTCTGCGTACGCTGCTTCAAGCGGACCGATATCCGCGAATCGATCCGCTGTGCCGCGAAACTTGACAATCCAGCTCGTAAATTCAGGTGGCAATTCGTCGCCGTCGTCCGATCGCGCGTGCCCGCCTTCGTCGAGCGCCACTTGCGCCTTCGGGCGCGCGCCACCGGACGAGCCGCCCAGCCGCTCGATCTCGCGTAGAACAGTGCTCTCGTCGCCCGCGAGCACCGCGCTCGCATCCTTCGCGAGTTGATGGAGATCGACGTCACGCACCCGGGCGATATCGTCGGCATCGGGCTCATAAACAAGCGCGCCGCGACCCCGCCGCCCGATCATTGCAAGGCGATCTAAGACCGTCAGCGTCGTGCTCGGAACGCCTGCTTGGCGGAGGCGTCGCTCGAGCAGCAACTCACCCCACGCATCGGGTAGACTGTCGGCGAACACTCCGTGCAGCCCGCGGAATGCTTGTGGGGCGCGCGGCCGCAGCAGCCCCGGCCCGGTGCGGCCGAAATCCGGATTGAGCGAAAGCTCAGAGCTTGCAAACGCAGCGTCATATTCGAAAAGCGCAATGTTGCCGTCCAACACTAGCCGGCCAACCGGCACTTGGTCAGTCCGTGAGAAAACAAGCGCGACACTCAGCACCGGTGTCGTCATCTACTGCGCCCGCGCTGCGGCAGCCGCCGGCGCTCAAGAACCTCATCGATCGTCCGTACGTCGGGTAGGGGAAAGAGCTCGCGCAACTCTCGCTCGGCATTGAGGGCGATGGCGATGCGAAGCAGCACGTCGAGATTAACATTTGCTCCGGCTTCAAACCGCACCACGGTTGGAAGCGAGACGCCGGCCGCTTGCGCGATATCAGCTTGGGAGCGTCGGGCAGCTAAGCGAGCGTCGCGTGCCCGGCGGCCGATTCGCCGGCGTAGTGAACGAGGGGATATGTCCAGTACATTACTGATCATATCTGATTCACTACGGTCCATATTAGGTCTTATTATATCATATTTGATTCGTTAAAGGCTAGCAGCGCAAGCCCCGGGGCTGCAGCCTAAGCAGGGTCGGTTCCCGCATGGGCCGCTGCGAGATGCCGACTAAGGCTCTCGATCGTTGCAGCCGCTGCAAAAAGAGGATCCGCATTGGCTAGCTCCAGATAGCGCATCGCGTAGTCGGCCGGCAGCGGTTCATCGACAAGCTCAACGTCTTGGGGGGGAATGGGGCCTTCCGGATAGCCGGCCGCAAACTCGTAGAAATCTGCTTTGCTCCAAGCCCTGCCGCACGTCAAGCGTTCGAAGAGCGCTCGCCATTGATACCCGCCGCGCTCCTCCACACCGGCCACCATATAAGCGCTCCATCCGACCAGTGCCTTTCTTTGCATCTGCTCGATGCTGCGAATGGGGAAATGGGCAAGCGGCACACCGGGAAGGCGGAACGTCGACGTGTCAGGCTCCTCGGATTCGACATTGTGGTTGCCTTGCGTTATCACCGCGTACGGCGCGTACAGGAACGAACGCGAAAGCGCGACCTTATAGAATTGCCTGTGTTCTCGCGTCAAGCGCCGCGTCATTCTTGCGACGGGATTGGCTTGCGTTAATACGTCTTCCGGGGTAGGGACGTACGTCTTACACGGGAGGAGCGCATGCGTCTCGTAAGGGATCGTCGCGAGTTGCTTCTCCAGGTCATCGCGTGAGCGCGCGACGAGAAATTCATCCGCATCAAGCAGGAACAATCTATCGATACCCGTTGCGGCAAGCGTCGCTCGTGCAAGATAGGTCATTATCTCGGATTGGAAATATCCGAAGGTCTCGTCGGTCAGAACGATGAGTGGAAGGCCTTCCTGTTCCAGCGACCTGAGTATCGCCGCGGTGCCGTCACACGAGTCGTTGTCGACGATTATGAGCTGGTCGAGAAGCGCTGCATTATGGCGGACAAATGCCTCAATGATGTCGCTCTCGTTCTTAACGCGTGACAAGCCGGCAAAGAACATCGGCTTCTTGATTTCGCGTGTCATTACGAGAAGGCGTCCCTTGCGCGAACAGCATGCATCTCCGTAGCGAGGTTGCGCCAGATCTCGAACCGCGGATCGCCGGTTGTCTCAACCCTTGGAATAGACTCGAATGTTTCGTGAAACCAAACGTGTGGATAGGCTGCCAGCGAGAATTCGTACATGGCCCGTACCTTGTGGTAAGCCGTCTTATACAGGTGCGTCGATTTGTTCAGCATTGCCGCGGCAATCGCGACATGAACGTGATCCGTGTAGACTTCCTCAAACGAGGAAATCACGTCAAGAAACAATTCGGCCATCCATTCGCCGCCCAGCGAAGAAACGTCAAAGTTTCCGGGAGGCACTTCCGGCAAGATGCTCTCAGCGTCGTCGCGGAACGCGACGAGTGCGCCATTCCCTTCTCTCTGCCAGCGCACGACGTTCGCTTCGAATGCCAGGTCATGGTCCGTCCAAACTCGACACGAGGCCGGAACGATCTCGCTCATCAATTCTGCACTGCGGCGTTCGCGGCAGAATACGGTCGTGTTTGCCGGAAGCCGTTTCAGGAAGTCAACGATGTCCGGCAATACGGGGTCGATCGTGCCCGGGAGCAAGCAGAGCTCTTCGAATAAACGGGCATATCGGCCAACGCGCTCGATAGCCGAGTGATACTGTCCGCAGAGGTTGCCGTTGAACTGGATCAGGAGAAGCTGCCCATTTGCCGGCAATGGATAAAACAGCTCGCACACGCGAAGCTCGAATTCCTTGAACAACTGCCTGAGGCCCAAATAGACCAGCCCATCGCCGCAATTCCCCGGATTCGGAAGAACGTGAACGTCGCTTCCCCTATGGGAGCCGAGGAACTCACGCACCGTCACGCCGATGCGCCGCTCAGCCAAGGAGCACGAAATCGAGCCAGCATGGCGTCAAGATCTGGCTGTGATAGCAACGCTTGCGGCTCGATGCGCGTCAAGCGAAAAGTGAGTTCAAGTTTAGTCGATTCGCCGACATCGCGAAAATGCTCGGATTCCATTTGCAATACGAGCGGATCCGCTAGGCAACGAACTCGGTAGCCTTCGTCTTTGGAGATTTCGACAAATCCGCTGGTCCTCGAAAATAGCGTGCGGGGTGCACCGAGCGATCTTGATGTATTGCCTGACGGCAATGCACGAATTCGCGAAAACAGTTTGCCGGCTGCGCCCAACGATCTTAATGTATTGCTTACCAGCAATACACGAACGGCGACGATATCGATCACTCCTGGCCAGAGGCCTTCAATATAAAGTCGCATTTGAGCGGCACCCTCGATGCCATTCAGCGGGGCGACGACTCGCGTAAGACCAGGCCCCACCTCAAAGGTGATGAACTGCTTGTGTGCCGGGCCCGGAACCGGCACGACTCGCAGAACGCCGTTCATGATGGGCGCCGGATCGCGCTGCCGGCGAAGGACAACAGAGAGATAGGGATTCTCCACGAACATTTGAGTATCGGAGGATGCAACTTGCGTAGAACCGGCGAGGCGTTCGAAGGGTCGACGATCACTGTCGATGCACCGCAAATCGACGAGCATCGAGTGACTTTTTCGTGGAAGGTCGAACCCCCTAGCCTCCTCTACGAGCGAACCACGTTTTACCTACAATTCCCCTACGAAATCAACTGCCGCACAATTCCCGATCGCCTTTGGTGGATCGTTGCATTCATATGCCTGCACAGCCACTGGGTATTACTCAGGCCATGCCGGATCATCGTCCCAATCGTTTTGCTCGAGGGAGAATCCGAGTTTTGGCTACGGCTGATGGATTCGGAAATCATAACGCTCGAAGCCTATCGCGGAACCCTGTTCCTCGACCGCTGCATCGAAATCATCGAGGGCGACACAGCTTTGCCGCAGCTCGTCCCGATGGCCGACCGCCGGATTTGCGCCTCGTCGTTTAGCGGAGGGAAAGACAGCCTGCTGCAGGCAGCATTGCTGAACGAATTGGTCGATGACCTCATGCTCGTGACGACGACCTCACCGATGGCGCCGTTCGAGGATCACATTACAACTCGGCGCCGTTACGTCTTAAACGAGGTCAGGAAACGTCTGGGCGTACGTCTGATCGAGATCACGTCGAATTATCGCGAACTTTGGAATAACGGCTTTGCGAGCCGGCGGGGGTATCCGCTGTCCGTCAGCGAGATGAGCGATACGTTCCTCTATTTTGCCTCGCTGCTAATCTCGGCGGTTGCGCTTGGAGCGACCCACCTATTTCTGGCATCTGAAGCGGAGGTGCAGGTGAACGCCGCGAGCGAAGGCGGCGTCGTCCAGGCCACGCACTTCATGTATTCCACGATCACGCAACAGGCGCTGCAAGCGCTCCTAGGTCCGCTCGGTATCTCATATTGCTCGCTCACCTCTCCGTTGCACAACAGTCAGGTGCAGCGGCTTCTGTGGCGCCGCTATACCGCCGTCTGCGATCTGCAATATTCGTGCTGGCTCGTAAAGGCGGACGAAGCCGCATGCAGCGCTTGCTCGCAGTGTTTGCGAATGGCGATGGGCGCTCTCGAGGCCGGCGGGGACCCCGAACGCATTGGGATCGATCTTTCAAAGGTGTTTCGCGCCACGCGAGATTGGAAGCCCAAGCGTCTGGGCCCCGGACAGACGCTTCCGGACGACCGGATACGAGTCGATCTGAGCCGGCAGATGGTCTATAACGTCCGCAGCGTTTCAACGTGGCGGCTGCTGACGACGCTGCTCCAGCGCGGAATTCGAAACTTCTTTACGCAAGACACGTGGCATGCTCTTGCCGGTTACACGCACCTGCGGCTGCGTGTCGCGAGTTATCCGCCAACCAACCGCCCCGGCTACCGAGCCGGATTCTTAAGGCTCGTAGACGAACTCTGCCGAGAGCGCGCCGCCGAGATATTTGCCGCCAACTTCGACGAAGAACCAACCTCCGCATACGATCCGATCTTAGAGCGTAATGCCGAGGTGGTGGAATATATTCGGGAGCCGTTATTGAGGAAAAGTCAGAGATGATCGAGCCCCGGCGGCTCCTGCGGCCAGCGACGCTCACCGACGCAGAGATGCGGCGGATTCAACATCTGTTGCCCGATCAGGATCCCGTTCTATGCGACCCCCCGCAGGAGCCGGGCTCTCCGCGGCACGCGTTGCATGTCTGCGAACCGATTCTCGACGGAAACGAACTGCTCTACGTTACGGAATGCGTTCGTTCCAACTGGGTCTCCTCAGGCGGTCCATTTGTGACGAAATTCGAAGAACAGTTCGCGGCTCTTGTCGGATGCGAATATGGTATCGCCTGCTCGAGCGGAACCGCCGCGTTGCACCTTGCGCTTGCCGCTCAAGGTCTAGGCCCGGGAGACGAAGTCATCATCCCGACGTTCACGATGATCGCAACCGCCAACGCCGTGTCGTACACCGGTGCGCGGCCTATCGTCGTGGACGCGCACGAGGACGACTGGAATATCGACGTCACGCAGATCGAAGCCAAGGTTACGCCTCGCACCAAATGTATAGTCATCGTGCACACATACGGTCAGCCGGCCCGAATGGACGTCGTCCACGAAATCGCACAGCGGCATCAGTTGACCGTTATCGAGGACTCGGCCGAAGCGCATGGGGCAGAGTACCGCGGTCGCGCCGTGGGCAGTCTGGGCGACGCCGCCACATTTTCTTTTTATGGAAACAAGATCGTCACGACGGGCGAAGGAGGCATGGTTACGACCAACGACGCGACGTTCGCACAGTTGGTACGCCGCTTACGCGACCACGCATTTTCAAGCGATCGTCACTTTTGGCATGAGTATCTTGGCTTTAACTACAGGATGACCAACCTGCAGGCGGCCCTTGGACTCGCACAGACCGAGCGTCTTTCGGAACTCGTGGAGCGGCGGCGCACGCTGCGCGCGCAATACGACGCAAGCCTGAAGAACGTCCCAGGAATCTCGGTTCCCGCCGAAATGCCGCACACCAAAAGCGTATCTTGGATGTATACTATCCTCGTCGACGAGGCGGCGTTCGGATGCTCGCGCGACGATTTACGACGGAGCCTGGCACGGCGTGGAATCGAGACCCGCACTTTATTCATTCCGATTCACTTGCAGCCAATCTACTTCCATCAATTTTTGAGCGAGCGCTTCCCGATTGCAGAACGGCTCTGCCGGCTAGGCTTGTATCTTCCTTCGGGCCCAACCATGAAGGAGCCCGAAGTCGAGTACGTGGTGCAAAGCATCAGGCACGCCGCGACAGGCCAGTGACCACCGGTGCGCCGATCATCTTCATCTCGGGAAAGCACCCGATCCGCGAGATCGGCGGATTTGGCCATTCCGCTTACGTTCGAGCACATGCGCGGGCCGCAATGCTTGCCGGTTTCGCTCCGCATCTTTTTTGCGTCGGCGCAGACGATGAAGTTTGCGAAACGCCAATCGGGTCCGTGTATCAGTGCCGATCGGTTCCGCCATTTCGCGGTGTGAACATCATACGTCACGCCACGCCGCTAGCTCGTGCGGTCGAGAACTTTGCCATTCGGAACGATTTGAGCGACCCGTTGATCGTACACAGTTTTGGTGTTTGGACATACGCCGGAGTTCAAGCGGTTCGCCGGCTTGAAAGTCGAGGAATCAAGGCCGTTGCGATCGGCAGCTCTTACACAACATACGCAGACGAAGCCGCCGCAGTAGCTAGTGAGGTTTCAATAAGAGACGGACTGGCGCCTTACCTCAAACAGCATGCGGAGCACGCCTGGGTCAGCCATGTGATTCAGCGGTACGAGCGTCGAGGATATGGCGCTTCACGATTCATCATGGTCAATTATCGATCGGTTCAACGCATGATCGAAGCCCGGCACGGAAATCGCGTCACGGTTAGGAAGACTCGCTATAGCGCCGAATCGGCCTTCTTGCGGCCAGGTCCGGGGATGCCGTATCCGCGTCCCGATGCCGACTTTTCCCTCCCTCGGTTTGTCTGCGTCTCGCATCATGGCCTGCGGAAGGGCGTCGACGTCCTTCTTTACGCTCTGGCTCGCCTTCGCGATCGGAAGATTCCCTTTCGCGCCACATTGGTTAGCGGCGGCGTTCTGCTCGATCGTCACCGTCGGCTCGCTCGGGAGCTTGGGCTGCAAGACCATGTGAATCTCACCGGGGTTGTGCCGTTGGTTGAACCCTTCCTCGACGCCTCCGATATCTTCGTCCTTCCGTCACGAAGCGAACAAAGCGGTTCCCTTTCGCTGATCGAAGCGATGGCGTCGCGCCTTCCCGCCGTGGCGTCGTCGTGCGATGGCATTCCCGAGGACCTCGAAGATGGGACCAGCGGTTTGTTAGTCACACCCGGCAGCGTGGATGAACTTGCCGTCGCACTCGAACGCATGGCGACCGATCCTGATTTACGCGTCAGACTTGCACTTGCGGCACGCGCGCAATTCGAAAAGCGCTTTTCTCCGGCGGCGTTCGCCGACGATCTCAGTTCGGCATACGCAGAAGCCGTGCAATGATAGGACCACGAGTTAATGGTGCGGGGGGACCGCGAACGGTCCCCCCCCCGCACTTTAGGGGATCGTGATCGTTCCGCCGCTGGCGACCGAACTGACGACGCTGACCGTCGCGTCGGTGAAACCGTCGCTAACGATCAACACGCACGAACCGTTCGGATTCGGCGAACTGGCGTTGCCCGGAGTGACCACCCAGGACGCGCCCCACGTCGCAGCAGTCGGACCCTGCGTCGTGACGACATACTGCGCTATCCCGTTCGCGTCGGTGAACGGTCCGCATGCCGCGTTCGGCGTCAGGCTGTAGCCGGTCGAAATCGACGGCAGGAGGAACTGCGCCGCCCAGACTTTCCCGGTTCCGCTCCCCGGTCCGTTGAACCTCAAGGTCGCCGTGCCGCTGTTCGAGGAGTCGACCGTGGCAGGCGCACCACTGGACGCCGGATTCTGGACCAGCGCGAACAGCGGTGCAGTGAGGCCGTTGGCCTGGCCCGGAGCCGTGACCGCGAAACCGGTGACCGGCGTCGGCTGACCGGGCCAACCGTTCCAGGGTATCGGCGCGCCGTGCAGCCAGAAGTAGTACGGCGGAGTGCTCGTTTCGTTACCCG
>Ga0182024_10009407_pt1 | contig 20215 bp, 20 predicted proteins | sample P32metaG_FD_120480 | JGI IMG/M metagenome (GOLD analysis project Ga0182024, IMG submission 120480) | Permafrost microbial communities from Stordalen Mire, Sweden - P3-2 metaG (Illumina Assembly) | ecosystem: Environmental > Terrestrial > Soil > Wetlands > Permafrost | place: Sweden: Stordalen... | reverse complement strand
CCGAGCCCTTGACGCGGGTGGATCCGACGGGAGATCGCCTGGAAAGGCTGCTCGCGCCCGGGCTTCCGGTCTATACCGCTTCCAGCTCCGGCACGCTGGTGAGCGACCGGCTGAAACAGAAGGCCGCGGACGACCGGATGTACGAGTCGATGGACCGGTACGGGGCGGGCGGCATGTCGCTCGAGTTCAGGTTTTGAGCTGCCGCGGGGGCGCCAGGCAGGCGCCGCACCCGTTTGCAAAGAAGTCGTTGCCCTTGTCGTCGACCAGGATGAACGCCGGGAAATTCCTGACCTCGATCTTCCACACGGCCTCCATCCCGAGCTCGGGATAGTCGAGCACCTCGACCTTCGGGATGTTCTCCTTGGCGAGGATTGCCGCCGGGCCGCCGACGCTGCCCAGGTAGAATCCCCCGTGCTTCCTACATGAGGCGGTGACCTCGGGCCCGCGGTTGCCCTTTGCAAGCATGATGAGCGAGCCGCCCAGCGACTGGAACTGCTCGACGTAGGTGTCCATCCGCCCGGCGGTCGTCGGGCCGAACGACCCCGACGCGTATCCCGTCGGCGTCTTCGCGGGGCCCGCATAGTACACCGGGTACCGCTTGAAGTAGTCCGGGAGCCCCTTTCCCGCCTCGACCCGCTCCTTGAGCTTCGCATGGGCGCTGTCGCGGGCGACCACCATCGTGCCGGAGAGCGCGAGGCGCGTCGTGACAGGATGCCTGGAAAGCTCCGCGCGGACCTCCTCCATCGGCCTGTCCAAGTCGATGGGGACGACGCCGTTGTCCTTGAGCGTGCGCAGGGCGGAGGGGATCAAAATAAAACTTCACGCTGCTTCGCCTTTGTAGCTTGCCCTCACATGTTTCAGCGGCCGCATTCCGTCTTCGGGGTCGGCGCGCCAATCCCGGTCGGAGAGTTCAGAAGGCTGGGGACCTTTGAAGCCGTCGCCGTCGGCGATCAGGCTTTCGCGGATGCGCGCGATCACCGGCGCGATCTCATGCGGCAGCCAGCAATGGCCGGCCGCATATTCCGCGCCCTTGCCATCCAGATCGAGATGAAATTCCACCGCCCGCGCGCCCCAATGATGCACCGCGCGTTCGATCACCGCGGGCCGCCTGGTGTGATCGGACCAGCCGGTGGGAAGGCCGGTGGCGTCACGGATGGCGGCGATGGCGGAGAGATTGGCTTCGCCGGCCGGCGTGGGATAGGCGGAGACGCAATGAAGCAATGTGACATCCCGAGCGCCTGCGCCGGCAAGGATGCGCGCGGCTGTCGCGATTTCGTCCATGGTGGCCATGCCGGTGGAAAGGACCACCGGCTTGCCCGTGGCGGCGCAGGCCTTGAGCAGATCGCCGACCAAAAGCTCGTAGGACGCGACTTTGTAGAAATCCACAAAGGGCGCCAGTTCGGCGACCGCCTCCCGATAGAAAGGGGTGCAGGAAAACTGGATTTTTCGGACCGAACAGTGTTCGGCCAGAGGCCCCAGGTGCGACAAAGGCAGTTCCCAGGCCTTTCGCGCGCGATGCTTTGGACTCTGCGCCAGAACCTCGGGGGCGAACATGCGGTCGATCTTGAACAGCTGGAATTTGACCGCGTCGCAGCCGGCATCCGCCGCCGCGTCGACAAAACCCTTGGCGCGCGAAAGATCGCGGCCGTGATTGCTGGAAGCCTCGGCGATGAAAAGCGGCCAGGGAGGGTGAGCGCCCATTTAACTGTTTCTAAAGAACGCATGGCTAAGAAGCGGTTAACGGAGCGTCGCTAATATCGTCTGCCGCTTACCCATCCGAGTCCATTATGAGCCGCGCTGTCGCAAAAGATTTCATCCGGGATGGCGCGCATTGGGGCTTTCGGGTGGCGTCGCGCGACCGCCACGACATCATCGAATGCGAGACTTGCGGCTTCAAGCACGCGCTTCCCCTGCCGGATGCGGCCGAGCTCGAGCGCGCTTATCGCGAAGATTATTACGCGAGCGAAAAGCCGACCTTTCTTGCGCACGCCGGCGAAGACCAGGCCTGGGCGCAATTGGCCCAGACCGACCGGCTGGAGATATTCGAAAGCTTGTTGCCGCCCGACCGCCGCCGGCTGCTCGATATCGGCTGCGGCCCGGGATTCTTCCTTCAGACCGCGCGCAAGCGCGGCTGGCTTGTGCATGGCATCGAGCCGTCCCGCCAAGCGGCGGCGCATGCCCGCGCGCTGGGCGCGCTGGTCACCGAAGGATTCTTCCATCAAGACAGCGCCGCGAGCCTGGGCCGGTTCGACGCGATCCATCTCAACAACGTGTTGGAGCACCTCCCCGATCCGGCGCATGTGATCGGCTTGGCGCATGATCTGCTGGAGCCGGGCGGCGTCATTTGCGTCAATGTTCCCAATGATTTCTCACCGCTGCAAATTGCCGGGCGCGCCGCCGTGAGCGCCGCGGATTGGTGGGTGGCGCCGCCGCATCACCTCAATTATTTCAATTTCGACTCCCTGACGTCTTTGCTGGTGCGGTTGGGCTTTGTCCCCAAAGCCCGCACCACCAGCTTCCCCATGGAAGCTTTTTTGATGATGGGCGAAAATTATGTGAATGATTCGGGCCTGGGCCGCGCCTGCCACAATCGCCGCAAGCAGTTCGACCTGGCTTTCGAAGCCGCGGGCCTGAAGGAGACACGGCGCGCCTTTTACCGGGCCCTGGCGGATGCGGGGTTAGGCCGCGAAGCGGTGGTGATTGCGGTCAGGGCGAACCGGTGAGCGCGCGGCCCTTCTTTGTCGTTTCTTCCGGCCGCTCGGGCACGGCGATGCTGCACAAGGCTTTGAGCGCAGTCGAGGGCGTGGAGATGCATCACGAATATATGGTGCAGATCACGCAGCCCCTGGCGGTCAAACGCTATCTCGGCCTGGTCGATGAGGCCCAGTGCCTGAGCGCGATCAACGAAATTTATGGCGCCGCGCTTCGTTATAGCGGCGCCACGCATTGGGGCGATTCGTCCAACAAATTGTCCTGGTTGATTCCCGAGCTGGCAACGGCGTTCCCCCATGCGCGCTTCGTCCATCTGGTGCGCGATGGGCGCAAAGTGTCCAGCTCCTATTTCCACAAGCTGGGCGATGAATGTTACGACGACCGTTCGACGGCGATCCTCCAGGCCCATTACGATGCCCCCGCCGCGCATCCTGCGCCGCCGCCGGAAAAGAAATATTGGTGGCCGCTGCCCCGGCGCGGCAGCAAGGACGCCGGAGCCTTCCGCGGCTTTGGCCAGTTCGAGCGCATCTGCTGGCATTGGGCCGAAATGAATCGCCTGGCGCTGGAGGAATTGTCCCGCCTTCCGCCCGAGCGAACATTGTTCGTGCGGCTGGAAGAGCTTCGCGCCTCGCCCTCCGAGGTCCGTGCGCTTTACGATTTTCTGGACCTTCCCTGGCGGGACGAAGCTTATGGCGTATTCGCCCGGCCCCATAATGTGAACCGGCCGGAGGACCGCCTGCTCGACTCCGTGCAACGGGCCCAATTCGACGTCATTGCCGGGGATATGCTGGCGCGGCTGGGCTATGCCGGACGCCCGGAATATGCCGTGAATTATTAGAAATTTAACGCCGAGGGGCGGATCATGGTTACCGGACTCTTGACCGGATTTGGCCCATGCAAGCCGACCCGCCGCGTTGTGATTTTTGCGGCCAGAATTCCCTTGTCTTTGCCTATCAGCCCGAACGCTCCACCAGGGGCCTGAAAGTCCATTTCTGCCGTCATTGCGGGTTGGTGCAAAGCATGCCGCGCATCGACCGGACCCCCGAACGCCATGAGGCGACGGTGTCGGGCGGCGCGGATTGGGGGAATGTGCGCTACGGCAAGGGCTTTCGCACCCAGGCGGCGATGGATGCCCTGGCGCGGCACGCCAATCTGGGCGATCCGCTGGCGCTGCTGGATGTGGGATCCAATCGCGGCAGCTTCGCCAAGGCTTTCCTGGATGCCGCGTCCAATGCCCGGATCACGGCCGTCGAGCCCGACGAGCGCTATGCCGATAGTTGCGCGGGCCTGCCGCGCACCAAGCTGATATGGGCGCGCATCGAACAGGCGAAATTGCCCGATGCCGGCTTCGACATCGTCCATTCCTGCCACACGATCGAACATCTTGCCCACCCCTTCGCGGCGCTGAAGGACCATGCGCGGGTGTTGAAGCCCGGCGGATTGCTGGTGCTGGACGCGCCCAATATCGCGCTGATCGGCGGCGACGACATTCTGGAGGAATGGTTCATCGACAAGCATCTTTATCATTTCTCGGCGGCGACGCTGGGGCGGATGATCGAAGCGGCCGGCTTCACCATTCTGGCCGGCCCCGACCCTTCCGATCTCATCAATCTTCTTTTCGTGGCCCAAAAGACCCACGCGGCGGCGGCGCAAAGCGCGTCGCCCGATGCGGCCGAAGCGGCGCGGGCCGAAGCGCTGATCCAGCGCTATCGCCGGACTCGCGCCGCCAATTGCACGGCGCTCAAGGCCGCCGCCCGCGAGTTGGAAAACCTCAAGCCGCAACGCATCGCGCTATGGGGCGCCGGCCGGCTGTTCGATTCCCTTGTGTTGGCGGGCGGCTTTGATCCAAGACAGCTCGCGCTCTTGATCGACGCGCATCTGATTCAACATATGGACAGCCTCCATGGCGCGATTCTTTCTCCGCCGGAGGCCTTGCTGACCACGCCGGTCGACGTGATCGTGGCGATGTCGCGCGGCTTTGCCGGCGAGATCACGGCCGCGGCGCAGTGCCTGGCTCCCCAAGCCCGTATCATTCTTTATGCCGATCTCCTGGCGCGCGCGCGCCTGGCGCAAGCGGCCTGAGGCGGTCATGACCCAGCACACCAAGATCTCCCCGTCTGCTCCGCCCAGCGGAAATTCCATCGCCGCGCTGGAGGAGAAATTGCGCCAGGCCGCGCGCTTTGTGCGCCAGCACGCCATCGCCTCGATCTATCACGCGGGATCGGGCCACCCCGGCGGCGCGCTGTCGTGTGCCGATCTCATCGCCTGTCTTTACGGGGCCGAGTTGAATGTCTGGCCGGAGACGGTCGATGATCCCAACCGCGACCGTTTTGTCCTGTCCAAGGGTCATTCGGCGCCGGCGCTGTATGCGGTGGGCGCCTATTTCGGTTTCTGCGACGCCAAAGACGCGTTGAATTTGCGCAAGCTGAACAGCCCGTTCCAAGGCCATCCGCATGTGCTCGATTTGCCTTGGGTGGAGACCTCCACCGGTTCGCTGGGCCAGGGCATGTCCGTGGCGCTGGGCATGGCGCTGGGCCTCAAGCTGCAGAAAATGTCCGCCCGGGTCTACGCCTTGCTGGGCGATGGTGAATTGCAGGAAGGCGAAGTGTGGGAAGCGGCAATGGCCGCCGCGCATCACAAGCTCGACAATTTCTGCGCCTTGATCGACTACAACAAGCTGCAAAGCGATAATTCCAACGACGCGATCATGCGGCTGGAACCGCTTGCCGACAAATGGCGGGCGTTCGGCTGGGAGGTGGCCGAGATCGACGGCCACGACATTTCACAAATCCTGCTTCAGTTGCGCCGCGCCGGCGCCACCCGCCGGCTTCCCTTCGTGATCATCGCCCACACGATCAAGGGCAAGGGCGTGCCCGCCATGGAAAATATCCCCGCCTGGCACGGCAGCGTGAAGCTGACCCATGCGCAAACGCAAGAGGCTTTGGCCGCTTTGGGCGCCAGCGCCGAAGAGATCGAAGGTCTGCTCCATGTCTAGTCCTGCCTTGGTCGCCAATAGCGATTCCCTGCGCGAAGCCTTCGGCAAGACGCTTTCGGCGCTGGGCGACGAATTTCCGAACTTGGTTGTGCTGGACGCCGACATCGCCGGGGGCACCGGCGTGCATCATTTCCGCAAATCCCATCCCGCGCGCCTGCTGCAATTCGGCATCGCCGAACAGAATATGATGGCGGCGGCAGGCGGGTTGGCGGCGGTCGGCCTGATTCCAGTGGTCACGACCTTCGCGGTCTTCTGCCTGCGCGCCATCGAACAGGCGCGGCTTTCGCTCTGCTATGCCCGCCGCAACGCCAAGATCGTGGCCAGTCATCCCGGCCTGGACGTGGGCCCCGATGGCGGTTCGGCCCAGGCGCTGGAAGATCTGGCCGCGTTCCGCGCCCTTCCCGGCATGACGGTGATCTCGCCCGCCGATCCCACGGAAATGGCGTTGGCGACGCGGGCGATGCTGGAGCATCAAGGTCCGGTCTATATGCGCACCGGCCGCAGCCCTGCGCCGCGCCTGTTTGGCGCGGATCACACATTCGAAATCGGCAAAGGTCAGATTCTGCGCGACGGCGACGACGTCACTATCGTGGCCTGCGGCGTGGAAGTGGCGCGCGCGCTGGCGGCGGCGGCGCTATTGGCGAAAGAGGAAATTTCCGCGCGGGTGGTCAATATGCCCACCATCAAGCCGATCGACGCCGCGTTGCTGTCGGTCTGCGCGTTGGAGACCGGCGCCATCGTCACCGCCGAGGACCATAACATCCATGGCGGGCTGGGCGGCGCGGTGGCGGAAGCCCTGGCCCAGACCAGGCCCTGCCCTATCGAATTTGTGGGCGTGAAAGACTGCTTCGGCGCCTCCGGCGAGCCCGAGGAGCTGGCGCATCATTTCCAAATTTCCGCGCCTTTCATTGCCGATGCGGCGCGGCGCGTGATGGCGCGGAAAAAATCATGAACCGTTTCTCGCTTTCGGGAAAATGCGCCCTGGTCACTGGCGGCAGCCGGGGCATCGGCCGCGCCATTGCCCTTGGCCTGGCGGACGCTGGCGCCGACGTGCTGGTCACCTATCGCGAGCGCGGCGGCGACGCCAAGGCGGTGGTGAAAGAGATCGAATCCAAAGGCCGGCGCGCCAAGGCCGTGGCGATGGACCTGGCCCACCGGGACAGCATCGAAGCGGCGGCGAAAGAGGCGGCTTCTTTCGGCGCCCTCTCCATCCTGGTCAACAATGCCGGCGTCAACAAGCCGACCGATTTCGATCGGATCACGGACAGCGATTGGGATTTCATCCTTGAGACCAACCTCAAAGGGCCCTTTCTGGTGGCGCAGCTTTTCCTGCCTCTGCTGAAACAGGCCAAGCCTGCATCCGTCATCCATATCGGTTCGGTGAGCGGGCAATATGGCGGACCCCGCACGGCGCATTATGCCGCCTCCAAGGCCGGGCTGATCTCGCTCTCACAAGTGCTGGCCCGCTTCGGCGCGCCGCACAATATCCGCTCCAATGTGGTCGCGGCGGGGCTGATCGCATCCGAGATGGCGGCGGGCGGGCTTCAGGCCGCCAGTGTGCAGAAAGCGGCGGAGAATATCCTGCTGGGGCGTCTGGGCACGCCGCAGGAGGTGAGCGACGCGGTTGTCTTCCTGGCGAGCGATGCGGCGTCCTACATCACCGCGCAAACCATCAACGTCAATGGCGGCCTCTACTTCTAGGGAATAAGTATTTCTGATGGCAAGCGGCAAGACAATTTTGATCGTCTCGGGCGGCATTGAGGCGGCCGGCGCCGCCAAGCGCGCCAAGGAGATGGGGCATAGCGTTGTCGTTTCCGACCGCGACCCCAACGCGCCCGGCTTCGCCTTTGCCGATTCCTGCCTGATCGCCGACGTCTATGGTCCGGAGGAGACCGCCGCAGCTGCCGAACGTTACAGCGGCAAGATTCACAAGATCGACGGCGTGCTCTGCGTCGCCGCCGACGCGCCGGTAACCGCGGCCAAAGTGGCCCAGCGTCTGAAGCTGCCGGGATTGCCCCTTCATGTGGCGGAATTGGCCTGCGACAAGCTGGCGATGAAGAAATGTTTTCGCTCCGCCGGCGTGGCCGTGCCCTGGTTCCAGGAAGTCGCCACGCCGCAGGAATTGCAGCGCATCGCCGTGGAACGGGGGCGCGACCTGGTGATCAAGCCGATTGACAGCCGGGGCAGCCGCGGCGTGCAGCGCGTGGCCAAGGTGGACGATCTTTCCAGCGCCTTCATGCTGGCCAGATCCTATTCCCCCACCGAGCGCGTGATGGTGGAGCAATATCTGGCCGGACCCCAGATCTCCACCGAAAGCCTGATCACGGACGGGCGCTGCTACACGCCGGGCTTTTCCGACCGCAATTACGAATTCCTGGAACATTACGCGCCCTTTTTCATCGAGAATGGCGGCGATCTTCCCAGTCAGCTGCCGCCGGAGGCGCAACAGAAAGTGCGCGATCTGGTGGCGCGCGCGGCCAAGGCGCTGGGCGTCACCGCGGGCACGGTGAAAGGCGACATCGTCATCCATGACGGCGAGCCTTATGTGATCGAGCTGGCGGCGCGGCTCTCGGGCGGATTTTTTTGCACAAGGGAAATTCCCTTGAACACAGGCGTGGATTTCATCGGCGCCGCCATCAAAGTGGCGCTGGGAGAAGATGTGACCGAGCAGGAGATGGCGCCCACGCGCGCCACCCCGGTGGTGCAGCGCTATGTTTTCCCCAGGCCTGGCACCGTCACCTCCATCCATGGCGCCGACGCGGCGCGGCGGATCGAAGGCGTGGCCGAATTGGTGATCACAGCCAGGCTGGGCGACGTGATCCCGCCCGCCGGCGACAAAAGGCCGTCCGGCGCCATGGTGCTGGCGACCGGCGTGAGCCGCGAGAAGGCGCTCAAAGCCGCCAATGACGCACTCTCCCTGATACGGATCGAAACCGCATGAACGCGCCGCTTCGCTCGTCCGAGATGAGCGCGGGAGCCGCGTTGCGGGTGTTCGCCTTTTTCCACCTCAACCTGGCCTTTTCCTCGATCGAGGAGGAACGGCGCGGCGATATCATCGAGCGCTGCTATTGGCCGTTGCTGGGACTGGCCGAACGCGCGGGCCCGCTGGGCATGGAGGTTTCAGGCTATACGTTGGAGGAAATCGCCCGGCGCGATCCGGAATGGATCGCGCGCGCCCGGAGCCTGATCGCGCAAGGCCGCATCGAATTGATCGGCTCGGGCTTCAGCCAGATGATCGGGCCCTTGGTCCCCGCCCGGGTGACGATGGAGAATCTGCGCCTGGGCAATGAGATCCAGGAACGCGTCCTGGGCGTGCGGCCGCGGCTGGCGCTGGTCAATGAGCAGGCCTATGCGGCCGGACTGGTGGGGCTTTACCGCGACGCGGGTTTCGACGCCATCATCATGGATTGGGAGAATCCCGCCGCCCATCACCCCGAATGGCCGGCGGAGATTCAGTATCTGCCACAACGCGCGCGCGGCGCCGATGGCCGCGACATCGCCTTGATCTGGAGCAATACCACCTTGTTCCAGCAGTTGCAGCGCCTGGCGCATGGCGACATCAGCCTGGACAATTATTTGGATTTTGTGCGCGGCCGGACCCGTTCCCATCCCCGCGCGCTTTGCCTTTACGCCAGCGATGCGGAGATTTTCGGCTTCCGCCCTGGCCGGTTCAAGACCGAGGAATATCTGTCGGGCGGCGAATGGGAAAGATTGGAGCAGGCGTTCCTGGCCATCGCCAAGGAGGCGCGGATGGTTCGGCCGTCGGAGACGCTTTCCTTGATGGACCTGCCCGGCGCCGGCCAAACTCTTGCGCTGGAAAGCGCGGCATGTCCGATCCCGGTGAAGAAGCAGCGCAAATATAATCTGGCGCGCTGGGCGGTCACCGGACGGGACAATCTCGCCATCAACGCCGCCTGTCAGCGCATCTATGAGGGCATGCTGATGCGGGAGCATCGGCCAGGAAAAGTGGGAGCAGCGGCTCCGGCCGTGGATCAAGCGGATAACGCGAGCGGTTTTCCGTCCGGCCGTGCGACCATAAAAAATGACTGGAAAGAACTCTGCTATCTTTGGGCCAGCGATTTCCGCACCCACCTGACCGAGAAACGCTGGACCGCCTATTGCCGGCGTCTGGAGGCGGCGGAGGCGCGATGGAGCAGAGCGCCGTCTTCGGCGATCGAGCCTGATGGCCAAGCGATCGCGGATAGATATTTCACGGTCGAGACGCCTTTCGTCCAGGCAACCCTGGACCGGCGCCGCGGCCTGGCGCTGACGCGGGTGAAATTCGCGGGCCATCGGCAGGCGTCCTTGGGCGGACTGCCGCATGGTTATTTCGAGGACATTGCCCTGGCCGCCGATTGGTACACTGGCGACAGCGTGTTCGAAGCGCCCGGCGAGCATAAGCTCACCGATCTGGAATGGTGCGAGGCGCAAATCGCCCACCGGGATAATGGCGACATGCTGGTATTCGCCCGCCTCGAGACGCCCAAAGGGCCCATCCACAAAAGCCTGTGCTTTTGCGGGCAAAGCGCGCGCATCGAATTCGATCTTGTGTTCGACTGGCAGGATTGGGGCAAGGGCGTGCTCAGGTTGGGGCATTTCACCTTGCTGCCGGACGCATTCGATCGTGATGCGCTCCGGCTTTCCACGTGCAACGGCGGCGGCTGCGAAACCTATCCGCTGGAAGGCGCGGTTGAGCATGGCGCGCCGGTTTCCTTCCTGGTCTCTTCCAGCCACGGCTTCGGCATGACCGAGGGCTGGAGCGAGATCGGCGACGGCTCTACCTCGTTGAAGATCGAGGTGGAGCGCGCCACCGCGCCTTTATTGGGAATGCTGACGCATCGCCGCTCGGGCGAGAAATTTTTCTGCCAGCTCCAGCTCTCGGCGTTGGAACTGGACGATACAAGAAAGCCCGGCGCCTACCGGCCCGGGCCGCGGCGCTTTCGTTTTTCGGTTTCTGCGCTTTAGGCCATCGCGTCTTGGCCGCGGCTTTCTTCCCCCCGCGCGGCGTAGCCGCTGGTGGGGGAAGATGTCTCTGAGCGCTTGCGCGAAAAAAGCCGACGGGCGACGCCCCCCGGCATCGCCCGTCTGCCCCATGCCCACCAATAATTGCCCCACGCCTCGGGGGCGACGATTCCGCCTTGCGGCGGTCGTGCGATTTTTGAGAAACCAGGAAATGGGCGGATGCGATTGCGCACACCCGCCACTTCCTGCGGCGTATTAGGCACCCTGGAAAAGAGACAGGATGGTCTGCGGCGCCTGATTGGCGATCGACAAGGCCTGAACGCCAAGCTGTTGCTTGACCTGCAGGGCCTGCAGCGACGCGCTTTCCTGCGCCATGTTGGCGTCCACCAGATTGCCGATGCCGGTCGTCAGCGTGTCGGACAGGTTCTGGGAGAAGGTCGCCTGGATCGAGAACTTCGCCGCACCGGCCGACAATTTGGCCAAGGCCGCGTCGACGTTGGTGAGGGAGGTCTGGAGCGTGGCGACCAGAATGGACGCCGAGCTCTGCGTGGAGATCGTAGCCGCCGCGGAGAGGGTCACGACCGAGCCGCTCAGGCTCATATTCTGAGCAGCAATCGTGATACGGCGCGAGCCGTCCGCCGAAGCCAAGGCCGTGATCTGGCCGGTCGAGCCGTTGACCAGGTTGAAGCCGTTGAAGGTGGCGTTGGTCACGATCGTGGTGATCTGGCCCAGCAAAGCCTGGAAGCTGGAATTCAGCGCCTGGCGGCTCGCGGTGTCGATCGAGCTGTCCGACGCAGACAGTGCCTGTTGCTTCATCTGGATCAGAAGGTCCGAAATCGACTGGCCCGCGGAAAGGGCGACGTCGACCGAGGACGTACCATTGTTGATCGAGTTGATCACCGCGGTGTAGCCGGCCACCTGGGCGCGTTCGTTCTGGGCAATGGCGAAAACCGCACCATTGTCACGCGGGTTGGCGACGGTCATACCCGAACTGATCGCGTTCTGGGTCTGGACCAAGCTACCTTGGGTGGTATTGAGGTACTGCAACGCCGTCATTGCAGGGGTATTGGTGTTGACGCTAAAGGACATGGGATGCCTCCATTCTGGGTTCAGTGCGTACGCACTCGGGCCTTTTGCCCACGTCACCCATGGCAAGGCCCGTGCCGCTCCCCGATTCAGATTCGCTTAAACATCGATTTTGCCGGGCGAAGGAAAAAAGCGCCCGGCGCAGTTTGCCGCCCGGCAAGAACAACCGGCAGGAATTGCCGCCCGAAGGGAAAAATTTGCCGATGAGACCCCGGCAAATAATTCCACTTTGCGGAAAACAAGCCGCACTTTTCCTGGAAAATTTTGCGTGAAGAAATCTGCTTAGCGCAATCTTACCGCGGCGCGCGACGCTATCCTCAAACAAAAAGAGCGGCGCTTTCGCGCCGCTCCTTCCCGTTCAATAGGGTGCTATCCAATCAACTGTTCTGGAACAGAGACAGGATGGTCTGCGGCGCCTGGTTGGCAATCGACAAAGCCTGGACGCCCAGCTGCTGCTTGACCTGCAAGGCCTGCAGCGACGCGCTTTCCTGCGCCATGTTGGCGTCCACCAGATTGCCGATGCCGGTGGTCAGCGTGTCGGACAGGTTCTGGGTGAACGTGGCCTGGATCGAGAATTTCGCCGAGCCGGAGGACAATTTGGCCAGCGCCGAGTCGACATTGGTGAGAGAGGTCTGGATGGTGGCGATCAAAGCCGACGCGCTGGTCTGGGTCGAGATCGAAGCCGCAGCGGAGATGGTCACGACCGGACCGCTCAGGCTCATATTCTGGGCCTGCGTGGTGACATGACGCGTGCCGTCGGACGAGGCCAGCGCCATGATCTCGTTGGTGCTTCCGTTGACCAGATTGGCGCCATTGAAGGTGGCGTTGGTGACGATGGTGGTGATCTGGCCCAACAGAGCCTGGAAGCTCGCATTCAAGGCCTGGCGGCTCGCTGTATCAATCGAGGTGTCGGACGCCGAGAGCGCCTGTTGCTTCATCTGGATCAGCAGATCCGAGATCGACTGACCCGCGGAAAGCGCGACGTCGATGGCGGACGAACCGTTGTTCAAGCTGTTGATCACGGACTGAAGGCCCGCGACCGCGCCCCTTTGGTTCTGGGCAATGGCGTAAATCGCGCCATTGTCCTTGGCGGTCGCGACTTTCAGGCCCGAACTGATCTCGTTCTGGGTCTGGTCGAGCTGACCCTGGGTCTGGTTGAGGTATTGCAGCGCCGTCATCGCAGGGGTGTTGGTGTTGACGCTAAAAGACATGGGACTTCTCCATAACTTCGGTTGGGGGGCGCGCTTCTCGCGAACCTTTGGGCAGTCACTGGCCGGAAGGTTGCAACCCCCGTGCCAGACCTTTAACTGCGTATGTATTTGATTTTTATAGGATATTTATAAGCCGCGGTACGGCCTTCTTAGGCATGATTTGCCGGTCTGGAAATCTTTGCCGCCACCGCCAAGGACCGCGCCAAAGAAAAAGCCGGCGGGGGCGGGCCACGCCGGCTTGGGTCGGTCATCTCGATTCGGTCAGCCCACTTTGGCTTCTAGACCCTGCATGATGCTGCGGTTGATCTGTATCAACGGATCAAGGGGCGCTTTCTCGCGCGTCACCTTGCGGGAATATTTCGAGACGAAGAGCGAAAGCGAGACGATCTTGGCCCGCACATCCTGGCTCAGGGCATTGCGGTCATCCATGCAATCGGCCGCCAGCGTGCGCCACAGCCGCTTGTTCCAATCCACCGCCTCGACCAGGGGCGTGCCTTTGGCGTTCTTGCTCTTGGCGTCCAGGAGCGCGCCCGTCACCTGCCCGAACAGGCGGTATTCCGTCGCGCGCGGATCCTCAACTACGCGCTGAACGTCTTGATATGTTTTCAGGGACATAAGTCAATCGCTCCCGTTCGTACTCGAATAACTTCCGGCACGCCATCAACGCCTTGTAATATTCACGCCGGTTGACATCGCGGCTGATCTCGACGCACTGGGCCAGAACGGCGCGATTCTGGATCGCGCCCATGAATTGGGTCATGCGCAGGGCGAATTGATTGTAGGGTTCTTCGCTGACGTCGCCGTCGAGATACATCATCATGATGGCGAGATAGACCAGCCGCGCCGGGGTTTTGGCGTCCTTGGGCTGCAGAATGTCCTTCTCGCGCAGCACGCAAGCCTTGTTCTGGATGACCAGGCTGGCGCGCTTGTCGCCGTTGGAAAGCACGGCGCCGTTGAGGACGAATTTCTCGCCCGGTTTTAAAGATAGCTTGAGCGGCATGCGGCGGGGGGTCCTTGCCTGTCGAGGCCACCATAGGGGCACAAGGTTAAGAAAAGCCTGATGTCTTGTGGGTTTATGTTCACCTCCAATTAAACATAAGGCCGTTTGATGAGACCTGGTTTTATTTATGAAGAGATAATTTCATGGCGGTCGCCGCAGCCCTAAGAAGCATGGACTCTTTAAGCGGCGTGGACGCCAAGATGGCGGCGTTGGAGCGGCTGGAGAAGCTGTTCGACCAAACCGCCGCAGCGGACCAGCGCCGCAAATCGAATATCGCGCTCAAGCGCGCGGTGCGCACCTGGCGCAGGGGCGAAATCCCGCGATCCGCGCAATGGGCGCTCAAGGCCGTCCAGGCCGACGACAGCAACCCCAAGGCCTATCACCTTCTCGCCATGGGGTTGGAGCGCATGGGACATTTTCACAAGGCCCTGGTCACCTATGAGAAGGCGTTCGAACTCGACCCCGCCGATCCGGAGCTTCTCATCAATCTGGGATTGACGGCCTGGAATCTGAAAATGATCGAAGCCGCGGCGAAAATGTTCGAGCTTTATATCGCCGCCTGCCCCAATTCCCCGCTCGGCTACAACAATCTGGGCAGCGTGCAATGCGATCTGGGCCGGCCCGAAGCCGGCATGGAGACGCTGAGGACAGCGATCTATCGGATGCCCGGCGAAGCGATCCTGTGGAATTCGCTGGGCACCGTGCTGGCGGAACAAGGCCGGGCCGACGAGAGCCTGGTCTTTTACAACGAAGCGCTGCGGCTGCAGCCCAGCTTCGCCCGCGGCTATCACAATCTGGGTTATGCCTATCAGCATCTGGGGCAGCTCGAGGACGCGCTCGCCAATTACGACCTGGCGCTCAAGCATGTGACCGATCCTGCGGAAAGACTGGAGGCGCGCCATTCGCGCGGCATTTGCCTGATCGGCGCGGGCAAGCTGGAAGAAGGCTTCCGCGAATACGAAATACGCAATGACGAGCGCTTCCGCGCCTATACACATCACGTCGTCAAGGCGCCGCGCTGGAACGGCGAACCCGTCGAAGGCTTGAAATTGCTGCTGGTGGGCGAGCAGGGCCTGGGTGATGAATTCATGTTCGCCAATATCCTGCCAGACGTGACACGCGATCTGGGACCGGACGGCAAATTGCAGATCGCGGTGGATCCCCGCCTGGTGAAATTATTCCAGCGCAGCTTCCCTCAGGCCGAGGTGGGGCCCTATCAAGATCGCACGCTGCTCGACAAGGACGGCAACCAGGCGCTGAGGCTGGTACCCTTCACGGCGAACGGCAACGAACCCGATATGTGGGCGCCGATGGCGTCGGCGCTGCAATACTACCGCAAATCGCTGGACGATTTCCCGCATAGGCCTTTCCTCATCCCCGACCCGGCGCGCGTTGCGGAATTCCGCGAAAGATTGGCCAAGCTTCCAGGCAAGAAGGTTGGCATCTGCTGGCGCTCGATGATGCTGGGCGCCAAGCGGGCAAAATATTTCTCTTCCATCGAAGGTTGGGTGCCGCTGTTGAAGATTCCGGGCGTGAGCTTCGTCAATCTGCAATATGGCGATTGCGCCGAAGAGATCGCCCAGGCGGCCGAACATGGCGTGATCCTTCATCAGATGGAGGGCCTGGATTTGCGCGACGACATAGACGGCGCGGCCGCTTTGTCGGCTTCGCTCGATCTGGTCCTGTCCGCGCCCACCGCGGCGGCGGCGACCGCTGCCAGCGTGGGCACGGAAGTCTGGTTCATCACCGCCGGACGCACTTGGCCGCAATTGGGCACGGACGAATATCCCTGGTACGCAAGAACGCGTGTGCTGTCGCCCGAACGCTTTGGCGATTGGTCCAGCCTGATGCCGCGCGCGGCGGCGGAATTGGCTGTTTTCGCGGCGCGCTAGCTAGTGTCGTGGTTTCGAAGTTCGCCCCGGACTCGATATAAAGCCCATGCGAATTTCGGAATCGGGACACTAGCCGGAAAGGCGCGCCAGCAACGCCTGCTGATCGGGCGTGGCGGCAATCCGCATTTCGGCGAAGGAAAGCCCGTTCAGCGCCTTGGCCGTGTTGGCGCTGATGCAAATGGCGATCATGCGGTCGGTGGAAAGCCCGTCGCGCGCCACGCATTCGGCAAACAGGTTCGCGCTTTTGGGTGAAAAGAACAGGGCGGCTTCGACTTCGCCCCGGCGCATCGCCTCGACCGCCTGCCGCGGCAAATGCGCGCCCTTTTCCATCCGATAAAGCACGTCCCGCCACGCCTCGAAGCCCTGTGCGGCAAGGGTCTGGCAAAGCGCATCGCCGCTCTCTTCCCCGGCGGCATGCAGCAGGGCGCCCGAACCGGGCGTGGCCCAGCGCCGGACCGCATCCGCCAGCGCCGCGGCGTCTCCGCCGGCGTTCCGTACACGGAGAAACCCCGAATCGTCCGCCGCCCGGGCGCTTTGCGGCCCCACCGCGAAAATCGCGATATCGCGCCTCTCCGTGCGGCGCGCCAAGGCTCGCGCGCCATTGGCGCTGGTGACAAGGACAGCCTGGATACCGGCTAGGTCCAAGGGCGGGCCGTCGAGAAAACGCAGGGTCAAAAGCGGCGCCAACAATGTCTCATGCCCCATCCCGGCCAGGCGGCGGGCGATCTCTTCGCCGTCTTGGATTGGCCGTGTCACCAGGATTCTCACGCGCTTCTTCCTTGCTTTGGCCGCCTCTCGTCTGATTTAGAGACGGGTCAAAGGATCCCACTTGGACAATTTGACGATATTAGGCCTGGAAACCAGCTGCGACGAAACCGCCGCCGCCGTGGTCCGGGGGCTGCCGCCCGGCCCCGGTTCGGTTCTTTCCAATATCGTCTTCAGCCAAAATGAAGCGCATGCGCCCTATGGCGGGGTGGTGCCGGAAATCGCGTCCCGGGCGCATCTGGAAATATTGGATGGCGTGATCGTGCGTGCGCTGGTCGATGCGGGGATCGCGCTCCAGGACGTGGACGCTGTCGCCGCCACGGCCGGTCCGGGCCTGATCGGAGGCGTGATGGTCGGCCTCACCACCGCCAAGGCGCTCGCGCTGGGGGCCGGCAAGCCGCTGCTGGCGGTCAATCATCTGGCCGGCCACGCGCTGACCGCCCGGCTCACTCATGGCGTGGATTTTCCGTTTTTGCTGCTGTTGATTTCGGGCGGCCATTGCCAATTGCTGGCGGTGGAAAGCGCCGGACGATTCCATCTTTACGGCAGCACCCTGGATGATGCGGTGGGCGAGGCGTTCGACAAGACCGCCAAGCTTTTGCGGCTGCCCTATCCGGGAGGACCGAATGTGGAGACGCATGCGGCGCGGGGGAATCCGCGAGCCTATGATCTGCCGCGCCCCTTGCTCCGCCGCGACGGCATGGATTTTTCCTTTTCGGGCCTGAAGACGGCGGTGCGCCAGCTCACGGCGCAAAATCAGGTGAACATCGACGACGTTTGCGCGTCATTTCAGCAAGCGGTGATCGACATTCTGTGCGACCGGACCGCCCATGCCATGACTCATTTCTGCAAGGATTATCCCCATGCCAGCCGGCCGATTCTTGTTGTCGCGGGCGGCGTTGCGGCCAATCAGGCCATCGGGGAGGCACTCAAACAATTAACGGAGACAAACGGTTTTGAAATCCGTGTGCCGCCTCCCAATTACTGCACCGACAATGCGGCGATGATCGCCTGGGCGGGGCTGGAGCGGTACGCGCTGGGACAGCGCGACCCGCTCCATGTCAGCCCCCGCGCGCGGTGGCCGTTAGACGGCAGCCACAAGGGCGGCCAGGATCAAGATCGCGCTTAGAAAGGCGGCCGCGCCGTTCAACTTTTCGACAATGACGTCGTTTGAATTGGAAAAAATACCCATGGAAAACTCCTTCAAAACAGACCCCGAACGGGGTCTCATGCTGCACTGCGATATAAGCAGCCTTGAGGGAGCGTTCAAGTGAATGATTTGCGACCTAGAGGTTATAATATCTCGTTAACATATCATCGTATACACCTGTTTTATAACGATAATACATGCAGCAATAAAATTTCATTAAGCTATTACGCACATGCAGCATAGAAGGGTTGCGTGACGTGAAAATCGCCACTTGGAACATCAATTCGGTGCGTCACCGCATCCACCTCCTGACCCGCTTTTTGCGGGACCATCAGCCCGATGTGCTTTGCCTGCAGGAAACCAAGGTCATAGACGAGCTTTTCCCCAAAGCTCCCTTGGCCAAGCTTGGCTATGTCCATCAGGCGATCCGCGGCCAGAAGGCCTATCACGGCGTGGCGGTGCTCTCGCGTCTCCCCTTCGAACAGGCCGGCAGCCAGGATTTCTGCCGCGAAGGTCACGCCAGGCATTTGGGCGTGCGTTTCGAAAATGGCCTGGAGCTGCACAATTTCTATGTGCCCGCGGGAGGCGATATTCCCGATCCCAAAGAGAATGAGAAATTCGCCCACAAGCTGCATTTCCTGGGCGAGATAGAAAAATTCTTCGCCGCCCGCAAATCGTCGCGCGGGGAGCCGGTGGTGTTGGTGGGCGATCTCAATGTGGCGCCGCTGGAGAATGACGTCTGGAGCCACAAACAGCTTCTGGACGTGGTGAGCCATACGCCGGTCGAGACGCGTCTTTTGGGCGAAGCACAAGCGGCCTTCGACTGGACCGACGCCACCCGCACCTTCGTGCCCCCGGAAGAAAAAATCTATTCCTGGTGGAGCTATCGCGCCCAGGATTGGGAAGCGTCGGATCGCGGCCGCCGCCTGGATCATGTCTGGCTCAGTCCGGGGCTCAAAACCGCGCTGAAATCCCAGACCATCCTGAAGAAAATGCGCGGCTGGCAGAAAGCCTCGGACCATGTGCCGGTGATGGTGGAGATCGAGGTTTGAAGTTGGCTCTGCTGCGCCACGGACCCACCGGCTGGAATGCGCTGGGCCGCGTCCAGGGCCATACCGATATCCCGCTCAGCGAGGAAGGTCTCGCATGGATGCAACGTCATGCGCCGCCCAAAGGCTTTGAACAGGCGCGTGCTTTCGTCAGCCCCTTGACGCGCGCGCGCCAGACCGCGGAGGCATTGGGACTGCCAAATCCCGTCTCCGATGCGCGGCTGATGGAGCAGAATTGGGGGCGCTGGGAAGGCTTGAGCCGGGCCGAAATATTGGCGCGGGACGGCGAGGATGCCTTCGTGCGCGCCGGGCAGGCGCTTCAATTCCGGCCGCCGGGCGGAGAATCCACCATGGAACTGCATGACCGTGTGGCGGCCTTCCTGGCCGATGCGGCGCGCGGCCAAGGCGATGCCATCGCGGTCACGCATTTGGGGGTGTTGCGGGCGTCCTACACCCTGGCGACGGGCTGGGATATGAGCACGCCCATGCCGCCCGAACTGGATATCTCCAAAGTGCTGGTCTTGCACCTCACCGCCGAAGGCGCGCCCGCGCTTGATGCCTTGAATGTGGAATTGCCCGCGCGAAGCTGACTAATCCCAAAAAGCCTTGACCTTGCGGAATTTCTTCCACCGCTTGAGCGCCTGCTTGACGATATGAGGCCGTCTGGCCCGATACCAGCCGGCCACCAGGCCCGCGGCATAGCGCTCGCCCGCCGTCGTCCGCTTGGAATCGGTTTCGCGCAGCAATGTGGCGATGGTGGCGCGGACATGGGCGATGTCGTTGATGGCACCCAGATGTTCCTGAAGACCGCGCAACTCGCGCACATAGCGGCGGACGTCGCGCTTGGGATAAAGTGGGGCGAGGAATTCGGCGGTGTAGCGCAATTTCTTGAGCGCGATGCGCAAGCGGTGCAGATGCGCTTCTTCACCGTCGCGGGCCCTGCGGCCGCGCTTGGTGGCGCGGGTCTGCTGCCGGTCGAGCAGGCGGGCCGCCACCCGGGGTAGCTTGGCGTCCGAAGCCAAAGGAAGGCGTGAATGGGCCAGCGCCGCCACATCCTCGGTGAAAAGCGCGAAGTCGGAGCCGGTCACGCAATCGGCTGCTTCCTTCCAGGCCCTGTCGCGCATCTCCTCCATCCGGGCCCGCAGACTCAGGAAAGCGTCGCTTTCATTGTCTTCGGCTGGCGGTTCCAGAAGCTCGGTGAGAAAAACATCCAGATCGCGAGCAGGGCCCAGCCGGCCGGACAGGATCTTGGCGCGGCCGCGCAGATCGCCCAACCAATCCTGTTTGAACTCCTCGCCAAAAGCCTTGAGCACCACTTCCAGCCGGCGCAAGGCCACGCGCAGCTGGTGCAGGCCTTCGACCGAACGGCCGGTCCGCAAGGTGGCGACATTGG
>Ga0182024_10009406_pt1 | contig 20216 bp, 17 predicted proteins | sample P32metaG_FD_120480 | JGI IMG/M metagenome (GOLD analysis project Ga0182024, IMG submission 120480) | Permafrost microbial communities from Stordalen Mire, Sweden - P3-2 metaG (Illumina Assembly) | ecosystem: Environmental > Terrestrial > Soil > Wetlands > Permafrost | place: Sweden: Stordalen... | reverse complement strand
GTAAAGTTTGTTGACAGTCCAAGAGATTGACAGTCAAGATGCGGACCGAATTTTTCGTGGCACCCCCACTTTTCACGAAAGAGCGCGCAGGCGCATGAAAACAAAGGAGTTGAATGTTGAACTCTTGCCAAAGACCGAACAAAGGGCGCGGAAGTGACTGGAAATGAGAGGGTTATGTTTTTGCGATGCGCGAAAGAGTGCGCAAGCGCATGAAAAGACGAGGGTTGTAGATTTGGCGCGGGAAAAAGAGTGCGCAAGCTGCTGGAAACAAAGGGTGCCGTTTTGCGCTCATGTGCGTTTTGGTGAGTGTGAGTGAGAGATGGCGGGACGCGATTGGGAGTGGCGGAGGCGAAAAGGCCGGAAAGACGCGCGGCGTGGTGCGCTGGACGACGTTTCGCAGCGGCGAACATAAAACATTATAACATGGACGTCAATAATAACTGTCGAGATACTTTTTAGGACGGTGCGTTCGAATGAAAGGGAGTCGTCGCTAACCTAGGCTAGCCGAAGTAGCTGCCGACTAGGACCGCAAAACCAGTCCCACATAAGGGGTGCTTGATCCTGAATGATCGTCTTTTTCTAGTCGCCGGCGATGGCGAGTACACTCTCAAAGCTGAGTGCCTTACGTGCGTTAAGGATTTCCTCGGCCACTTCATCTTCACCGACCCTACTCTCGACAATGACGGGCACGCTCTCTGGAATTAGGTGCGCCACTCTTCGAAATGCCAGAACCGACTCGAATGAAAGAGCGTCATGTTTGCTTCTTGAATTGACTTCACTGATATGAAGCTGTCTAAGCCGTGCCTTATAACGATGCAGAATTTCCGTAGCCTCGCTCATGGTGGGGTCTACTTGACGAGCGTGCCCTATATCAAAGCACAGGGACGCACGTGGAAGTTCCTTGAAGATATCAGCTAAATCCGCGGGTGTCTGGCCGATCGGCTTTCGCTTATCCATGTTTTCGATACAAAGGAGATCTCCGAAGTGAGCCCATTTTGAGGGGCTATGCATCGCATCCGGATGAACTACGATCGGCCACTGGCGGAGCGCAACTTGGTCCAGCAGGCTTATGGCAGTTGACTCAAAGTCACGATCCATAGAACTCGGCGCATGAAACGCCTTGTACTTGAATTCGCGTAAATCCAGGTGGTCCAACGCTTCTATCAACGGGATTAGTTCGTGCTGTCGTAATGCGGACAGCTCCACCGCGTGCACGTTTGTTCGTGCCAGGATTTGCAGTGCTCTTCGAAAATCGTCCCTTGCTAGCGCGCCAGTGGAAAAGCCTATTAATCGCATTAAAAAACTCCATATTTTCTGGTGAGAGGTGCCAACGTAGGATTCTCAAAGAAAAGGAGATCCAAAGCGTGCTCGAACGCTCGGCTGATGTCTCTCACGCGTCTGAACGTCAGATCGCTTCTGGAGTCAGCAGCCCGGAGTGCATCAAGTTCTTCCCGAGATTTCTTGTCGTCAATAACAATCAAGAATTCAGAATATGCCCTGAACAGTTCTTCTCCAACTGTTCTTGAGACCTCGTATTGATCTATTGCGTTGGCGAGGATCTCCAATGGTGTCAGCTTGATCTGGTTTCTGATGTAGTTCACGAGATCCAGTCTGACGTCACTTTCATCGGCGGAATGCTTTTTTTGTAACATCGAGTCCAAGTTGCAACCGAAGCACACGAGAAGGCCGGAGGCGAAAATCAGTTTTCGAGACATTCGAAGCTTCGCGTTGCGCAGGCCCCATCCCTCGCCAGCGCGGTCCCTTTGCTTGCTTGCTGGCGAAATCAACAGCCATAGTTCTCCAAAACCGAACAATATCATTTAGAAGAAAACGAGGCACTCGATATCGATTGGCGTCCTCTGCGCGCAAGTGATTGTCTTCCTCTAGATAGCGGTTGATCACACCTCTGACGATCCGCTCGTACGCTTGGGTGTTTTTGCCAATGGTTGTTGATTCCAACAATAAAAGAATCCTCTGAGTGGTGTTTCTATTAGTGTCATTTTGCCCGCCGATTTGATGAATGACGTCATGGCTAAAGGCCATGTTTCCAAACGTTCCAGTCTGACCAGGAAGCCGAAATCTGTCGTGTTCCTTCAGGATTTCTCGTATCTTCTGTGCGATAACCAAATGGTCTGAATTGGCTTGACCGTCTATCAAGTACGTCCAGTCCAAGTCGCTAGCGGACGTCCACTCTCCTCTAGCAAGTGATCCGAAAACAATAAGGCTTGTGTCTTCTGAGGTGTACTTAGGCATGGTGGCGGAAAGCAGCTCATCTAGTTCTTCGCGAGTTTTTAAGGCCGCCTGTCGTGCGGTCGGCAGGGGTGCTAATTCGAGAAGTTTTGGATAGCTAGACGCTGAACGTTCGGAACTGCTCACGGCGCCTCATTGTAGCATTCCAACCAATGGTCTCTTGGAAATCCGGCACATGTCCCAAATCAGATGCGTCGAAAAGTCCGAGTATACATGTTTGCTTTATATTCGCCAGAAACAATTTGCTGTCTTTATCTATGGGCCGTGTTTTTTTCAGGCTTGCCACGCCCGTGTGGTCGGTCGCGATTTTACTGCTCAATTCAACGGACGATGCGGCCCAGCGCTTCACAGCCGCGAGGCCGACCCGACGCGGACCACCGATCATGGCAAACAGTTCACTTCCGACGAAGTTTTTGGAAGCGCTTGCACGACTCGGGATCGAGCGAGTGATACCGCTTTCCGAAGTCGACTTGGGGCTACGCAAAGACCCCGAACGAAGAGTGGCTCGACAGGATGGGAAGGGTGTAGCCTCGCGTATTGGTGTTTCGGGGGCCTCGACTAATGAAGAAACGGGGAGTTGGTATTTGCGCGATGGTGCTGGGTGTTGCGGTGTGGGTGGCTTCGGCGACGCCCAGGGAGGCGCGGGCTCAGAGGGGTGGGGCGGCGCCGTTTCAGGTTATGGAGACTTCGATTGATGCGGTGCATGCGGCTTACAAAGCTGGGAGGCTGACTTCGCATCAATTGGTGCAGGAGTATTTGGATCGGATCAGCGCTTACGACAAGCAGGGGCCGGCGATCAATGCGATCATTACGCTCAATCCTCATGCGCTGGAAGATGCTGACAAGCTGGATGCCAACTACAAGAAATCGGGGGACTTTGTAGGGCCGCTGCATGGGATTCCGGTGCTGGTGAAAGACGAGATTGACACGGCGGGGATGCCAACCACCTTGGGGACGTTGGTGTTCAAGGATTACCGGCCGCCGCGGGATGCGTTCGTGATTGCGCGATTGCGCGCGGCGGGGGCGATCATTCTGGGCAAGACTACGCTGGGGGAATTTGCCGCGGGGGATACTTACGGGTCGATGTTTGGCGTTACGCGGAATCCTTACGATCTGGAACGGACGGCTGGCGGCTCTTCTGGCGGGTCCGCGGCTGCGCTCACGGCGAACTTCTCGACGGTGGCGCTGGGGGAAGAGACTAATGCGTCCATTCGGCGGCCGGGGACTTGGAACGATGTGGTGAGTATGCGGCCGACGCCTGGCTTGGTTAGCCGGAGTGGGATGTGGGATGGGTATCCTACCTCTACGGCGCAGATGGGGCCGATGGCGCGAAACGTCCGGGACTTGGCGGAGCTGCTGGATGTGATGGTGGGGTACGACGCGGAGGATCCGGTCACGGCGCTGGGCGTCGGGAAGACGGAGGGGAGCTACACGAAGTTTCTCGATAAGAATGGCTTGAAGGGGGCGCGCATCGGCATTCTGCGCGAATCGATTGGACTGCGCGCCGAGCCTGGATCCGAGGATTTCAAGAAGGTTGACGTCGTGTTCGATAAAGCGGTCGCGGAGTTGAAGGCGGCGGGAGCTATCGTGGTCGATCCGATCGTCATCCCTGACATCAAGGCGCTCCTGGCGAAGCAGGCGGCTGATCCGGCTGCTTCCGACGAGGCTCTGAGGCGTTATCTGGCCCGTAATCCGGACTCGCCTATCAAGACGCGCGAGGATATCGCTAATTCGCCTGAGCTCGAGAAGAGCATTCCTCCCAGCAAGGCGGAGCAGTGGAGGCATCCTCTCGCGCCGACGGATGCGACCAAGTACCTCGGGTATCTGGAGGCGAGGGATGAGTTGATGATTCGGATCGCGAAAGTGATGGCTGACAACGGGCTCGATGCCATCGTGCACAAGTCGGTGGAGCACCAGCCTACGTTCATCAAGGACGGAATCAATCCGCCTTACATGAACGATAAGGGTGTGCCGGTATTGAACACGTTCCTGGATTTTGCGGCGTCGATGACTGTGCCTGCGGGATTTACGGCGGACGATTTGCCGGTGGGGATCACGTTCTTTGGCCGAGCTTACAGCGAGCCTACGCTTATCAAGATGGCTTATGCATATGAGCAGGCTACGCATCACCGGGTGGCGCCGAGGAGTACGCCTGCTTTGGCGGCGAAGTGAACGGAAGAGAAACAGAAAGTGCGGATGCGCGCCCAGATCCGACGGCTCTAAAACGAGACAACGTCAAAAACCCCGACTCTTACAAAACAAAGGGTCGGGCACCCGAAACTGCCAAAGCGCGCGTCAGGCTACGCCTCTACGAACGACCTTGGGACGGTGATCTCCGGATTTTGGCGCGGCGGATACGGCGGCGCCGGTCGACGAGGCTGAGGCGCCTGCGGAAGCGGGCGCGGCGGCTGCTAGTCCGAGGAGTTCCTCGAAGAGATGGTCTTGTTGAGTGGGTTCGCCCTCGGCCGCTTTTAGGGCTTTAGTGGTCAGTCGCGCCGCGCTGCTTCTTTTCTTAAGGGCGATGGCGCGATGTACGGTCGCTTCGACCTCAGCCTGTTGCAGGGGGCAGCGCAGCACCTCGAGCGCGCCCAGGCGCATGGCGTCCAGGTATTCTGCCCACTCGCCGGTGTGAAGGAGCAGGACAAAGCTGGCCGCGTGCTGGCCGAAATGGGCGGAACGCAGCAATTCGCGATAGGAGCCGTCGGAGAGATGCTCGTCGCTGAAGACGAGATCCACGGGCTGCTGGGAGAAAATCTCCCGGGCGTGGCGGATGGTGAAGCAGGCCGAGATTCTGGCGGAGGAGGCGTCCAGGGTTCGGATAAGGGGACGCAGGTGGTCAGGGCGTTCGGAGACGATCAGTACATTCAAGGAGTTCAGCACGTGCACGGCCTCAATTCTCTGATCAACCGACTGAACACTTGGCTAATAGCGCCGGGTTAGGGAAGTGTCAATAGGCTATTCAAATATTTACACAGCTGCAGAGAATCGAACAGCGACCCCCAATCGACCAGTTTGAGGCGGCAGCGCGGCACCGCGTGGGTCGCTGTAACGGCTCTCTCGGATTGTTATGCTGGGCCGTAGTGTTGTTCCAAGCAAACTCGCTTTGACTAAACTGTAGACAAGGATTGGATGCTGCGCGCAGCGAAGCGGATACTCGCGCCGGGGAGAAAGGCATCTCCGGCAAGCTGAAAGCTGAATGGGACTTAGTCCCGTTTCGGTTTGCGACGACGGTGTTTATTTGCGCGCTGGCCCGTCAGAAGCGTGAAGTGTGACATCAGTGGCGGTGGGAGTCCACTTGACGCGGCGGCGTTGCGCGGTGTAAAGAAAAGAATATGAAAACAAACGATCTTGCTCGTCGAGAATTTCTGTCCGCAGTTGAGGCCGGAGCGGCGGTCCTGTCCTTGCCTTCGCTAGGTTTCGCCCAGGGGGCGGGGCAGGCGGCGCCGGCTCCGATGCCGATCGTGCCCACTAAACTTTCCGATAGGATCTACGTGCTGATCGGAAACGGAGGGAACGTCGGGTTGGTGGTGGCCGACGACGGCCTGATGATGATTGACTGCGGGCTGCCGACCCGGGGGAATGACATGGCTAGCGCCGTGGCGGCGGTCAGCCCTCTGAAAGTGCAGAGGTTGCTGAACACACATTTCCATTTCGACCACACGGGCGGGAATGAAACCTTTGGGCGAACCGGCACTCGGATTATGGCCCACGAGAATGTGAAGAAAATACTCAGCGTAGAGTTCAAGGACGACGCGTTTGGCATGACATTCGAACCGCTCAAGCCGGAAGGGCTGCCGGTGGAGACGTTTACAGGCGGCGGGAAGCTGACGTTTGGCAAGGACAAGCTGGAGTACACGCATTTTGCGGAAGCGCATACCGACGGGGATACGTATGTTTTCTTCCCGGAGGCCAACATCTTGCATTGCGGCGACTTATTTTGGAATGGCATGTACCCGGTGATCGATTATTCGGCGAAGGGCTGGATTGGCGGCATGATCGCAGCGGCAGCGAAGATGGGTAAGGTGGGTGACGCGCAGACGCGCGTGATCCCGGGTCACGGACCGATTGGCAGCAAGGCCGAGCTTGCGGCTTGGCATGACATGCTGGTGACCGTGAACGAGCGGCTGGAGCCGATGGCCAAGCAGGGCAAGACTGTGGACGAGGTGCTGGCCGCGGCGCCCACGAAAGATTTGGATGAGAAGTGGGGCAAGGTGCGGCCGGCGGACGGTTTTTTGAAGCAAGCTTATCCCAGTATTACTCACCGCAGCCAAAAGGCCTGATCCTATCGAGCTGTGGGCGACTCTTGAGCGGCGCGTTCCATCGAGGCACAGCTTCGTGTGCGTATCGCGCGGACAAGAGCTTTCGTCCCTTCATCTTGCATCGTTTGCGCGTTCCGCGCTGAATCGTCGAAGATTCAACCGAATGATGAGTCAGGGTCGGTATCCTGCTGCGAGACGGTTGTGGCCTTGCGGGCTGCGCCGAGGGTACTTGGCGAGCCCGGGAGATCGGCTAAGGCTAATAGATGTAGTTACTTATAGAATAGCGAGCGGGCTGGGAGTGCTCGACAAATGGGCGTTATTTATGGTACAGTGAAGTGCGTTTGGTGCTCTCAGGGCATTCCTTTTTTGCCGCGTTCGAATGGCCGCCGGAGAGTCCGGCAGGCAGCGAGAGACGGCAAGTAGTTTACTTTCAGCAGGGAGAGGATACAGACGTGAAGGAACAAGGAACTGTGAAGTGGTTCAACGCCAGCAAGGGCTACGGTTTCATTCAACGCCAGACCGGCGAGGATGTGTTCGTACACTTTTCCGCGATTCAGGGGGACGGGTACAAATCGCTGAATGAAGGCCAAGCAGTGGAATTCGAGGTCCGCAAGGGGCCGAAGGGTTTGCAGGCGGAGAACGTAGTAGGGCTTTAGCGCAATAACGTCAATGCCGAGGGCCCGGTCCGGGGGCCGGCCTCTCGCCTCGCAGTCCTCGAAGTGACTAACTGGTTTTGGTCTAAGGAGGCAGCCGTGCAAGTTCTTGTCAGCGGACAGCAGGTGAAGCACTCCCAATATGGTCTGGGCGTCGTGACCGAGTCGGACGTGGAACGCACAGCGATCGATTTTGACGATCACGGTCGAAAGCTATTCGTGACCGGTTTGATGAACGCTGAACTGATCGGCGATGCGCCTGTAAATCCGGTGCGCGGCAAGCGACGCAGCCGCAAGACCGTGAAGCGAGCCTGAAACCACCCAAAGCAGCCAGCGAGGGCGCGACGACTTAGTCGCCAGCGACGGTAGTGGCATGGGCGAGATCGGCCGCCATGGGGTGGGAGCGCCGGGAAGTTTGGGCGCGTCCGCCGAGGAAGCCGCTGAGTCGCGAAGCCAACTGGTGGCGCGCGCGCCAGAGACGGGCTTTCAGCGTGTTGCGTGAAACTCCAAGAGCTTTGGCGGCTTCGTCGGCGGTAAGGCCGGCGATGGCACGCAACTCGAAGGCGCGACGCAACACCGGCGAGAGGCCGTCCAGGTTTTCCCGCAGCCGTTCGCTGAGCTCGGAACCCGCGTAGATTTGCTCGGGGCTCGGCCCGTCGTCTGGAAAACGCTCCGCCGCCGGAACTTGTTCTTCCCGATCGCATTCATCGAGGGAGACCGCTTGGTGCGTGCGGCGGCTGCGGCGGCGCATGAGGGCGGCATTGATGACGATTCGGGTAAGCCACGTGGAAAACTGCGAGCGTCCCTCGAAATTCCTCAAATTGCGGTAAGCGGCGAGCATGCCCTCCTGAAGCGCATCCTCAGCGTCCTCCGGATTGCCGAGAAGCCGCAGCGCGGTCTGATACAACCCGCGATTGTTGCGGGCAAAGAGCATCTCCAGCGCGGACTGGTCGCCGGCCATGGCACGGCGCAAGAGCACCGCCTCACTCGTTGAAGTTGCGTTTCCATTTGCGCTCGTGTCGCTGGTCTGGTGCATCGGTGCCCCCTTGGACGCTGCTGGATGTCACTGCGACTGAACTGGCTGTTCCGCGTCAATTCGTTTGCGTTGTTTATCGATGTGGATTGTTTACGTTGTTTCTCTTGCGTCGTCTCCTCTTACGTCGTTTCCTTTGCGTTGTGTCTTGCTTCTATTGCTGACGCGCTTGCGGCGCGGATATTGTGTTCAGGTCTTGCTTCCGGATACTGATTCGGAGCGGTTGCGACGTGGTTGCTCGCCCGTGATTTCCGCAAGAATTGCGCGCACCAGACAGCCAGTGCCTTCCAGTTTTGCGTTCTGCTCGAACATTCGCTTGAGCAACTCCTTGCCGGCATCGTCGATAAAGGCGACTGCGCGAAGGCGAACCAGAATTGCTCTGCCAGCCGAGCGGGCCTGCTGGCCGCGCCAGCATCGTTCGAGTTCCGAGATCCACGGGCCCGCTAATCGACCTTCGAGGTCTAGAACGATGGTCTCTTGCACTTCGGTTACCGAAATTTTCAACATGCCCGTTGTTTGAAGGGGCACGTTTGCTGCCAGAGATTTTCGGATTCACTGATTGGCAGGGATGTGCTGCAGATTCAGTCGTTGGGGACGAGAAGCGCAGGAGTTAAGCAAAGACTTTGGCGAATGGTGAGACGCCGACATGCTGGCAATTGCCGAAATGCCGGCACATGCGACAGGTAAAGTTTGCCAACTACGGAAAGGATTCAACTGCAGCGAACACGCAGAGTGTCGTTTCGGGAATGTCAACCGCGTACCGTCTTTGCTGTACGGGTTGCTAGCGCGGTCGAGCGAGCCGAGTTTGCGCATGCGGGACTGCAACGTGGTGCGTTTCAAGCCGAGTTTTGCGGCGGCGCCGTGGGGTCCTCCTAGGCGCCACTTGCGGTCGTCAAGCACACGAAGAATATGCTCTCGCTCAGCTTCCGCAAGAGTGCCGAGAGCGACGGGGCGCGAGTCTCGGGCCGGCTTGAGTTCCGTGAGGGGCACGCGCAGAACTTTGCCTGGAGAAAGAATTACGGCGCGCTCGATCAGGTTTTCGAGTTCGCGAACATTGCCGGGCCAGCGATAGCGCTGCAAAGTCGCCAGCGTCTCGACGGGAACGGTCTCGATGTGGCGGTTCATTCGCTGGGCGTATTTTTGCGCAAAGTAGCGCACTAGAACGGGGATGTCGTCGCGGCGCTCGCGCAGCGGGGGCACGGCCAGGGGAAAGACATTCAAACGGTAATAAAGGTCTTCGCGAAATCCACGGGTTTCCACCAGGCGAGCCAGATCGCGGTTGGTGGCGGCGACCATGCGGACGTTCACGCGGCGTGTTGTGGGGCTGCCGAGGCGCTCGAATTCCTGTTCCTGCAAGACGCGCAGAAGCTTTGGCTGAAGCTCGAGGGGGATGTCGCCGACTTCGTCGAGGAAAATGGTTCCCTGGTCGGCTAACTCGAAGCGTCCCAACTTCTGGGCGATGGCGCCGGTAAAGGCGCCGCGTTCGTGGCCGAAGAGTTCGGATTCCAGCAAACCGGTAGGGATCGCGGCGCAGTTGATTTTGATAAACGTGCGACCGCGACGGGCGCTCAAATTATGGATGGCGCGGGCGATCAATTCCTTGCCGGTGCCGGTTTCGCCGCCGATCAGAACGGTGGAATCGGTGGGGGCGACCGTCTCCACCTGGCGAAGAAGCGCGCGCAGCTTGGGGCTTTCGCCGACAATCTCTTCAAAATTGCATTCGGTGCGAATTTCATCTTCGAGGTAGAGCTTCTCCTGGGCCAGGCGGTTCTGGAGCCGGGCGATTTCCTCGACGGCCAGGGCATTTTCGACAGCAATGGCGACTTGGGCGGCGACTTGGCCGAGCAAATCCACGTCCGCCTGCTGCCAGGCGGAATCCCGAAGACTGGCTACGTTCAGGGTGCCCAGGACGCCAGTTCGAGTGACCAGGGGAGCGCAGCACAGGCTGCGCACGCCCTCGGCGAGAATGCGCCGGACGACGTCTGAGTCAAAGGCTTGCAGTTCGGCACGGCCGAATCTTTGCGTGGAGCGGCTGGTGAAGGCGAGTCCGCAGGGACAATCATCGAGCGAGGCGAGAATTTCGTCGTGGAGGAGACCTCGGCCGGGGGGGAAGTCGAGCGCCAACAGGCGCAGTTTCTGCGAAGCGGGCTCAAAGAGGGCCAGGCTGGTGTAATCGTGGTGCATGACGCGGCGCAGGCTGCTGGCGATGCCCTGGAATAGCTGGCGCTGATCGAGGGTGGAAACGACGGCGTTATTGACTTCCAGGAGCAATCGCAAACGATCGCGGTCGCGCGCGAGCTGCTCCTGATATTCCTCGGCCCTCTCGAAATTGAGGGAGTTGTCCACGGCCAGGGCCACCCGGCGGGCCACTTGCAGGAGGAAATCGACCTCGGATGGGTCGTAGTGGTAGGGCTCAACCTTGCCGAAGGCCAGGGCGCCGAGGCGATGCTGCGCGGTGGTGAGCGGCACCAGGCAAAAGGAGCGGATCTGTTCGCCACGCAACATTTCCATGACGCTGGGAAAGGAAGCTTCGGTGGCGACGTCATCGACGACGATGGGCTGTTGGGTTTCAAAGACGCGGCCGGCGGGAGCGTCGTGTATGGGCGATTCGGCGCCGGGGCGGATGCTGGTGGGTTGCTGGGTTTCGAGGATGTGCACGCGCATGACCTGGCGCTGGGGATCGTGGAGGATCAGATTCAAGTAATCGAAATGGGCGACGCGGTGCAGGCGGGCTGCCAGGTCGTGGAAGAGTTCGGCCAGGCCGCGGTGGTGGGCGATGGATTCGGCGACTTCCAGCAAGGCTTGCTGGCGCGACGCGGCCGATTCGTCGGACGCTCTCTGAGCGGCGAGCTGAGCCATGCAGGAAGCATACACCGGGGCGTGGCGGCGCTCAAAGGGCGGGGCGCGCGCGGCGAAAAAAGTTTTTCGTGAAAGACATAATTTTTTATTGACAGGCAAAAACAGAGAACGCATAATTATGCAGTCGAGCGCATAGTTTCGGGTTCCGTGCATGGCCTAGCGCAAGTTGAACAGAGGGCGGCGGTCTTGGGAAAGCAAAAGCGATTCCGGCAGGGACAGATCCTGAAGCTGATCAGCGGCGAGGCCGTGGCCAGCCAAGACGATCTGCGCAAGCGGCTGGCGCAGATGAAGCTGCGGGTGACGCAGGCGACGCTTTCGCGGGACATCGCCGAGCTGAAGCTGGTGAAGACGGCGGCGGGCTACAAGGCCCTCGATCCGGGCGGGGAGGAAACGCCGGCGCTGGCGCCGCTGGCTCGCGCGGTGCGGGAATATCTGCTGGACATTCGCCCGGCGGACAATCTGCTGATCCTGAAGACTCCGCCGGGCGGGGCGCAGGCGCTGGCGGTGGCCGTGGATAGCGAGCGGTTTCGCGAAGTGGCCGGCACGATCGGCGGCGACGACACGGTCCTGGTAATCACGCCTTCGCGGGCCGCGCGCACGGCGGTGCAACAGCGGTTGGAGGCGTTGCTGAAATGAGCGACCGGGAGAAGGTTGCGGTGGTGGGAGTGACCGGCTATGCGGGTTTCGAGCTGGCCAAGCTCCTGCTGCGCCATCCGGCGATCGCCAAGCCGACGTTTTATTTGCGGGAGACTGCCAAGCCCGTAAATTGCCTGACGGACATTTATCCGCAGCTTCGCGGGTGGGGCGAAGCGCCCTGCCGGTCGCTATCGGTGGAAGCAATCGCCAAGAGCGGAGCGGGGCTGGCGTTCCTTTCGACGCCGCACGAGGCTTCGACCGAGCTGGCGCCGCAACTGCTGGACGCCGGGCTGCGCGTCGTGGACCTGAGCGGCGCTTTCCGGTTTCGCGATCCGCAGACGTTCGAGAGCTGGTATCACCTGCCTGCTCCTCCAGCGGCGCTGCTGGCAGAGGCCGTCTATGGATTGCCGGAACTTTACGGCCGTGAGCTGGCTGGAGCGAGGCTGGTGGCCAATCCGGGGTGCTACGCGACTTCCGTGATCCTGGGGCTGCGTCCGCTGGTGGAGTCGGGCTGGATCGCACGGGAGCGCGGCGTGGTTTGCGACTGCAAGTCCGGAGCATCGGGAGCGGGCAAAGAGCCGAAGCGGGAGCTGCAATTCGTGGAAGTGGATGAAAACTTTCGCGCCTACGGCATGTTCACGCACCGTCACACACCCGAGGTGACCGACCATTTGCAGCTTGATCCGGGCGAGGTGATGTTTTCGACGCACTTGCTGCCGCTGGCGCGCGGCATCCTCTCGACGCTGTATGTGTGGCTGAGCGAGCCGCGAGCGGCGGCGGACATCGAGGCACTCTACCGGAAGTTTTATGCGGGGCGGCCGATGGTGAGGATATGGGCAGCCGGAAGCGTGCCGGAGCTGCAACACGTGGCCAACACGAATTTCTGCGACATCGGGTTTGCGCTGGATAGCGGAGGCAAACGCTTGATGGTAGTGAGTTGCCTGGACAATCTGGGCAAGGGCGCGGCGGGTCAGGCGGTGCAAAACATGAACGGGATGATGGGTTTCGAGGAGGCGGAAGGCCTGCGATGAGAATGGTTGTGAAAATAGCGGGGGCGTTGCTCGAGGATACGAATGCGGTCCAGTCGCTTGCGCGGCAGATCGCGCAGTTGGCGCACCAGGGGCATGAACTACTGATCGTTCATGGCGGCGGAAAGATTTTCACCGCGACCCTGAAGCGCATGGGAATAGAGAGCCGATTCATTAATGGCTTGCGCGTGACCGACCGGGAAACCCGCGACGTGGCGGTGATGGTTTTGGGCGGCCTGCTGAACAAGCGCATGGCCGGAGCCATTTCGGCGGCGGGCCAGCCGGCTATCGGGCTGTGCGCTGCCGACGCGAGTTGCTTTTTGGCAGAGCCGATGTTTCACGATGAGGTGCCGGGTTCGCTGGGATTTGTCGGCTATCTCACGGGCGTCAACCTGGAATTTCTGGAGACGCTGTGGCGAAGCGGGATCGTGCCGGTGGCTTCGTGCCTGGGACTGGGCGCGGACGGCGAGATCTACAACATTAACGCGGACCATATGGCGGCGGCGTGCGCGGAATACGTTCGCGCTGAGCGGCTCATCTACATGACTGACGTGGCCGGGGTGCTCGACGGAACGAAAGTGTTGAAGGCGGTCTCCTGCGAGGAAGTGGAAGACCTGATTCGGGTGCATAAGGTGTCCGGCGGGATGGTGCTGAAGCTGGAGGCGTGCAAGCGGGCTCTTTCGGCTGGTGTGAGCCAGGTGCGGATCGTGGGCGGCGCGAATGAAACAGGTCTGCTATCGGCGGCCAATGGCGGGAAAGGGCCGGGTACACGGGTGACGACGGACTTTCCGGCTATAGCCGGAGTCGCCGGAGTCGGGCAGTGAACGCGAAAGCCAAGACAAAAACGAAAGCCAAGAGCAAGCCGCGCGATCCAGCGGCAGCGGCCGTGCGCGACGCCGAGCGCTACATGATGAAGACCTACCGGCGCTCGCCGCTGGTTTTCGTCCGTGGAAAAGGCTGCTACCTGTACGACCAGCGCGGGCGGAAGTATCTGGACTTTCTGGGCGGCATTGCGGTGAATGCCCTGGGACACGCTCATCCGCGGCTGGTGCGGGTGATGCGGCGCGAGTCAGCGCGGACAGTGCATGTATCGAACCTCTTTCACAATTTGTACCAGGGGCCGCTGGCGCGAAAGCTGGCCGAGTGGTCGGGCATGGACCGCGTGTTTTTTTGCAATAGCGGCACCGAAGCCATCGAGGGCGCGCTGAAACTTGCGCGCGTGGCTGCGCGCAAGCGCGGCGCCACGGAACGGACGCGCATCCTGGCGCTGGAGCGCTCCTTCCACGGCCGGACGTTTGGCGCGCTATCGGTGACGCATCCGGTGAAGTATCGCGAGCCGTTCGAGCCGCTGGTTCCGGGCGTGGAGTTCGTGCGCATGAACGACGTGGCCGACCTGGAAGCCAAATTCGACGATTCGGTGTGCGCGATCGTGGTGGAAGCGATTCAAGGCGAAGGCGGGATTTTCCCGATGAGCGGGCAATTCTGGACGCGCGCGCGGGAGCTGGCTTCGCATTACGGCGCCGCTTTGATCGCCGACGAAATCCAGTGCGGCCTCGGGCGCACGGGCCGGCCGTTTGCCTACCAGCGGCACATCGGTCTGCCGGACATCGTGGTGGTCGCCAAGCCGCTCGCGGGCGGCCTGCCGCTGGGAGCGATCCTGGCGCAAGAGAGCTTCGCCGAAGCGTTTTCACCCGGCTTGCACGGATCGACTTTCGGCGGGGGGCCGCTGACTTGCGCGATGGCGCTAGAATTCCTGGAGATTCTCAAGGACGAGGATTTACTGGAGAATGTGCGGGCGCGGGGAGCGCAATTGCGGGCCGGGCTTTCGCGCCTGGGCGGGCAATTCGATTTTATCCGCGAGGTTCGCGGGGAAGGCCTGATTGTCGGGCTAGACCTTACGGTGGAAGGCCGTCCGTACGTGGAGGCGGCGTTGCGGAAGGGGCTGATCGTGAACTGCACGCACGATCACGTGATCCGTTTGCTGCCGCCGTTTATCGTGAGCGAGCGGCAGGTGGAGGATTGCCTGGCGCGTTTGCGCGAGGTTTTTGCGGAGACCAAGCGCCCGGCGAGCAGCGGGCCTCAAATCAGCGATGCGGATTCGCACTGGGCGATGGCCGCTGCGAGATAAGTTGTAGAGAACTTCTGGAAGAGTTCGAGCAAAATTCGAGAGGAAGATGACTACGATTTCCGTGCCGCTGGCGTCATCCGCCGACCTGCTGACTGGCGCCGAATGGGGCGCAAAGCAGGTTCGCGAACTGTACCAACTGGCGGCTGACGTTAAGGCGCACCCGGAGCAATATCGAGCTGCTCTGGACGGGCGCTTTCTAGCGTTGATTCTGGAGAAGCCTTCGTTGCGCACGCGGGTGTCGTTCGAGGTGGGCATGCGCAGCATGGGCGGCGCGGCGGTGTTTCTGGATCATACGGTGCCGCGGCTCGGGGAGCGGGAGTCGATTCCCGACGTGGCGCGGAACCTGTCGCGCTGGGTGCAGGGGATCGTGGCGCGCGTTTTCGAGCAGCGGGAGCTGGAAGTGCTGGCGCAATACGCGAACATTCCGGTGATCAACGCGCTCTCCGACCGGTTTCATCCGTGCCAGGCATATGCGGATTTCTTCACGTTGGAAGAGCGCTTTGGCAGCCTGCGCGGGCTCAAGCTGGCGTATGTGGGAGACGGCAACAACGTTTGCCACTCGTTGCTGACGATCGGCGCGCGGGTGGGCGCGGAAATTCGCGTGGCGACGCCGGCCGGCTACGAGCCGCAGGCGGAGATTGTGGGCGAAGCGCGGAAAACCGCGCGGAGCACCGGCGGCAAGATCGAACTTTTCTTCGCGGCGGAAGAGGCGGTCGCGGGCGCGCAAGGGGTGTACACGGACGTTTGGGCGAGCATGGGGCAAGAGGATGAAACCGCTGCGCGCGCCAAGATATTCGCTCCGTATCAGGTGAACGCGGAATTGCTCCGCCACGCGGCGCCGGACGCCGTTTTTCTGCACTGCTTGCCCGCACACCGCGGCAGAGAAGTCACCAGCGAGGTGATGGATTCGCCGCGGTCGATGGTGTTTGACCAAGCCGAGAATCGGCTGCACGTACAGAAAGCCATCCTGCTGAGGCTGCTCAGCTAATCAAGGAGACCAAGTGCCACGTAAAGTTGTCCTCGCCTATTCGGGCGGGCTGGATACATCAATCATTATTCCGTGGTTGAAGGAGACGTACGGCGGCTGCGAAGTGATCGCCATGATCGGGGACGTGGGGCAGCAGGAAGACCTCGATGCCGCGCGGCGCAAGGCGCTGGCGACCGGCGCTTCCACGGCGACGATCGAAGACCTGCGCGAGGAGTTCGTCAGCGAGTTCATTTGGCCGACGCTGCGCGCCGGAGCGGTGTACGAACACAAGTATCTGCTGGGCACATCAATGGCGCGGCCGGTGATCGCCAAGCGGCAGGCGGAAGTGGCGCTGGATTGCGGAGCCGATGCCGTAGCCCACGGATGCACGGGCAAGGGCAACGACCAGGTGCGCTTTGAGCTGGCGTACAAGGCGATTGCGCCGGGCCTCGAAATCATCGCGCCTTGGCGCGAGTGGAAGATTGAGTCGCGCGAAGATGCCATTGCTTACGCACGCGCGCACAACGTGCCCGTCGAGCAGACCAAGGCGAACATCTATAGCCGCGATCGCAACATCTGGCATTTGAGCCATGAGGGTGGCGTGCTGGAAGACCCGGTGAATGCGCCGGAGGAGTCGATGTGGCAGTGGATCACTTCACCGGAAAAAGCTCCGGAGAGTGGCGCTACGGTGGAGATTGGCTTTGAGGGCGGAACACCGGTGTCGGTGAACGGCAAGAAGCTGGGCGGGGTGGCGCTGATCGAAGAGCTCAACTCGCTGGCCGCGGCGCACGGCGTCGGACGGATCGATCTGGTCGAGAATCGGCTGGTGGGAATGAAATCGCGCGGCGCGTATGAGACGCCGGGCGGCACGCTTCTGGTGCTGGCGCATCGCGAACTGGAAGCGATCTGCGTGGACCGCGAGACTGCGCACTACGCGCAGATGCTGTCGCTGCGCTATGCGGAGCTGGTCTATTATGGCTTGTGGTTCACGGCGCTGCGCGAGTCGCTCGATGGATTTTTCACGAAGGCACAGGAGCGGGTGACGGGCACCGTGGGGCTGCGGCTGTATAAGGGCAACGTCAACGTGACGCATCGCAAATCGCCCTATTCGCTCTATCGCCAGGAGCTCGCCAGCTTTTCCATGGCGCGCTACAACCCCAAGGACGCCGAAGGCTTCATCAATCTTTTCGCCTTGCCGATCACGCCGGCGAGCAAGCGGACACCGTGAGCGAGGCGAAGGCATCCGCTGGCGCTAGCAAGCTGTGGGGCGGGCGTTTCGATCGGCCGCCGAATGAGCTGTTCTACGAGTTTCAGCGGTCGTTTTCGTTCGACCGGCGCTTGCTGCCGTACGAACTGGTCGTGGACCGCGCCTGGGCTGGGGCGATCGAAAAGGCCGGGATTCTGAGCGCTGCAGAAACGGAGCAGACGCTTGGGGCGCTGGATGCCATCGAGCAGCGCGCGACGGCCGAGCCCGGTTGGCTGGACGAATCTCCGGCCGAAGATGTGCACCACTTCGTGGAGATGGCGCTGGTCGAGCGGCTGGGGCCTTTGGGCTTCAAGCTGCACACGGGGCGGAGCCGTAACGAACTGGTGGCTACGGATTTTCGCCTGCTCGTCAAAGACGCTGCCGCGGAGATGGCGCGCGGGGTGGTCGGCTTGGCCCGAGCACTTGCGGATCTGGCCGACCGCAACATGGACGTGCCCATGCCGGGCATGACGCATCTGCAGCATGCGCAGCCGCTCTTGATTTCGCATTTTTTGCTGGCGCACGCCGAGGCGTTTAGTCGCGACCTGGAGCGGATGGCTGCCGCGCGGCGAGCAGCGGATGCCTGTCCGCTGGGTTCGGGCGCGCTGGGCGGTTCGCCATTTCCGCTGGACCGCGCGGAACTGGCGCGAGAGTTGGGATTTGCGCGCGTCACGGCGAACAGCCTCGACGCTGTCGGCGATCGCGATTTCGCGCTGGATTATTTGTACGCGCTCACCGGATTCGCGACGCACCTTTCACATCTGGCCGAGGATTTCGTTTTATTTTCATCGCAGGAGTTTGGCTTTTTAATTTTGCCGGACGAATACTCGACAGGCAGCAGCCTGATGCCGCAGAAGAAAAATCCTGATAGCTGGGAATTGCTGCGCGGCAAGACCGGGCGCATCACTGGAGCGCTAGTGTCGGTGCTGGTCACGCTGAAGGGGCTGCCATCGAGTTACCAGCGGGATTTGCAGGAGGACAAGGAACCGGTTTTCGCGGCGCACGACCAGGCTGTGGCGATGGCGCGGATTGCGGCAGGCGCCGTTGCCGCCACGCGGTTCAACGAAAGCCGCTTGCGCGAAGCGGCCGGCGATCCTGCGCTCTTGGCGACGGAAGCCGCGCATTACCTGGTTCGCCGAGGCCTTCCGTTTCGGCAGGCGCACGAGATTGTGGGGCAGGTGGTCCGGGAAGCGGAGCGCGCGGGAGAGTCTTGGACAGCGCTGCCGATCGCGAAATTGAAGACGTTTTCGCCGCTTTTTGACGATGATCTCCGCGAGGCGCTGACGATTAGCGCAGCCCTGGAAAGCCGCGACGTTCCGGGAGGCACGGCTCCGGGCCGGGTTCGCCAGGCGCTGGCGGAATACCGCACGCGACTTGCGGAGCGGGAGGCTCGGACATGAAGCCGGCTACGGCAAGCGCTCTTCCTCGCGGCTTTCGCTTTGCTGCGGTGAACTGCGGGCTGCGCAAGCCGCCCAACGTGGACTTGGGCATGATCCTGGCCGACGAACCTGCGGCGACTGCTGGCGTGTTCACGCGTAACCTGGTGCAAGCGGCGCCGGTAGTCCTGTGCCGCGAACACTTGAGCAAGTCCGCGCGCGGGATGCGAGCCGTCATCGTCAATACGCGGAATGCGAATTGCGCGACGGGTCCAGCGGGGATGGCCGCAGCCCGCGCGACGGCACAGGATGTCGCGCAGAATCTCCAGTGCGCTCGCGAGCAGGTGCTGGTCTGCTCGACGGGCGTTATCGGCGTGCCCCTGCCCGTCGAGCGCATTCGCAAAGCCGTGCCTGCGTTGACGGCCGCTACGGCCCGGACGGCGTCGGCCTTTGATCTTTTTACGCGAGCTATCATGACGACCGACACACGGCCGAAATGGGCTGCGGCGCGCTGCCGGCTCGGCGGCAAAACGGTGCGCCTGCTCGGATGCGCCAAAGGCGCGGGGATGATCCATCCGAACATGGCGACGATGCTGGCATACATCGTGACGGACGCGGCCATGCGGCAGCCGCTTCTGCAACGCGCGCTGGCGGCGGTGGTTCCGACGACGTTCAACGCCGTCACCGTGGACGGCGACACCTCAACGAATGATACGGTCCTGGTTTTGGCGAGCGGCAAAGCCGCGAATCGCTTGATTACCCGCGCGGATAGCGACTACGCGCGCTTCCTCACGGCGCTCAAACAGGTCTGCCACTCTCTGGCGCTGCAGGTTGTGGCGGACGGCGAAGGCGCCAGCCGGGTGATCGAAATCGATGTTCGCGGCGCGCCAAGCGACGCGGCCGCGGTGCAAGTGGCGCGCACCATCGCGCAGTCGCCGCTGGTGAAAACGATGTTCGCGGGCGCCGATCCGAACTGGGGACGCATCCTGGCGGCGGCAGGCCGCTCCGGGGTGAAGTTCGATCCGAATCGCACGGACATATGGCTCTCTGGAATTTTGACTTGCCGCCGCGGCACCGAGCATCCGTTCAGCGAGCGCGACGCGCACCGGCGCTTATTGCGCGATTCGGTGAGCGTGGTGGTGGACTTGGGCGCGGGACGGGGCTTGGCGCGCGTCTGGACCTGCGACTTCACGACCGATTACGTACACATCAACGCTAGTTACAGAACATAGGCGGGAAGGCTACAGGACGTAAACGTTCGCGCTCATCCATCCGGTGTTTACCTGAGTACAATTTTGTTTCGATTGACTGCGCACGGCTTTTAGCGTGATGATTCGCCGTGAGAGCGGAAGCGCCATGCTCATGTTGAGTGGCCTTGTGTGGTTCGGACTGCCCACGGAGTCGGCCTTTTCTCTTCAGGAGGACGCCGACGGATTCGTCACCGCCGGCTCAAGGAGCACCACGTGAAAAAATTGTATGTGGGCAACTTACCGTTTCAGGCTACCGAAGAGGACGTGACCAACTGGTTTACTGAAGCAGGAGTGACTCCTTCAAACGTAACGCTGGTACGAGACCGCTTTTCCGGGCAGCCGCGCGGCTTCGGCTTCGTGGAAGTGAATAACGACGAGGATGCCGGCAAGGCGATTCAGGCGCTTAACGGGCATGACTTCTTAGGCCGCAACGTGGTGGTGAACGAAGCGCGTCCGCCGAGTGAAGGCGGTGGTCGCGGAGGCGGTGGCGGAGGCGGCGGCCGTGGTGGTGGCTATGGCGGCGGTGGTGGT
>Ga0182024_10009405_pt1 | contig 20217 bp, 13 predicted proteins | sample P32metaG_FD_120480 | JGI IMG/M metagenome (GOLD analysis project Ga0182024, IMG submission 120480) | Permafrost microbial communities from Stordalen Mire, Sweden - P3-2 metaG (Illumina Assembly) | ecosystem: Environmental > Terrestrial > Soil > Wetlands > Permafrost | place: Sweden: Stordalen... | reverse complement strand
TTACACCGCTCACGTCACGATCACCACATCTCGGGCGTCATGCTTCTCCACCGGCAGCCCGATGGAGTCGATGCCGGCGGCGCAGCGGTTGCACAGGGGTACGAAAATTACCTGATCTACTTTGAGGTCAATAATGTCATACAAGCGGCTCTTGAGGCGAACAAGGTCCTTGGCGGACAATCGGCAAATGAACACCGATTTTTGCCGGCGCATGCCAAAATCCTCGCAGGTGTGGGCCACCTTGCGCAGGCGTTTCGGGTCGCAGATGTCGTAGGCCACGAGGTAGGTGTCCATGAGAGTTTGCCGATAGCCCCCAAGGTTCGGAGTACCTCACCCTGGGACTTGGGGGCATTTGATGTTAGCGGACCGTGAAGCCGGTGTAGCTGGGGATGTCGCCGCGGACGAAAGCGGCCAGCATACGGGCCTGGACTTCCAGCATTCGGCCGTAGCTCATCTTGTAGCCGAACACTGGATGGGTCACGATGGTCGCCTTGCGCTGTTCGTATGTCTGGAAGAAGCGTTTGCGGCCATCCTCGGAAAGCTGGCACGCTTCGCGCCACACCAGGAAGTCCTTCGGCGTCAGGTAGTTGTTGTTGATCAAGGTCAGCACAACCGAGTCGGCAATGACGGCCCGAAATTCCTCCATGAGATCCAAAGCGAGGGATGGTTTGCCATGCCGGCCTACGTGGAAGAAACCGTGGTACGGATCGAAGCCGACCGTGCACAGGGCGGAAAAGCAGTCCTTGAGCAGCAGGGCGTAGCTGAAGGAAAGGAGGGCGTTGACAGGATCACGCGGCGGTCGGCGATTGCGGGTCTTGAAGTCGAAGCTGCGGCCCGGTGCGGGGCTCTTGATCATGCGGGCAAACTGGCTGAAATACAGCGCTGCCGCCTGACCTTCGGTGCCCAGAAGTACAGCTGGGTCGGTGATGCGGTCCAGGCGGGTCAGCAGCTCGGCCATGTCACGGGCGGCCGGCTCGTCGCTGCCGCGGCTGGCGTCACCGTTGGCTTCCTCAAGTGACTTGGAACGCAGCGACCGCATCAAGAGAGTTCGCTGGTTGCTGATCTTGGCCTTCACCGCGGCCTTGGCCAGTTTCAAAGTGCACTGTGGATCGGCGAACAGACGGAATTGGTTAACGCGCAGCGAGACGTTCTTGGTCGGGGCGGGTTGCAGGGCGGCCACGAACTTGCCGTAGCCGGTCATGTAGACCACGGGCACTTCGAGCATGGCCAGGCATTCCAGGGCCTGAGTGCTCATTTGCACGTTGCCGAACACGACCACCTGCCGAATCGGAGCAATCGGCACACGCTGGATTTCCTCGCCGTGTTTGCGGACGACCAGGTGCTCGCTGCGTTTGCCGACATGGGAGCCTGGTTCTTGGAGGTAGAGTACCGCCCCATCGTTGCACTGGGGCAGGACACGGGTGATACCGTCGTTGTCGTCGGCGGGGCCGGAATTGTCCGACTGGATCGTGGGCTGGCTCAAAAGGAACAGCGTTTCCTCGGGCTGACAAATCGGTGCCAGTGAGCAACCGAAACAGCGGTGGCGCATTTCTGCCGGCAACGGCTCGGGTGGAGTGTCACGATCCGACAGTTCGCGGATCATCCGAATCGCTTGCGAGGTCTTTGCGCGGAGTTCGTCGTCGAATGGCACTTCAACGCGGGTCTTGCTGCCGATGTAATAGAGAATGCCGAATGGCACGGACACGCCGAGATTTTCTTCGAGCAGCAAGCCCTGGGCACACACCTGGACGGCGTCGTTGTCCCAGAATGGAGGTTGGCCCTCATGTTCAGGGGGGCCAGAGCCCCGTTTGTATTCGATCGGATAGGTCAGGCCCCCCTTCTCCTCGATCAAGTCAAGCTTCGCAGTGATGCCCAGCTTCTCGGAGCTGACCTGAATGCTGCGCGAGTGCAAGGCATCGCCGTCCTTGCGGGTCCGATTCTGCAGGGCGGGGTCATCCACACGGCGATGCTGGAACAGGCCGTCTTCGACATGTTCGTTGGTGGGCATCACGGATTCGACGTATTCCAGGTAATACAGCCGCTGACAATAGGTCACCTGGTTGAGGGCACGAACGGGAATGAGATCATCGTGGTCGGTCATGGCACACCTCGGTTGGAAAAGGATCATGCTTCGTTGTTTCGGACGATGCGTGGTACGTACTCAAAGCGCTGAAGGCGCCCTTGCATCAGAATCGATCGCCGCCGGCCGCAACCATCAAGGCCGTATCGACAGTGTCGGCGTCGGTTATCGAGGCAAGCTCGAAGTCGGCGATCTGCGGTAGGCTAGAACCCATGATGGCTCCAAGGTCTCCGAACAGGCCGGCGGTATTGTAAAAAGCCTGGTCGATCTGTTTTTCGCGCTTGGCCCAGAGTCGTGCGACGGACCGCTTTTCGGAATCGAGATCATCCTTGAGAGTCCGAAAGGCTTCAACGATCCCTTCGATCTTCTGCACAAATTCCGAGCTGGTCAGGTAGTTGAACAGCACCTCGGCCTTGTTTTGCTTGCCTTCCAGAGAGCGCCTGGTGCGGGCGACGTCGATGACGCCATTGCGAAGGGCAAACGCCAGGCCCAGCACGCAAGCACGATTCGTGACCCAAACACCATCGACGATTCCGAACGTGGACACGTCCTTCGGCATCTCGACCGTCGCCAGCACGGCCACGTGGGCCCTGGCACTGCGTTGGTCATTGCGCAGCTTCGGCAGCCAGGCATCGCACCACTTCTTGGTCCGCTTGAACTCCCACAGGATCGTGCCACAGGGCGAGCCGGTACCATCGCGGACGTGCTGCAGGAGGTCGCCGCCATGGGTTCCGACCGGCACCGGTTCAATGGTGTCCATGGGGAAATAACGACGCAGGAATGATTCAAGCTCCCATTCAAGGGTCTCACCCTGGGTTTGCGGTGACCCCTGTTCGACTCGGCGCTTCAGGTCAGTGATTTGCCGACGTAGATCTTCGGTGAGCCGGTCCTTGTCCGCGTCCTGGAGACGATGCTCCTCGACCATCGCAGCCATCGCCTCTTCGCGGATCTTGATGCGTTCCTCATCGAGTTTACGGTTGACGGTCAGTTCCAGCTCTTTCTTCTGGTTTTCCAGTTCTCGGCGGTCCTTGCGCAGTTCCAGCTCGGACTTCTGACTCTCGCCGAGTCGCATTTGAGCATTCGCAAGTTGCTCATGAAGGTCTTGAACTTCAGACGCGACCGACGCCTGGGCGGTGCCCTGTGCTTCCTCACGCAGGCGTTCGCGTTCCTGTTCCAGGCGTTGGGCTACTTCCTCGTTGAGCCTGTCACGGAGCTGGGCCGACAGGGCCGCGGAAAGCGTGATCGAGTGACGGCAGTTGGGACAAATGAGTTTGTCAGACATGGCGGGTTCTCCTCGTGAGTTGAGTGTGACACTTGACTCCTGATGGCCTCTATTACCTGTTCCGGGCAAATGAAGAAAGTTCGACGAAAATGTTCGAATTAGTCGGTCAGTTATTGTTTTGCCAGAATTCGCCTAGAATGAGCTGGAGGCGTTGTTTTCCGCGGGCAAAGCGAGACTTGACCGTGCCAACGGGCACGCCCAATTCGGCAGCGATTTGCTCGAGAGGTTGGTTTGCGAAGAAACGACGCCGGATAATGATGCGGCACCGAGTCGGCAATTGGTCGAGGCCCGCATTGACGCGAATCGCGAGTTCGCGGATTTCGATTGAACGAGACGGCGGCGATGAAAGATCCGCCATGTTGTCGAGAGCCAGGCTTGGAAGCTCCCTGTGAAGCCGACGCGACCTTTTCGACAGCTCGATCAACCGCCGCTTGGCAACCGTGAAAAGAAGTTTCTTGAGCTCAAGGCAATCCCTGTCTTGGTAGAGACGAAGGCATTGGTCACAAGCGTAAACGAAGATTTCTTCGGCTTTTTCGGAGTCACATGCACGCTTCGTGCAGAATCGTCGGAGGCCCTCTTGGATGGTGGCTATCTTGTTCCAAAAATTCATGATCCGTCTCTCTTTCCTAGGTTCGTAAAGCGTTTCAACCATTCTACCCAGAACAAGGGAATCCGAGACGAAAAGTTCCTGAAAAATGTTTCCCTTTAACCCTTCATATGACAATAAGCTTGACAAGAGATTCTCCTCTGCTATGATTGAGAAAGGCAAGGAAGGCAGTTTGCGCTCCTGGCGACGAATAACCGCCGCTATCGGACGGTGGACCCATTGAAGCTTGTCTTATGACGGGTCGCCTGTCTCAAACTTCGCCAATAACCACCGTTATCGGACGGTGGACCCATTGAATTCGTTGCCGGAAATCTGATACCATCAGGAAAGGCCCAAACCTTTTCTGATGGTATCACCCATGATTCAGATGACTCTCGAGCAACGGCAGGCTTTTCAGCAAGGAACCCCGGTGCGGCTGCGCGACCCCGAATTGGGGGCCGAGATGGTAATTTGCCCCACCGTGCTGTTTGACCAGATGGAAGCAGAATTGCGGGAAATCCGTGAGGACGATCAGGAGCAAGCGGCGTGGGTTAAGATGTCGAAGCGCACGTTGGCCAAAAGGCTTCGTGAGGACGAAGATGATTAGCCCTGGAGAAATCTATTTCGCCGCGGTCGATGAAACCGGTACGCGGCCCGTGATTGTCGTCTCCCAGGAATCCTTCAACCGAGGACGCTTCGTCTGTATCGTTCCCTGCACTTCCAAGAAATTCCAACAACGGCAGAACCTGCCTAACTGTGTTCCGTTTCTTGCCGGTCAATTCGGTTTTTTCGTGGATTCCGTGGCCCAATGCGAATTGATCGCCGCTGTTGAAATTAGCGATCTCGATTTGGCTGGTGGCCCTGTTGGAGTCCTTGACGATATCACTTTGCGAAGCGTCATCAAAGCCATCGGACACGTCCTTGATTCAGACTGCGAGCCGAATTAGATCGAGCAACTCTTCGTTTTTTTCAATTCGTCAGCTGCTTTTTGCCATGTCATAAGGTAAGCTGACTACCTGGCGCACTTGATCGCAACGGCATTGCCCAGGTGATCGATGGACGAAACATCGAACTCACTTCCATCTCCAAAGGAGGAGCTATCTCTCCACCGCCGATTGGTGGACCTGGATCCCACTGCGCCGATGGATCTTGCCGTGACGTACCTCACTCCCTTGATCGATTGGCTTTCCACATCCTACAAGACTGACCGTGACGATCTTCGCAACGAAGCTGCCGGTCAGGCGATTTGTGACCTGAGCAAGGAACCGAGCATTTATGATCCGAACCGCGGTAAGACGCTGTTCGGATTTCTGAGAACGTCGGCAAAGCGTGATTTGCAAAATCTCCTGGCGAAGGAAGAACGGCACAACAAGAATCGAGAATTTGTCGAACTTTCGTCGATTGACGGGAAGTATTCCAGGGGAGCTGATGGCGATCCATCCGTGGCTGCCGAGAACCGCGAAGAAGCGGGCATCGCCCTACGCAAGATTCTGCCCGTCGTCCGCGAGGGCCTCTCGGAAGTGGAGAAGCGGGTCCTTGACCTCATATTGGACGGTGAAAAGAAGACCAGTGTCTTCGCCCAAGCTTGCGGAATCAGCGATTTGCCGAAAGACGAACAGGAGAAGGAAGTCAAGCGGTTAAAGGGCAAGGTCAACAAGAGGATTGAGAGAGCGAGGCAAGACCATGGATAGCCACCTGCAACACTTGGCCAAAAGGGTCGAAGAAGACTCATTCTTTCTCGCCTGCCCTCTTCGACTCTACGCAACGAGCGAGGGCCTTGATGACGAGAAGTTGGCGACCGCGCTCGGTTGCTCCCAGGAGATTCTCTTGTTAGTCCGCCTTTGCCGAACTCCGCGAGCAGAACCGGCACAGTTCCGAGAAGACATCGATCGCATTGTCGCCAGGTTTAATGTCAATGCAGCCATATTGAGGGAGGCTGTACGTCGAGGACAGTCCATCATCCGCATGAGGAAGAAACCTGCTGGAGAAAAGGGTACCTTGCTGGCTGCCCGCGATGGACAGGAAAAGCAAGAGCCAACAGACAAGGAAGGAGGCGGTCCATGAAGGTGCCGCTATGGGTGACCGAACTGGCCCATGAATTCTGGACAGAAGCCAAGGAAGTGGAGCCTTTTCCGCGAGACTTGCGTGGGCCGATCGGCAATGCTGTGCCGCTATCCGTCAAGCTGCTGCCGAGCCTCAGCGTGGCCACTGTACTGCACTGGCTCAGCATCTTCGAGATTGAATGCACGATCCAGGGACGGGATAGGCCGCTGAAAGCCTGTCTGGTTGCGTGCCAGGGTTGTGGATTTGCTTTCATCGATGCCGGAGATTCGGAGGCAGAGCGGCGATTTTCCGTGGCCCATGAGTTGGCCCATTTTCTTCGCGACTACTGGCTTCCTCGGCGCAAGGTGGAACAGCGATTGGGCACAGCAGCCCTGGAAGTGCTCGATGGAACTCGTTCGCCGACCATGGAGGAACGCTTTGATGCCTTGCTGCGATCCGTTCCTTTGGGGTTCCATGTCCACTTGCTGGAACGAGACAGGGAAGGCCGCCCGGCGACGCAACGGATCGCCGACGCCGAGGAGTGCGCTGACCGCCTGGCCTTCGAATTGCTCGCGCCGGCACAAGACGTGATGCGGACTGCAAATAATGGTGGTCAGGCGACGAACAAAAAGTTGGTCTTGGACCTGTTGATCGAAACGTATGGCTTACCTCAAACACAGGCATGTCAATACGCCGAGATCTTGCTGCCGTCGAGACGCCAGGACCGGTTGCTGCTTCGATTGAGAAGGGTGTGATCAAGCGCCCGCGCGGTGCAACGCCAGGTTAAGGGAGCATCATGGTCGATAATCAGCTCATCATCCAGAACTCTTCTCCGCCGGGCATTGCGGAACCATCTGTGAAGTCCGCCAAGGGGACCGGCCTACCAACATCTGATGGGGCTGGCGCGGGCCATGACGAAGGCATCTCTGCAGAGGAGTTTGAAAAGAGTTTTGGCGAAGACATTCGCCATACTCTGGATGTCAGCAACTGGCGGTTCGGTAACGACCTCAGCAACGAATACAGTCGCATCGAACGTGAGGTGCGCGAGGCTGTCCTGCGTGAAGATGAGTTGCACACGGAGATCCGCGCCAGGGTCTTTCCGCGACTGAAGGTCGGTGAAAACCTTCCCAGGAACGCAGGGGTCCACAAAGCAAACCTTGAAATCATCAAGCAGATTCATCAGGGCTTGCTTTTCAACGGCGGGGTCGAAGCCTGCGATGGCAACATTCGCATTCACTTCACCACGCCCTTGACGATCTACCAGATCGGCGTCAGTCTGGTCTCCTACCAGGGTAATCAAGGAACCTGGTCCCAGCGTTTGTTTCACCATGATCTCCACCAAAAGACTGGCGACCTCGTCAAGGACTTACTGGAAGCGCTCGAACGGCGCTCGCAGCGAACCAACGAACGTATAGGCATGGGCGAGTTGGTGCAAAAGGCCATGATGGATTACGGCGAGCGAGCCATTCTGCTGCGGCGGTCCGAGGCAACCTGGCGGATGGGGCACGGCAATCCTGTTACCTACGAAATGCTGACCGGTGGCGGCAATCTGCAACTCATGATGGAAGCGACCAATGTCCTGCGCGAATTGATCGAACGGCACCGGAAGTTTGTTTTCGTGGCCAGTGAGCCGCGGGATCACTTTCTCATGACGCTAGGCCACGCGTTGCATCCCATGGAATTCGCCATCGTCAGGACGCTCGACGAAGAACTGCAGGATTGGCTGCACCAGCAACGGTTTGCAGTCCATGTGGGCCGTGAACTAACCTGGGACGGCGAGCCGATACAGGCCACGGAATGGATCCCGCGCTTCATCAAGGAGGTCGCTTCCAAGGTCGTTGTGGGGCTCTATCGAGCGACCCATTTTGCCCCCGCACAGAAGTTCTATGCCCACGTGGACCATGCCGACCTCGCTGCCCACATCGTTCTTGCTGACAGCATGATGCAGGAACATCGAGGTTTTCCCTTGCTTGCCGACATGGCCCGGCGGGTTTGCCATACGGAGTTCGGTGAGACATTGGAAGAACTGATTGAGACAGCCTATGCAGCGGCAGGAGCCCCCTGGCGTTATTCAGGCGAAAGATCCACTCGCAATCGTTGAAGGAGAAATCATGAAAAACGTTCGAAAAAACGGCGGCGCCTTCAAAAGAACAGATGACCTGTTTGCCGAATCCAGGGCTCCTGGAACAGCGGCCAGCACACCGTCCCAGGACGTCAGCGAAGCAAACCTTCAAGATCGTCTGGATGGTGACATCAAGTCATCGGGTGGATTCCTCCGTCCAGACCCTGAGTTGGCAGGAGCGATCGGGACAACGATGTTCGATCTGCCGGGAAGTGAGGACAACACTATCACCATTCTTTTGCCCCAAAAGAACGCCCAGCTCGCCGCCTCGCAGACTCTGCTTCGCATCAAGAGCAGAAAGAACGGGGACGGGCGAACCTATCTGGGAATTGTCACGGCCGGTCCTTTTGCCGAACCCGATAGCTTGCGTGGCGACTCGCACATGCTGGTCACCGTGGCGACGCGCGGCGGCGTTTATGAGCCTCCGTATCACGGGCGCGTTCAAGTCGCGATCCTTGGCGAGGAACTTTCTAACGGCACGCTTTGTCCGCCACGCTTGCGGCCGTTGCCGAACAGCCCTGTTTTCACCCTGTCCGACGAGGAATCGGCCACCGTCTTGAAGGTTGCCGGCGATATGCGGCTAGGCATGGTGGTCGGACACAAGAATGTGGTCGTCGGCATCCCTTCGGAGCTAAAATCCGTGCTGCCACGGCACACGGCTGTTCTTGGCACCACAGGAGGCGGCAAGTCAACCACGATCGCCCGCCTCGTCCAGCAAGCCCAGGCCGCGAACATGGCGGTCATCTTGCTCGACGTGGAAGGAGAATACACCAAACTGCACGAACCGACGAGCAAAAAAGACATGCTGGCCACCTTGCATGAACACGGGCTTCACGAGGCCGGCATTCCCGATGGCATGATGACGCTTTACCACCTGGTTGGCCGAGACACCGCCAATCCGGAACACCCTAAGCAACGGACGTTCTCGCTTCAATTCGCACGCCTCTCGCCTTACGCGGCCACGGAGATCATGGGATTGAGTGAACCGCAGGAGCAGAGATTCATGCGGGCCTACGACATCGCGAAGGAGGTCATGCGTGAGCTTGGAATCTTTCCGGCCAAAAGCAAGAGGGATGAAACAGAACAGGAAAAACTGGAACGTGAGAAACAGGAACGGATAGCCATGGAGATCGACGAGTTCGAGCGCGGTTATCCGCGCTTGACCTTGTCAATCATGATGGATGTCGTGGGGGCCTGCCTGCGAGTGGCCGAGACCCCCAAAAAGGAAGGCAAGGACAAGGACGTCGAAAAACCGGAGGAGTTCACGCCCTGCAACGAAGCGCTGAAAACTCCGGAGGGCAAGAATGCATTGCGGAGCCGGATTCATGCGGGTCCAAAGCCTGATAGCTCTGTATCCTGGCGTGCTCTTCTCGGTCGACTTAGCCGATTGAACCGCCTGAAGGTGTTCGATACGTCAACCGACATGGCCAGGCCGCTCAATTACGTTTCGATGCTAACGCCTGGAATGATATCCGTGGTCGACCTTTCCGATTCGGGGATGTCGGAACTGACAAACATCGTGATCGCGGATCTGTTGCGTGGTGTGCAAGAAGCTCAGGACAAAGCCTATCAATCGTACGAAGAGGCCAAGAAGACAGGCCCTGCAGCGCCTCTGCCGACCAGGACCCTCATCATCATCGAGGAAGCCCATGAATTCTTGAGTGCCGAACGCATCGGGAAGACGAAGATCCTTTTTGAACAGGTGGCCCGCATCGCCAAGCGCGGCCGAAAGCGGTGGCTCGGACTGGTCTTCGTGACACAGTTGCCCCAGCACCTGCCACGCCAGGTATTCGGGCTCGTGAATTCGTACATTCTGCACAAGATCAGCGACCCGGAAGTTGTAAGCACCCTGCGCCGGACAGTGAGCGGTATCGATGAGGGTCTCTGGAATCGGCTATCTGGACTGGCACCCGGGCAGGCTATTGTCTCATTCCCACATATGGCGAGGCCATTGCTGGTTGCCGTCGATCCTGCTCCTTCGGAATTGCGGTTGGTAGATTGAGGAGATGTCCATGAGCGTTCCTTTGCCCTGGAAGTGAAACAGTGCCTTGCCCTGAGCCACGTCTTTTTCGCTGGCCGGTCGGCCCAGAGGCGCGATCCTGGCCTTCGTGAGTACACTCAGGCCAGGCCACCCTTGCCCGTTCTGACCCGGCCACCGAAGGTGGTCCCGCCCCTTTGCGGCAGGACGCCGCCCCCCTTTGCGGCAGGACGCCGCCCCCAAGTCAAGGGCACGGTAAACAAGTACACTGCCTGCCGAAGCTACTAGATGACGAAATCGTAGCCTTCACGGTCGCGGTGATCTTTGCGTTAGTCAGGGAAGTAATCTGAACGGTTACCGTACCGACTCCTCGGGTTTTCAGGTTTGTCACGAGGAGAAGCTCGCCAGTAGCCAGACCGGGCAGACGGAAGATGGGAATTGTATCCGTAAGCGACCCGTCCAAGCCCATGAGTTGGGCGGTGACCGGGCCGCTCGTGCCGGTAATTGTGGCCGTGTAGGCGTCTTCAATGTTGCCGATGTTATTGACGACCACCAGGAAATTAGAAGTGCCGGGCAACGGGATGACCTGGACACTGGGACTAAGTTGCGCCGTCATGGCCTGGATTGCCGGAACTTGGATCGACGCCGTGGCGCTCGCCTGCACTGCCTTGTTGCTCACTGACTGGGCCATGGCGACCAAGCTCAGCGCCCCTGGTATCGCGAAACTGATTGCTTTGGTGCGAATCGTCACCACCGTGGACGCACCGGCAGCCAGTGTCACCTTGGTCGTTTTGAGGGTGGACACAAGCGACTCCGGTCCGCCCAGGGATAGGTCGAACGTGTCCTTTGCCGACCCGGTATTGGTCACCTTCAGATTGAATGTGCTGCCCGGCGCACCGGTGGATGGCGTCAGGCTCAGCTGGACACCTTGGGATGCGACCGAGAGATTTCCCTCGGCACTCGCTGTGACCGAAGATTTGGTTGTGGAGGTGGCGATTACTTGGAAGGGATAACTGCCCGTCTTGGTGCCGGGCGCTGGCGTCAGAATCAGTATGACATCGCGGAAGTTGCTGACTCCCGGCGGCACGTCCAGGCTGGCCTGGGAAAAGGCCGCCGTGATTCCTGCTGGCAGACCCGCCGTGGCAAGCATGAAGGTATCGTCCGCGCTGCCAGTGTTGGTCAACTGCACGACGTAGCTGGCGGCTGTGCCCTGCCCGGCGGTGGCCTGGGCCGGTGTCAACGTCAGGACCACGCCATGTGCCGCGGGGTCGATTGTTGGCGTCCCTGCCAGGATGAGATCGCCATGCACTGAATCCTCGGTGGCATAGTCGTCTTCGGACGTCACCGTGAAGCCGTAATCGCCCACGGCGGCGAAAGGATCGGACGTGAGCGTCAAAGTCACCTGCTCGGAACTATTGGCCGCAACGGTGACGCTGAAAGGGAGCTTCACCCAGCTGGCCGGCACGCCTACCACGGACAGGTAGAACGTGTCCTCCAAACTCCTCGGATTGGTCACCGTCACCGTATAAACAGCGCTGGCGGCAGGTGCCACCGTCTGGGACGCCGGGCTGAGACCCAGAACCTGCACACCGCTCACCACGGTGGGTGGTAGGCTGATTGTCCCGGGTGTGCCTTCGCTGGTGAAATCGACGGTTCCTCCGAGGGTGACAGGCAGGGCTTCACCCGCTTCAAGGTTGCTGACCGTGGATTGCCACGTGAAGCTGGGCAGAGACTCGCCGAAAGCCAGCGTCTGGGTCCATTCCAGCGTATCGAAATCGGTCCCGTCAACGATTTGCGTCGGCGGAATGTTGAATGAGCCTGGGACCACCGATACACCGGTGCCATTGGGAATTTCGATCGAAGCGGTGTAGGGAATGCTCTCGATGGCACCGATGTTGTAGATGATGAGCCCCGCTGAGCTGGTCGTGTACAACTCGCCATTTTGGACCGCCATTTCGTTCACCAGTGCCGGCACCTGGTCCGTGGTGACCACGATTTTGTTGGGATCGGTCGGGTCCACCAACAGCAACACGGGGTTGCCATTGACGATCGCTTCGCTCACGGCAAATTGGCCGTTGCCCAGAGGTAGGACAGAGATCTTGCTTGGCGGGCCGCCGGGCGATCCCTCAGGGAACGTTCCGTTCGTTACCAGGGTCGTACCGATCAGCTGTGGGCTGGCCGGGTTGGTGATGTCCAGGACGGACAGCGTCAAATTGCCCGTCAGGCCATACGTGCCGGGGTCGAAAAAATTGCGCCGGCCGCCCGTGCTGCCGACGACCAGTGCACGGTTGCCCTGGATAGCAACATCCAGCACCTGGACCGTACCGGGGATGTCTACCTCATTGGTGACCGTCAGGTTTGTGGGGTCTGAGTAATTGACGACCAGGACACGGCCCACGCCGGACTGCGTGGCACCCCCCGTCGAAGTCGTGCTGGCAATGTAAGCGATTTGGCTGTTGACGAGCACGCCGCCGTTTTGGTTCGTTGTGCCGGTGGAGGGGGGACTGCCTTCGTTGAACAGTACGTCGTCCAGTGTGGGCGCCGCTGGGGTGCTGACGTCGATGGAGAGGACGGAGCCGAATTGGTCGACGATCTCCGTGCCGAAAAGGTAGCTTACGCCATTGGTCGGCACCAGCAGGGTGTTGCCTTGCACGAGCATATCGCTCATGAAAACGTAATCGAATGGCGTGCCAGACGGGCCGTTGACCAGCGTCGGACTGAGCGGACTTGCCAGCGAGTAGATCAGCAAGGTAGTCTGGTTGGCATTGAGGTCGGTGGTCGTGCCGACGATGAGGTAGTTCGTGCCGCCGATGTTGTCCTCCCGAACGACGGTAAAGCCGCCCTGGACAATCTCGCTTTGGCCGAAAGTGCTGAGGAGTTGCGGGCTGGCCGGATTGGTGACGTCCACAATGTCGATGCCGTTGGTGCCGGCAACGTAGGCCAGGCTCTGGGCTCCGTTCTGGTAAAGCGAGATCGTCGTGCTGGTAGGCGTGGTCTGCACCTGGCCGTCCAGGGTCAAAGGGTCCGGGAAGGAAATCTGACTGTTGACCGTCAGGGTGTTGGTAACGGTCCCGGTGCCCGCCGGCAAGGTGGTCGGGCTGACCGACAGCGTCGCCGTCACCGGCGTGCCGACCAGCACGCTTCCCTGGCCCGTCCCGCCGGGAATGGGGTTGCCCAGCGTGTCGGTAACCGTCACGTTGATCGTATAGCTGCCCTCGACCAGACCGGTCGTGGGGAAACTGCCCAGGTCCACGGTCGCCAGCGAAGTCTGCACGGTGAGCGTCAGCGCTACCGGCGTGGAGGTGAAGACCACATTTCCGTTCGGATCAGTGACCGTGTAATACGCCTGGGCCTGTTGCTGCTGATTGACCGCATTGAGCACGTCGGCGGTGACGTCCACCGGGCTCCCCGGATCGGTGAATGGCGGGTTGGCTTCGACTTCCGTCACCGCAATAAAGGTGGGGCGCACGGTGAGCGTTCCCTGGGCGCTCTGGGTGATTTCCGCCGCTCCCTCCGCCGTGACCGTAACCGTGAAGCCGGTCGGGAACAGGCTGCCTCCGGTCTCGGTTGCCTGGAGGTTAATGGCATCGGTGCCGCCGATGAGCGCCTGGCCAGGCTGTAGCGTGACGCTCTCGATTTGCTGGCCATTTTGCATGAATTCAGCTGCGACGCTTCCGTACAGCCCCGTCACGTCGAGATAATAAGTTGTCGGCTGGTTGCCGGTGTTTTGCAGTTCCACGCCGAAGTCGGCCGGAGAATTCGGCAAGGCGACGGCGCTGTTGGGAGACAGCGTAAATGTGAATCCGTGGGCCGTCTCGTCGTTCAGCACCGACGCCAGGCCGGAGAGAGCATTGGCCAAGTCCGTGAACGCTTTCTGGTAGTCGGCGGCCGTCACTGCGGCGGCAAGTTCACTGCGGGCGGTGCTCAAAGCGCTCAGGAAGCTTGTCAGGTATGGATCGTTCCCCAAAAATGCGCTCACGGCGTCGATGTCGGCCAGGACCTGGCTGTTGTAGATGGCGCTGGCGGTGTTCTGCACCAGGTTCGTGAGGTCGGTACTCAATTCCTCAAGACGGTTGGCCAGGTTGGCGTTGCCGAGTTGGCCAGCGGAAACAGCCGCATTGGCAATCGCCGTTGCCCCCGGAACTTCAACAGTCACCGTTATCGGCAACGTCAGTGTCAAGGGCGATCCAACCGGACCATAGGTTGCGGTGATCGTCGCTTGCAGCGTGCCGCCGAGCGGCGTCGCGGCACTTGGAGTCAGCGTCACGTACTCCGTGGCCGACCCGCCGGCACCCAGCGTTAGCGTGTACAGTCCGGTCAGGCTCAATCCACTGGGTAACGTCGATGTCAAGCTAATGTTGCTTTCCGTGACGTTGCCGACGTTGGTGATCGTGATCGCGTCGGTTACGCCAGCGCCGGGCGTGGTGCTGACCTCGACCGGGTCGCTGGTCACTGTCAACGCATCGATCTGCGGCATGGTGACGTTGACGGTGACCGTCTCGGTGATCGCCGGGTTGGTCGTGCTGGTTGCCGTGACCTGGAAGGAAAGCACTGTCCCCACCGGCGGAATCGGCTGACCGGCGTTGGGTTGCAGGTAGAGGCCCAGGATGCCTGTTTGCCCCGCCAGGACCGTGACTGAGGTGCCGCTGTTGAGCAGCGTGAAACCGGCCGGTACGTTGGCGAAAGTCAGGTTGTAACTGTCAGCGCTCGGGCCGAGATTCTGCACGGATGCCTGGAAGGCGGTCGGCAGCTCGGCGCCATCGAACGGAACGGTGAGCACGGGGTCCGACGTGACTCTGAAATTAATCCCCGGCGACGTGGGCGCGATGGTGACGTTGACCGTCGTTTGTGCCACCAGGTCCGGGTTGGTTGTGGATTGTACTATTACCTGGATTGGATACGTGCCGCCCTGGAGGCCCGGTGCTGGGGTTGCCGTGACCATGCCGGTGCTGCCGATGGTCACCGTCCAGCCGGCAGGCGCCTGGGCGGTGAGGTTGTAGGTGTCGGCGAAGCTAGTGTTGACGTTTGTCTGGAACGTCACTGGCGTGTTCTGATCGGTTGTGAGCGTCGCGGGCGTGGCTGACACGGTCAACACGTTGGCCGCGTTGCCGTGGAAAGTGACGGCGTCGGTGTTGTTGCCGCCGCCGGCCGCGACGATGATGCTGCCGGTGTAATCCGTCAGCGTGGCCCCGTTGGTGAGACCGAGCGAGTTACCGCCGACGGCGAGGTCTTCGTTGCTAGGACCAAGGTTGATCGTACCATTAGTCGCGGTGATGGACACGGAGCCGGAGAAGTTCGGGGAAGTCGTTTGCCCGCTCCCCGATAAAGTTGCCGAGTTGGTGGTAATTGTGTACGTGCCGGCGGGGAGGGCCTGGCCGTTGAGCGTGAGACCGTCCGTAGTCAGCGTGATCGACACTTTGCCCGCGACGGTTGCCGAATAGCTTTCCCAGTCGCCGCAAACGCCTAAGCTACTCTCGGCGGGGCCATAGAAGGACAGGCTCCCGATACCGTTGGCGCTGTAGGAATCGATCCCCGAAACGGCCACCGGCACCAAGTTCACGGTTGTCAGTGTCACGGCCCCCGTGCCAACCGTGTGCCCGGTGGAACTGACAATGGTGGCGCCTTGGGCGATCAGCGACGTGGCCTGTAGTTCGCTCGCCACTGTCGAGGACCAAGTAGCGGCTATCTGGTTCAAAACGGAGAAGCTCGCGGTCTGAGCGGTTCCCTGGACCGAGCCGGTTGTCAATGAGCTCGTCTCGCCGTTACTTCCGCTTGCCTGATTCGCGGGCAACGCCGTGAGCGGCAGAGGATTCAACACAATCGGCGTAACCCCAGGGTCATTGTTGCCGGTAAAGAAATACACAAACGCCGTTAGAAGTTGGTCGAAAGAGTCGCCGAGGGCTTTTTTTGCGAGATCAAGTACTTGCTGAAGGTTGCCTTCGGAAGGGGTGAGATCCCCCGGGGGCTCTTTCGAGATAACGTCCAAATCATTGCCGAGCCCTTCCCAGAGTGCCTTCACTTGCTCTTTCCCTGCCTCGAGCTCGTGGTCGGCCGTCTGATTGCCGAGCGCTATTCTGTTGAGCTCGTAGGCAGCGCTCAGGATACCCGCGGCGTCGAAAGCGGCCACCGGCGTAAAAAAAGCTTTCACGTCGCTTAGAATCTTCACGTAATTTTGGAGGTCCGCTGCGTATTCCAATGCCCCTTCATGGCCCCCGTCCGCATCAACGCCGATATATTGACCCGTAGCCAGGTTGATTTCGGCCCAGGCAATTGTCGGCACACCGTTGAGAATCACGCTTTGATTCGGGACGATCACGCCAAAACCGTTCAGGACATCCGTCGTAATCCGCGCTCTGGCGTCTTCCGGGATATTCAGTCCGTCCAGCACGTTTAGATTCGCGCTGGTAATGTCGATGAGGCCGATCCCCTGGGCCGTCGCGGCGTTGAAAACATCGTAGGTGTTATCGACCGCGAGCGTATGTCCACTCGGCACGAGGGCGGCGACCGTGTCGCGCTCGTTGACGTTTTCGAACATCCCGCAGCCCAAATTGAACATGAAAATCGCGGCCACTGCCTGACCCGGCGCTGTTTCCACTCGCGGGGCGTCGCTTACAAGATCGATCGCGGTTGTGAGCCCTGCTGACATCGTCGATGAATCGGACTCGACGACCTGCTGGGAAGTTAGAACGATGCGCGGCCTGTCGAAGTACGCCACCACGTCGGACGTCCTCGCGAGCGTGGTCGTTTGCACTTGCGACAACGTCAAGAAATTGTTTCCGAGTATGCGCGTCATGTCGATGTCATAGTCCGTTGCATATGTTGTGGCGATTTGGGCGCCAGCGGGGGTGTTTTGCAGGCCGCCCAATTCGGTGGCGTCAGTTTGCAGCTCCTCATTGAGTTCGGCCGTAGGGTGTGGGTCGGGCGCCGCCGCCGAAACGTCCAGCGTGAATACGTCGAAGCTCGTCAGAGCCGGAGCGTCGCCGGGCGGGATCGAGATGCTGGCGTTCACCAGGCCTTGCCGCGCAGCGTAGCCGATGCGATCCACAATCGTACGCTCGAATGTCTCAGACGGTCCTTGCGGTCCGCTGAGAGTAATGTTCAAAAACAGCCCCGTGAGGATCTGACTGCCGACCGTCAAGCCACTGAATATTTCCTGATAGTTCTGCCCCGTAATCACCTCGTCGTGGCTCGAAGGGAATGCGTCATCACCAACCTCGATATAGGGCGAATAGGTATTCGTAGTGATGCCAGGTAGTGTCGCAATTGATGTTTGCGTGACGATATTGCCGAGCGAAAGAGGTCGGCCCACCAAATCCACGTCGTAGAAGGTCTGATCCAATACGACCGTCTGCGTCGTGCCAACGATGCCGGAAGCTCCGTTGAGTTCACCAAGCACACCGGTAATCGTGCTGAAGCCCGGATAGTATAGTTCCGCAGTGAGCGAAATCTCTGTCGTTTCGCGCAGAGCATCCGGCACCTCCGCAAACGTGCCCGTGTTTGCCGTGAACGCCTGGCCTACTTGTCCGCCCGATGTGACTGCGGCCATGAGCGGGTCGGCGTCCTCCATGCCGCTGCCGGCGTCGAACTGGAACCAGTAGTGCGATTCCGTCTCGGCCAGCAGTTGGGGATCATTTGCAGGATCGGAGGATTGCGTGTCGGCCGGGATGTAGCCGACCGTCTGGTAGCTGGCCGGGAACATCGACAGGATGAGTTGCTGGGCCTGGCTCTGCGATAGGGTGCCCGAAACGTACTGGGCCGGGATTCCCGAAGCGCGCATCAGGGCCACGCCGAGGCTGGCCACGTCGAGGGCGTTGCCGGCGCTGGACCAGAGCGTGCCGCGGGCTCCGCGGACCGAGCCGAGATATGAGTTGTAGCCGATGTCGTTTTCCAGGAAGTTGAAAATCTGTTGCGGGTCATAGTTGAGCTCGGCGGCCTCTTCCTGGATGAACGGGTCGGTGGTGTTGGCGTCCGGGGTGGAAGCGAGCAGGCTGGGATCGCTGACATTGCCGGTGCGCAGCGTCGCGGCGGGGGTGGAACTCGAGACCAGCCCAGCGTCGAGCGTGGCAAAGGCCTGGGCGCCGGTGTCGAGCTGCAAGGGAATGATGCTTGGCAGATCGAGCGTCAGCGTGACGCTGGCCCGGTCATAACCCTGGATGGTGCCCAGGCTCCAGGCCAGGTGCTGGCCGCTCTGGTCCGGCAGCTGTGAGGGGTTCGCGAACGTCACGCCAGCCGCGAGCGTGTCAGTCAGGAGCACGCCGGTTTCCGGATCGGCGGCCTCGTTATAGACCGTGAACGTGATGGTTTCCTGGTTATTCTGAATTCCGCCCACGAAGTAGGAAGAGAGCGTGCGGCCCACAACGATGGCCGCGGGCAGTCCGGCGTCAAGCAGGATGCGGTCTTCCAAGGGCTCGAGAAAGGGCCGGGCGAAGGTGATCCGCGGCGGTCGTTTTTTCGTGATGGTACGGGATCGCTTGGCAAGCCAAGGCTTGAGGAAAAACGATAGTTTCATGGCGGCGCTTCTTTCGGCACGTTGCCAGAAGAGAAAAGAGGACAGGCCTCGAAAGGACGGCCTCCAGTCGGCGGCGTCATCCTCTGTCCCAGGCCCGAATCAACCCGCCGGTTGCCATTCTATGCTGAGGTCACCGACTGGGAATGATGATTTTGCACAGTTCCCGTGGCTTCACGAGTACGTTCAGCCACGGCCACCCTTGGGTGGCCCGTCGTGGTAGCGAGCCATCCCCTGGGGGCGCCACCAGGTATCCCCATCGATATCGGCGTGTCCCTCAATGTCATGCCACATTGGCAGTCCGAGACCGTTGCGCACGAGGGGGTATCATTCACGTTTCCGTGCGCGACGGTCCGTCAGCGTTGCTAAACCATGGTTATTGCACTTGTTACGGCAACGGACCGTCGCGCACGCTCAATTTCATTTTGTGCGCGACGGTTGACAGGAGTCCGACTGAAGCATTCAATGAACCCCCATCGCGGCAAGGGGACGCGGCTTCCATGGTCCAGGTTTCGCAAGCACTTGATACAGCCGTCAAAAGTCATCAATCGGGCGACCTGCGTCAGGCAGACCTGACTTGCTTGACCGATGTTGCCTATTATATTACAGTTCAAAACAGTGGCTCATATCGCTCGGAACGGTGCTTAGGAGATGAGGTCATGGTTGATGGCAGGCAGGATGCGGCGCAGTGGCTGCCTGCGGCCCGAGGCGGGTCCAGCGAGGCTCTCGGCCAGGTGCTGGAGGCGTGCCGCGGTTATCTGCTGCTGATCGCGCAGCAGGAGCTGGATACGACGTTGCAGGCCAAGGGCGGCGCTTCGGACCTGGTGCAGCAGACCTTCCTCGAAGCGCAGCGGGATTTCGCCGCCTTTCAAGGGGAGACGGAGGTGGCGCTCCTGGCCTGGATGCGGCGGCTTCTGGTCAACAATCTGGCCAACTTCCGCCGCGACTTGCATCGGGACAAGCGCCGCGTGACGCGCGAGATCGCCTTGTCGGGGGACTCCTCCGTGGGACGCGGCGGCGGTCTCGACGCGGGCATGTCCACTCCCAGCGTCGAAATGATGCGTGCCGAGCAATTCGAGGCCCTGGAACGCGCCGTGGAACGCTTGCCCGAGGACTACCGCCAGGTCATCCAGCTGCGCTATCGAGAGTCGCGTTCCTTTGAAGCCATCGCGGTGCTGATGCGGCGGTCCCAGAATGCGGTCCGCAAACTCTGGTCGCGGGCCATCGAGCGCCTGCAACAAGAACTGGATGCCAGCCCATGAATTCCGATCCCGATCTGGTGCTCGAAGAGGAATTCACCGCCCGCTTGCTCGCGGGTGAGGAAGCTCTCGCCGACGGAACGCCGCTGGAGAGCGTCGCCGAGGACGCGTCTCCTGAGATGCAAACGCGGCTGTTGCGCAGCCTGATGTGCGTGCAGCGCCTGCAACAGTTGCGTCGGTCGTCTTTCGCCTCTCCTCCCTCGTCCCTCGCTTCCCGTGAAGACTGCCCCACGCGCATCGGCCGATTCGAAATTCGCTGCATGCTGGGGCGCGGCGGCTTCGGCATCGTCTACCGCGCCTATGATCCGGTGCTCTGCCGCGAGGTGGCTCTCAAAATCCCGCGGGCCGACACGCTGATCGA
>Ga0182024_10009403_pt1 | contig 20223 bp, 17 predicted proteins | sample P32metaG_FD_120480 | JGI IMG/M metagenome (GOLD analysis project Ga0182024, IMG submission 120480) | Permafrost microbial communities from Stordalen Mire, Sweden - P3-2 metaG (Illumina Assembly) | ecosystem: Environmental > Terrestrial > Soil > Wetlands > Permafrost | place: Sweden: Stordalen... | reverse complement strand
TGAGATGAGAAGGAAGGCCAGCCAGAACCGCGCTCTGCCGGTGACGATTGCCAGGACGAGGTAAAGGATGAGCAAGGCGGCAAGAAAGGCCGGCGCGAAGGGGGCGTCGATCCCATACGACCCACGCCGCCGAGAGGTCAAGCGCCCGGACATACAGTCACTCCTGCCGCCGTCGCGCCGCGGTCCCACTTGCCTGGTAGACCGAACATTTGTATTGAGCTGCGAAAAATGCGGCTGTCGCAGCCTAATTCGGTTTTCACTTGCCGGAAATTTAACCTCCCCTTCCAGGCAGGCAAAGCTTTTATGGAAACGACATTGGGTCAGGAGCGGTTGCTGCCCAATCCCAAACTCCTTCTGCGTGAACATCTGACCAGCTTTTGACGTTCCTTCAAAGCCTCTGATAATGCCGAGTTGTCCAGATAAAAAAAGGCGTTCTATTCGGTTTTCGAATGAACGCCCTGTTGAACTCGGCATTATCGAGTGCTACAGAAAATAACCAAGTTGACGAAGTGATGTGTGGTTGGGATTTCCCATGACGATGTGATCGAGGACTTCGATCTTGAGTAACTGTCCCGCTCGAATGAGGTCACGGGTGATTTTAATGTCCGCTTCAGATGGAGTTGATTCGCCGCTCGGATGATTGTGCGCGATCACGATTGCGGACGCGCTCGCCATGATGGCCAGACGGAATACCTCTCGTGGATGGCAAAGAATCGTGTCCATTGTGCCTACTGACACCAGATAGTGTCCTTTGATCCGCCGACGTGTGTTAAGAATCATTACAACTAAGCATTCACATTCGGGATTGAAATATGGATGTTGCCCCACATGCGTCCGCCAATAAGCGGCTGCCTGCTCCGGCGTCTCGCATTGCTGCATTTCTTCGGGCGTGGGACACTCCCTCAAGGAAATAATTTTCCACTCCTGCGGTTGATTCGGAAACTTGATCGGTTTTATGAGGGTATTTTGCGGCTGGGTTGTGATCGCGGTGCATTCCGGGGAGATGTGGGTTTCTGTCGTGTTCATGTTTTTGCCTTTCGTTCTGAAGGAGCGGACCTGCTCTCTTCACCAGTCCCTGAGAGAGCAGGGCCGCTCCGCACGAAAGGCACCCGTCAACGCCCGCGCCGCCGGGCAGCGGAGCACGTAGCAAAGGAGTGCCACGAGACACAAACAACGGGCTGCGCGAAGCGCATTAGGGAAAGGATTTGTCTCGTGGCGCGAGGTTGCGCGGAGCAACCAGAGGCGCGGACGCTGACGGGGTGAACACGACAGATCGCCTCATCGGCGAATGCGAATCGGCATGAACCAGGCTATCTCGATGGTAGGCAACTGTTTTGCAATTGCATCGACGGATGTGGCAGAACCGGCTTTGGACTTAGGTTGGCACGCGGGAAGGCTTCCCAGATACCCGACGTGCGCTTGCATTACGGTTACAGGGGGACTACTTAATGGGGCACGATAATTGATTGTCGCTGAAAATGAAGCACATGCGGCGCACAGTTGTAGTACACACAAGATTCGCCGGACGCATAGCTCGGGTTGCCGCCGCGCGCGCGCGCTCACACGGCATCCAGGTTCTCACTATGGGCCAAATGGCAGCACGACTGGCTGGCGGTTTTCTTGGGCCGATCGATGTGGATTACCTCAGGGTTGCTGTCCGCGAGGCGCTTCCGGAAACGGATCTTGGCCAACTAGAGAACATCAAAACCCTGCCTGGCATGGTGCGGGCGGCGGTCAACACGCTCGAAAAGGTCTGGTTGGCCAACATCAACCTCGCGGCGGCGGCGCATCCGCGGCTGCAAGCCTTGGCAGCACTAGAACGGAACGTTTTGCGCCGTCTACCACCATCTATGAAGCAGCCGAAGGCGCTTGTCGATTTGGCCTGCGCCCGCATTAAACATGCACCGGTCGTGCTGGGGCCGATCGAGATACGTGGTCATAGTGAAATGCCAGTGTGCTGGCGTCCACTGCTTCCGGCTCTCGCGGACGTGGTCCCGGTCACTTGGGTCGCCGGACCGAGATCGGTTCCTGGTTGGCTTGACAGAAAGCGCATTGAAATTCACCAGGCACCGCCGAACGACGCGCAGATGGATCTCTTTTCGTGCGCGACCCCCCAGCACGAAATCCTAGAGGCTTTCCGCTGGATGCGGAATCTTATCGCTGAGGGCAAGGCGAAACCGGAAGAAATTGCGATTGCCGCAGCAAGCCCGGTCGACTTTGACGACCACGTCCTCGCACTTTCTCAAGACTCAAATTTGCCGATCCACTTTGTCCAAGGTATTAAGGCCGTAGCAACTGCCGAAGGCCAGACTGCCGCAGCGCTCGCCGACATTCTTGTCAAGGGTCTCTCGCAGGAGCGTGTGCGGCGCCTGCTACGGCGGTTGCATGGCACGCCCTTAATCGCAGATTTGCCACACGATTGGCCACGCATTCTGCCGCCGGATGCTCCGCTCGCTACCGTCCAGAGGTGGGAGCAGGCCTTCGCACGAGCGAAGTCAAGCGACTGGCCGGATGGCGTCGACCGTTCAGGACTGATTCTCGACATCCTGCGCATCCTGGAGAAGGGCCCAGATGCCGCCCCACAGGCTGGCGAGATGGTGCTGTCGAGCGTGGCACACAAACTCTGGGAGCGAGCGCTCGAAGAAGGCCCTCCCGCTGCGCTTCCTGTGACACTCACCCACCTCCGCATGGATGATAACGTCGAGCCAGCCTCACATCCCATCTGGACCTCGGCAATCTCGTTGGCGGCCGTGCCTCGGCCGTTCGTGCGTTTGGTTGCGCTCAATGCCGGTCGATGGCCACGCCGGATATCAGAAGACCGGCTGATCCCCGACCACATTATCGCACTCAAGGATCTCGATCCGCTGCCGGTCGCCGATGGTGACAGACGCGACTTCGCGACCATCATCGCGAGCGCCACGCAAGCAATCATTTCATTCAGCCGCCGCGACGTCGAGGGTCGCCTTTTGGGCCGTTCACCGTTGATCGGTGACATGAACGAAATCTACATCAGTCGCGGGCGCATTCCCGATCATGCGGCAAGCGAATCAGACCGGCTGCTGGCGCGTCCGAGCGAGTTTCGGAATTCTCCGATTGCCATGTCTGGCCTCGCCTGCTGGCACGACTGGTACCGACCGGAGATCACTGCGCATGATGGCCTAGTCGGGCGAACTCATCCGCGTTTGCAGAAAGTGTTCAGGCGGGCAATGTCGGCGACATCGCTGAAACTTTTGCTGCGCGACCCAATCCGGTTTGTCTGGCGATACGCGTTGGGATGGCATCAACCGGAAGAATCCGAGGAACCCCTCACGCTCGACGCGCTCGCATTCGGTAAATTGGTCCACGAAATCCTACAGGCTGCTGTTACCAAACTTGAGGCGACCGGCGGACTGGTACAGGCCGCGCCCCAGACCATTGAGAGAGCCGTCAGGGACGCGGTCGCTGCTGTGTCCTCGCGCTGGGAAAGCGAGCGGCCGGTGCCGCCGACCATCATATGGCGCAACACCCTCGATTCGACCCGAAAAGTCTCAGAAAAGGCTTTGACCTATGGCCTCGATCCGTTGCCCGATCAAAAAAGTTGGACAGAGATCCCTTTCGGCACTCCGGACAGCAAAGGGCGCGCCGACCTTCCTTGGAGCCCTTCGTCCCTCGTAGAAATCCAGAAGGCGGGAATTATCATCCAGGGCCAAATTGATAGACTCGATCTCTCAGGTGATCACCGCCGGGCACGGGTTATCGACTACAAGACGGGCGCTCTTAACAGGAAGATGGATGAGGTCGTCGTTCAAGGTGGAAGCGAACTTCAGCGCTGCCTCTACGCCTTCGCTGTCCGGACGCTGCTCGGTGATGAGGTTGAAATCGAAGCATCGCTGCTTTACCCGCACGCGCCTGAAGGCGAGCAAGCGCTGTTTCCACTCAAAAATGTCGATTCCGCGCTCAACCTCCTTGCTGGAGCCATAGTGATCGCACGGACAAATTTCGAGAGGGGGCTGACGCTGCCTGGGATTGACGCTGGTGACGAATACAATGAATTTGCTTTCGCGCTTCCCGCTAATGCCGGATACCTGACACGAAAGCGTCCAGACATGGATCGACGCATGGGTGATGCCACCAAGATATGGGAGGCGGAGTGATGAGTGGCATAACGCTTCCAGATAAAGCTGCGCGGACGATCGCGCTTAGCAACATTGATCGCTCGTTCCTGGTTGAGGCCGGTGCTGGATCTGGGAAGACATCGATCATGGCCGGTCGAGTTGCCGTTCTGCTCGCGAGGGGCAAAGCGCCCAAGAATATCGCCGCAATTACGTTCACCGACTTCGCGGCCAGCGAACTGCGCATCCGTATTGACCGGTTTGTCAATGAACTCTGCGCTGGAACAATTCCGCCGGATCTCGACAGTGCATTCCCCAAAGATGTGCCGGCTGAACAACGCGCAAACCTAGCGCAGGGGAAGAAGGCACTCGACCAACTCGTCTGTGCGACAATTCATGGCTTCGCCCAGGCGCTAGTCAAACCCTACCCGGCCGAGGCCGAAATCGATCCTGGCGCCGAGATCATCGATCCGGCTGAGGCGGATCTTGCGTTCGACGAACGTTACCAAGCCTGGATTAAGGAACGTCTCTCCGGCAAGGACAACGACGACATCGTTGCCGAACTCGTCATTGCCGATGAAGCACGCGGACTTGCTCTCATCCGTTCGATTGCAGATTTTCAACGCCGGAACCGTGATGCCAGACCCACCGGAAGCGGCTGGTCGGGGAACGTCGGCGAGCATTTCTTGGCGGCAGCGAACGCCTTTGAGCGAGAAATTGGCCGGTTCGATTTCTTGGAAGAACAGACCCACACGGCTTGCCAAGTATTCATCGAGATGGCCAAGACCCTCGGTGGTCCCGCCATTGGGGCAGATCGTCCGGACAACCGAACCTTGATCGGAGCGGCCTGCATCTTACGACATCTCGCGTGCTTCACTCAGAAAGAAGAACGGCGGCAATTGAGAACAAAAGGGGCGTGGGAAAAAGCCGCCATAGCCGCCGGCAAACGCAAACCCGATGGCGGTATGGCCTTCGAGGCCAGTCGCACGCGTTACGATGCCTGCCATGACGCCTTCGAAACACTTATGGCAACGGTCGCGGGCGAACTGCTGCGCCGCATCGTCGAGGCGATCAAAGGCCTGCTGCGGGACTGGAGCGAATACAAACAGGCTGCTGCGCTACTCGACTTCGACGACCTGCTGTATAAGGCCAGGGATCTCCTCGCCAAACACGAGGATGTGCGCCAAGCACTGGCGAAGCGTTTCCAGCATGTGCTCGTCGACGAATTGCAGGACACCGACCCGCTGCAGATCGAAATCCTGTGGCGGCTGTGCGGAGAGGCACCACCGAACGGAAACACGCAGCCACTCGCGCGCATTCCACGGGTCGGGGCGCTGTTTCTCGTCGGCGATCCTAAACAGGCGATCTATCGGTTTCGCGGCGCCGACGTAAATGCTTATCTCGCCGCGCGGGAAGCGATTGGCGGGGAAGCGCTGCTTGAAATTGTCGCAAACTTCCGGTCGGTCGAGCCTATCCTCACCTTCGTCAACCTCAAGTTTGAAAAGCCCTTGGCGTTGGAAGTCGGTCAGCCTGGCTTCACCGCACTCGCGGCCACCTGCAAGGCAGAAAAAGATGTAATCGCGGTGGCTGCGCTCGACGTCGCAGTCGAGGGCGAGAAACCCAGTGCCGAGATGCTGCGCGATGCGGAGGCAGAGCGGATCGCGGAGCTTTGCACGCGGATGGTCGGCAATGTGCAGGTTCGAGATCGCAGCGGAATGAGGGCTTGTCGCTTTGGAGACATCGCGTTGCTGGCACCGGTTGGCACAGACCTGTGGCGGTTCGAGGAAGCGCTCGAACAACGCGGAATCCCGGTTTCTAGCCAGGCTGGTAAGGGCTTTTTTAGGAGACAGGAGATCCACGATCTGATTGCGATGACCCGCGCGATCTCGGACGTACGCGATACGCTCGCACTCGGCGCGTTGTTGCGCGGCCCACTGATCGGCCTCTCCGAGGCCGAACTCCTCGACATTTCCGAAGGACTTCCTGCCGATTCGAAGCTTCCGAACGGCCCGCCCCAGCTCACACTGTGGACTGAACTTGATCACGTTAACCATGAGTTAACCCGCCGAGTCCTCGAAATCCTGCAGTCGCTGGCCAAACGGGCGCATTTGACAACAACCTACATGCTGCTTTCGGACGCGGTGAGCTTGCTGGATATTCGGGGCCAGCTGCGCCAGAGGTTTAAGGCAAGCGCGGATCGCGCTCTTGCGAATGTCGACCTGTTCCTGGAGACGGCCCGCGCCTACGATGTGCGGGGTCTGCGTGCCTTCGCGCGGGATATGCGTATCAACTGGGAGGAACAAGTCCGCCAAGTTGAGGGACGTCCCGATGGCGAAGAGCAATCGGTTTCGCTTATCACCATCCACGCTTCCAAAGGTTTGGAGTGGCCTGTTGTGATTCCGATTAACATGACTGGCGCTCCGAAATCGGATTCCGGCCTCATGCACGACCGCAAGTCCGGGGGATTCTCAGTTCCCATTCTCAACATTGAACCGGCCGGCTATGCTGAGATCAAATCATGGAATGAAGCTGAACACGCCCGCGAGCGCGTTCGGCTTTGGTACGTCGCCGCGACCCGGGCTCGCGATCTGCTCGTCCTGCCACGGCATGTCGCCGAACTTTCCGATAAATCCTGGGCGCGCATTGTCGACTTGGGAATCGCGGCGCTTCCGGCCATTAACCCGGCAGAACTTGGCTCCGAAACGTCGCCGCCGCCCCCGCCTTCCGAGAACACGCAGACAAGCGCCATGTTCTCGGACGAGGCAAAGCGGATTTCGGATGCTGCAATCACCATTCGATGGCACAGACCGAGCCTGCACGAAGATGATGTACTGCAATCCGCGCCAATCCTCGTATTTTCAGACCCGGAGTCAGTCGAAGCGGACCATCAGGTTATTGAAATCACGGGCAGCGCCACCCGCGGAACCATTCTGCATAAGCTGATGGAGGAGGTGCTTTCCGGAGAAACGCAGGATGCCGTCGGCGAGCTTGAACGCAGAGCCACTGAGCTACTCGCGCAACTTGGCAAGGCACCGTCAGACAACCCTAAGTTTGGCATCGCGCCGAAGGAACTCGCCTCAACTATCGTGAGGACGTTGAACCTGGCCGAAATTGCAGTGCTCCGCCCACGCTTGATACCGGAGCAAACAATCTTCGGAAGCGAAAAGGATGGAAGTACTGAGACACTGATCTCGGGCGTCGCGGACGCAGTGGCACGAGACGCGAACGATAGGATCGAAACAATTATCGACTGGAAGAGCGATGTTGAGATGAACGACGGCAAGCTTAAGGCTTACAGAACACAACTTGATGATTATCGCAAGCAGACAGGCGCCAAAAGGGCGTTACTTGTCCTGATGACCACGGGAGAAGTCCTGAATGCGTGACGAATCCATACCTCATGCTCAAGGTTTGCGACTGGAATGGATTTCGCAGACATGGGCGAGTACGCTGTTACCATGATTCCCTCCAAATGATCACAGTGTCGGCGTTCGACTGAAGAAGGGCGCGACAGCGACGTCAACAAGCAAGGGGCCGGAATCTGCCTCCATAGCGAACCCTATTCAAAGGTGGACTTTCGGATTCTTTGTCCTAACATTCTGTCGGTCTGCGGCGGATGCCAAGCCACTCTTAAAAGGGTCATGCGTAAACACCAGAAAGCTAACGCTCCTTCACCTGATGAACTCATCAATCGGGTGAGCGAATTGTTTACCCATCCATGCTATAATAACATACGCCGAGTGGTTGTAGAGCACGCCAAACTTCTTGAAGCGCATCACGCGGAAGGCATCATGGCGTTCACCAAGTGGGCCCAGTCGTTCGAGCGGATTCTTGTCAAGAACCCCGGACAACGGTTCCACATGGACGCTTGGTTTGCGGCGGATGTGGCTTCAGGCCTTGGCAGAGAAGTGCCATTGTCGCAAATGCTGGTCCCGTTTTATCTTGGGGAATGGTTTTATTTCTTGCCGCCGCAGCCGCGATTCAAGGGGGTTGGGAGTCAATTAATCTACGGGGTTTCGTTTCCAGGCTCTGATCTTCTCAAGGATGTGCATTTGCTCGAATACCCATGGCTTTTCCACGAAACGGGTCACCATCTGCTAGATCGGGTTGATAAACAACTTTTTGAATCGGTCAGAACCGCTCTGGCCAGCACATTGCGAAAGGAAAGGCGGCGGAATCCATCTGCAAGCCCCGAGGTTCGGGCCATTGTGACGGATCGGCTCAAGCGTTACGAACGGTTTTGGTCTCCTGACCTTGCTATCCAGAATTGGACGGTTGAGATTTTCGCAGACGTAATCGCGGTTTGGACCTGTGGACCCGCTTTTATAGCGTCGTTTATCGACAATACTGAGAACTCCGCACAGCGCCCATTCGAAACGCACGTCACACACCCACCTTTCAATCTCCGCGCGGTTTTATTGATCGAGGTTGGCGAATCGCTCGGGTGGGACCGATATTTGGGAGGGTTGCGAGATTTGGTTCGTAAATGGAAATCCAAACCTCTGGAAATGAGCGCACAGAATGATTACGCGGCTATGGCTACCAGTGAGCTGTCGGCGGTTGTAATCGACGCTGCTTTGACACTATGCCGCAATCTGCAGCTCCCGCAATGTACTGTGGAATCCATTGATAGTTTGAGAAAGTGGATTGAGTCGCCCCAGTCCCCAGATTCAGCTTTCCAAATGATCGTCGGGGCTTGGTTGAAAGAGCACGATCAACCGGACGCCTTCGATGCTTGGGAGGCGTCCGTGCTCGATCTGCTGCAACGGGAACTCACAGAGTGACTCCCGAAATTTTGTAGCGTTTGGATAATTGCAATGCGCCAGAATCAGCGATCTGGAGCAAGAGTGGCAAACTTAACCCCATGTCTGGCTTGGTGAAACACATGTCTGCCTCCCAAACCAGATCACGGATTGCGGCCTCTTGTACTGCTTTACCCGCAATATCGATAAGTCGAACCTTCAGTGGAGCCGCTGTGCCTTGGTGCAAATAGGGCAAACCAGTCGTGCAGACAAGACCTTCACTTGGATCGAGGAACGGGAAACAAGCGAATCCCACGGTTGGGTTTGAGATGGAGTCGCCGATATTCATGACTCTCCATCCTTCCGCGGCCTTCATGATTTCCATGGCCGTCCATGTGGCGGACCGAGCTGCCCACCCACGGTCTAGCGCCTCCTGATAAAGTCGGACCAATGCATCTTGCTCATTCCACTTGTCTCCGGCCCCGAGCAACGGACCATCCCGGATTATCAACAACGAGTCCAGATTCAGCTTCCGTCCGTCCTCCTTCAAGTCGGCCTGCATTGTTTCAAACAAATGCACGAAACCGTTGAACAAGGCATCTGGATCCACTGGCTCCGCTTGTTTGCCGTGCAAGGGGATTTCGTGCGGTTTAAGAATCAAACCGTTTTCGGGCTTGCAAAATCCCATCCCGAAGCAAGCCATCACTCTGTCGTCTCGCTTTCCGCCGACGTCGAATGCAAGGTGCGCGTCATAATGGAATCCGGCAGCAGGAAGGAATGGGAACCAATGGCATTTCACGAGCAGATTCGCGACGCAGAGGTCGAGCTGATTTTCGATTCGACGGGCTAGTCCCTTATCACAGTTAGCCAAATCCTTTAAGCGGACGTCCTTCTGCCTCCGATAAAAAACGTTGTAATGATGCACGCATTGAGAGGGGACTGGTATCCGCTGCTTTATTTGTTCGTGCGTGCTGTAATCGTTCTGGGGTTGGTTCCAGCGTTCGTTTAGTACCGCAAAAAGTGAATCGTGGTTGCCGCGAGAGACAGCGCGCTCGATGTCATTGACATTGTCGTAACAAAGCGGCCCAGAAAAGCGGTAATTTATTCCACGGCGCTCCATCATGGAGTTCAACAGGTCAAGAAGATCATCCGCCCTTTGCTGGCCAAGAAACCTTGGCACCGCCAAAACCGGGTTGATATGCTGGGACTCGTAAAATCCATAGCGCCGTATGTGCTCCTGCCTCTCCCGCGCTCGGCCCTGTAGCGCGGCGGGTGCCAAATCGGCAATTCTACCAACAATTCTGGTTCCTTTGGAATCTCGCACGTAGACTGGCGGCGGCGTGATGTAAAAGACGGGGAATGCGGATGCGCTGACCGGGATGGGCAACAGATCCAACTTGACACCATGCACACTGCATCCGTTAACAAAATCGCGGAGTTTCTGGGCCAAATCAAGACGTTCGGAAGGTTCAATTATAGTTTCGTCGTGCTCTTCCCGCGTAATGGACGAATCAAGAAGCAGGAAACAACGCTTGCTGTCCAAATGAATTTGTCCCTTCGGAAAATCCTTGCAAGGCAACTCGAGCGCAGCGCGTTTAGCCTGTTCAGCCGGTGGAAGATCCGCATCGTCTAAGATTTGGCTTGGAGAGGCCAACTCGTAGACCTTTCCTTCCATGCGGCCGTTTAAATGAGTGGCGTGCCAGATGCGAATGGCCACAGGCTCACCTTTGCGGTTGCTGCGGTTTTCAAGCTTGGCCGTTATCCTGGCCGCCAATTCTTCCACATTTCGATTTTCATAATAACTCTTTATCGAAGCCGCGTCGATGCTGGCGGTGGAGACATTGAATTTGACGCACCAGCCCGCCACCGTTTCCTTGGCATCAAAATCAAACCGACGGCAGAAAATGAAGCCGGCCTTTGTAATATCGTCCTTCCCAGTCGGGGTTTCGCAGAAGCTGTTGAAATCCTGCCAAAGGGGGCCAAGGATCGCCGCAGCGTTTTCTTTGAAATGTGTCTTGATGCCATCCTTAATGATCCGCGCGAATGCCGGGGTGAATCGTCTGTTGCTCGCGTCAATTTCGACGACTTCTTGCAGGGAAACTTCAAAATCGTTGACGCGAAGACCCTCCAGAAATTTCCAGTTGGGTGAGACGGCGACCCGCTCGTCATCGATTTCAACCACGAATGAATAGCCAGAACACAAGCTTCCATGTGCTTTGCGCGCCGCCCATGCCGCCTCCCTGATGGCCTTCCGCGGTTCTTCAGGTTTTCCGCGCAGCGGTTTAAACCGGTAGATATTTGCCTTCCAACGCAGTTGTTCTCCGTTTGCGATTGCGAAGGCGTTGAGCACTTCTCCGTGGCAAGCCGCCTGGGCGTCGGAAGGTGCAGCCAGCTTCACTTTGTTTGTAGTGGTCATGATTTGTCCTTTGTAAGATAATAAGTGGCCGCAGACCCGACCATGCCGGAAATCACGGGTAACCAGGAATTAAACTGACGCTCCACCATCTCAGCGGCGGTTTTATCGCCCCAGGCGAGAGCGGTCAATAAGGCGGCGTATTGGAGCAAGATGGAACCCGCGAAAATCCCGAGCAGTGCAAGAGCAAACGTTTTGGCGGTGCGTTCACGATGGCTAGTCCTAGCCTCAATGGCCTCCGGGTTCACGTCGATGACATCGCCGCCCTCGATCAGTGGTTCATCCGATGCCTTGGCTTTTTCAGGTGATTCGTCCGGCTTTTGGGACATAAGCTGATTCTCAGAGGGGTTTAAAGGTTTGGGATGATTAAGACTCTCTCTTCCTTGGTCTGTGGGTTGCGAACAACAACCTCGGTGTATCCGAGCTCCTTTTGCTGTTGAAGCGCGCGGCTTACCTGCAATGAATTACGAACGGCATCGGCCAGAGAATCGAGCCTGCCTCGCTCCTTCAGGGTCTCCAAGCTCTCCAAACTGCGCTCGTCGAATGAGAAAACAACTCTCTTTTTAACGCTCATAGTTTTTAAATGTTGTACGGTTATGTATCATTTATGACATCATCAACGACATCAATATATGCACCCGTCCGACATCTGTCAATGCACTATTTCGAATATTCTTTGCAATAAAACTGGATTTCGGTGCCCAAGGCGAGGCAACGACCCCAGCCAAGGCACTGCCGAACGTTTTTTCCAGCCCCTTCAGCAAAAGTGGATTTGTCGTTGGTCGACAATAATGGCCGAAACAGAAATTCGGGGGTCACATGGACAGTATTTGTCCAGGTGACTTCTGTATAGTGCGCCACGAGGTCGTAGATCCGGCCGGAGTTCGTTTGCAAAATATGTGTTGCATATTACATTACATATGTTACATAACAGATATGTCACGCGGTAAATCAGGCCGAATTGTCATCGAAGTCGATCCGAGTATTAAGTGCCGTCTTTACGCCGCGCTTGCTCCCTCAGGCAGCACGCTCAAAGATTGGTTTCTCAACCGTGCCGCCGATTTCATCGGAGAGAAAACCGAAGAGGATGTGCCCCGTGTGTCGTACCAGCCTTTGCAATCGAGAGGGGAAATCATGATGGCGGCTGAGGAATCACCCAAATACAAGACAAAGAAAACCCCGAAACCTATCTTATGAATTCTATGACTAAATTCAAAACAACAACATCAGTGTCGCCTATAACGCGTTCGGAGACGACCCTCCCTCGACGCGCAGCTCTTAACGTGAGCGCGAACTGGAAAGCCGCTGCCAAACACACGAATACGGGCTGTCTTCCCGTGATAGACATGTTCAGTGGCTGCGGCGGCATGTCAGCAGGCTTTGCATCCATCAACGCACTTACACCGGCATTTCGAATTGCCGGAGCGATCGACATCGACGAAGTTGCCAACGAGTCCTACGAACGAAACATCAAGGTTCGACCGCACAGGGTGAGTGTTGCCGAACTGGCCCAGAAACCCACATTATTGCGCAAAACGCTTGTTGATTTTCTAGGACATGAATCTAACGACTTTGTGCTCATTGGCTGCGCTCCTTGCCAAGGCTTCTCCTCTCATCGAAATGAACAAGGTGAAAATGATACTCGCAACACACTGTTTCTGGATTTCGCGAAAATCGCTGCAAAAACCCAACCGCTTGCGATTGTTGTGGAGAACGTTCCAGAATTGCTGACAAATCGATACTGGCCGCTCGTTGCCGAGGCCAGAAAAATACTTGAGAAGGCTGGATATTTTGTGAACCTTACGGTCCACAACATGGCCGAATTTAGCGTACCTCAAGAGCGGTTCCGAACACTCATGCTCGCAATGAAACACCCTTTCGAATCACCCCGCGGATTTCTCTCCCGCGATCAATTCCGCACTGTTCGTAACGCGATTGGGAAACTACCCCATATTTCCGCCGGGCAGCACCACCCGTCCGATCCCATGCACTACACCGCTGGCCACAAGCCATCCACGCTTGCTACGATTCGGGCGGTACCAAAGGACGGTGGCAGCCGCCCAGACCATGTTGGTCCGGAATGCTTGCGACGAGCGAAGGCGCGCAATGGGCGTGCTGTGTACGAAGATGTTTATGGGCGGCTTTTTTGGGATAAGCCGGCGATCACTATCACCGCTTCTGCGCGTAATCCTGCCAGTGGCCGGTACGTTCATCCGGAGCAGCACAGGGGATTGTCGGTGCGCGAAGTGGCGTTGCTCCAGAGCTTTCCGCCTGATTACGATTTTGCTGGAGGCCTGGACGAGCGATTCCGACAAGTTGGGAACGCCGTGCCGCCCGCATTTGCTGCTTTTCTTGCTGCGCATGTTCTGGCACAACTTCGCCTGACTAAGCATCCGAACATGTTCGATAAGGGAATTGACCAACCGATTGGAAATTCCTTTTCGCGTTTAATTCCAGCCCTCAAGTCTGGTCGCAGAAAAATTTGCGAATTAAAATGACTTTGGAAGCGGCAAATAATTCGGCTGAGTTCAATCCGCCAAAACCGACAGCCATTGACTTGTTTTGTGGTGCAGGCGGTATGTCTCTCGGGTTACAACGGGCGGGCTTTGCTGTCATTTGCGCGGCAGACTTCTGGCGTATCGCTGTGGATACGTATCAACAAAATTTTGCCCATCGAGTTATATGCACTGACCTAACGGCCTGCTCTGCATCTGAATTGAATCGTCTGACGGCTGTTCCGAAATTGCTTGTTGATTTGGTAGTTGGAGGCCCCCCCTGCCAGGGATTTTCAATCCAACGAGTTGGGTCGGATGTCGATCATAGGAACAATCTCGTTTTCGAGTTCGCAAGACTTGTGATAGAGATTGCCCCCACCTACTTCATGATGGAGAATGTTCCAGGCTTGCTCGGAAAACGCGGCCATTGTGTTTTAGAGGCCTTTTTTGAAGCTGTAGACGCTGCTGGTTACGAAGCGGAAGCCCACATCGTGAATGCTGCCGATTACGGTATTCCACAGATTCGTCGACGTGTGATCATATATGGTTGGCAGCGGGGACGAGGGCATCGCGTATCGATTCCTCCAACAACACATTCTCCTCAAACTTACGCAACGGTTTGGGAAGCTATCGGTGATTTGCCAGTGCCAGCCGCACCCGGAAATCAGCTTGTGAAGGATGCTCTCCACCGCGCCAGCCGTCTGTCTGAATTAAATCGCAGACGACTGAAACACATTCCCCCCGGTGGAGGAATGCAAGATTTGCCGGTTGAGCTACGCGTAGCTTGCCACAAGGCCGGGGCTGATAAAATCGGGCATAGATATGTTTACGGTCGGCTCGCTTCTGACCGGCCGTCTTCCACAATTACCGCTGGATTTGATAGCTTCACACGCGGACGGTTTGCACATCCCCGCGAGGACAGAAACATTACGTTGCGGGAAGGTGCGCGCCTGCAATCGTTTCCGGACGATTTCCGGTTCGCTGGCAATCGAGAGGAAATAGCTGCTCAAATTGGCAATGCGGTTCCACCGAAACTGGCAGAAATCTTGGCGGGCGCGTTTTTGACCGTAATGAACCCCTCTTCGACTTTTGTCCGTCCGTCCATTGTCGGCGAGTCGGCTGTAACCGGCACATACTCACTTGACCAACCTTCGCTTTTTCCTAGCGAGTTGCTCAAGTGAATTTGACCAAAGAAATTTCCTTGGACAGCGACAGCCTCCAAAGCCCGCGGCTGAAGCCTATTGGTGCTTTACACGTTGCGAATCACAGCACAAAATGTTGGCTCACATATTGCTCCGAATGACCATTGAAACAGAGAAAGTTCAGAAGATTGGCAGTCTCCTGGATGAATTCGTCGCCAATTATCCGGCCACTTCTGCCGGAAAAGAGCATGTTCAATTGTACGTTCGAGGACGGGAACAGGGTCGGGCCAACTACCAGGCTGTACTCACGGCAGTGCGCAACGGCGAAGATGCCACAACTTTAATCCTTGAGAAGCTATTGCCACACGCGAATACAAAGGGCAACCGCGCGAAGGGGGCATGGATTCACCATGCGCCATCAGTCATAAAGGACGTCAAGAAATGGTTTGAGGCCGCGAAGAGAACAAAGGGCGAAGATTGGTCGAAAATTGCTCAAGCGATACTCAGTTTTGTGACAAGATGCACCGATGCCCCTGGCGAGTTGTCCGATGCGTGTGCTTGGTTCGTCGGCCTAGCCTACACCAAGGGGTTTCAGACGGGGATGCTCACCCCTATTCTGAATGCGCTACGACCAGATGATTTTCTCCTCATCAACTCCAAGTCGCTCGTTATCATCAATGCTTTGGCCGTAACCAATCTAAGTACAGGACTTCTGGACTATCCGGAGGCAAATGCAACTGGGAAAAGATTGATTGAAGCCCTCGACACAGAGATGAGCAAACGGAATAACCTCGCCATGCGGACGAACGATTTCTTCGACATGTTCTGCCACTGGGTTGTGGCTGTGAAGAAAACTTCCTTTGGAGGTAAGTCTTCCCGCAAAAGCATAGATCGTGACACCACAGGTCAAGACGAAACAACATGGGGCGGCTCGCTACACCAAAGTTTCAGACTCTTGCCTATAGATCGTTGTTCGCCAAACCTACGCCCATTTTTGGAGGGAGAAGGACAAACTCCGGAACAGGTGCTCGCTCGTCTACCCTATGATACAGAGCGGAGTTCTAATCCAACTGCCGGCGGCCCCGACCCGAAACGGTATCGTGACGGCAAACAGATCTATCAAACCGGAGGGTTGCTGTACGAGCGTACAGGAACAATATACTTAACAGATCTAGGGCATACTGTCCTACGATGGCTCGACATTCTAACTCCAAAAAACCGTAAAATTCTGGCTCGTCACGCCGCATACGCTCTTGCTGCTTGCCAATTGCGAAATCCCACTGGGTCGGGCCGCAAATATGCCATGACAGTCTGTGTATTTCCGTTTGCATTCATCTGGCGAGCGATGCTTGCTTTGGACGGACGGATCAGTTCCAATGAACTGAACAGGTGCCTTTTCAAGGTGAAAAACGAAAGTGAACTAAACACTGCCATTCGAGCAATTCGCGAAGCTCGCACCTCAGCGAGAATTGAGTTGTTGGGGGAAGAAACGCTTACTGGAAAGGGAAAAAACGACCGAATCATCCCTTGGGTTTCGCTTGCGTCATTTGGTTGGACGCTATTCCCAGATAAGCGCAGCGCGCACAGTAGCGAGGATGTTGGTTACTATGAATTAGACACTCAAATGATCCCGATAATCAAGGAAGCTGCGCAGATTCGCCATCGCCACCGCGAATTTGCCACAACGGAGGCTTATGTAGAACACATTTCTCGGTGCGCGGCCTTACCAAAGGATCTTAGATGACAACAAGAACGTACGGCCCGGCTACAGAACGCATGATCAAAGAAGTCGTCGACGCATGTGAGAAGCATGGAAGCCGTTCGATCGTCGCCCTCTCAGGCGTTCCCGGTACTGGAAAGTCATTTATTGCTTCCATTGCAGCGCAGCGATTTACTAACGAACCGTTGCTGGTTCGTGAAATCCAGTTCCACCAGTCGTTTAGTTACGAGGAATTTATCGAAGGATTACGAATTGATGATGCTTCAGGTGTTACCACGATGCCAGGTGTGTTCCTCGATTGGAACCAGCGAGCCCTTGACGACCCAGATCGTCGTTACGTACTACTCATCGAGGAGTTTACCCGAGCCAATTTAGCCGCCGTCTTGGGAGAATTGATGACTTATCTTGAGTATCGGGATCGTCCTTTCACATCGATGTATAGCAGGCAGTCCGTATGCGTGGCGAAGAACTTGACGCTTCTCGCCACTTTCAATCCTTCGGATCGTACAGCAATTGACTTGGACAATGCTTTGGTTCGGCGCTTGCGAATCTTGCGCTTTTTACCCTCGATGGAGCAACTCAAAGAGATGTTGGCAGAGCGATCGCTCAATAAGAATGTAATCACGCAGCTCGAAAAGCTGTTTACAGAGTGCAAACGCCTCTTTCCAAGCGAATACGAATATCTCATGCCATTCGGACATGGAATTTTTGCGGATGTGAAGGATGAAATTCCAGACTTGTTCCAACTGTGGCAGCAACGAATTGTTTACATGGTGCGGCGACCTTTGATCGATCCACATCCCTTTACTGAAACCATCGAACAACACTATCCCTGGCACAAAGAAGGCTTCGTTCTTGATGCTCAAAACAACCCTCAAAATACCTGAGCGTGGAACCGTTGAGATTTCCAATTCTCTTTGGTCCGAACTTGCCGGCGACCCGCAGTTCTGGAGTCTTGTAGATCGCGGTATTGTTGCCGCCGAGCGCGTATCGGCAAGAGCTTTCCGTCTCAGGGGCGGTGCCTTCGTTGGTCGGGCAATCATCGGCGGGCAGATTGGTTTGCAGTTGGAGGAAAAGGTTTCTGGATCTCTCGTCGCGCTAATCCAACACGCTTCCCGCACCGACTTCCGAATCCAATTCGTATCCTCGCAAACCTCTGATATTGGACCCCTCATTTCGTTGCTTGCAGAGCAATTCACGCAATCCGTAGGTCGATACCTGTCGCGCGGACGCGAATTCAATTATCGGGCCGAACGGCATGTAGGGTCCCTCATTGGCGGCAAGCTCCACATGACCGGAACGATCCATTTGCGTGCTCGCGGTCTCAGCCACTTGGCGCAGTTCGAAAAGAGCTCTATTGCCTTCAACACATCCCTTAACCAAATAATTCTTAATGCCTTGAGTGAACTGGAGAAAATCAACCGGATCGTGCCGCTTGAATCTTCGCTACTGGCGAAAGCCCGATCACTGTCGCTGTTGTTCTCCGACTGCAGGAGCGAGGAAATTCTGTTTGGCTCACGATCAGAATTCATAAGCCTTGCGGCAGAACGCCACGCCTTGACTTCAGACCCGTTAATCCGTGATCTCGCGTCTCTCGCGGGCATCCTCTTGTCCCACGAGAGTTTCGAGACAAGCGCAGCACGGCAAAATCGAGCCCCTCGGTCTTGGTTTCTGAACCTGGCCAGCCTCTTCGAGCTTGCGACTCGAAATATTCTCACACGCATAATTGGCAAAGTAGGTGGAGTTCAAAATGGGTGGAACACGCCGGCTTTCATATTCAAAACAGGTGACCCTCATTACCGTGCGCATCCAGATTTTGTGCTTCGCGCCGCTGGATCTGCCGCAGTGGTCGGCGACGCAAAATTCAAACTCCCTAGCACCAACGTGGAGCCGGGCGACCTGTATCAACTTATCGTTCACGCAGCGTCGTTCGACGCAACCGAAGCCTTCTTGCTCTATCCCGGTGACTCGTTCCAATCCGTCGATTTAGGAGTAACCAACACTGGAATTCGAGTCAGATCATTTACCGTTGACCTTTGCAAGTTGGATGCCTCTCTCACGCAACTACTTGCATCCGTTGCTCCAGGCATTGTTCCTTTTGGACTACGCCCGACGTCCCATTCCACAGTTGCAGCCCGGGATCAGGATTTAGTCGCTTCCGAGCTTATCAGCTCCGTTTAACCGCCTGACGCATGGCCGATATTTTCTCCAGAAGTAAACGGTCGGCGGTCATGTCGCGAGTCCGTAGCGCGGGAAATGAGTCCACCGAGCTGCGGTTGATTACCCTGATGCGCTCAGCCGGTATCACCGGTTGGCGTCGGCATCATAAACTTCCCGGAACTCCCGATTTCGTCTTTTGCCGACAGCGCCTCGCCATTTTCGTGGATGGCTGCTTTTGGCACGGTTGTCCGCGGTGCTATCGCCGCCCGGAATCAAACCGCAAATTTTGGGACGCCAAAAAAGCAAAAAATCAGGCGCGCGACCGGAAAGTCAAAACTGCCCTGCGCAAGCGCTGCTGGCGGGTTCTCCGCATCTGGGAGCATGATCTCAAGAATCCCAAACGTTGCTTGGGGCGTATTTCCGCAGCTATTCAAACAACCGCCGGCCCATGCTTTGGAATTCATTCAAGACACGACAAAGGGCATCCGCCGGTGCCAACGCACTAACATTGTTTTCGTAAATGTCGGACTCTGCCAATCGCAGCGTGCCACAACCGCGCGAACGCAGGGTGAGCGGAATGAGAATTGGTCGCGGCGGGGGCATCGAATCAGAACCAGTACAGCTTGTACCATGAGGATGTTTTTCCATTTGGTTCCAGAGGCGGGAGAGCGGATTTTTTGAACCTCTTATCGCAATGGACGAGGACGCATTGGTGTTTTTTCATGCGCCTCAATTCGTAAGCCTTGATTTTGTGCTCTTCCTGCTCGTAGTGATAGCGCGTTATGTGGGATGAAATCATTTGCGACCTGTTCGGTCAATGTGTCAGCGGCAGTGCCAATTTCATTTCCATGATCGACCTTGGTCAGAACGGATTCGCGGTTTTTGCTTGAAACCGTGACAACTTTGAATCTTGGTGGAGCGACGAACGTCCGCGTTTGCGCTGACAATCGAGGCAACCAGAATATCCTTTGCGTCATAACCAACGACGCCACCGCGAAAACCATTTTGCGACTATGCCGTCTGGCTCAAGCGGCAGCAGTGTCACACGCCGGAATCCCCGCTCGCAGTGGACCAGCACGCACTCGTGGTCGCGGAGATTCCGGAGCTTGTGCGGTTTGATTTTGTGCTCTTCGCTTTCGTTGTAGTTTACGTTTCGTTTGCCAGCGCTGTAACCCCATGAACGTTTGACAACCCGCTTTTTGCCAATGAAATCAGCGGCTTGAACCGCATCAGCTTCGTCGGCGGAGCGGAAAATCATCCGATTGCGAAGATTCAAGGTCAGGACTTTTGATTTGTCGTTGCCGAGCGGCGGAATAAGCGAAGTCGTGCTTTGCGCGGCGGCGACCACGGTTGCACCCGCCTCGCGGATCACATCCACGCAGTTGTAATCGCTCGTTCCGTCTTCGCTGGCCGTCATGAAACGCTGCGCTTCGTCAGCCCAGAGGATGAGCAAGTTGTCT
>Ga0182024_10009402_pt1 | contig 20223 bp, 31 predicted proteins | sample P32metaG_FD_120480 | JGI IMG/M metagenome (GOLD analysis project Ga0182024, IMG submission 120480) | Permafrost microbial communities from Stordalen Mire, Sweden - P3-2 metaG (Illumina Assembly) | ecosystem: Environmental > Terrestrial > Soil > Wetlands > Permafrost | place: Sweden: Stordalen... | reverse complement strand
TGTCGCTGCTGGGGGCCTTCTGTTGGCCGGCCCGGATCCCACCGGCAATGGTGGCGTGTTACCGGGCTTCGGTGATCAGCGGGAAATCGAACTGCTCGTCGAGGCGGGATTTACGCCAGTGCAAGCCATTCGCATTGCCACGTTGAATGGCGCGATCTTTGAAGGCAAGCAACGCAGCATTGGCTCCGTTGAGGTAGGTAAGAACGCGGATTTGGTAGTCGTCAGAGGCGATCCTTCGCAGCGAATTGCTGACATCGAGAATGCGGAAATAGTTTTCAAGGATGGAATTGGATACGACTCGGAGAAATTGCTTCGATCGGTTGCCGGCAGGTACGGCCAGTACTAGCCGGCGGCAGGTGCACGTTCCGCCCGTAGTCGCCAGGATCGGCCTCGATACCGAGGCGCTCATGGCTAAGATTTCTGTGGTAGCGGGGGAGTGCTACCTATTGATCTACCAGACGTGCGCCTGATACGACGCCGAAGATAACGTTGGCACCGATCCCCGCCGCGCCCCTATAGCCGCGCGGGTGGCGGCTCGCGGCCAACTCCAGCCATTGACCATGCCGGGGTGCCTGCCGGACGTTCACGGCCCACGCAACGAAAGGGCGTTCGCAGTCCTGCACACAACGAGAGTCAAGAGCCCGTTTCGGAGCCCACGCCATCGGCTGCAATGCGCAGCTCGGCGGCCGCGACCATCGCCTTGAAACGCGGATCATCACGCAGCGGATCGAGATCCGGATCGGCTTTGGCGTGGTTTAACCTGCCAGTAGCCGCCGTCTCGAAATAGGGACCGAGCAGTTCGAGCGCGGCGTCCGGATCGTTCAAGCCGGTCGCCAGGGAGCAGGCAAAGTTGTAGCGCGCGTTCATATTGTCCGGGTCAATCAGCAGGGCGCGGCTGATCCAATCCTTGGCGCGTTCGCTCTCCCCCAGAGCCGCAAGAGACACGGCGCCGTAGGCCATGGCCGTTCCGTTGTTCGGATCCTGCGCCAGAGTCTTTTCAACTCGCGAGAGCTCGATTCGGGCGACCCGCCGGGCAGCCTGGGGATTTCTCAGGGCCGTGTAGCACGTGAGCAGCATGGCACCGGAATTCAGATCTGTCTCCATCAGACTCATTGACTTTTCGTAGTAGCGAATGGCCTCATCCAGCCGTCGCTGGCTGAAGCGCAAATACGCGACTGCTCTGTTGACCTCGTAGGACTCGAGGTCCAGACGCAGAGCGACCTCGATCTCGGCGGCCGCCTCATCGTGACGACCGTGCCGGGCCAGGATTCTGGCCTTGACGGCATGGGCCTCGGCCAGATTGGCGTCCAGCGCGAGGGCGCGCTCAGCTGACGCCAAACCGTCATCGACTCTTGCGCCATGGACGAAATATAAGTTCATCTGTCCAATGGCCATGAGCGCCCAGGCGCGCGAATAACCGGGGTCGATTTCGATGGCGCGGCTGCATAGGCGGATCATCGCTTGCGTCCGCCGGGCATCGGCTTCCTGACCGGTGACGTAGGACTGTCGCGCCAGGAGATAAAGATTGTAGGCCTCGACATTGTCCGTGCCGCGCTGCTCAATCGCCTTCTTCTCTTCGGGCAGGAGCTTGAGTTTCAGGGCCTTGACGATGGTTTCGGAGATTTCGTCCTGCAGCGCGAAGATATCGTTCAGGTCGCGATCGTAGCGCTCGGCCCAGACGTGATCGTTGCTCGAACCGTCGACCAGCTGAGCGGTAATCCGTACACGGCCACCCGCTTTTCGCACACTTCCTTCCAGGACGTGACCGACCTTGAGCTCGCGCGCGAGTTTCGGGACATCGACGTGCTTACCCTTGTACATAAAGGCACTGTTGCGGGAGACGACTGCCAGTGCCGAAACCTTGCTCAGGTCGGTGATGATGTCTTCGGTGATGCCGTCGCTGAAGTACTCCTGCTCCTGATCGCCACTCATGTTGGCGAAGGGCAGGACAACGATCGAGGGCTTGACCGCGGCTGCGCGGTTCGGCTCCCTGACTGGCGGAACGGCACCGGACACTGGACTCGCTGGCGGCCGAGTCGCTGTCGACAGATCGGGCGACAGCAGACGCCGCACTCGTTCGACGAAGGCAGGCGGCGTTTCGCCTGCGGGTAGGCGCGTCCACTGCACCCGCTGAAACGACTCCGGTACATCTGCGCCTGCGTCGGGAGTCGCGTCCAAGCACACCGGCACAACGAACACACGGTTGCGCGCCATCATGTGAGTGCGCTGATCGGCAAGATCCCACTCCAGCCGAAAATAGCCTTCATGCCGCGACGCCGTGTTGGCCGAGATGACGGGGATGAAAAGCGCGCAGTCGTGGATCTCGCGCCGGATCTTCTGGTCCCAGACGTCCCCGCCCCGAAGCTCACTCTGGTCGAGGAAAACCTCGACGCCCGCCGCACGCAGTGCCTCGCAAATCCTCTGTGCAGCCTCCGCATCCTGGGATGTATAGCTTAGAAATACCGCATGCGATGGCTCAGTCACCGACGGGACCACCCCTGACAGATCGCCGGAGGTCGTCTCATCGCCTCCGTGGGCGGAAGCTTAGCCTAGTTGGTCAGGCCGTGTGGAATCAGGCCTCGCCAGGCTAGCAACACGGGCTGAGCGAGCCCGTATCAAGTTGAATGTCGACTTCTGACGTGTTGGACGACCGGTATCGGGAAAGCCATCCGGCGGCTCGGGGTCAACTCCGGAAGCTGATGCACCGACGCCGCGAGACCGTGGCGCGAATATAGATGGTAGCGAGCTGTCGCTAAGTGACTGTTATTTCGAGTGGTAGCGGGGGCAGGATTTGTCACACACCGACTATCTCTAGCGGCTTGAATTCAGAGGATATCCGACCGTTTGTCGGAACCGGCCAAACACCGGTCAGTCAAGGGGTTAGACAGAGAGCGCCCGTAAGCCGACGCTCGTGCAACGGTATCGGGCGAGGGGGGTTGGGCGTCTTGCCCCGGAACTCCATGGTCCAGGGCAGGAATGAGTTGAGCGTAAGGGCGCTTAATACCGAAACCGCCGCTATCCCGGTACCTCCTGACCGTGATAGTGCAGCGCCGATATAACCTTCCACGACCGCACCCGCACGTACCTGCGCCGCGCCTCGCCACTCCGCTCTCGCGCCTGACCGATCTGGATCCCTACCACGCGGAGCGCCTTCTGCGCCGTCCATATCCCGTCTACCTCAGGAACTACGCGCCAGGCCGATCCCCCGCTGAGTGCCTCCAAACTCCTGGGCGCTCCGACTAACGAACCATCGGGCTGCAGCACCGTTTCCGGGTATCGCACCAGCATGTCGCCAGGTTTCGCGAGCTCCGACTCCTCTGGGCGTTCGTTCTCCAAGGGCACATAGGGGGGCTCAAACATGGCTATCCATCGCGCGTGGATCTTCCCGCCTTCCACGCGCGCCAGCTCATACGGGAAGCCCGCACTGACCGTCAGCCCGGGTGGCACGCCCGCATCCACGTCTTGCCCACTCAGGATCTGCCAGTTCGCCCGGATTCGCTGCACGATTTCTGGAGTCTGCAATTGCAGAATCGCCAAATCCCAATTGCGTTCCCTACGTATCTGCACCGTCCCCAATTTGTGCATGGTCCGCCCGCCCCAGGTCTCTGGCATCGTTAAATGCTCAACATCCCAATCGGGTCCCTTTAGAACGTGGGCGGCCGTGATTAAACATGGACCATCGCCGAAATCGAATAAGGTGCCGGTTCCGACGACATTCGCGCGACCTCGGGCCTCAGCAGCGATTGGCACGGTACACTTCGCCAGGAAGGCCGCAGCTGCCAGCCTTTGCTCCCGCGTAAGCTCCACGGCGTTACTGCCCTCCGCCACAATTCTGCCTCCTCTTGAAATGACCTAAGTAGCGGCAGTAAAGGACTTGTTCAGGGCTCTCCAACCGCGTCCCAGCCATCATCAACTAAACTGGCGTGCATGTACGGTCCGTGTACGCGGTACGCATCGCATTCTCGTAGCGAGATATGCCGTCATGAGATACAAGGTCGCCCGTTTCAAGAGTCTGGAGGTGTGTCTCAAGGAACTCGAGCCATTCATCCGCCACGGCCAACATCTAGAGACGGGCAAGCCATTCAAGCAGATTGGCGGCCTGCGGTCGCGTGAAATGCTGGCCAACTGGCTGTTGTGCATCGTGCTTAATTGGGAAGCTCATAGTCCCCGGCTGTCGTTCACGAGCGACCCACAGGGGGGCGACGGGATTATCTACGATGGGGAAACCGCAAGCGCGTGGCCGACTGAGCACGTTTTGGTGCCTAGGACACGCGCCGGCGCACCCCAGGATCTCGAGCAACAGATATTGAACGCAATAGCGCGCAAGCGGAGCAAGGGCGGAGCAGCGTACGCTTCTGGGAAGCAGCTAGTCGTGTTTCTAAATGTAGGGGGAGAACGGCCATGGGTTCCCAACAGGATTGCGAGACAGCTACCCCAACCACTGCACTTCTCCGACATCTGGGTGGTTGGCCTACAAGGCGTGGAAGCGGGCGAATACGTGTACAACGTTACGCGATTGAACCTGGTTGAGGGGAACGCTCCAATTTGGCGCGTGCTTACCGGGCGCAGCTACCTCGCAACTGTTACGGGCGTATAGTTGGAGAGTCCTTTACTGTGAAGTCGATGCATGAGGCGTGGCCCTTGACGGCACTACGATTCGAAGTGTTTCGGGAACGAATTACCTCACGAGAGTCCACTATCATGAAGAGTTCGCCGTGTCTCTGCGTCTCGCTGCTTCTCTCGGCTAGTTGCCTCGCTGGTGAACCATTGATGTTCAACGAATGGGGCGTAACGCAAGCAGACGATGGTAGCTCTGTCGGCGCTCTCACGATGCTCAGCGACGAAGCCGGGTTCGGTGAGTTTTGCTTCTACAAGGACAAAAGCTGCACGTGGGAGTTGCTGATCAACATCGAGTGTAAGGTTGGAGACGATAATTTGATCTTCGCGAATAGCACCAGCAGCTACTCATCCCTCGTAGCAAAGTGCTATGGCAAATCAGCTAAGGGCAAGCTGTTCGTCTATGCTTTCAGCTGGAAGGACCTGGAAGGTCTAATCAAGCAGCCAACCAACGTCTCCCAAGTCGCCTTCGCCTTCCCGTTAAAAGACTCTCAGTTTCGGGTGGTCCGGTTCTCGCTGAATGGCCTGCGGGAATCCACAGGAATGCTTGAGCGACGATTCTTCAAGGGCGCTCAACCAGCGAGTCTTAGCGACCAGACCATGTAAGCTCCACGTGAGCACCGGGGACGATCACTCCGCCTGCGTCGCTTACTCCGCGCAGTCAATAAGGGCCGCCGCGCGCCTTTCGAAACGGGGCGCTTCGCGCTTCTGAGTTCGCTGCAGCAGGCACGCAGCTTCGCGCAGCAGCTCCGCCGCGCGCGCTAGGTCGGCCCGCGTTTCGCGGCCGGCGAATCGTCAAGGCGCAGATGTCGCCTACCAGCCAGGCGACACGATTCGCTCGCGCCTGCGACCTCCTGCCATAGGCTTTGTGCGGCAGGATCGGCTTTTACATTGAGTGTCACAACGTTGTTCATGGTGCGCTCTCCCCCGGTGCCAGGTTGGCGCGTCGATTACACACCAGGAGCGCGTGGCATTTCCACAAACGGAGCGTGTAGAGGCTGCGCAAACGCCGGTCACGGACGCCCGGTCGTTTCAAGATGCGCGAGGTACCTCTCAATCATCTTTCGTCCAATCGCACGCGCTTCGGAGAGTTCCTCAACCGTTGCCGGTCGCAGCGCGCCTGGATGTTCGCCGCGATGACGGCCCTGCAAGAGCGGCTCATAGCACGCCAACCTTCCAATCGCGCCCCACTCGGCGCTGCTGACATTTAGCGCTTTCATGGCCTTACCCTTACTGCGGAAGTGCTTTTGCATCGCATCGCGAATCTCGTAAAGGTGAATGAGTTCGTTTCGTGGATCGTTCACCGCCGCGGAGTAGCTCCTCAAAATCGAGTTCGCTGCTGGATCGGCGATATGCGCCGACGCCTTCAGGGCGATATCCCTTCGTCTGGCGATCCGCGCGGCTCGAGTGTCCACCGTTACATTGCCAGCGCCATCAGCGATCAGAACATCAACTACGCCAAGCGATAGATTCAGCGTGCCAACTTCTGCAAGCACGTACGCGTGCCGCCGACCGTCCGATGAAAGGCGCACTATGTTGTTCGGTCCCGAGAGTTTGTAGGCCTTGTGCGCGAGTATCTGGGCGCCGAGGAACGCTGCATCGAGCCTCTGGTGCATCGTGTTGAAGAAACTCCCGAGATCGGCCGGCAATTCGCCTTCAACGGGCGCGTGGCCAACGACTGTGCCCGCATCGATCACAAAGGCGCATGCATCGACAAGCAGCTCGATCCGGTCCTCGAAAAGGTCAGCGGGCGTATAGGTCCATTCAAGCAGAATCTCGTCAGCCATGGTCTGATTGTCAGGCTTGACCTCGGCGTCGTCTCGGAGGATTGGTTATGTATCGACGAATAATCGCGTTGACCCTGCTCGCTTGCGCTGGCTGCGTGACCGAGGCGGGGCACATCCTCCCTACTACTCTGCCCACCGGCAAACCAGGCTACGTCATCACGTGCAACAGCAATCGGTATGACCGCTGCTTGAGTCGCGCGGCGCGGGTCTGTGCGGGCGCGTACGCGATCATTCCGCAGGCACGCAGCAGCACATTCCGGCCGGCAGACGTAATGCCTGGTGTCGGCAACGGCGAGTCAATCTTGGTGTCTTGTGAGCCCAAGGATACGCCGCCTACAGCGCAGTGAGGCTATCCAGCCCCGCAAGCCCGCCGGCACTGGATGGACGGCCATCGCCGCGCCTCCTTACGATTCGGTGCGTGACGCTGTTCCAATGGAAATGTCGCCTCTGCAGCTTCGACCGCTACCACCAGGTGAGTGTGCTGCGAAAGACCGGTGCCCGCTACGAAACGCCATTTTACGCCTGCAGTCAGTGCTCCGTGATGTTCCTCAACGCGAGCCAATTCGACGCCAACAGCACGGCGAACCCGAACGTCGAAGCGCCGCCGGCCATCGTCACGGCGATGAGGCGCCGGCGGTAGGCACCTGAGCTCCTGCGCGCGGCTCAAATCGAATGATTTTTCGATTCGGGTATTCCGCGAGTACTGCAGCCCGAAGCCGCTGCGCTGTAGCGCGGATCGACGGCAGAGCGGTGTCCACCTCGCTGATAATTAGTTTCGTTTGATGAAAAAGCGTGTCATACAGGCGCGGACCCACGACGCGTATGAGTTCCGTTTCGGGGGCTTGGCCGACCACGCTGAGCAGCTTCTCGACGCGCGGTTGCACGTCACGGACGTGAATGGCGGAGCGGTTCTCGATTTCTTTGCGGATCGCTCCAAAGCGCTCGATTTCAAAATGCACTTGCGCAGGTAAGTCGGGATGATCACCCTCGAACAGAAATGCAAGTCCAGTTACATCGAGGGCAGAGGGGGGAGAGTTGACTTCGCCCGGCACCATTGTGTACCAGGCTTCTGGCGTATTCCGAACAGGCGCGATTCTGTCCTGACGAAATAGCTCCAGGTCGCGCCATGCCCTGCTCAACTCATAGAGGGCAACATTCGTCGCGACGATGTGCTCATCTTCGAGGCGTTGCCGCCGCTTGGCACCTTCGATCCAAAAAGCTACGGTCGCGCCCACAGTCGTGCCTACGAGAGCGCGACCGCTGAATTCGCAAACCGTACCCAGTCCCAAGGCGTAGAACACATTTTGATGACTCTGAAGACTCTGATGCCAGACCGGATGATTGTCTCCTGATCGCGGCCGCCGTGCGATGCTGCACCCGCACAAAGCGCGCCGCGGCGCTGGCGTACCAAGAGGAACAAGCGGCCAAGCGGATGGAGAATCCCGGGATGCGCGGCCCAATCGAGAACACGGCGAAGCGCGCCGCGGCGCTGGCGGAGAAGCTCGAGGCGGCACGCAAGGCGCGAGCGTAAGATCGCGAGCCGCGGGAACTTCGGCGGGGGAGTTTACATGGTGCGATCTGCATTTCTCAGTTCTCTGGCCCTATTGCACTTGTGTGTTGCCAACGCAGCGGAGCCAGAAGCTCAACCTGCCGAGAAGCAGGGCGCCGACCGTTACAACATGCTTGTCGAATATGATCTCAAGGCCAGCTCCGAGGTGATCAAGAAGCTCGGAGCACCGCTTCGGATCGCGTCACATTTGAAGGCATGCAAATTGGACGCGCTAGCCGAAGAGATTGAACCCTCAACGTTAGAGCAGTTGCATGCGGCAACCGACTATCTGAGTAACCAAGGTGTCAGGAAGGATCTCTGGCCCGAGGTCATGGCCGGGGTAGTGTCATCCACAGACATGTACGCGATAGGCTACGCGCAGCTTTCCACTCTCGAGCATGCGCGCGATCCCGAGAAGTTCTGTCAGATGGTCACGAAAGCCGCAAACGAGATATTGCGTCAACGCAAGGCCGAAAAAGAGGCCGCGTCCCGGTCGGCCGGCCGCGCCACCCGGCGAGCTGTCGAGCCATGGAACCGACGGCACCAAGGAAATTCACGAGCACGAGGAGGCGGACACAAACGAGATCGACGATACGTCCTCATGGTGAGCTGCTCTGCGCCGCGGCTGCTGGCCGTGGTTGAGGTGAACGACAGCGCCGCCCGAGGGCGGCGTTTCCCATTGGTGGACACCTCATTGAGCTTCCTGCATGATGCTCGTGCGTTGGCCGGTGGCCAGCGTCGCTAGGTGGGCGTTTCACCAGTATGGAGAATTGTATGAATACGCAGTCCCAAGGGACCGGTCCCGGTCCTTTTTCGAAATCCCAGTCCGAAGTTCAAGAGTTCCTCGTCAAGCGCGACAGGGACGGCCCGCTGTCGTTCGCGGGTGTTCTACTTGCAAAGGCGACTCGCCAAGCAGGGATGCCGATTTCGGCGCAGATTCTCGAGGCGGCGGTCTACCAGACACGCGGCGGGAAATACATCACCGCACTGTCGAAGAGATTCGCCGTTGATCCGAGCTTGACTGCGATCGTAAACGCCCTGGGCGCCGTCGAGGGGCAAGCGGGCCCTGACTCGGGGTACAACAAGGCTGAGGTGCATGACACCTTCGAGGCGGCGATGGCTTGGTTCAGGCCGGGTCGCCTGACGGACGAAATCCGCAAGCAGCTTGGCCTCGACCAGCCGGTGCGCATCGAATAACGCGCCTAAAAAGTTGCCCCGGCGCTTGCGGCCGGGGCTCGAGGGCGGCTCGCGCAGCGAGCGGGAATAGTGATGTGAATCCAAACCGGCTGCGTTCGGTGGCCCAATGGTTTCTCAAACCGATCCCATTGGGTATCGTGGTGTGGCTTACGTTATCCCGTGCACTCGGGAGGATTTTGCCGCCTGTGACATGCAGGGATGGGTGGCCTTCGCCGTCTATCGGCCTTAGAGGAGCGTGTTCACATCACGGTGGCGTCGGTGGCGGCCTGCAGGCTTTTGCGATGTTGGTCGTGCTTGCGTTGTCGATCGCGGCGGGCATGTGGCGACGCGCTCGAATCGAACGCGCGCGACGGAAAAAATACGAGCGTCAAGCTTCAGCGGTCGACCCACCGACAATTGAAGCGGTGGTACGTTGTCCCCGATGCAACTCCTACATGCGGCGGCGACTGGCGAAGCGAGGACGGAACAAAGGCGCGTACTTTTGGGGTTGCAGCCGGTATCCAAAATGCAAGGGCACCAGAGAATCTCTGACGGAGTGCACATGAACGAATTGGTGAAGGATGATGCTTCCGAGAAAGTGCGAGTTAGGTGCCGAACATGCAATCGCGAGACAAACCACTCCGTCCTCAAGTCGGCGGAGGTCCACGACTCAGATGAAGAGCACGGAATCGATTGGTGGGTTAACTATGAGATCTTGCAGTGCCAAGGTTGCGATACATTTGCCTTCAGAAAGGTCACTCGGTGCTCTGAGGACTATGATTTGGAGACCGGAAGGCTCGAATCTAAAGAGGAAATCTACCCTAGCGTCGTAGCCGGTCACTTACTACTTGCTGACGTTTATTTGCTTCCCAATCAACTGGCACACATTTACCAGGAGACGGTCAGCGCGCTGAACAACAATCAACCGATACTTTGTGGCATCGGTGTTCGCGCAGTCATCGAAACGGTCGTGAAGGATCGGGCCGCGAAGGGTGACGATCTTTCGGAGCAGATCAACAACCTCGTCACCGAGGGCGTTCTAACGAAGGACGGCGCCGCGATTCTTCACAAGCTACGAATTCTGGGAAATCGAGCGGCCCATGAGGTTAAGGCGCACAGCGCGAAGGAACTGGCCTTGTCTATGGACGTGGTCGAACACCTGTTACAAGCGGTCTATATCCTGCCGGCGCACGCGAAAGAGACGTTCAAATGAATGACGAACCAGGCCGAACGGTTCGGGGGTGATCAGGTCATGGGCGAAGATCCGTGGCGTCGAGAATTTGAGTCTGACTTGGCTGATCGTCAGATCGCCGCTCAGGCTCATCAGAAGGAGCGCGAAGTCCTCTTCGGGAATGAAGCGTTCCTGATCGGCGTGTTGCAGGTGGTCTCGGGCGGCTCGTTGTTCGCAGGCCTCTCGCAGACTGAAGCTCTGGAACGGCTTGCCGGCGGGGTGTCGTTCCTGGGATTCATCACGTTGATGGCGGCGGCACTCGTCGCGTCGGTGCTCGCGGCCTATTGGAAGCACGAGTATAAGATGTGGGACGTGAAGGCAGCGGCCAGCGTCGCCGAAGGAAATCGTGCCGAAGCAGAGGCCCGCGTACGCAAGACAGGTAAGCGATTGGTGGCGATGCGCCGGGCTATGCTGGTGTGCATCGTGTTGTTCATCGTGGGCATCGGGCAGCTACTCGCGTTCGCGTGGACGCACGCGTTGACGCCGACGACCGAGAAACGCGCTCAGACGGCTGCATCCGTGAGGCCGCCGCAGGAACAGCCCACAAACGCTACCGCTGGCGGGCCGCTAGGGACAAACTACTTGGACGATACCAACCCGATGACCCCTTCATAAAGGGAAGTGGCCAATAGGCCAGTGAATATAGCGATAATAACGCTCCACATGAATTTGCGCCGCCACCGCGTTGCTGCCCACCGTTTCTCCTCATCACCCCACAAGAACACGGCCCGCGGATAGCAGGTCGCAATGAGAACGAAGAAACAGACTAGGACCGTAACCAACGGTATCGCGATGGACAGTGTTTGCCGAAGAGTCATCGTCGTTGGCGGATGTGGTGGCCTTTCACCTTCAAGAATGTTTCTCAATTGAGTTGTAGCCAGTTCCCTCAATTCTAGATCGCTAAGCGTGCGTTGGTCACGCACAAGCTTCTCAACGCGATCAAAATCTGAGCTTCGCAACCACATCGTAGTGGCACCAACTTGCTGTTGATTCAGCCTGGCATCACGCTGCAACGCGAATGCAGGCACCAAAAAGGCCATGCCCACGATGACGAGTAATGTAAGACCCTGCGACGTGTAGGGCAGCCATGTGCGCTCGACTTGCTCCTCCAGCTCGGAAATAGTGCGATCAGCCCACCCGGTGTTGTCGCTGTGAACACTGATAGCCACTACAGTCTTGGTGCCAGTCGCATCGCTCTTGTGCCTGCCAAAATCCACGGATATTTCATGGTCGGGCCTGGCAACACCCGCTGTAGACGCGGTACTGACTATTAGCAGACGCCGAATCTTGCGCTTGGGCGAATTGTCTAGACTGAGCACATCATCTAGGTTGGTCATTTCCTCGCGGCGCTCACCGGACAGGAACACCTCGAAGGAATCGTGCGGTACAGACGTCTTGTGGTCGGCGAGTCGCTCATGGATTTTTCCCATCAGTCGAATCAGCTTTGTGGGCTCGAGCAAAAACGGGCGTCCGTACTCTTTGTGGATCTGTTTCATGAGAGCCCCGCAGTCCGGCGTTTCATGGTCAAGGCACCTATCTAACATTACTGCCTGTGGAGGAACCTATCGTCTAGCCGGCTGACAGTCCGAAGACTGGAGCCCCGTGCTTGTTGGCGGGGCTCCTTAATCTTATGGGCGCTGGCCCGCGAACCCGCCAGAATGGCTAAGGTTAAGCTTAAAACCAAGCGCCCGGCGCAGCGGCGACTGCCTAGCGGCCCGAACCGGCCCTAGGTATCGAGCCACGGCCAAAAGCCGCTAAATCGGCAGACCAGCATGCCCAGTCTGCCGATTTAAGGGGTGCCCTAGGCCGGGTTGGCGGCTAGCGGAGCGGTAGGGCATGCTGCACCGCACCAAACGCGCCGCCAGCGCTACCGCCAACACAGACGCAGGAGGTGCTTCATCCGCCGCGCGCAGTCAGGAGACAAACATTGCGCGGCTGCGGCTGTGCAACGGAAACCGATTCCAACTTCTTGTGACGCTGACGCAGCGACGCCAGGGCTCCGACCAAACCGTGGAGCGCCGCGGCGCGTCGCGTCGCGCTCGACCGGAGGCTCGGGTGCCTGCGAGCCGCATCACGCGACTCAAGTCAGTGGTCGCGCAGCGCTGCTCGGGTTAGGCCGTCCTGGGGGCAAACAGGTTACTAAGGGCTTGAGCGAAGATCGCCAATGCTGTAACCCCAGCGGCCCATTTATTCATCCGCGCTGTCTTCGCGGCCCACTTTTCCATTGGGGATCCGGATCCGTCTCCCTGATCTGCGAAGGTTCTAATTTTTTGGAATTCCGGCGCTGGTATGGCGGCTGAATACCACCAAAGTACTGCGGCAGCAATCCCGAGCACAATGGCCGTCCATTCGAAGACAATCGATGCGCAAGCTCGAGTCATTTTTCAGCTCTTGTTTGTCGCACCGCTGCCGAGGTCTGCACGCGCGGCGCGCGCAATCCAATCCTAGCGTAAGGGCGTGCCGCACAGGGCTTGCTCATGCACTGTCAGCCGTGCCCATCGGAGTATTTTGGGCTTGTTTTCTCGCCGCCTCAAACCGCTCCGCCAGGGCCGCGGCTCGCTTCGCGGTGTTCTCGATGGGGCCGCGCATGCGGTCTTCCTATGGGTCGCGTGATTCGCTTTCGCGAACCGGTTATGTGACATTCGCGCGTACAGAAATTCACAAATTTCGCAGGGTGCCATGCAAAAACCAACCAGAATTTTCATTATAGGTCTCGTCTCCGCTGGATTGGTTTGGACCGCTGGAACGCTAAATACGCGCAGGCTCACGCGCCACGAGGCTGCATTGGAAATTCAATGCAAGCAGAGCACAAAGCCTCCATTTGGATTTGTCCCGGATTGCGATTGGAAAACTCTAGTCAGCGACAGTGCGCCATCTACGGGGATTGATCCGGATATAGCGGCCGCATTTGCGCCAGTCGGTATTCAAGCCGATATTGTGAAGGCCCATCAAGCGGTCGCGGCTTCAGAGGCCTGGCCGATCCCCGCAGCACTAGTTCTGTTAGGCATCGGAGCGACCCCATGGCTCTGGTATTTCCTACTTCGAAGAATCGCTGAGTTAAGGTCTGCCATGGGCGGGAAGCCGCCAATTTGAAGCAACCCGTATCCGCCGAGATTGAGTTTCGGTGCGTCGCGCCCTCCGACAAGTAGTTAGACTTTCCGGCCTGTCTCTCGTGCTCAAGCGACGTCGAGTCAGCACTCGCGAACAAGGCCGCAGCGGCTTCAGTCTGGAAACTCAGCATCGCGACATTGCTCAGAGTCGCCGGCCAAGGTCCAAAATGCGCCAAACGAACTTTTGGAGCTACGCAATGAATGGTGGGACACCCGAACGGCGAAAGCGGCAGGGAGCAGCAATTCATCGGTGGAAGCCTTGGGAGCGATCCACGGGACCAACGACGACGGAGGGTAAGGCCAGAGCCGCTCGGAATGCCTATAGCGGCGCTTTTAGGTCGCCTAGACTAGTTACTCTCACCGCGCCAACGCTTCATGTCTCCCTCGATAATTCCTTCGATATGGGCCCGGACCAGGTGGCGTGTCCTTCCATGAGTAATCGTCAATTTTCTTGTGGTTCCGAACCTCCGGTGGGGCAACATGCTGTAAACAGTAGTTTTCGCCTTCCTCCTCGTTTTTTACATTCGCGAAGAACTCTACTTCATCACGTGACCACAATTGAGTGCTATCAAGGGTTTTTCGCAGAGCACGAGCACCAGGCAGCAATAGAATCCAAATATCTGCAATCTTGTTCCACAGCGCCGGTCGTTCCTCCGCTCGGCTCTGCGCGATTTTTAGCAATGCGGCGACATAGAAGTAGAAGAACCTGCGGTTGTTCGTCTCATCGTTGATCGAAGGTGATGTGTGCCTGGATCGTTCATACGCTAGATAGCGGACAAAATTTTCCGTAGTCGTGGGGCATTCCTTGCAGTCACGGAAAACTCGGTCGAATGTTGTTCGCACAACGAACAAGTTTTCATATGCGACCAGAAAAAGGGCACCTACGACCGGGAGCTTTCCTTCAAACGTGGCGCAGATGCTACTTAGGAGACGATCGTCGTCGAGCGATTCTCCGCCAGGAATTTTGAGGAAGTCGAATTCCGCTGGGCTCGATTCCACTTTCGATTCGACGGTCCCAAAGAGTCTTTTTAAAAACGTCATTTCTGCTTTCATTTGCCGAGTAGGCAGCGTACCTCCACCATTCCTGAGTGACGAGCGAAGATGACCGAGGGTAAGGTGAGGACCAGGGCCGAAAGCACTCGAGGAGCTTGTCAGCGCCGGTTGTACGCTGCGATGGCGATGCCTGCCATGCCGAAGCCGAGCAGGGCCAATGCAATGGTTCCGCCATCTAGCAGTAAACCAAGCAGCCCTAGCACAACCAGTAAGATCGACAGCACTCTGAACAGGGTTTTCACAACTGCTGGCTACTACCTGAGCGGTCGGATGAACTCAAATGCATCGTTGACTTGCGCGCGCCGCGATTCGGCACCCTGCTTGTCCGCTAAGGATTCACTCTGTCCAAATCGGATTCGGTCGCACTCCGCAATACGTGCGTGATACGCATCCTCAATTTGCGCGGAGCTCGCATCCACCGGCACTCCAAGAATGGTATGCCAGCTATTGCCGAGGTCACCCACGCTGAGTAGTGCTCGAGATCGTTCACGCGGCGCTAGCGGGGCTGCCTGATGCATCTCTATGGGCGGCGCCTTCTGCTGTCGAACAACGTTGACCAGCCACCAAACGATGCCGAACCCGAGAAGCGCACCCCCCGCAGCGATCGCCCAGTCAGTGTCGTTCATGGGAATCTGCCTCCAATATCCGCAGCTGCTCGATAGCCACCGCGTAGCCCTTGCTATGTTCGGGTAAGAAACGCAGTGCATTGGCCAGCGCGTCCCGAACACCAAGGCGAATGACCGTGATCTTGACCCCTTCAAACCCGAGCGCGGGAAGATCTGATGCCGCGAGAGTCCACCGGCGGTGGATTGAGACGGCTCGCGCGAGATTGCCAGAGCAAGGAAGACACACTAGCGCCACAGCAGTCACCGAGAAGGCCTGCCACACGGTGAGCCCGAGATCCTTCCTTCGAATGGCGACGAGCACGCACGCCGCGGCGGTAAGAGCAAAGCACAACACCGTGGAGCCAAGAAACAATCGCGCCTGCCCGAGCGCAAGTGCGAGTGGAGCCATAAAAACAATCAGGCATGTGCACGCGGTGGCAAACCAACCGATGGGGCGTACAGTCTGAAGATGCCGACTCATCTCGGCCGCTACCTGGTCGGATGAGCGGATGGCGCTCCCGCATGTGTCCCATTCCACTCGGAATTCCGGTCGGAAGGGCGTTAACGGGTTGGGGACGTAAGGGCGGCGACCGCCGAGCTCAAACGGCCATCCGAACGTTACGCGTCGCAGTGACCCTGAATAAGTGCAGATCACGGCCTCCCCGATGCGCAAGAAATGCGCGGAATCAAGGAGATAAACTGCCACAAGCGCGAGCGCGAGAAGCCCTTCCGAGCTGATGGACATCAGCACTGAGCCCATCAAGGCGTTGAGCGCTTGCGTCTGAATAGCGACTTAAGGCCAGCAATCGCAGCCACGGCGGCTACTACGAGGAATTTCCACAGCGCCGCAGCGCCCACGACTAGAAATTTCCACAGGCCTTTGAGCAATCCTGTCTTGACCGCCGCCGCGACCGCACCGCCCACAATCAGGCCGGATAGGCCGTATTCAGCCACCTTCTCCCCGGGGCGCCATTCCGCGTATGTCGAGCCGGGATTGAAGCGGTAGGCCGTGAGCACTTGATCGAGATCTGCTGCCGCCGCCGATGTGTTCTCGGGGCTCGACACAAGGACGACGGATGTAAAACCGCGTCGGCCCAAAATCTTCGTGGAGAAATTCGCAACTTCACCCCCTTGCGTGCGTCCCAGGATGGCCCATTCCAACCGCTTGGTGGTGTTGTTGTAAGCAGGCTGAATCTGCCAACCGATGACGTGCATTTCGCCCCAGCCTCTGCGCTTTCGTTCCTCATTCGCCGCCTCAGTTTGTTCTGTTAGCGTCTTCAAAATGGCGTCTGAATCAATCTTCTCATCGTCCTTAACGTAACCTTCGGGCTCAAACACCAGGTACGCAGTCCACCGGAGGGTCCTTGGAGCAATCAGGACTTCCTTGCCGCCGGAGATGTTCTCATTGAGCTCTTCAAACTTCGCCGTGTTCGCTGCGTCGAGATATAGGTAGCCTTCCGGGAGAGCCAATGTGGAGTTGCTGCCGATCGTCACGTCACGGGGGCCTGAGACCCAGTCGAGCGCACGAAGCTTGCTTCTAAATTCCTCTACCTTGGGGTCGGAAGAGTCTTGTCCGTGTACAGTCCCGGTTACAACTAGAGACAGAAAGACGGCGAGCAAAGCAGCTCTCGACATTGAGTGAGCCTTCTTATAACTAGCGAGGGCTCCGCAAATATGCATTGTGCGGTGCACGATACGGTTCTCCCAAATTCCAGCGACGACGTAATAGCGGCTTTCCGGATAGCATGGACGCATGAGGCGCGGAGCGCCAACTCGCAGGTGAATAAGGCGGGTGCTGGCCGAAATGCCTTCCGCGAGGTACGCGACCTACGGCAGCAGCGGCACCTTCTTCATGGCGGAATGACAAAAAAACAAGGGGTCTAGTCGGCTTGCGCCGCTGTGATCGTGAGAGCGCCGCGTAGGCGCGTATCCATCAAGTCGAGCATAAGAAGGTCCTATGGGATTCTATTTTCGCAAGAGCGTCCGGTTCGGATTGCTGCGGGTGAACTTTTCAAAATCGGGCGTGGGGCTGTCTGCTGGGATTCGCGGACTTCGCGTTGGGACCGGACCTCGCGGCAACTACATTCGAGCCGGCGCGCATGGGTTCTATTATCAGGCCACGTTGCCTCCGGTGCGGCAGCGCGGCGCTTCTCGCCCTGTCGCACCGACTCGGCCAGCAAACGACCCCCCGACGGGTCCCGAGACTTTAGACCCTACCGTTGGCACATTTGAGGCAATTGAGAGCGGGGATGCCTCCCGGATGGTTGATTCATCATCCGAAGCCCTCCTCGAAGAAATCCGCAACAAGCACAGCCGCGTCGATGTATGGCGCGGGATAGCCGCGCTTTCCGGTTTTGGCGTGGTGGCGGAGTTTTTCAACAATTTCCCCTCTTGGGCGCTCGGGGTTACCGCCGTCCTTGGTATTGGGGTCACCGCATTGGCCTTTCGCTGGGATGTGCAGCGCAAGCTGACGATTGTGCACTACGACCTCAATCCTCGAGCGATCGAGGCGTTCGGTCAACTTGTCGACGCGGTGACTAGGCTCCAACAGTGTAATCGGCTTTGGCACCTAAGAGGTCAGTCCGCAGTCCTGGACCGCAAATACCACGCGGGAGCGGCAACGTCGGTTTCTCGGGCTGCCGCTGCGGTCGGTACTCGGTTGCCGCCGTACCTGGCCGCTAACGTTGATCCAGTTACCATCGCACTTACTAAACTCACGTTGTACTTCTTTCCGGATCGGATTCTCGTCTATCAGGGCAGTCATGTCGGCGCTATTACCTATGGAGCGCTCGAGTGCCATGTCGCGGAGACGCGCTTTGTCGAGGACGAAGCACCTCCCGGGGACGCGGACGTGGTGGGGCGGACCTGGCGGTACGTGAACGCGAAAGGCGGCCCAGATAGGCGGTTCAAGAACAATCGTGAGCTCCCCATCTGCCGTTACGGCGAGCTTATTCTCAGAAGTGGCTCCGGGCTCTACGAGATCCTGCAGCTCTCAAAGCCTGGCGCGGCCGCGGACTTGGGTCCAGCCCTCAAAGGTCTCGCCGACATTGCTAGTCAGAGCTAGGTTACCGGTTTCCTTCTCTCCGACTGGAGGCCCGCTGGGTTTCCTGATACGCGAGTGCTCGTCACTCTCGCGCGGCGATCTCAATTTCGGCAGCGGATAGATCGAGCGGCATACCGCGAATTCTGCCGCCGCCTCGAGCGACGCGTCCAACCAGTGTCGGCGGACGCCACGTCCTGTATGCGATCCGCCCAAGCGAGCCAACGCTCGCGCGCCGGGCTGGTAGGGAACAGCATACGGATTGCCTTGCGCAGAGCTTCTAGTGTTTCGGCGTCGGTCATGGCAGCTAGCATTGCACCGCGCGAACGCGCAGGACATACGGAGTTCCGGGCGCATTTATACAGAAATGACGCCCGAGCCGATCGACAGCTTTGGCGGTCAAAATTGTTAGAGCGCGCGGGCGATCTTGGCAATCAAGGCCGCGGGCTCAGCATTCAAGCATCGGGACACCCGAATGAATTCCGGCACGTCGAGGCGACGCTCGCCCGTCTCGTACTTGGACACGAATGATTGAGGTCTTCTAAGGCGGGCCGCGAGTTGTTGCTGGGTAAGACCAGCGGCCTTTCGAGCCTTCATGAGGGCCGCGATAACAGCCCGATGCTCGCGCGACCGTAGGGATTTCAAGCGAAGCTCCCGTAGCACTGAGAGCTTTACTTATTAATCCCAATACAGAATTAACCCGACTTGGGATATTAGTCTCGGAAACGTTCTGGATTCCTGTTGACCAGGTGTTGTGTCGGCGTAGCATTGCTCTTGCATCAGGAACGAAGCTTTGCTTCTACCAACCTGCTTTCCGAGCAAGGTGGTGGCCCAATCGGGGCGGATGCGGCCACGGCGGCAACGAAACGGGCTCATTCGGGAATTGAGGCAAAGACCTGCGTGGAGCGCGGCTTGCGGCGCGTGCGCGGGTATGGTCCGGACAGAATTGGTGGCGCGCGTCACAAGTACTATCACGATCGCTACGAGGCGACGCAAGGAGTTCAATTATGAATGCGTGGGTTTTAGTGATAGCGATTGCGGTGGGGTCTGATAGGCATCCAGAGGTGATTGTGCAGCACACCACGAACGGGCGCGCTTTTCCTACAGAGGTGTCATGCCAAGCAAGACTGCTGGAATGGCAGCACCGTTTGGTTGTTGACCAACATCAACCACAACAGAACTTCCAGTTAGAATGCGTAAAGGTGTTTAAATGATCAAGTACGCCGTTTGGAGCACGCAGGTCGAGCAACGGACGCACCCACCGCGCGGAGAGCCGAGGCCGAAGCGTGAGGAGCCGGAGGCGCCGGCCGTTGACGTGCTGGAGACAACGCGCACCGCCATGAAGGTCGCCGAGGACGACGCCCAGCTGATCAACGAGCGCCTGTCACTTTTGTGAGACGCGGCGTGAACGGCGGCATCTGGTCGTACAACGGTGTATTCCACCTTCATGACGCATGGAATCGAATGACTGCCCAACGGCTGCGGGGTGTCCGAGCAACTTAACGTATTTCCGCGCGTGTTGACTCGCCAACAGCGCGGCGTAATATAGATCTTGCATCACGAACAGAGCTTTGCTCTTACCAACCTGCTTTCCGAGCAAGGTGGTGACCCCAATCGGGGGGATGCGGCCACGGCGGCAACGAAACGGGCTCATTCGGGAACTTGAGGCAAAGACCTGCGTGAACGCACTGCGTCCGACGGGCGCGCGTGTCATCAACGTGGACGACGCGTGCCCCTCAAGGGGCAGTCAGGGCAGTTGTCTGAGTTGCGTCTGCTGGAGGAGCATTAGGATCATGACTGAGAGCAAGTTCAAGGTCGGCGACAGTGTCATTCTTCAGAACCTGAAGATTCATCCTGAGTTCAATGGTCTCGAGACGACGGTTATAGGGCCAGGTGAACTTAGAGAATCTCGGCGTGGTGCTGAGCCAATGCCCATTGAGTATTTGTACCAAGTAGACATCACTCTTGCAGGTTGCGAACCAGGATTATTAGTTGCTGAGTATCAGATGCGACACAGGAAGCCACCAGTGGAGTTGGGAAACTGGTCCCTCATTG